>Ga0209800_10001673_pt1 | contig 22000 bp, 20 predicted proteins | sample Higcelweek8metaG_FD_187174 | JGI IMG/M metagenome (GOLD analysis project Ga0209800, IMG submission 187174) | Freshwater pond sediment microbial communities from the University of Edinburgh, under environmental carbon perturbations - High... | ecosystem: Environmental > Aquatic > Freshwater >...
GGGGGGCGCGGCCTGCTGTCCGCCGGGCTTCACCTGCCAGCAGTTACCCGGCCTTCGGCGTGAACAGGGCCAGGCACTCGGCATGGGCCGTGTGCGGGAACAGGTCCACGGCGCGCACCGCCGCCAGATCGTAGGCCGCGGACAACAGCCCGGCATCGCGCGCAAGGGTGGCCGGGTTGCACGACACATACACCAGCCGGGGCAGGGGCTTGTTGACGAGCCACTGCACCAGCCCGGCGTCCAGGCCCTCGCGCGGGGGGTCCACCACGGCCACGGCCGGGAACTCATAGTCCTCGGGCAGGCGCAGGGGGATGGGCTCCTGGCCCGAGAGGTCGGCGCGCACGAAGCGGCAGTTCTCGGTGCCGTTCAGGCGCGCGTTGGCCTCGGCGTCGGCGATGGCCGAGGGGTTCTGCTCCAGGCCCAGCACGCGCCCGGCCGCCTTGGCCAGAAACAGCGAGATGCCGCCGCCGCCGCAGTAGAGGTCGTAGACCGTATCCGTGGGCGCGAGGTCGGCCAGGTCGCGCAGGGCGGCGTAGAGCGCCTCGGCCCCCTTGGTGCAGGTCTGGAAGAAGGCGTCGGCGCTGATGGAGTAGCGCACGTTCTCCAGGGCCTCGATGAGCACCGGCGTGCCCAGGGTCAGGCGCGTGCGTTCGGCCTGGGACAGCCCGTCGCTGCTGCCGCGCTCGGAGTGGACAAAGCCCGTGAGCCCGGGGAAGCGGTCCAGCAGCGACTGCCCCAGGGCCTGCACGGCCCGGCCCTGGCCTTCGGTTGCGGGCGCGGTGATGAGCTGGGCCAGAAACGCGTCCTGGTGCACGCTGTGGCGCAGCACCAGGTGGCGCAGAAAGCCCTCGCGGCTGGCGCGGTCGTAGGCGAAGAGCTTGGCGTCCTTGCAGCCCTGGCGCACTGCGGCCACGATTTCCTGCCCGGCCTCGGGGAAGATGGGGCAGGCGGCGAGGTCGAACACGCGGCCCACGCCTGTTTTGCCGGTGGTCTGGCCAGACGGCTGGCCGGAGAGCTGGCCAGGAACGCCCGCCTCGTACAGGCCCAGGCGCAGGGCCTCGCCTTTGCCCTGGAAGGCGAACTCCATCTTGTTGCGGAAGGCCCGCAGCGCGGGCGCGCCAAGGGGGGGGAGCACCGACCCGGGCGTCACCTTGCCGATGCGCGCGAGGGCCTCCAGGATCTGGCGCTGCTTCCAGGCCAGCTGGCTCTCCGGGGCCAGGTGCTGCAGCGAGCAGCCGCCGCACAGGCCGAAATGCTGGCAGAAGGGCGTCACGGCCTCGGGCGAGGGCGTGAGCACCTCGGCCACAATGCCCTCGGCGTGGCGGCGGTGGACCTGGGTCAGCTTTGCCCGCACGCGTGAGCCCGGCAGGGCTCCGGTGACGAACACGGCCATGCCCGCGCCGGTGAAGTCCTCCACGCCCTCGATGGTCTCGGGCATGCGGCCCACGCCCGCGCCGCCCAGGGCCAGGGCGTCGATGTCGAGGTCCACCAGCTTGCCGACCAGCGGGGAGGCCCCGGCGGCGGACAGGCGGTGGCCTGTGCGGTGTTCCGCGCCGTGGCGCGGGGTGCGGCCCGTGGCGCTGTGCGAGTGGCGGCCGGACTTGTGGCTGCCGCCGCCGCGACCGGAAGTGTTTCTGGGGCTCATGGGCGCTCCTATCTTGCGTGCAAGGGTTTCGGTTGCGGACCTTCGTAGCCTGTGAGGTCCATGTAGAAGGCGCCGACGATGACCTTGCTCTTCACGCGCACCGGGATGCGCCGCTCGTCCGTGGTGATCCAGACCTGGAGCTTGGCGTCCGGGCTCTTGCGGAACACCCCGCCGATCTCCTTGACCTCCGGCTCCACCAGGAAGGTGTCGAACTCTCCCGCCTTGGTGGTGATGGTCTCGCGCTTGACCACGCGCGCCTTGCCGACCACGGCCTTGTCGCCGTCGGTCACCGGCGCGGCGAATTCGTAGCCCAGGGCCAGCGGCTTGGTGCGGAACAAAAAGAGCATGGACAGGGGGTCGAAGGTGCCGGGCTCGGTGCGCACGGCGTTTTTCAGCGCGCCCTTGCTGTAGCGGAAGGCCATGTTGCCCTGGGGGTTGAAGCGGATGAGGTAGTGGCGCACGTAGTCGCCCTCGGACTGGTCCTTCTGGTAGAGCAGGGCGCGCGTGACGCCGGGGTCGACCCAGGACTGGATCTCGTCGCGCACGCGGTAGAACTTGTCGATGAAGGGGGTGCTCTTGGCCAGGGCGCGGATGTGCAGGGCGGGCCTGCCCTCGGCTTCCGAGCCCGGCAGGGTCTCCAGCGTGGCCGTGCCCGCGTGGACGAAGGTCCAGTACAGGTCGTAGCTGAGCTTCTCCCCGGCCGCAAAGGGATACTCGGCCAGGGCCGGGCGGGCCGCAAGCAGCGCAAGGAGGAGGGCGAAGGCCGCAAGGCGTTTCATGGCCCGGAGAGTGAGGCCCTGCCGATGTTTTGTCAAGGTCGCGTCACCTTGGGGCCCTGGCGCGTGCCCCGGCGCTTGCCTCCGTATGCCGGGACGGGGTACAAGGCTTTCATGCCGTCGGCCCGCTTCAAGGGGAGGCGTGTCCGGCGGGAAAACCCCTAGTGTTGAGGAGAATGCCATGCTGTTTCGCAAGCGCGCCTGGGATCTGATGCGCGAGGATTTCGCCTGGGTCGACGAGTCGGCCAGCCTGGCCGAGGTGGTGCGCGTCCTGCGCCTAAGCCAGCAGGCCAGCCCGGAGAACAACGTGGTGCTGGTGCTGGCCAAGTCCGGCGGCGAGACGCGCAAGCTCAAGGGCGCGGTGTCGGTGTGGAAGGTGCTGCAGGCCGTGGACGAGTGCGTGCTGCGCGACCCGGAGCTCAAGGTCGCCCAGGAAAGCGACTTCGACAAGACCTTTGCCCGGGCCTGCGCCGTGTGCACCCACACCTCGCTGGACCGGCACCTGGAGCCCGACCTGCCCCTGCTCAAGCCCAGCGACCCGCTGCCCGTGGTGCTGGAGCTGTTTTTGCGCAAGAAGCGCGGCTGGGCCGTGGTGGAGGAGAACGGCAAGGTGCTGGGCGTGATCCTGGTGGCCGATGTGTACCGTGAGATCGCCCAGGACATGGCCGACGCGTTCTAGCCCCCCCGCCAGAAGCGGACGAAAAAAAGCCCCGGAGCCAGCGCGGTTCCGGGGCTTTGTCGCGTCAAACGAGGCGGCTACTTCATGGGCTTCAGGCGCACGGCCGTGCCGTAGCAGGAGTAGTACTTGTCGCCCTCGGGGTGGAAGGCCACGCTCTCGCGGTAGCCCAGGATGGCGTCGGCGTTGACCTCCAGCGCCTGGGCGATGAGGCCGTAGAAGGCGTTGTCGAAGTTGTAGCTGCGGCAGACGATGAGCCCGAAGGTGCCGAGCACCTCGCGCGTGGGCACGGAGTCCAGGGTCACGATCTTGAAGCGCCCGGCCATGTAATGATCCTTGGCCAGGCCCAGGCGCGGATCGTTCTTGGCCTCATCCTCCACGGGTTTGGTCTTGCCGCTAGTGAATAGGGCCATTACGCCTCCTCGTCTGTCTCGGTCGCCCGCGCGGGGGCGGGCTCGTCATGCCGGAAGCGCCAGCGCCTGCGCGCGCCCCCGGTTTCACGGCCTCTCGTCAACTCTTTCGTCCGGGTCTCTCGTCCGGTCTCTCGTCCAACCTCTAGCCCAATCCGGGCCTCCCTATCAAGGGGCCAGCGGTGCCTTACGGCTCCACCTGCACCACAAAGGCGTCGTCCCACTTGAGCACGTTCTCGGCCGCGCGGCGCACGTCCTCGGCGCTGACCTTCTGGGCCTGCTCCATCAGGTTGAGCTCCATGTCGCGCGGGTAGCCCTGGACCAGGGCGCTGGCGGCCTCGCCGCTGCGGGAGAGCAGGGACTGGCGGTCCTGGTAGTACTCCCCGGAGAGGATGTTCTTGGCCCGGACCAGTTCATCGGCCGGCAGGGCCTGGGCGCGGATGCCCTCGGCGGCCTTGCGGAAGCCGTCCATGGCCTGGGGCACCTTGTCCGGGTCTGTGGCGATGTAGAAGGCCATGTACCCGGCGTACTTGCCCTGGGACAGGAAGGCCGTCACCGTGTAGCCGAGGCCCTGCTTGTCGCGCAGGTCGCGGAAGAGCAGGCCGCTCTGGCCCGCCAGGGCCGCGCGCAGCACCGAGAGCCGGGCGCTGGCCTCCATGTCCCCGCGCCCCGGGGCCGGGAAGACCACCAGCAGGTGCGCCTGCTTGCGGCCCTTGAGCGTCAGCGTCTTCTGGGACTTGGGGTTCCAGGCCGGGGCCTTCTGGACGTAGGCCGTGGGCTCCACGCGCAGGTCTTTTTCCAGGGCCGAAGCAAAGGCCGTGACGGCCGCCTCGTCGAACTCGCCGCAGACCGAGAGTACGAAAGGCTCGCGCGACTGCCTGGCCCAGAAGCTCTTGGCCTGGGCTGCGGTCATGCGCGCCACTTCCGGGGCCAGGCCCAGGGTCTTGTAGCTCTGCGGCGCGGAGGCGAAGAGGATGCCCGACAGGTTGCGGAAGAGCAGGCCGATGGGCTGGTCCTCGCTGCGCTTGATGCGGTTCAGCTGGTCCTCGCGCGCGCGCGCCAGCTCCTTCTTGGCAAAGGCCGGGCTGGTCAGGGCCTCGCGCACCAGGCCCAGCATGTCCGCGCTGAAGCGGCTGGGGAACTTGGCGCTGACCCGGAAGGTCTCGGAGCCCGCCCCGGCGCTCAGGCTGGCGGCGCGGTCGGCGAGGAAGTCCTCCAGCTGGTTGGCGCTGCGCTTGCCGGTGCCGCGCGTGAGCATGGAGGCCGTGAGGGTGCCCAGGCCCTGCTCGGAGGGCTTCAGCAGGCCGTCGCCGCCGGGCCAGGCCAGGGACAGGGCCGTGTAGGGCAGGGTCGAGTCGGGCTGGAACACCAGGGTGCCGCCGCCGGGCAGGCTCACCTGGCGGACGCCCTTGGTTGCGGCGTTCCCGCTCTCGCCCTTGGCCGCAGCCTTGGCGGGCCAGCGCGCCTGGAACACGCCCAGCAGCGCCTCGGCCTGCACCTTGGCGTCCTTGGGCGGGAGCACGGCGATGGCCGCGCGTTCGGGCCGGAAGTACTCCCGGTACAGGGCCGAGAGCTGGGCGCGGTCCACCACGGCCAGGGTCTGGAGATAGTTGGCCTCGCCCTGGGGGCCGCCCTCATAGGCGTACTGGTGGCTGACCTTGCCGGCCAGCCCGGCCAGGGTCTCCTTGCTCAAAAACAGCCCGGCCTCGATGTTGGTGCGGGCCCGGGCCAGCTCCTGGTCGGTGATGCTGGCGGGGTTGAAGGAGACCAGCTCCGCAACCAGGGCCTGCCAGAACTCCGGCAGCTTGTCCGCGTCGAGGGTGGCTCCCACCATGAGCACGCCGGAGCGCTCCAGGTTGCTGCTGCCCACGCTGATGGAGTCCACCAGGCGCTTGTCATACTTGAATTTGCGGTACAGGCGCGAGGTATCGTCGCCGCCGAGGACCTGGGACAGCATGTCCAGCCCGGCCATCTTGGCCGAGAGGAAATCCGGGGCCGGAAAGGCCACGGCCAGGTAGACCTTGTTCCAGGGGCCGGGCACCACGGTCAGGTGCGGGCCGTCGGCCTTGGGCGCGGGGAAGGGCACCGGCGGGGTCAGCTGGCTGGTGTTGGCGAGCCCGCCCAGCAGGCGCTCGGCCTCGGCCACGACCTCGGCGGCCTTGACCCGGCCCACCACGCACAGGAGCATGTTCTGGGGCTGGTACAGGGGCGCGATGTAGGCGCGCATGGACTGGCTGGTGACGGCGCGCACGGTGTCCGTGAAGCCGATGATGGGCCACTCGTAGCTGGTGCCCTTCCAGAGCATCTTCTGCACGGTCTGGAAGAGCATGCTGTCCGGGGAGTCCTGGCCGCGCTTGAGCTCCGCCAGCACGACCTCCTTCTCGCTGGTCAGCTCCCCGGGGTCCAGGGTGGGCTTGAGGGTCATGTCCACCACCGTGGCCAGGCCGAGCTTCCAGGACTGGTCCGGCACCTCGACATAGTAGGTGGTATTGTCGAAGCTGGTGCCCGCGTTCAGGCTGCCGCCTGCGGCCTCGATGCGGTGGGCCACCTCGCCGGGTCCCATCCGGTTCGGGCCGGGGTCGCCCGCGCCCTTGAAGACCATGTGCTCCAGCACGTGGCTGATGCCCGCCTGGGCGGGGGTCTCAAAGGCCGAGCCCGCGTGGACCAGGATGCGGATGTTCACCAGCGGGAAGCGGTCGTCCTCGCGCACCAGCACGCTCATGCCGTTTTTCAGGCGCACCAGGGTGTTGCCCGCGCCGAGGTCGTCCGCCGGGAGGGCGGCCGAAACGACGGCCGCAGCGGCGGGCGCGGCCTGGGGTTTGTGCAAGGCGGGTTTCCTGCCTGCGGCCAGGGCGCTGGCGGCGCACAAGAAAACGAGCAGGGTGGCGAGCACAGGGGCGAGCCGGAAAGAAATGCGGCGCATGGGAACTCCTCGGGCCTTGGGGCCATGCTGGGTCGCGGCGGTGGCGCGCAGGCTCGGCGCGATGACCGGGCGCGACAGGGGGGGGCAAGGACACATGGGAACCTAGATAAGCCCGTCCAGGCCCGGGGGCAAGGGGGAGTCCCCGGTTGGTCCGCAGGCCGCTGGGAACGGTCAGACCGGGGTGGTTGTCCCCCGGCCTGGTGCGGATGAGCTGGTGCTTGTGGGCCGTATCCCGTTGTATTCAGCCTCTCCTCGCGCTCAAAGTCAGCCGTGGATGAGGTAGAACCCGGCCACGAGCACGCAGCCGAGCAGGAAGCAGCCGACGATGACCAGCGGCAGCTTGTCGTCGTCGATGGCCGGTCCCTGGCCGTTGTTGCTCTTGGCCAGAACCAATCCCAGGACCACGAACAGGACGATGTCGAACAGGCCGTGCGTCATCCAGTGGTGGCCGGTGAGGGCCTTCATGAAGCCCATCAGGCCTTCGTTGGTCTCCTTGACCATGACCAGCAGGGCGCTGGCGATGCTTGTGATGGCGACAGACAGGCCAAAGGCGCGAGTCTGGGCGTTCAGGGTGGAAGTGCTCATGACATTACCCTCCTACCACGGGCAGCAGGCCGACCTTGGCCCCCATGCTGATGATTGCCCCAGCGCCTTCAATGCCCACGCCGGTCAGGATGATCAGGGCCGCGACCCACAGGACGAGCTTGCGCGCGGCCTTGGAGCCGACGAGGTCGTTGGCTGCGGCTATGGGCAGGAACGTGGACAGGACGAGCAGGGCCAGAATCACATGCTCCTTGACCTCCATGAAGAATTCGTGGGCGAACGGCCACGGGCCCTTGAGGATGTATCCCTTCTCGGGGGCGTAGTGCACAACGTACCACCAGCCGCCGATGAAGTACGTCACCCACATGAGGATCGCCACAATGCGGCTCATGAGCCGGATGCGCTCCAGGTTCATGGTGCAGACGCTCAAGGTGTCTGCGTACACAAAAACCGTGGCCAGGATGAAGAACATTCCGGTCAAGGCATGCAACATCAAAATAGCAAGCGTCATTGCTTAACTCCTTTGTGCGCTTTGTCCTTGCGGTTGGGCCTAGGGGCGTGTGGCGGCCGGGAGGCGTTTGTCGGGAGGTGCCGAGGGAAGCACGTTGGAAACAATGGGTGGTGCGGTGTTGCTGGTCTCTCCTTACGTGTTGTGTGGCTTGCCATGCGGCGCGCATGCGGGCACTCACACTCCACTGCCCAGATGATAACACCTCGTGTCTGTCTTGGGAAGGCCACTTGGGAAAAAACGCAGCCTTTCCGCAGCACAGCCATGCCAACGGACAGCCGGGAGGTGCTGGCAGGCCGTGGCCACGGCGTTGACTTGCCCTGGCCGCCAGCCTATGTGTCGGCCACGCGGAATGCGCTGATTTATAAGGAGGCTTTTGTGCGTCGCAACATCCTTGGCTTTCTCCTGGTCTTCGCTCTGCTCGTCGCGCTGCCGCAACCCTCGCTGTGCGCCCAGCCAGCCACTGACCTGCCCGCGCACGCCGCCCTGGACCTGGCCGTGCTGCGCGCCGCCTATCCCGGCGCCGTGCAGGGACTGGAGCGCAACCCCGCCGGACAGCTCGAACTCGTGCTCACCAGCGGCCAGCGCCTGATGTACGACGACGGGCGCGCAGACGCTGAGCGCCAGGACGCGGGGCCGTCGAACGCCGTGAGCGCGGAGGCCAAAAAAACGGACGGCGTCAGGCAGGCCCTCGCCACACCGGACCTGCGCACCATGCTGGCCCAGGTCTACCCCCTCGGCCCGGTGGACGAGGCCAGCGCCAATCCCGCGCCGGGCTTCGACCCCGGCCGCTCGCGCGTGCAGGCGCTCTTCCTGGCCCTCTACGGCCACAGCGAGGCCGAGGTGCGCGCCCACTGCGCCAAGGTCCGCTTCGACAGGCGCACCCTGCCCTTCAACTCCCGCTTCGGCGCGGCCCAGGCCCTCGAACGCGTCTGGAAGAACATCGAGGCCCAACTGCCGCAACACCCGGAGTTCCTGCCCGTGCTGCGGCCCCTGGGCGAAACCATCGCCTGGCGCGTCATCGCAGGCACAAAACGCCTGAGCATGCACTCCTTCGGCATCGCCCTGGACGTGAACCCGAACCTGCCCTACTGGCGCTGGGAAAAACACTCGGAAACCATGCCCGCGCAATGCAAGGCCTTCCCGCCGGAGATCCTCGCCGCCTTCGAGGCCGAAGGCTTCATCTGGGGTGGCAAATGGGCCAGCTTCGACCTCATGCACTTCGAGTACCGGCCTGAAATCATCCTCAAGGCCCGCGCCCTGGCAGGCCAGGTCACGTTGCCCTAGCCGGGCGGGAAGCTGCCTCCGGCGGCCGGGAGCAAGAGCCTCCGGCGGCCGGGGGCCTGAGGCCCCCGAACCCCCCGCATGGCCTGGGCCGGGGTGGCCTGGGCGATTGCCCCGGTTTGGCCCGGCCACAAACATGCGCGCGGGTTTTCGAGCGCGGACGCTCAAAAGCCCCGCGCGCGGTTGCCCCTTTTGGGAGACGTGGGGGAAGTCACCCAAATGTCTTCCCATGACTCAATAAAGCCGAAAGGGCTGTTTCAGGTTCCTCCTGAAACAGCCCTTTCGGCGCGAGTGGGGGGGTCTGGGGGGCCTCAGGCCCCCCAGCCGCCGGAGGCTCTCGTCTTCTACTCGGGCGGGTGTTCCAGCAGGGGCGGCAGGGCCAGCACGAAGGTTTTGTCCCAGCGTTTGCCGGTGACATAGAGGGTTCTGGTTTCGGGGTCGTAGGCGATGCCGTTGGCGGCTTCGGCCTGCGGTCCGAGCTCCCGTCGCAGCGGGGCCAGGTCGAGCCAGGCCGCCACCTGCCCCTGACCGTGCGCGCCCGGGGGCCGGATCATCGCCAGGCGGTCGTGTGCCCAGACATTGGCCAAAAGCCAGCCTTGCGCCCATTCCAGCTCGTTCAGCTGGCGCACCGGGTGTGCGCCGTCGCGCACGCGCAGGCTGCCGACCTGGGCGAAGTCTTTTGGTGCGAGCAGGCGCAGGGTGTCCGTGCCGTCGCTCAGGATGAGCCGCGCGCCGTCCCAGGCGAGCCCCCAGCCCTCGCCGCGCAGGGGGTGGCTGGAGAGCTGGCGCAGGGTCTGGGCGTCGTAGGTCAGGAGCTGGTGTTCGCGCCAGGTGAGCTGCACCAGCCGGGGCGCTGCGCCGGGGCGCGCCGGGCAGAGCGCCAGGCCTTCGCCGAAAAGTGTGCCGGGCAGGCGGGTGAGCGCCAGGACGCGGCCTGTTTGCGGATCGACCCGGCGCACGGAGGACTGGCCGTACAGGCCGGTGCTCTCGACCAGCGCGCCCTGGTGGAAGAGGAGGCCCTGGGTGAAGGCTGTCGGGTCGTGGGGCAGGCGCTGTTCGACGTGCACGGAGAGAACCGGGGCCGTGGATGCGGCTTTGGCCGGGCTGGGCCGGGTCAGGGCGGCGAGGGCCAGGACGCTGGTCGCGGCGATGCCGAGCAGCAGCGGCAGGGCCGTGCGCCGCAGGTTCACCCGAGTTCCTCGGGCGGCAGGGTGCGCAGCTCGCCGGGGGTCAGGCGCGTCAGCCAGACCTGGCCTGTGGCCGTGGCGAAGAAGAGCTTGCGCCCGCGCGCGCCGAGGGTGTCCTCGGCCACGGGGTGCAGTCCGAAAGATTGCAGGGCGGCCAGGGCGCTGTCCACGTTCTTTTTGCCCACGTCGAGGAATTCGCGCAGGGCGATGGGTTGTTTCGAGATCATGGTGTTGGCCCCGCCAAAGAGCTTCACCACCAGGTCGGCGGTTTCCATGCCTTGGGAGCGGAAGCGCTCCACCAGTGAGGCCACGGCCTGGTCGGCGAAGGTGCAGGGCCGGGAGCCCTTCCGGGCCATGCTCACGTCCGGCAGCATGGCGTGGAACATGCCCCCGGCCTGGCGGCCCGGGTGGTGGAAGGTGGCGCAGACGCAGGACCCGAGCACCGTGGTCAGCAGCATGGGCCGGGTGGCGAAGGCGCAGTCCCCAATGCTCACGTGGGCGATGGGCAGGCCCAGGGTGCCGAAGGACGCGTTGCTGGTCATGGGGGCTACTTGTGGATGATGATGTCGCCGTAGATGACCTTGCCGCCGCCGGCCTTCTGCGCGGGGGCGCTTGGGGCGGACTTGCTCTCCACGCGGTTCATGGATTCAATGGCGGCCCTGGTCTGCAGGTCTCCTGCGCGGATGGACTGGTTCATGGCCTTGACCGCGGTGATGGGGTTCAGGGAGGGCGTGGCCTGGGGAGTGGGACTGGCGTCGGCTCCCTCCTTGGCTGGCGGCGCGGCGGCAAGAGCCGTGGCGCAAAGGACAAGGCTGCCGAGCAGGGCGAGGACAAGGGCGTGCAGGTGGCGGCGCATGGAGCCTCCTTAGGGCATGCTGGTCAGAGACATCAGTGCGATCTCCGCAGCCGTGAGCAGGCGTTTGTACAGGTAGACCTCGTCGATGTAGCCGTTGAAGCCGTAATAGGTGGGGCCGGGGCTGGCGGTGGTCTGCCGCGCGCCGATGACGAGGCCGCTGGAAGAATTGCGAGCGGCGCGGTTGTTGGATGTGGTGGCGCTCAGTTGCCCATTGATGTAGATGGCCAGCGTGTTGCTGTCCCACTGGGCCACCACGTGGTACCAGCGGTTGGCTGCGGGCAGGGCTGCGGATTCGATGATGGTGGTGCCAGTGCCGGAGCGGATCATCAGTTCCAGTTTACTCCCCGAGGAGATGCGCAGGCTGTAGGCCTCGCCGCTGGTGCTCGTGGCGGTGCCTTTGTGCAGGATGTACGTGTTGTCCGTCAGCGCCGTGGGGTAGATCCACACCGAAATGGCGCCCGTTGCGCGCAGGTCCATGCTGGTGTTGTCAGTCGCGGTGACATAGCCTGACCCGTTGAAGGAGAGGGCAATGCAGGTCGGGCAGTCCGGGTTCTTCACCCAGGTGGTGCCCGAGCCACCGATGGTGCCGCCAACGGGGTTGGTGGCGTTGGAGTTGTGCACCGTGGTGCCGCTACCCTCGTCTATGGGCCAGCCTGCGGTGTAGTCCTTCGGGGGCCACTGGATGGCGCCCCGGAAGTTCAGCGCGAACTTGGACAGGGTCACCAACTGGGTGGCTGCGCCCGTGCCCTCGGTCCAGCCGAAGAACACTTGGCCCATCTTGGCGTGCATGGCCGGAGAGAGGAAGAAATTCCGGTAGAGGCTCGGCGTGGAGCTGTAGTCCGCGCTGGTGTTGTCCAGGCCAGCGGTGACTGTGTCCGTGGACCTTTTGACCCAGGCGCGCACGCTGTAATAATACTCGCCGTTAGGGGTGGGCCTGGTGTAGCGCAGGAGTTCGTAGCGGAAGCGGTACGTGCCTCCGTCCTGCAGCCAGTTGTTGCCGCCTCCAGGGCGGTAATAGTACCCATACGTACCATCGCCGTTGCCTCCAGTGTCAGCACTGTTGCGCGGTTGCTCCATGGTTCCATTGCCCGCGCCATGCATGTTGTCGTCGTAGGTCGCTTGCTGGGGCCTGCCGCCGCAGTTCAGGTTCTCCGTACCCCAGAAGATGATGGCCACGTGGTCGGCGTTCGTGCTATCCGCACGGTTTCCTACGTTGCAGGCGGTACCCGTGCCCGTGTTGTCGTAGATGTCGAACTCCACGCCGAACTTGGGAGGCTGAATCCCCAGTTCCAATTTTCCCTTCCCACCGTAGCCCATGAGCTCACCCATGGTGGAGTCGCCACCGCTGCTGGCGTTGGTGTTGGTTTCCGCGCTCATGAGGGTCCAGACGAAGCCGTCGCCATCGGAGCTGGGATTGAAGCTCAGGTCGAAGTAGGACCGCAGGCCCGTGCCCAGGGTGCAGTTGCCGTTGATGCAGATGTCTCTTGAACCGGAGTACCAGAGTGAGCCGCTGGTCTCCTTCACGTTGCCGCCCAGGGTCACCTGCCCTGTGACGGGGTCAACCGTAAAGGCCCCGCCGCCGATGGTTGCGGTCGGGATGAAGCCGGGTGTGTCGCCGCCGGCGAAGGAGATGCCCTCGCCCGGAATGCCGCCGCTGGCCGCCGGAACGTTCACCCCGCCGCTGGCCGAGGCCTGGGTGGAGGTGGTTGGCAGCGCTGTGTCGCCGCCGCAGGCGCTGCCCTGGGCCGAGACCTGGGCCGCGCCCGTGCCGCTGGCCGTGACGGTCAGCGTGAATTTCAGGCCCTTGGCGGCGTCAACCGTGTAGGTCTGTCCGTTCAGGGTGGTGATCATGGCCTGCAGGCTGGCCGGGTCCGTGGCCGTGCGCAGCCGCGCCATGGCGTAGCGCACGCCGCTCTCGGCCATCAGCCGCGCCTGGGTGGCGCAGTTGGGCGAGGACACGCCCATGATGGACGCGCCGAAGCGGCTCGCTCCGGCCATGGCCATGACGCCGAAGACCACCAGGGCCATGGCCAGGTAGACCACGATGCTGCCGCGCTGGCGGCGGGGCGCGTCGGTGCTGGAAGGCTGGCTGTGGCGGTTCATGCTGGCCCCCCTATGAGGTCACGGGCGTTTTGGTGTTGCTGCGCGGCTTCACGGTGATGGTGAAGCTCTGGCCCTGCGGCGCGTTCGCCAGGGTGAAGGTCACTGTGAGGGCGCTGCTCCGGCCGGTGCCGCTGAAGCTCATGGCGCAGGAGCTGACCCCGTCGATGAGGGTGTAGGCAGTGCCTCCGGCCGCCGGGGTCAGGGTGATGGCGCTGCCCGTGAAGGTCAGGGTGCGCGTGCCGGGCAGGGCAATGGTTTGGGTGGTGGTGTAGACGATGCGCGCCGGGCCGGTCAGAACCTGGGCCTCCCCGCCGGAGCCGCCGCCGCCGTTCACGTCGCGCAGCTCGATGGCGATGCGCTCCAGGGCCAACTGGGCGCTGGTGCCCGCGTTGTCGGCGTTGCGGGAGGAGAGGAAGCTGCTTGCACCCAAAGAGATGACCATGGTTGTGCCCAGGCCGATGATGCCGAGGATGACGATGCAGGCGATGAGCTCGATGAGGGTGAATCCGGCCTGTCTGCGCATGGGCGGTCCTAGTAGTCCGTCGCGTTGTCGGCGGCGTTGGTGCGCGCCTGGGTGAGCACGGTGATGTACGAGGTGTTGCCCACGGTGGTGGTGACGATGAGCGCGCGCACGCTGTTCCAGCTGGCGTTGTCGTCGATGTGGACCGTGCTGTTGCCGGCGTAGTCCGCCTTCAGGGTGTCCAGGGCGGTGGTGATGTTGCTGTTGACCTTGTTCGTGAAGTTGGCCACCACGGCCTCCATGGCCGTCTCGGCGTCGCCCGCGTTGCTGGCGATGGTGGCCGGGTTGCTGGAGCGCAAAAGCTGGGTGCCCATGAGGTTCACCACCAGCGCCCCCAAGAGGCCGAGCACGGTGATGATGACGATGACCTCGATCAGGGTGAAGCCGCGCGAAGAAGAGGGCGCCTGCCTGTCCGGGGTCGTCTGCCGGTGTGGCGTGGCCTGGCGTTTAGGGTACATGGCCTGTCTCCGGGGCTATGGTCAGGGTGCCTGTGCTTCCGCCCGCCGCGATGGTGATGGACGCCGGGGCGCCGAGCCTGGTGTTGACGCTGGCCGAGGTGTACGCCGTGTAGGGGATGCCGAAGCCGTCGAAATAGATGGGGGAGGAGGTCATGGCCATGGTCATGCCCTTTCCCGCCACGGAGACCTGCTGGGCGGTCTCGCCGGGAAGGGACAGGTAGTCGGAGGTGCTGGCCGGGGTGGCGCTGTTGAAGATGAAGGCCCAGTAGTTGGCGCCGTCGCAGGCGAACCCGTACACGCTCCCGGTCTTCATGGCCCGGAGCTGCACATAGCGGATCTGGGCGCGCACCTCGGCCAGGCGCGACTTTTCCTGCCCGCCCAGGTTGGCGCCGGAGAACAGGGCCACGGAAAGAATGCCCAGAATGATGATGACGGTGATCAGCTCGATGAGCGTAAACCCAGCGGAGCCTTTATGTTTTCCACTTCGGCCGTGTCGGCTTGCCGATGGGATCCTGCGGGTCATGCCGATCCTCCCCGGTGGAGGGGGTGCAATAACCAAGCCTGCCCGTGCGGGGAAAATCCTGCCATTCATGCAGGGAACATAGCCCGCCGTAGCGGTCTATGCAAGGCCGGAGGCGGTCGAGGGGTGAGCCTGGTCCGCAGGGACTAGGCCTTGCGGATCTCCACGTAGCCGGAGGTGATGGAGCGGATGTGCTGTTCGCGCTTGAGTTCCACTTCCAACAGCTTGGGCGAGGTCAGGAGCACCTCCTCTTTCTGTTTGCCGGGGCCGATGTAGACGAGCTGGTAGGATTCGGGCTTGGTGGTCTTGCTCATGGTGACTCCGTCGACGCCTGCGGGAGGCGTGGTGTTGGCGTGTTCTGTCGTTGTGATCGAAAAGCGGGGGCGCTGCGCCGGGGGAGCCGGGCCAGGAGGCGTCCAAGACATAAAAATAACCCCTTGCCCCGCTGTTGGCAAGATGTCTTGGCCGGGTGCGGCGGAGATTCCTACTTCTTGCGCGCAGAGGTCCCGGGTGAGTCGTCGTCCGGGCTCATGATGTTGTACTCAAGCAGGCGGACGACCCGGAACTCGCGCTCCTGGCGGACAACCACCGCCTTGGCCCGGATGTGCCGCCCGGCGAAGCGGGTCAGGTCCACGCCCTGGACCATGAGGTAGCCCAGGGAGGGGTCCTTGATGAAGGTCTTGTCCAGGCCCACGGCCACGCGCCCGGAGATCTCCACGCTCTCGCCCTTGGGTTGCGCCTGGCTGGCTTCGGCCTTGGCCGCCGCGCCTGCCGGGGGCTTCCGGGCCTGGGCGCAGGGCGCGCCATCGGGCAGGGCCGCGAGCGTCAGCAGGGCCGCGAGCAGCAGGGCGCTCAAGGCTGTGGGCGAGGGGCGGGTGCGCCGCATGGGGCCTCCTTGTCCCGGCCTGGGCTACGCCAACAGCCGGAAACACATCAACTTATCTGAACATGAATTGGCCCTCAAGTCCACAATTTTGCCCTGTCCGGGGGCAAAGCCGGTCTGGGGTCCACTTGCGGAGCGGAACGCTTTGGGCTACTGCAATGCCTGGGCGCAAGCCCGCCGCCGCTCTTCTGCTGCGGCACCTTTCAGGTCTTACCAAGGGAGTCACCATGCTGATCCGAAAATATATCCGCACCGCTTCCCGCCTCCTGATCCTGGGCCTGGCCCTGAGCCTGGGGGCCTGCGCCTCCAACACCGTGGTGCACCTGCGCTACCAGCCCTCCTCGCCCCCGGAGGGGCAGGTCTGCGCCCAGTCCATCACGGTTCTGCCCTTTGTGGACAAGCGTGCTGAAACCAGGACCATCGGCACCCTGGGCGACGGCAAGCGCTACTATGCCGAGGACAGCCCCGTCGAGTGGATCAGCTGGGCCATGTTCGAGGAGCTCAAGGCGCGCGGCTGCGACGTGAAGTACCGCGAGAAGCCCGACGCCGCCCCCCTGTCCGGGTACGTCGTGTCCGGCACCTTCGACAAGATCAATGTGGAGCGCGCGCCCAGCCTCACCGTGAAGGCCGATCTGCGCCTGAACGTGAAGCTTGAGAAGGACGGCCAGTTCATCACCGAGAACGTCTACTCCGGCTCACGCGAGGACCTGGGCGTCACCGTGGTCCAATCCGCCCAGAGCGTCCTGGCCTCGACCCTGCAATACCTCCTGCAAGACGCCGCCACCAACGTGGTCAAGGCCGCCAAGTAGCAGCGCCAGTGTCCGGGCCGGCCACGCGATCCCTCCTCCGGCTCCGGGCAGCGGTCGACGCCCCGGCTTCCGTCGGGCCCGGCGCCCCGTGGCGCGCCATGGGCTTGGCCGTGCTCACGGGCATCCTGTGCATGGGCTGGCTGCTGGCCCCGGCTCCCCTGGCCCTGGCCTGGGAGCCGGGCCAGGGCCTGCGCCTGGTGCATTCCGGCGGCGACCCGCCCTATTGCTTCCGCGACGACAAGGGCCAGCCAGCCGGGGTCCTGGTGGACTACTGGAAGCTGTGGGGCCGCCTGGCCGGGGTCGAGGTGCGCCTGACCCTGGCCGGGGCCGACGAGAGCCTGGCCATGGTGGCCGCAGGCAAGGCCGACGCCGTGGCGGGCATCCCCTTCACCCCGGCCCAGGAGGATGTCTTCGCCTTTACCCGGCCCCTGCTTGATCTGGGCATCGGGGTCTTTGCCGCCACCGGGCGGGACGGGCTCACCCGCGAGCAGGCGGAGACCGAGAGCCTGGCTGTGGGGCTGGCCCAGGGCGATCCTTCCGCAGCCTTTCTGGCGGCGACCTACCCGAATCTGCGGCAGCAGTATTTCCACGACCTGGCCACGCTGGCTGCGGCCGCCTCCCTGGGCCAGGTGCGGGTTGTGGCCGGTCCGGTGCTGAGCCTGCGCTATCTGTTCGCCGCCCAGCCCGAGGGGCCGCGCTTCGAGTTGCTGCGCGCATTTCCCGGCGTGCAGCTGCGCGCGGCCGTAAAGCATGGCAATGCGCAGCTTTTGGCGCGGCTGAACGCGGGCATGGACGCCATCAGCCAGGACGAGGTGCGCAAGCTGGAGCAGAAGTGGGCCAAGCCGCCCTGGCGCGTGCCTGGCTGGGGCCTGGCCCTGGCGGGCTGCGCCGCGCTTCTGGCCGCCGCGCTGTGGCTGCTGGCGCGCGTGCGGCGGGTGCGCTCCTGGGCCGAGGTCCGCATCCGCGAGGCCGACCTGCTGCGCGAGAACCTGCTGGCCGAGATGTCCCGGCACCGCAAGACCCAGGACCTGCTCATGGCGGCCATCGAGCAGTCGCCGTCAGGCATCGTTTTGTCCTACATCGACAGCTCCGAGCCGCCGGTGCTCAATCGCCAGGCCCTGCGCCTCTTGGGCATGACCGAGGCCCCGACCCGCGAGTCCCGGCCTGCGGACCGCACCTTCCGGGCGTATTCGCCCAGGGGCGTGCCTGTGGCCAATGCCGACCTGCCCCTGGACCGCGCGCTTTCGCACGGGGAGACCCAGGAGAACATGGAGCTGCGCCTGGAGCTGGCCGATGGCACGGAGCGCTGGATTCTGGCCAATGCCGCGCCCGTGCGCGACCCCAACGGCGAGATCCGCGCAGCGGTGGCGGTCTTCCACGACATCACCGAGACGCGCCAGACGGACCGCCAACTGGCCCGGTTCCAGTTCTTCCTGGAGTCCGGGGTGGAGGAGGTCTACCTGGTGCGGCCCGACGGGGTCCTGTCCTACGTGAACGAGGCCGTGGCGCGCAGCCTCGGCTATCCGCGTTCGGACCTCATGGGCCAGCCCCTCTCGTTCATCGACCCGAAATATACCCTGGACGCGGTGCAGACCCTTTTGCGCCGGGTGCGCACCGGGCAATACACCTTCGAGGCCCTGCAGGCGACCCGCACCGGCGGCCGCGTGCTCAAGGAGATCAAGGCCTTCTACATGCGCTCCGGCGAGGAGGAGTTCATCTGCGCCTTCGGCCAGGACATCACCGAGCGCAAGCGCATGCAGGATGATCTGGAGAGCACGCGCACCCTGTTCCGCGCGGCCATGGACCAGGCCCTGACCGGCATCGTCATCGCGGACGCGGCCACGGGGCGGGCGATCATGGTCAACCGCGCGGCGGCGGGGATGCTGGGCCACACGGCGAAGGAGCTGGAAGGCTTCCCCGTGGACGAGTACATGCCGGACTGGTCCTTCACGGATGGGCAGGGCCTGGTCATCCCGGCTGCGGATTCCCCTTTCAGCCGGGCCCTCAAGGGCGAGAGCACGCGCGAGATGGAGATACACCTCCAGAATCCCGGCGCGTCCGACCGCTGGTTCCTTATCTCCGGTTCGCCGATCCTTTCCGCCGAGGGCTCGATCATGGCCGGCATCATCGTCCTGGCCGACATCACCTCGCGCAAGCAGATGGAGGCGCAGCTGCTGTTCAAGGCCCATCACGACGCCCTGACCGGCCTGGCCAACCGCATCCTTTGCCAGGAGCGCATCCAGCAGGTGCTGGAGAACTCCCAGCGCCGCAACACGCTTTTTGCCGTGGCCTTCATCGACCTGGACCGCTTCAAGATGCTGAACGACAGCCTGGGGCACTCCTTCGGCGACCGCGTGCTGGTGGAGGCCGCCCGGCTTCTGGTGCAGGGCCTGCGCGGCCAGGGTCAGGTCTGCCGCTTCGGCGGCGACGAGTTCGTGCTCATCGTGGAGGAACCGGCCACGGCCGAGGAGGCCCAGGAGGCCATCCGCGGCGCCCTGGCCAGGCTGTGCACGCCGTTCACGGTGGAGGGCCAGGAGGTGCGCCTGGCGGCCAGCGTGGGCGTGGTCATCGGCCCCACGGCGGACAGCCCCAAGGCCGAGGACATCCTGCAGAACGCGGACATGGCCATGCACCGCGCCAAGGACACCGGCCGCGACCGCATCCGCATGTTCCACCCCGGCATGCTGCGCCGGGCTCGCGAGCTGCTGGCCCTGGATGCGGACATGCGCAAGGCCTTGGAGCAGAGCGAGTTCCTTGTGTACTACCAGCCCGTGATGTCCGTCAGCGGCGAGCGCACCCTGGGCTTCGAGGCCCTGGCCCGCTGGAGGAGCCCTTCGCGCGGGCTGGTCATGCCGCACGCCTTCATCCCCCACGCCGAGGAATCCGGGCTCATCGTGCCCCTGGGAGATTTCGTGCTGCGCCGCGCCTGCGCCACCATGTCCGCCTGGCGCGAACGCTACCCCGCTGCCCGCAGCATGACCCTGGCCGTGAACCTCTCGGCCCGCCAGTTCTCCCAGCCGGACATCGTGGAGACCGTGCGCCAGATCCTGCGCGAGACCGGCCTGCCTCCGGCCTGGCTCAAGCTTGAGCTCACGGAGTCCACCCTCATGGGCGACCCCGAAACCGCGCTCTCCTCCATGCGCAGGCTCAAAGCCCTGGGCGTGTCGCTGGCCATCGACGACTTCGGCACGGGCTATTCCTCCCTGGCCTACCTGCAACGCTTCCCGGTGGACATGTTGAAGATCGACCGCTCCTTTGTGCAGGACCTCCCGCGCGAGGACTCCGACAGCCGCGAGCTGGCCCGGGCCATCATGGCCCTGGCGCGCAGCCTGCGCCTGGGCGTGGTGGCCGAGGGCGTGGAGACCCGCGAGCAGCTGGAACTCTTGGCCGAGCTGGGCTGCGAGGCGGTGCAGGGCTTCTATTTCTCCCCGCCCCTGCCCGAGGTCGGGGTGCCGGAATTCCTCGGCCCGCCGATCGACTCCTCTGATTCCGCCGCCGCCGACTCCGCCGCCGGATAAGACGGGCCGGACAAGACGGGCAGCATGCGCAAAGGGCCACGCTCCACAGGGCGGCCCGCAAACAAGAACGACCGCCGGGCGTGTGCCTGACGGTCGTTCCTGCGTTGCGGGTGGTCTCGCGCGGTCTAGCGCAGGTGGACTTTGAGGTTGGCGCCGGTGCGCAGGTCGCTGCCCTTGATGTTGTTCCAGCCCTTGAGGTCCTGCAGGGCCACGCCGAACTTGCGCGACACGCTGAGCAGGGTGTCGCCCTGGCGCACGGTGTAGCGCGTGACCTGCTCGCGAGCCTTGGCGGCCTGGGTCCTGGTCTTCTTGGCGGCCTTGTCCGAGTTGTCGGGGATGGACAGGCGCATGCCCGGCTTGACGCCCTTGGAGGTGTTGATTCCGTTGGCGGCCAGCAGGGTCTTCACGCTGATGTGGTACTTCTTGCTGATGGACCAGACGTTGTCGTTCTTGCCCACCACGTAGTTGGCGCGGCTGGAGGCGATTCCGCGGGTCTTCTTCAGACGCTCGGGCATGGCCTCGCCGGTGCTGCTGGCCGGGATCTTGATGCACTGGCCGGGCTTGAGTTCCTGGGTGCTGCCGTTGATCTGGCAGAGGACCTCCTGGGGCACGTGGTAGCGTTTGGCCACGACCCGCAGGGACTCGCCCTTGTTCACCGTGTGCGTGATGAAGCCCTCGTTGGGGCGCATGCCGGGGTTTTCCAGGTAGGCCAGCATGGGGGCCTTCTTTGCCACCGGGATGGACACGGAGAAGCTGCGGTCCGGGGGGCTCACCTGGCGGCGGAAGGCCGGGTTCAGCAGGTGGAACTCGTCCCAGGACAGGCCGCCGGACTTGGCCAGGGCCAGCAGGTCGGTGCCGCCGGGCACGCTCACCCGCTCCAGCTTGGGCGCGGCGTTCCAGCGCACAGGCTCGAAGCCCAGGGCCTCCAGGTTCTGGAAGATCTTGGTGATGGCGATGAACTTGGGCACGTAGTTCTGGGTCTCGGGCTTCAGGCGCGCGCGGCGGTTCAGGATGTTGTTGCGACTGACCAGGGCCAGGAAGTCGTCGGTGTCGGTGCCAGCCAGGGCGCGGGAAATCTTGCCTTCGCCCGCGTTGTACGCGGCCAGGGCCAGGTACCAGTCCCCGAACATGTCGTTCAGGAAGGCCAGGTACTTGCCTGCGGCCTCGGTGGCCAGGACGGGGTCGCGGCGCTCGTCGATCCACCAGTCGACCGTGAGGCCGTACTTGCGGCCGGTGTAGGGCATGAACTGCCACATGCCGCCCGCTCCGGCCCAGGAGTACGCGTAGCAGTTGTAGCCGGACTCGGCGAAGGGCAGCATGGCCAGGTCCTGGGGCAGGCCGTTTCGGACCAGGGACTCGCGCACGTGGGGCAGGTGGATCTCGGCGCGCTTGAGCCAGCGGGCGAAAGTCTCGCGCGCTGGGCCGGTGTAGTAGGCGAAGTAGCGCTCCACTTCCTTGGAGTCGAAGAGGTCAAGGTCGAAGTCCAGGCCGGATCTCTCACTCAGGATGCGGCGCTGCTCCGGGGTGAGCAGGGGCTCCTCGGCCATGGGCGGGGTGGTGACTTCGGGTTCAAGCAGGGTGCCGGTCTGGCCGGGGGTCAGGGGCATGACGGACATGTCCGGTTCAAGGTCAGCGTCTTCGTCGAGGGTTGCGGGTTTGGCCATGGGTCTGGCCGGGTTGCGGGTCTGAGTCGAGGCCAGGCTCGGCTGGTCCGGGGAGGGGGACTGCATATTTTGCGTGGACTGGCCCTTGACAGGGTCGGTGATGTCGCTATTCATGGTCGAGCACGACCATAGGCCGGTGAGCAGGCAGAATATGCCCAGAGCGGTCAGTTTTCGCATGGTCATCGTCATCGGAATGGTTTCCTCCGGTCGGCGGCGCGGGTGGAGAGAAGGCTCCTGGGATTGGGGCAACTTACGTAATGAAGGAACCCCGTGCGCCGATTTTTGGATACGCAATAAGACACAACACAATACACCTGTTTTTTTTCTCTGGCAAGCTGGTCAGGCCTGCCCGAGCCACCGAGGTAAACCATGGCAGATTCAAGAAAACCTTCGCGTCCCAGCGGCCCGCGCAAACCCGGCCCGGCCAGAAAACCCCGCGCCGGACAGGGCAAGCGCGAGGACAACGAGTGGAGCTCCACCGGACCCAAACGCGCTGGCGGACCGAAACCCGCTGGAAGCGGCTACGCTCCGGGAAAGCCTTCGGGCAAGGGTCCGGGCAAGCCCGGCTCCAAATACGGCGGCAAGCCGACGGGCAAGCCGACTGGCAAGCCCGGCGAGAAAAGCTCCGCCCCGCGCCCGGATAATCGTGACGACCGGCGTGACGACCGGCGTGACGACCGCCGCCCCCCGCGCCAGGACAACCGGCCCGCTCCCCGC
>Ga0209800_10001674_pt1 | contig 22000 bp, 11 predicted proteins | sample Higcelweek8metaG_FD_187174 | JGI IMG/M metagenome (GOLD analysis project Ga0209800, IMG submission 187174) | Freshwater pond sediment microbial communities from the University of Edinburgh, under environmental carbon perturbations - High... | ecosystem: Environmental > Aquatic > Freshwater >...
CCAGCCGTGCGTCACGTGCACCCGGATTTCTTCCGCCAGGAGCGCAGCCTGGGGGCGGCCGCCATCCCCTCGACGGAAGAGCTCATCGCCCAGTGCCGGGCCGTGGAGGCCACCCTGCGCGCGCCCATGACCGTGCTGTTGCACGGCGACTTCAACGCCAACAACATCGTCTTCGACCAGGGCGCGCCGCGCGTGCACTACGTGGACCTGCACCGCACCCGCAGGGGCGATTTCATTCAGGACGCCTCGGTGTTTCTGGTGTCCTTCTTCCGCATGCCCATTTTCGAGCCGGGCCTCAGGCGGCGCATCAACCACATGATAGCCTCGTTCTACGACCATTCGCGCGCCTTCGCCGACGACATTGGCGACGAGGCCTGGCAGGCCCGGCTGGCCCTGGGCCTGGGCCGCTCGCTCATGACCAGCACGCGCTTCGAACTCAATTACGACTTCGCGCGGGAGATGTTTCTGCGCGCCCACTACCTCATGGAAGGCCTTGTGGCCCATGCGGGCAAACCCTGGGAGACCTACCGCCTGCCCAGGCCCATCCTGTTCTACTAGGGCATGGGGGAGAACGCCGTGCGCATCGCCGTGGTGGGAATAAGAGGGGGCTGGTCCTCTGAAGTTTTGGCCGACGCCGTGGGCCGGGCCACGGGCCAGCGCCTGCTGGTGGATCTGGACCGCGCCCGGCTCGACCTGGCCGCCGGACGGCTGTGGTGCCCGGACCAGGACGGCCGTAGCGTGGATTTGTGCGGGCTCGACGCCCTATGCGTCAAAAAGGTCGCCAGCGGCTACTCGCCGCACATGATCGACCGGCTGGAGATGCTGCGCGTGGCGAGCGCGCACGGGGTGCGCTGCTTCTCCGACCCCTCGCGCATTCTGCGCCTGGTGGACCGCCTGGCCTGCAGCGTGACCCTGGCCAACGCGGGCATGCCCCTGCCGCCAACCACCATCACCGAGGACCCGGGCCAGGCCCTGGACGCCGTGCGCGCCTATGGCCGCGCTGTGCTCAAGCCGCTTTTCACCTCAAAGGCCCGGGGTATGGCGCTTCTGGACGCCGAGGCCCTGGACCCCAGCGAGATCGCCACGGCCCTGGCGGGTTTTTGCGCCGGCAATCCGGTCATGTACATCCAGCAGGCCGTGGATTTGCGCGGCCAGGATCTGGGCGTGTGCTTTTTGGGCGGCGAGTACCTGGGCACCTATGCCCGGCGCAAAGGCGCGGGCGGCCCGGCCGGGGCCGAGGCCGCCTGGAGCACCAGCACGGCCAGCGGCGGCCGCTACGCCGCCTTCGACCCGCCGCAGGACATCATCGACCTGGCGCACCGGGCGCAGGAGCCCTTCGGTCTGGACTTCACCTGCGTGGACGTGGCGCTCACCGAGGCCGGGCCGTATATCTTCGAGGTCTCGGCCTTTGGCGGGTTCCGGGGGCTGTTGCAGGCGCGCGGGCTCGACGTGGCGCAGCTGTTTGCGGCCCATGTGCTGAAGGAGCTTGCGCGGTGAGCCCGCCCCTGGCCTCTGTCCCGTCGTTCGACGCCATGGCCCGCGCGCTGGCGGCGCGCGAACCCGCGCCCCACAGCCTTTGCCTTGGGTTGGAGGAGCTGACCCTGCGCGTGCGCTCCAACTCGGCGGCGGTCATCGACGATCTGCGCGGGTACTTTGCGCCGTTTCTCGCCGCGACAGGCACGATGGACGGCATTGCGGACGGCGCTGCGGCGGACCTGGATTTTTTGTTGCTCGACGGCCCGGTGGCGGCTCCGCCCGTGGCCCTGGTCACCCGGCCACACCTGCCCGGCAAAAGGCCCGACAAGGAGCGCGCCGCGGACCTGCCCGGAGAGGACGGCGGCGGCCGCCTGGTGCGCAAGCAGGCCACGGGCATGCTCTTCACCTTTGGCGGCGGCTGGAACATCGCCCTCGGCCCCTGCGCGCAAAACCGCAACCAGCTGGTGAATTTCCTCTGCGCGCGCTACATGGAGCGCCGCGTGGCCCAGGGCTGGGTGCTGGGCCATGCCGCGGGCGTGGTCATTCCCGGCGTGTCCCTGCCCCGCGCCGTTTTGGCCGATGAAGGTCCGCTCAACACCACCGGCGACCGCGCCCTGGCCCTGTGCGGGTTCGCGGGCATGGGCAAAAGCACCCTGGCCCTGCACCTGGTGGTGCGCGGGTGCGATTTTTTGAGCAACGACCGGGTGCTGGTGGAGCCGCGCTGCGCTTGCGGCAGCATCGGCAGGCCCGTGCTGCACGGCATTCCCAAGCATCCGCGCCTGAATCCCGGCACGGCCCTGGGCAACCCGGAGTTGGCGCCGCTGCTGGCCCGCGCCCTGCCCGAGGCCTCGCGCCGGGCCTACGCGGATTTGCCCGCCGCCGCGCTGTACGCCGTGGAGGACAAGTACGACGCCATCATCGACGCCTGCTTTGGTCCGCCCAGCGGAGGTCCGCTTCGTGGAAAACCGGCAAGCGCGCCAAACGGCCGCCCGTCGGGCAATGCACCCGGCAATTTGCCAAGTGGTCCCTCCTGCGATTTCTCGGGCTGCGGCGGGGCCTCCGGCCTTGCCGAGCGTCCCATATCAGGAGCACGCTCCGGCGGGACTTCGCGCTTCCGCCTGGCGGCGCCCCTGGCCGGGCTGGTGGTGCTCAACTGGCGGCACGGCGGCGGAGCCATGCAGGCCCGGCGTGTGGAGTTGGCCGAGCGCCCCGATTTGCTGGAGGCCCTGCGCAAGCCGCCCGGAGCATTCTATCTGCCCGGCGCGCTCAAAACCGCGCGGCTCACCGCGGCCCAGTGCCTGGAGGCCCTTTGCGGCGTGCCCGTGCTGGAGCTTGCGGGCGGCTCGGACTTTGCGGCCGGAGCCATGGCCTGCCTGAACTTTCTGGACGATTAGCACAAGGACGGAACCATGAGCGGCAACAGCATCGGCACCCTTTTCCGGCTCACCACCTTTGGCGAGTCCCACGGCGTGGGCCTGGGCGGCGTCGTGGACGGCTGTCCTCCGGGCATCGCCATCAACGAGGAGCTCATCCAGCGGGAGCTGGACCGCCGCAAACCCGGTCAGGGCGGGGTCGCGGCCACGGCCCGCAAGGAGTCGGACGCGGTGCGCCTGCTCTCCGGCGTGTTCGAAGGGCTGAGCACGGGCACGCCCATCGGCTTCATCGTCATGAACGAGGACCAGCGCTCGCGCGACTACTCGGCCATCATGGACGTGTACCGGCCGGGCCATGCGGACCTGGGCTACGACGCCAAGTTCGGCCGGCGCGACTACCGGGGCGGCGGACGCTCGTCTGGGCGCGAGACCGTTGCGCGCGTGGCGGGCGGGGCCATCGCCCAGGAGCTGCTCAAGGCCGAGGGCATCACGGTGGGTGCGGCCACGGTGGAGCTGGGCGGCATTCCGGCCGCCGGGCGGGATTTTGAAGGCGCGCTTCTGCGGCCGTTTTTCAGCGCCGATGCTGAGAGCGTGCCCCTTTGGGAGCAGCGCGTGCGCGCGGTGAAGGCCGAGGGCGACACCTTGGGCGGCATTGTGGAGCTGCGCGCTGCGGGCGTGCCCGCGGGCCTGGGCGAGCCGGTGTTCGACAAGCTGGACGCGCGCCTGGCCTATGCCCTCATGGGCGTGGGCGCGGTGAAGGGCGTAGAGGTGGGCGCGGGCTTCGCCGCCGCGCGGCTCACCGGCAGCGCGAACAACGACCCCATGACGCCGGACGGATTTTTGTCCAACAACGCGGGCGGCATTCTGGGCGGCATGGCCAGCGGCCAGGAGCTTGTCTTGCGCGTGGCGGTCAAGCCCATCCCCTCCATCTCGCGGGAGCAGCAGACCGTGAACAGCAAGGGCGAGGCGGCGCGCATCACCATCGGCGGGCGGCACGACATCTGCGCCATTCCGCGCATCGTGCCGGTGCTCAAAGCCATGCTGCTGCTGACCTTGGCCGACTTTGTGCTTTTGCAGCGCAGCGTGGGGCGGTAGCGGGGGCTGCTCGACGCGCCGAAGCAGGGATTTTTCGGGAGAGAGCTGGACGCTGGATGCGCGCGGGCCAGCGCGCCACCGGTCCGGAACTGCTGACCCGGGGCCGGGGCCCGGAACTGTCGCCCCGGAGCGGGCGACTCGCTTTGCCCGTTGGAGCGTGCAGAACAGGACGTTGCAATGACGGCAAGCTCACCCCGCAGGGCGTGCGCTGTCAGGATGCTGGAGAACAAGCCGTCGGCGCGATCCGTCGGCTTTTTTGTTGGCGGGGGGCCTGGGCGGGATCGTCAATGCAGCGGGTGTTTGCGTGTTGGGGGGCAATCGGTACGCCGGGGGGCACGCGCCGGGCGGCGTATCAGTTTGCGGCGGCGGCTTTGCGGCGCAGCAGGCATTGCTCCAGGGCGCGGAACAGCTCCTCCGCCACCAGGGGCTTGGGCACGAAGTCGTCCATGCCCAGCTCCAGAAAGCGCTTCCGGTCCTTCTCGCGGGCGTAGGCCGTCAGCGCGATGATCGGCACGCTCTTGTCCAGGCCAGGCACCTCGCCCCTGCGGATGTGGTGCGTGGCCTCGATGCCGTCCATGAGCGGCATCTGAATGTCCATAAGGATGGCGTCCACCTTGTCCTTGTCCAGGGCGCGCAGGGCCTCCACGCCGTTTTCCGCCAGGAACACGGTGTAGCCCATGCGCCGCAGCAAGGTGGTGGTCATCATGCGGTTTATCACCTCGTCCTCCACCAGCAGAATGCGCGTGCCCTCGGTTTCCGGCGTCGGCTGCCGGACGGGCTTGGCGTCCTGGGCGCAGGTCTGGGGCAGCGCCAGGCGTAGGCGGAAGTAGAAGCGGCTGCCCCGCCCGGGCGAGGAAGTGGCGGCTATCTCTCCGCCCATGAGGTTGACGAGGTTGCGGGCGATGCACAGCCCCACGCCCACGCCGCTGCGGCGTTTGGTCAGCACGTCCTCGGCCAGGGTGAAGCTGTCGAAGATGCATTCCATCTTTTCTTCCGCAATGCCAACGCCCGTGTCCTCCACATGGAACACGAGGTCCACCCCGTCCGGCGCGTGTTCGTCCGGCTGGTCGCCAACTCGCTTGACTGGAGATTGCCCGGTCCCGGGCGGCTCCGCCAGGGTCACGCCCATTTCGATGCGCCCGGCGCCGGTGCATTTGAGCGCATTGCTCATGAGGCAGACCAGCACCTGGCGCACGCGGAACTCGTCGCCGCAGACGCGGTGGGGCACGCCCTGGCGAATGCTCAGCTCCAGCACGAGCCCCTTGAGCTTGGCCTGCACGGAAAAGTTGTTGGCGATGGAGCGCATGAGCTCGGCGAGGTCGAACTCCTTGATGATGGGCTCTATGGCTCCGGCCTCTATGTCCGCCAAATCCAGCAGGTTGTTGATGACATTGGTGAGGCGCACGGCGGAGTCGCGGATGACCTCCAGGCAGTCCTGCTGCTCCTCATCGGGGTCGCTCGCGAGCCCTACCTGGGCCATGCCGAGGATGCCGTTGAGCGGCGTGCGCAGCTCGTGGCTGATGTTGGCCAAAAACTGCGACTTCATCACGTTGGCGCTCTCGGCCATGATCCTGGCGTTCACCAGCTCTTTTTCGCGGCGTATCTGTTGGGTGATGTCCTGGGAGAACTCGGCCAGGGCGTCCACCTCGCCGGAGTCGTTGACCACGGGGTAGATGCACACGGTGCTGGTGCGGTCTTCCAGGTCCTCCTGGTAGCAGATGGGGCTTTTCTCGCGCAGGGCCATGCGCAGCTTGTCGCGGCGCTGGGTGGCGCTTTGTTCGGGCAGGCAGGCGTAGGACGAGGTGCCGATGAGCTCCTGCACGGTGCTGCCCAGGCGTTTAGCCGCTTCGTCGTTCAGGGCCAGGAACACGCCCTGCTTGTCCACGAGTATGGCCGATTCCTGGCTGGCGTTGAGCAGGGCCTTTATCTTGCGCTCGGAGTCGATGACCTTTTTTTCGGAGAGCACGTACTTGGTCACGTCCTCGCGGATGACGATGCCGCCGATGAGCCGGCCGTCCTTTTTGACCGGGATGGCGCGCATGCTCTGGTAGCCGCTCTGCCCGCCGCTGAACTCCGAGGTGAAGATGTTTTCGACCTGGATGGGCTGGCCGTTGAAGACTTCCTCGATGTGCTGGGCCAGCCCGGAACTGACGATGCCCGGCAGGTCGAAGATGGACTTGCCGAGGTAGTCTTCCTTTTGGCGCTTGTCTTTGGCGAAGTTGTGGATGTGCCAGTCGTTGACGAAGGTGATGTCGCCCTGGCAGTTGAAGCACATGATGGAGACCGGAGCCAAGCCCGCCAGTTCCGTGACGTCGCAGAGGGGCTTTTCTTCGGTGTCCGTCTTGGCCATGTTTTCCTCCATCGCAGTGGGGAGGCGGGCTGCGGGAAATACTGCCACTGTATGCTGAGGGTTATAGCAGTTTGTCGGATATGGCAATCTGATTAACGGTCTCCCGACAGCGGGTTGACCAATTATTCAAGCTCTGCCCCGCAGAGGGGTTCGCGTGCCCCGGCTGTCGGCGATAATATCCAATGAATTCAGAGTATGCGGAAAGGCTTGGCGTCCTTTCTGCGCAGACACTGTGACCCTCAGCCCAGGCGCGGGCTGCGGCGGTGCTTCGCGCCGGGCTGCTTGGCCGGGACCAAGGCGTTCCCGCATGCGGACGCGGCCCGCGGCTCCGGCCATGGCGCAGCGCTCCATGGTGCGCTCCGGCTGCGGGGCCGGGAGTGCCTCTCGCCGGGCACTCTGGCGCAGGGCTGAGACGCCGCAGCGGGTACCCCGGGCGCAGAAGCTCTTGCGGCGCAAAAATGCCCGGCGCGGCCCCTCACGCGCAGGCGAGGCGGCGGCGCCGGGCGGTGTCGCTCTACCGGGGCGTCAGCTCCGCGCGGGCCAGGCGCGCGGCCTCGACCATGTTCGTCAGGCTGGCCAGGGTCTCGGGCCAGGCGCGGGTCTTGAGCCCGCAATCCGGGTTCACCCACAGGCGGCTGGCCGGAATGACCTCGGCCGCGCGGCGCAAGAGGTCCAGCATCTCCGCCGTGCCGGGCACGCGCGGGCTGTGGATGTCGTACACGCCGGGGCCGATCTCGTTGGGATATTCAAAGCGGCGGAAGGCCTCCAAAAGCTCCATGCGGCTGCGGCTGGCCTCGATGCTGATGACGTCCGCGTCGAGCCGGGCGATCCACTCCACGATCTCGTTGAACTCGCAGTAGCACATATGGGTGTGGATCTGCGTTTGCGACGCGGCCCCGCCCACGGCCAGGCGAAAGGCGTCCACGGCCCAGAGCAGATAGGCGTCCCAATCCGCGCGCCGCAGGGGCAGGCCCTCGCGCAGGGCGGGCTCGTCGATCTGGATGGCCTTGATGCCCGCGGCCTCCAGCTCGCAGACCTCGTCGCGCAGGGCCAGGGCGATCTGCCTGCAGGTCTCGGCCCTGGGCTGGTCGTCGCGCACGAAGCTCCAGCAGAGGATGGTCACCGGGCCGGTCAGCATGCCCTTCATGGGCTTCTTGGTCAGGGACTGGGCGAAGCGGCTCCAGTCCACGGTCATGGGGCCGGGGCGGCTCACGTCGCCGTAGATCACCGGCGGCTTGACGCAACGCGAGCCGTAGCTCTGCACCCAGCCGTTCTGGGTGAAGCAGAAGCCGGCCAACTGTTCGCCGAAGTACTCCACCATGTCGTTGCGCTCCGGTTCGCCGTGCACCAGCATGTCGAGCCCCAGGCGCTCCTGCGTGCCCACGGCGTCGCGGATGGTGTCCTCGAGGAAGGCCTTGTAGCCCTCGGGCGAAAGCTCGCCCTTTTTGAACCGGGCGCGGGCCGAGCGCACCTCTTTGGTTTGCGGAAAGGAGCCGATGGTCGTGGTGGGCAACGGCGGCAGGCCCAGGGCCGCGCGTTGCAGCCCGGCCCGCCCGGCATAGGGCAGGGGCCTGGCCAGCATGTCTGGGCTGACGGCCGCCATGCGCCGGGCCACGTCCGGGTTGTTCAGAAGCGGGCTTGCGCGCCGCGCGTCGCGGATGGCCCGGTTCTCGGCCAGCCAGTCCGCGCAGGAGCGCCCCAGGCTGCGGTCCAGTCCGCCCGCGCAGTCCGCCAGCTTGCGCACCTCGCCGCACTTTTGCAGGGCAAAGGCCATCCAGCCGCGCAGCTCCGGGTCGAGCCGGGTTTCGCCCTCCAGGTCCACGGGGCAGTGCAGAAGCGAGCAGGACGGCGCCACGAGCAGGCGCTCCGGGCCTATGGCCCGCACCGCGTGGTCCAGCAGGGCCAGGGCCTTGTCCGCGTCCACCCGCCAGATGTTGCGGCCGTCCACCACGCCCAGGGACAGGGCCGTGCGCGGAGCCAGGTGGGCGTACACGCCCGCAAGCTGCTCCGGCGCGCGCGCCAGGTCCAGGTGCAGGGCGTCCAGGTCCAGGCCGGAGAAGACATCCGCGTTTTGGGCCACGCCGCCGAAGTATGTGGCGAGCATGAGCTTGGCGGGTTTGGCCGCCTGGGTGAGCCGCACCAGGGCGCTGCGGAACCGGCGCGGCAGGTGCTGCGGCAGGTCCAGCGCCAGCACCGGCTCGTCGATCTGTATCCACTCCGCCCGCAAGGCCAGCTGGCCGATGAGCTTGGCGTAGGCCTCGGTGAGGGCGGGCAGAAGCTCGAAGCGGTCAAAGCCCGCGTCCACGCTTTTGCTCAGGTGCAAAAAGGTGCAGGGGCCGGGCAAGACCACCTTGGCGCGGAAGCCCGCGGCCTGGGCCTCGGCCAGCTGGTCCAGCAGGTCGCGCGCATCGGGGGCGAAGCGTTGCCCGCGCGTGAGCTCCGGCACGATGTAGTGGTAGTTGGTGTCGAACCACTTGGTCATCTCCATGGCCGCGTGGTCCTGGCCCTCGCCGCCGCCCCGGGCCATGCGGAAATACTGCTCCAGGCCGCCGTCTGGAGCTGCCGGACCGAAGCGGCCCGGCGCCGCGCCCAGGCGCAGGGTCATGTCGAGCATGTGGTCGTAAAGGGAGAAGTCGCCCACGGGCACAATGTCGATGCCCGCCTGGACCTGGCTGGTCCAGTGGCGCAGGCGCAGGTTCCGCGCGGTTTCGAGCAGGGCGTCGCGTTCCGCCTCGCGTTCTGCTCCGCGCCCTGCGGGGCCGCCTGTCCAGAACGCCTCCAGCGCCTTTTTCAGTTCGCGGGCCGCGCCCATGCGGGGAAAGCCCAAAGTGTGCGTCAACATGCGGTAACCTCCGGTCGTCCAATTTTGGCCAGAACCACAAGGCGAAGCGAGGGCGCAAGAGACTGGAGGGTGGCGGGAGCGCGCTGAACAGTCTGTCTGAGCAGTCCAGCGGAAACGCCGACGGGGGGGCGTTCAATGTTCTGCGGCCGTGTCGCGAGGCCTGCACTATCGTCCGTTTCGGGTCGTCTTCTGGCTTCCGGGCGGGGGCACGTCCCCCGGCCTTGGTGGCCGCGTCCTTCCCGAACCGCGAGCGGTTCAGTGGGCGCGACCGGCGTTTTTCCCGGTTACAGCAGCGCGTCTGCGACGGATTTGCACCGTCTTCCGTTACCCGATGGGTTTCTGGCGAGTGTTGAGCTATTCTCTGGCTAGCCCGCGCGGGCATGGCTGTCAAGCTGGGAGGGCGGGCGGTTCTCCGGCGTTTGGGCGGCGCAGGCCCGGTGCGCGTTTAATCGGCTGCCACAGCGGCGGGCTAAGCGCTGCGCTGCCGGGCTGCCCGCTTGGACGCCGACGGCTCAGGCTCCGAAGGCTCGGATGCGATTGCTCAGACGCCCATTGCTCAGACGATGGGCGGTTAGACGATGGGCGGTTCCAGGGCGGCGGGCGCGGATTCGTCGGGCTCCATGTGGATGGTGATGCGGATGAGCTGGGGCAGACGCGCGCGCAGGCTGGCCTCCAGGGCCACGGTGCGGTCGTGGGCCTGGGTGATGGGCGTTTGCGGGTGCATGCGGCAGTGGAACGAGGCGGACACCCGCGCGCCGGAGCGCAAGAGCACCAGCCCGTGCAGGTCGCACACTCCGGGGGTCTCGTCCACAACCTCCTTGATGGCCTGGCGCAGGGTCTCGGCGCTCTCCGGGTCGTCCAGGGCCGGTTCCGGGTGCGCGCCCTGCGGCTCTATGTGCGTCACCACATGGCAGGCGCTGCCGAGCTCGGCCCGCAGCTGGGCCTCCATGCCGCTGATGCGCTTGTGCGCCTCGGCCAGGGAGAGGGATTCCGGCACCTCGGCGTGCAGGTTCAAAAGCAGCACGCCGTCGGCGTGACGCAAATCCAGGTCGTGCACGCCCAGGTCGTAGGTGTCGGCCACGGCCTTGGCGCGGTCCAGCAGCCCCGCGGCGCCGTCTTCCTCCGGCCGCAGCTCCACCAGCACGTCCGCGCCGGGCAGCACGGCCTGGGCCGCATCGCGCGCTTGGCACACCACCTGGTGGCCGTCCTCCAGCTCCAGCCCCGCGCGCACGCCCAGCAGCATGTCGACGAAGCTGGCCGGGCCGCTTTGACGCACCCGCACCCGGCGCACGCTGAGCACGCCCGGCAGATGCGCCACGCTCTTTTCGATGCCGTCCTGGGCCTCCTGCACGCCCGCGTCCAGCAGCACGTCTATGGCCTGCCGGCCCAGGCGGATGCTGACCCACAGGACGATGCCGGACACAGCCAGGGCCGCCAGGGCGTCGGCCCGGTGCAGCCACTGGGCCAGCGGCGTGGCCGGGTCCAGGCTGTCGGCCAGGGCCAGCGCGCCCAGGCCCGCCAGCACCACCAGCGACGACCAGATGTCCGTGGAGAAGTGCAGGGCGTCGGCCTCCAGGGCCTGGCTGTTGTGCTTTCTGGCCGCGGCCAGCAGCATGCGCGAGCGCGTGAAGTCCACCACGATGGACACGGCCATGACGCCCGCGGCCCAAAGCGTGGCCTCTACGGGCTTGGGGTGCAGCAGGCGGTTCACGGCCTCGAAGACGATCCACACGCAGGTGCCCAAAAGCAGCAGGGTTTCGACCAGGGCTGAGAGGTTCTCCACCTTGCCGTGGCCGTAGGGATGCTTACGGTCCGGCGGCAGAGTGGAGATGCGCACGGCATAGAAGGTGACCCCCGCGGCCACGAGGTCCAGGGCGCTGTGGGCGGCCTCGGACAAGATGCCCAGGCTGCCGGAGGCGATGCCCACCACGAGCTTCATGCTTGTCAGCGCAAGGGCCGCCAGCACGGAGGCCAGGGCGGCGGCATGTTTTTCGCGCAGGGCCAGGGCCTCTGTTCCGGGGATTATGGTGCTCATCGCATGTATCTACGTGGCGGGCGGCAAGGCGTCAACGCAGGGGACGCTTCGAATCCGGAAATCAACACGGGAGCTGGGGCCCGACGCGGGATCTGGGAGCGGCTTAGCGCTTGGAACACAGGGGGAACTTCGCCGTTTGCCGCGAGCGCAACAGCGCATCAACTCAGGGGAAAGCGCACGGTGAAGACCGCGCCGCCATCGTTCTTGGCCTCGGCCGCGCCGTGCAGCTGCTCCGCCAGGGACCACACGAGCTCAAGCCCCAGGGTGCCGCCCCCGCCGGGGCGGAAGTTCTCGGGCAGGCCCTGGCCGTCATCGCGCACGGTGACTTGGGCTTGGCCCTGCCCGCGGGTGAGCAGCACCCGCACCGTGCCTTGCCCGCGGTCCTTGAAGGCGTGCTTCAGGGCGTTGGTCAGAAGTTCGTTGCACAAAAGGCCCAAGGGTATGGCCTGGTCGATGCCGAGGGAGAGCTCGTCGAGCTCAAGTTCGATGACGATGCCGGGGGACCCGGCCATGCCCGCGCCCACGCGCTGGGCCAGCCGCTCCAGATAGTGGCGGAAGTCCACCTGGGCCAGGTTGCCGGTCTGGTAGAGGTCCTCGTGCACCAGGGCCATGGAGAGGATGCGCGCCCGGCTCTGGGCCAAAAGCTCCAGCACGGCCGGGTCCTGCACGTCGCGCGCCTGCAGGCTGAGCAGGCTGGAGACGATCTGCATGTTGTTCTTGACCCGGTGGTGGATCTCCTTCAGCAGCACTTCCTTCTCCCGCAGCGAGGCGCGCAGGTCGCGCTCCGCGCGCAGGCGCATGACCTCCGCGCTGGCGCGCAGGGCGAACAGCCGCAGGGTGGCGATGATCGAGGGATCGTCGGGCATGGGCCGCCGGTCCATGATGGACAGGTGCCCGATCCTGAGCCCGTCGGCGTTGTGCATGGGCACGCCGAGGTAGCTGTCCACCCCGACCTCCGTGAAGAACACCGTGTCCGGGTAGCGCTGGAGCAGATTGCTGCGCACCAGCAGGCAGCCGTTGTCCGGAATGTCGCGGCCCGGGGTCTCGGCGAGGGAGAAATCGCGTGACATGGCCTTTCCGTCCGCGCTGGAGATGGACAGGGTGCGCATGCGCGTGGCCGGGGTGTCGATATATTCGCCGATGAAGGCGGCATAGACGCCGAGGATGGACACGAGCCTGGCGGTGAAGGCCTGGAAGAACTCCTGCCCGGTGACGGCGGCGGTCTCGTCCAACAGTGAGCGCAGCACGGCCTCTTGGCGCTTGCGCTCGCGGATGTCGCGTCCGGTGGCGAAAACGACGCGGGAGGCGCCGCCCTCCACGAGGCTGATGGTGATCTCCTTGTTGAGCGTGGCGCCCTGGCGCGTGCGCTGGCGCGTCTCCCAGCTGATGGGGCTGGTGGCCGGCAGACGGGCGAGCATCTCCGCCCAGCGCGCGGGGTCCATGTCCATGTCCACATCGAACACAGTGAGGCCCTGCATCTCCTGCGGAATATACCCCAGGCTCTTGGCCGCGCGCGCGTTGACGTACAGGAAGCGGCCCTGCTCGTCGGTCCAGTAGATGTCGTCGCCGGCGTTGTCCACGGCGAACTGGGTGCGCGTCAAACGCTCCAAGGTGGCCTCGCGCTCCGCCTCCCGCGCGGAGAGCTCCGCGCCGATGCGGTCCACGGCCAGGGCGAGCTGGCCCAGTTCGTCGCCGCCGGTCTGCGTTTCGGCGTAGCCGGTTCTGGCGGCAAGGTCGCCCGCGGCGAAGCGGCCCGCCACCAAGGCCAGGCGCTCGATGCGCTCCACGAAGATCTTCTTGCCCGCCAGCCAGGCGGCCAGGCCTGTCAAAAGCGCCGCCGCAGCCAGAATGGCCAGACTGGACAGGAGCGCCTGGCGCGCCTCGGCGATGATGGTGTTTTCCGGCAGGCTGACACCGGCGTAGATGCTTGGCGGGTCCTCCGCCCGCAGGCGGGATTCCTGCACGACGTACAGGCGCCGCCGGCCGGTCAGGTCAAGGGCATAGAAGGGGCTCTCGGCCGCGGCGGTGGCGAGCAGCCGGCGCTGGCTCAGGGTCACCTTGCCGCCCAGAGGGTAGAGGTCCGGCCTGGGGTCCGGGTAGTGGCGGTTGAACAGCCGCCGGCCTTCGCGGTCGGCCATGAACACGGTGGAGCCGGGCGGCAGCTGGATGTCGCGGACCATGTCGCCGATGATGTCCAGGCGCACGCCGGTGGAGACCATGCCCCGCACCTCGCCCCGCGGACCCAGCACCGGCGTGGCGCAAACCAGCACGTCGAGCCCGGTGGAGAGGCTTTTGCGGTAGCCGCCAAGGACAAAGGCCCCGGTGTTGAACAGCTCGGCGAAGTATGGGGCTTCGCGCAGGCTGAAGTTCGGGGTGTGGGTCTGGGCCGAGGCCAGCACCGTGCCTTGGGGGGTGCTCAGAATGATGTCGCTGTAGATGGGGTTCGCGCCCAGCAGCTCGCGGAACAGCGGTCCGCTCGTCTTGCCGTCCAGGCTACGCACGGAGGGCAGAAGGGCCAGGGTGGCCAAAAACTGCCGTGTGCTGGCGATGAGTTGCTGCTGGCGCAGGGCCAGGTCGCTTGTGATGTGCGCGGCGTGCGTTTCCGCCTCGCGCAGGGCCTGCCGTTCTTCGGCGATGCCTGTGTACAGCACCAGCGCAAGCGCCGGCAGCGAGGCCAGCACCGCCAGAAACAGCAGCTTGAGGCGAATGGACAGCACTGCCCGCATGAGCGCAACCCCTTGGGACGAGGACCTTTGCTGGTTCTACCAATAATCCCGTACAGCAAGCGCAATCTCCGCGCAAGGGGGGGCAGAGGGTAATGTGTTGTGGTCCGCCTACCGAAATGGTAGAGGTTACTACCCCCAATCGCAATGTCCGCACGGCCACGGCAAACGGCATTGTGATCGCCACCTGTCAAGGAGATACCCCCTATGTCCCAGGCGCCGACCCCAAGCTCCAGCATCAAAATCCGCATCATCGTCTCCGCCGTCGTGCTGCTGGGCGGGGGCGCTGCCTCCTTCGCCTATGGCCTCCTGTCGGACTCCTCGTTCTGGGTGCATACCCTGCTCTTTGTCCTGGCCATGCTCGGCGCCGGCTTTTTGCTGTGGACCGTGCACGCCCAGATGATGCTGCCGCTGGCCTCCCTGGGCGACTATGCCCGCGCGGTCTCCACCGGCAAGGACGTCGCCTGCCCCATGAGCGCCATGCCCGAGGAATACGCCGCCCTGCGCGACGCCATGTGCCTGATGGTGCAGCACCTGGACGGGGCCATAGCCGCCGCGCGCGAAAAGGAGTCCGAAGCCGAGCGCCGCTCCGCCGAGGTGGAGCGCGGCCTGAGCGAAAGCCGCACGGCCGAGGCCAACGTGCGCGACCTTTTGGAGAACATGAACGCCGCCTCGCAAAAGGCCAAGGAGGCCGCCACGCGCATCTTCGGCGCCGTGCGCGAGCTGAACGAGAACATGGAGCACGTGGGCAAGGACGTGAAGGTGCAGCGCGAACGCGTGGCCAGCACCACCCTGGCCATGGAGCAGATGAACGAGGCCATTCTCGAAATCGCCCGCAACACCGGCAGCGCGGCCGAAAGCGCGGAGCGCTCCAAAGGCAACGCCCTGGCGGGCGCCAGCGGCGTGCGCGAGGCCGTGGCCAGCATCGGCCGCGTGAAGGAGCGCATTTTGACCCTGAAGGAGACCATGACCACCCTGGGCAACCAGGCCGAGGGCATCGGCCATGTGCTGGGCGTCATCTCCGACATCGCCGACCAGACCAACCTGCTGGCGCTCAATGCCGCCATCGAGGCCGCCCGCGCGGGCGACGCCGGGCGCGGCTTCGCCGTCGTGGCCGACGAGGTGCGCAAGCTGGCCGAGAAGACCATGGTCGCCACCAAGCAGGTGGGCGACTCCGTGCGCAGCATTCAGGAGCGCGCGCGTGAGAACGTCGTCGCCGTGGACGCCACCGCCGGCGACATCGTCGAGAGCTCCAGCATGGCCGAGCAGTCCGGCAAGGCCATGGCGGAGATCGTGGACATCGTCCAGCAGACCGCCCTCGAGGTGGCCTCCATCGCCACCGCCAGCGAGGAGCAGTCCGCCACCAGCGAGGAGATCAACCGCAGCGTGGCCGAGGTGAACCAGGTGGCCAAGGAGACGGCCGAGAGCGTGGACCGCTCGACCCAGGTGGTGGTGGAAATATCCGGCCTGGCTGAGGAGCTGGACTCCATCATCCAGGCCATGGCCAGCGGCAAGCTCACGGCCGTGACCAACAGCGACCAGCTCATGACCTGGACCGACGACCTTTCCGTGGGCATCCGCCTCATCGACGAACAGCACAAGGTGCTTCTGGGGCTCATCAACGAGCTGCACGCGGGCATGCGCGCCCGCAAGTCCGACTCCGTGCTGGCGGGCGTGGTGGAGCGGCTCAAGGAATACACGGTGAAGCACTTCGGCCAGGAGGAGGAGTACTTCGACCGCTACGGATACCCGGAGACCGCGGGGCATAAGGAGATCCACACCAAGCTGGTGCAGCAGGTGCTGGACTTCGAGACTGCGCTCAAGAGCGGCCAGGCCAAGGTGACCATGGACATCATGCGCTTCCTCAAGGACTGGCTGGTGAACCACATCATGGGCACGGACAAGAAGTACAGCGCGTTCCTCAAGGGCAAGGGCCTGCGCTAGGGGCAGCCGCATGGATTCCGCCGCGCCCCGGGCGTCCTGCTACGCAGTCATCTTTTCCTCCCGGCGCACCGCCGGGGACCACGGCTATGCCGAGGCCGCCGCGGAGCTGGCCCGCCTGGCCGAGTCCGCGCCGGGCTTTCTGGGCGCGCAGAGCGTGCGCCAGGAAGACGGCCAGGGCATCACCGTGTCCTATTGGGATTCCCTGGAGTCCATCGCCCGCTTCAAGGCCGACCCGCGCCATGTGGCTGTGCGCGCCCGCGTGGCGGACTGGTACGAGGAGTTCGGCCTGCGCGTGTGCCGGGTGGAGCGCGAAACCTTCTGGAAAGCCCGGCCCTAAACGGCCGCAACTCCAATCTCTCCGCTTGCAGCAAGGGAGGAGCCGCATGGTTCCTCCCTTTTCTTTGGGCCAGCATTGGAACCTCCGGGCAAATGTGTCGGGCGTGCCCGGCCGTTCTCCTTTGTGGTCGCACGGCGCGAAAAACAGAAGCGGCACCGTTCCTCCCCTTGGTCATCCGCGTGCGGCCGGGCTTCGTCTGGAGGGGACGCGGCGCAGCCCCCCAGTGAGGCGCGCAGGCTTGCCCGGACTGGCGCATGGGCTCGGGCGGACTTCGCTTGCGATGCGGCGCGCTGGCGAACGGGCGCGCGCGGAGGCTACTGCTGCGTGGTGGCGGTGTATTGGTGATAAAAGGTGATGGCGAGGCCGGGGTTTTCAGCCTCCACTCGCGCCAGGGCTGGCAGGGAGAGGAACGACAGGGAGCAGGGCGTCAGCGCGGTGATGCGCCCCTGGACGGCGTAGGGCTGTTCGGCGCTGGCGCGGCCCACCAGCGCGCCGGCCTTCAAGGTGCGCAGGCGAGCCGGAGCGTCGTGGGCCGCGCCCGGCGCCGAGCGCGTCTCCTCCGCCTGGCCAGAGACGAACAGCAGCACGCCATCGGGCTCCGCCCCTTCGTCCATGATGATCTCGCCCGGAGCGGCGCTTCTCCCTTCCAGGTAGGGGGCCAGGCTTTCGATCATGGCTTCGAAGCGTTCGCTCTTTTCTATCTGCGCCAGCAGGTCGTCCACAGTGCTGTCGAAGAGCGCGTCCTGCGACTCCCGGGTCTTGTTGGATTCGAAGCGGGCCAGGATGTCGTCCTCGCACCACTCCAGGGCGCTGTCCAGGCTGGGCAGAAAAATGAGCTTCTCGATGTCCGCCGGCGCGGTGCGCAGCATCTGCCTTGAGAGGCCCTCGGGCGCGGCCGCGAACAGCGGCTTCATGTCTCCGGCCGTGCAGCGCTGCACCATGCGCAGCAGGCAGTTCAAGGCCGAGGAGTCGAACCCGTCGACTTCCGAGAAATCCAGAACCAGGTAGGTGAAGCGGTTGCCGCTTTGCGGGGCGAGATACTTGGAGACCGTGCGGTTGAGCGTGTTCGCGGAGCCGAAGAAAAGGTAGCCGGCAATGTGCAGCACGCGGATTGCGCCCGCGTGGGCGTGCAGAATGTGCTGCTCGGGGATGGACCGCCGGACCGTGCTGGCGAGGGCGTTCACGTCCGACTCTTGCCGGGCCACGGGAAGCTGGCTGTATTTGACCACAAAGACGGCGGCGGCCATGACCAGGCCGAAGGAGACCCCGGGCAGGAAGCCGAAGGCCCCGACGGAGCAGAGGATGGCCAGCACGAGGGCGTACTCCGCGCGGGTCACCCGGGTTCGTATCCGCACCGCCCACTCCAGCATGGTGGCCAGGCCCATGAACATCGTCAGCCCGCCGAGGATGAAGCGGGGAACGTGCCCAAGCACCGCCGCTCCGGAAAAGGCCGCCGCTCCTGCAAGCAGCCCGGCGGTGACGCCGACCAGCCGCGAGCTCGAGCCGGTCATGGGACCCAGCATGGAGTAGCTGAGCGCCGTGAAGCCCGTGTGCGAGCCGCCCGGGGCGGCGATGAAATTCACAGCGGCGTTGAGGTACAGCTCGTGACGCATGTCCAAATCGCGCCGCAGCATGGCCTCCATGCCGCTGCTCACGAGCAGGAAGGAAATGGCGGAGACCAACGGGATGGTGCACAGCTGCGGAATCTGCTGCGCGAGCACGTCCCAGCGGATCAGCGAGAGGTCGGCCACGGTGAACACGGGCCACAGCCGCGTGCCTTCCTCCAGGCCGCCGAGCAGCATCCCCGTGCGCTCCGCATCGGCCAGGCTTTGTCCTGTGGCCCACAGGTAGAGGGCGAAAGCCGCCAGAGCGGTTCCGATAGTCGCGGGAAGGGCCACGCCGTTCTTGATGAATTTGCTGGCCGCCAGCGTGGCCAGGGCCAGGGCCAGGCCCGGGGTCCACATGGCGAGCATTTCGCCGGTGAAGAAAGACAAGAAGTTGGTGATGCCGGGGGTAACCCCGGTCATGATGGTGATGCTGCCGCGCGCCAGCAGCCAGCCCACGCCCGCCAAAAAGCCCCCCACCACGGGATAGGGCATGTAGCGGACGAGATTGCCCAGCCGGAAGCGCCCCAGCAGCAGGAAGAGCGCGCCCGTGCCCAGCGCGGATAAGGCCATGGCCGCGCCGACGGTGACGTAGGCCGCGCGCGGGTCCGCCGTTCCGGCGAGGGAGGCGGCGATGCCCGCGGCGATGGCGGCCAAAATGGCGGCGGGAGAGTCTTCCGGTGCGCAGATGGCCGTGGGGACGGAGCTGAAAAGGGCCACCAGGAGGCACATGACGAAGCAGCCGAACAGGGGCAGCCCAGAGGCCTGCGGGGCAAAGGGAGCGAGCGGGCCCGAGAAGATGAGCGAGGCGAGGGAAAGCTGAATGACGACAAGCAGCATGCCGACAAGAACGCCGGAGCACAGGGCCGGGAGACAACGTTTGGGCGTCGCCGCGTCGTGCAGCAGTTCTTGCAATGATGACGGAGCCATGCGTAATCCTAGACGGAGGGCGCGGCTAAGGCAAGCCCGCAAAGCCCATTTCGGTGCAGAGGGGGAGCCTTCGCGGCGGCGCAAAAAAAGGGGAGGAACCGCCCGGCCCCTCCCCTGATCTTCTGCTTGCGGCCGGGGCTAGCCCTGGCTGTTCATGTTGTTGATGATGCCGCGCAGCTCCGAGGCCAGGCGGGCAAGGTCGCTCACGGCCTGTCCGGACTGGAGCATGGCCTCGGCGGTTTCGCTGGCGATGCGGTTGATCTCCTCGGTGGAGCGGCTGATCTCCTCGCTGGCGGCGGACTGCTGCTCGCTTGCGGTGGCGATGCCGCGCACTTGGTCGGAGGTGGCGTCCACCATGCTCACTATCTCGCTCAAGGCCAGGCCGGACTTCTGCGCCAGCTCGGTGCTGGCCTGAATGGCCTGGGTGGTGTCCTCGGTGTTCTGGATGCTTTTGCGCGCGCTTTCCTGCACGGCGTGGATGTGCCCGCCGACCTCGTTGGTGGCCTGCATGGTCTTTTCGGCCAGCTTGCGCACCTCGTCGGCCACGACGGCGAAGCCGCGCCCGGCGTCGCCCGCGCGGGCGGCCTCGATGGCGGCATTGAGCGCCAGCAGGTTGGTCTGGTCGGCGATGTCGGAGATGACGTTCATGATCTGGCCGATGCCCTCGGCCTGGGCGCCCAGCTGGGTCATGTTGTCCTTGAGGACGGTGGCCTGCTTCTCGACGCCGTTGATGGTGGCGATGACCTGGCTGACCAGCTCTGCTCCCTGCTGGGCCTTCTGCTTGGTCTGCTCGGCCAGATCGGCGGAGGTTCCCGCGCTCTTGGCCACCTCCATGACCGTGGAGTTCATCTCTTCCATGGCCGTGGCCGCCTCGGCCGTGCGCGAGCGCTGTTCGTCGGAGCCGCGGCTGGACTGCTCGATCTGCGCGGCCAGTTCCTCGGAGGCGCTGGCCACCTGGTCGGACACGGTGTTCGCCGCGGCCGCGGCCTTGGCGATGCGCTCGTTCTGCTCCTCGATTTTTTTCTGCTGATTGCGGATGTCCGTCAGCTCGAACCAGAGGGCCAGGGTGCCCAGAACGTTGCCGTCCAGATCGCTGAAGGGCGTGCTGGTGACTGTGAAGATTTTCTTCTGGCCGGAGGCTGTGATGTACGGAGCCTCGGTCTGCAGCGTGCGGTTTTCGCGCAGGGCCTTGAGCGAAATGGTCTCTCTATTCTCCTCGTCGTACAGCATTTTGCCCGAGGTCTGCCCTATATACGTCTCGGGACGGCCTGGGCGCTCCAGCACCTTCAGCATATGCTCATTGACGAAGGTTGTTCTGTTGTCGTTGTCGAACACGGCGCAGGGCAGCACGATGCCGGCCAGCACGCCCTGGGCGAAGCCGAGGCGGTGCTTCAACTCATCCACCATATGGTGCATGTTCCCGGCCAGTACCGCCAGCTCGTACCGATAGCCGGTGTGCCGCGCGGCCTGGTAGTCGCCCTGGGCCACCTTGTTGGTGTATTCCTGCAGGGTGTGCATGGGGTCCACCACGACCTTGCGCACCACGATGGTGATGCCGAAGCCGAGGACCAGCACCACGATCAAGCCAATGCCGATGAGGATGTTGCGCTGGGAGGTGGCGGCGCTCGTCAGATCGCTTTCATAGGCGCTCATGCAGATCATGAAGCCGGTGTTCGGCTCCGTGGCGAAGTTCATGTACTTGTGCGCGCCCTTCCAGTCGTAGAAAAAGTCGCCGTTTTTCTTCTCCAGGGCCCGCTTGACGAAGTCTTCGCCCGTGCTGTCCTTGAGCATAAGCGATTTGTCGTTGTGGGCGATGAACTTGCCAGAGGCATCGAGCATGAAGGCATAGCCGTTTTCGCCGAAGCGCAGGGGAATGACGAACTGCTCCACGAAATCGGTCCAGCGGGTGAACAGCCCCACGCCGCCGATGGTCTTGCCAGCGGCATCGTGCACGGCCTGGACCGAGAGGAAGATGTACATGTTTTCGCCGCCGGTCTTGGCGACGATGATTTCTTTGCCGAGATAGGCATCCTGACCGTTCATGATGGTCTTATAATAGTCGCGGTCCGCGCGGCTTTGGCCGGTGAGGTTTTCGCCGCTGGCGTTCTGCCCGGCGCGCACCTTGCCGCTGGCGTCGAAGACGATGATGGACCACATCTTGGGATTGGCCTTGAGGGTGTCGGCCACGCGCTGCTGCGCCAGGGAAGGGTCGTCGGTGAAGGCGGTTTGCAGAACCCGCTGGCCGGCCAGGGCGCGCGCCATGGAGGCGGATTCGTCCGCATACAGCTGCAGGCTGCGCTGCGTGGTGCCCAGGGCCTGGGCCATGGCCTGTTGCTCGGTGTGCAGGGTGAGATTGTAGGTGGAGCGCGTGACGTACAGCAGAATGCTCGAGATGCCGAGGATGACGACGAGCGTGACCGAAATGATGAGCAAGGTGCCAATGCTTTTGATGCGGGGCATGGTCGGTGGGCCTCCAACAAAGATGTGTGGCCGCCCTTATCTTGCTGTAATACTTAGTTGTCAAGCTACGTGCCAGCCCGGGGTGGCACGGGGTGATTGAAACAGCGGCTGTTCGGCGGCGTCCGCATCGGATTTATAAATAGCCGCATCGTCTAATGGCTCAAGGAAAAGCCTGCTATATCCGAATTGTATATTAGCAGATCGGAAAATTCAGGGGCTGCGGGACCATGCCCAAAGATTGCCGCAACTATTTACAAAAAATATTTGAGCAGCATCGCCATGGGTGAGAAAAGCAAGCGGCGGCAATAACATATCATGCTTATCGGCGAATGCCGCAACGTGCGCGGGGCGGTGCGTTGGGCTTGGCGTGTGCCGCCTGGGGCTTAAGACTGCGGCGGGTTCACGCGGTCCATGGTGCGGAAGTTGATGGCTTCGGCCAAATGGTCGATGCCGATGGCTTCCGCCTCCTCCATGTCCGCTATGGTGCGGCCGATGCGCAGCACGCGCGTGTATGCTCGGGCCGAGAGCCCCAGCCGCCGCACGGCCTGCTCCAAAAAGCGCTGCTCGGCCTCGCCCACGGCGCACCAGCGCTCCAGAGCCGCGCCGGTGAGGTCGGCGTTGAGGCGGATGCGCTGGCCCTTGTAGCGCGCGGTCTGCACGGCCCGCACGCGCAGAATGCCCGCGCGCATGGTGGCGGAGTCGCGTGCGCCGCGCGGGGCCTTCAGGTCCTCGTACGGCACGGCGGGCACCTCCACCTGCAGGTCGATGCGGTCCATGAGCGGGCCGGAGATGCGCGAGCGGTAGCGGTGGATGGCCAGGGGCTGGCAGGAG
>Ga0209800_10001676_pt1 | contig 21988 bp, 20 predicted proteins | sample Higcelweek8metaG_FD_187174 | JGI IMG/M metagenome (GOLD analysis project Ga0209800, IMG submission 187174) | Freshwater pond sediment microbial communities from the University of Edinburgh, under environmental carbon perturbations - High... | ecosystem: Environmental > Aquatic > Freshwater >...
TTGATGATTCCAGCTTTTTTTAGAGTAGCGTAAGCACCTTTTTTATTGATTGTTTTGATTGCTTTAGTTGAAATGGTAAGAGGGAAGTACTTCTTGAGTTCAGGGACATATACTCGCTTCTTTTGAAGGTTTGTATATTTGCGAACCATACCTGTAGGGTTGAATTTGGTTGCACGAACAACGTTGGAGTATCCTCCAGCCATTTTTGAGCCCTTTTTTGTTATATCACAAACTTTCGCCATAGATGAAGGTATGCTATCATATTAAGCATGCTTACGCAAGTCCAATTTATAGATGGAATATTTTATGTCGCAGTTCTTATCATGTCTGTGGTGATCCATGAAGTTGCTCACGGCTATTCGGCATATCTTCTTGGTGATGACACTGCACGTCTAAGTGGGCGTCTAACTCTCAATCCCATTAGACATTTGGACCCATTTGGTTCAGTAATTTTGCCATTATTACTTATTCTTTCAAACGCCGGATTTGTTATTGGATGGGCAAAGCCCGTTCCATATAATCCGAGAAACCTACGGAAAGGGAGGACGGGTGATATTATAGTTGCAATTTCAGGTATCTTGGCCAACATATTAATCGCTGTTATCTTTGGACTACTTATAAGGTTTGCTCCAGCTCTCGGTATAGCAAATATGGCTTTCTACAAAATTGCATCAATAATTGTATTAACAAATCTTGTTTTGGCATTATTCAATTTCATCCCAATTCCACCACTTGATGGTTCAAAAGTGTTGTTTTCATTTTTCCCAATAAAGTATCGTAATATTGAAATGTTTTTTGAAAGATGGGGAGTGTTCTTACTTCTTTTTTTCATTATATTTCTTTGGAGTAAAGTAGCGCCACTTATTTATATAGCCTTTTCATTTTTAACGGGGTTACATTAAGTTATCCCCGCTGTGCTTGCTTTTTTAATGATGTTATAGTAAAGTAGTCTCACTAGTCAGATATGGCTATTTTTGTTTTAAATTACATGTTTCGATAGAAAATTATGCCTACAATAAATCAATTGGTTCGAAAGAACCGTAAAATTACAAAAAGAAAGTCTAAATCCGTAGCTCTTGCTCGCGGTTTTAATTCTATTAAAAATAAGCCAGTATTTTATCCTGCGCCATTTAAGCGTGGTGTTTGTACGAAAGTTTCTACAACAACACCAAAGAAGCCTAACTCAGCTCTCCGAAAAATTGCCCGCGTACGTCTTACAAATGGTATGGAAGTTACAGCATATATCCCAGGAGAAGGACACAATCTACAAGAACACTCAGTTGTTATGATCCGCGGAGGACGTGTGAAAGACCTTATCGGAGTTCGTTATCATATCGTTCGAGGACGTCTTGATACGACAGGAGTTGAGAAACGTCGCCAATCACGAAGTCTATATGGGACAAAGACGCCAAAGACTGCAGTTAAAAAGTAATTAAGAATTAATAAAGAAGAATTAAGAGATGCGAAGAAAAATAAAAAACAGAAATATTGTTGAACCAGATATAGTTTATAATTCTCAAAAGCTTGGGAAGTTTATTAACAACATCATGCTTCATGGAAAGAAGGAGACTGCTCGCAAATCAGTTTATAAAGCATTTGAAATAATAAAAGAAAAAACAGGCAATCCAAACCCACTAGAAATATTTGATACAGCTATAAAGAATGCAGGTCCAATGGTAGAAGTTCGTTCACGACGTATCGGAGGTGCCAACTATCAGGTTCCTCGAGAAGTTCGCCCAGAACGTCGCACAGCACTCGCAATGAGATGGATAATACTAGCTGCTCGTGGAAAGAAAGGAGCCCCAATCGCTGAAAAGCTTGCTGAAGAATTAATTCTTGCTTCAAAGAACGAAGGAACTGCTTGCAAGAAGAAAGAAGATACTCACAAAATGGCAGAATCAAACAAGGCATTTGCCCATTTTGCTTGGTAGAAAAAATCCCCATCTGGGGATTTTTTTATGTGATATAATATAATTATGAGTAAAGAAAGTTTTGGAAAAATCGGAAGAAATATTTTACGCGGAACAGTTATTGGAGCCGGGCTTCTTGTTGGTGGAGAAAAATCTTTAGAAGCAGAAGATATATCAAAATCTTTAAATAGCGCTGATAATATTGAATATAAAGATGATGATTCTAAAAAAATACTCACAGACGAGAATAGTGATGTCACTTTTCACTATGGTTCGGCTATTCCAGATGAGAGAGTAGAAAATGAAAAAAAAGCAGAAGAAATTAAAAGTCAAAAATTATTAGGACCCGATAATTTAAATAGTCACGATACTGTACCTGATAAAATGTATGAAACTAAAGATGGTAACTTACGTTATTACCACAATCCTTCCGAAAATAGTTTACAGAAGGGTGATGTTGAATATATGGTTTGTGCTACGGTTTGTCATTTTAATAATCTAAAGCAAATCGAATTAGAAACTAAAGTTCCAGAAAATTTAACCGAAACTGATTTTTTTACAAATTATTTGAATACAAAAATAAAACCAGGAACTGTTCTTTTTGATAAAAATACTGGTAATCAGTATTTTGACTATTCTGCTGATACTACAATAAACAGTGTTCCGTTTGAGGGAGAAAAACACTGGAATATTCAAAGATTTTTAATTCAACCTCATTTTAATAATTTTGATATTTCTAAAGATAAAGCTCGACAAAATGTTCTTTATGACATGTATAAATATTTCTTGTATATTGAAAATGGGAATCGTTCAACTGCTTGGATTAAAGCAAACCAATTTTTAGAAAAAGAAGTTGATCCAATTATTAATAGTGAATATTTTAAATGGGCGAAAGAAAATTATCAGAAATTACATTGGCGCCCAGGAATGGGAGATTACCGTTACAAAAATTCTGATCATGTGTTGTATAAAATTGAGAAAGATGAGCTAGACAATGTTTCTGAAACCACTGATTTAGTAGATAGGATACTCGCATACAATAATAGTGTTTTTAATCGAGAAATCAAAGGGGAACCATATTCTAGAGAAGAAATTGAAAATATTTTAATTGACTATAATATTAATTACCGAAAAAAAGATATTGAGGAAGCAAAGAAGATAGCTAAAAATTCAGTTGCTTCCGCTTTAAATCGATATCGTCAAAAAGAAGAATTTTATAAAAACAAACCATTAACAGAATATAAAGTTATAAAAGAAACTCAGTACCCAGTAGGTTTTAACACTTGGAGCCCAGATGAACAGTACTTTTGGTTGAATGATGCCAAAAATAAAAATCTTATTGGAGAAACAAAAGAAGCTTTTACTGAAAAAGATCGTGAATATGAACTAAATTTAACAAAAAATTATCGATTTTCAGATTAACTTAATATAGTTGGTATTAAAATGTAATAGATTTGCAAAAAAGACCTATTTGTTGTATATTCAAATGACAAAAGACTTGAATGTCTACCTGTAAAAATCAGGTCATTTTATTTTTAGCAATTTAATTACATATATGGAAAGAGATTATCCACTAGAGAAAGTTAGAAATTTTGGAATTATTGCCCACATTGATGCGGGGAAAACAACGACGTCAGAACGTGTGCTTTTTTACACAGGTGTTTCCCACAAAATAGGGGAAGTGCATGATGGAGAGACTACCACAGACTGGATGGAGCAAGAAAGAGAACGCGGAATTACTATTACTTCAGCGGCTGTTACATGTTTCTGGACTCCAACTTACGCACCAACTGACAAAAATAAAAAACACCGTTTCAATATTATTGATACCCCAGGGCACATTGACTTCACAGCTGAAGTAAAACGATCACTTCGCGTTCTTGACGGAGCTGTCGTTGTTTTTGATGGAGTCGCTGGAGTTGAACCTCAATCAGAAACCAACTGGCGTTACGCGGATGAAGCGATGGTGCCTCGAATTTGTTTTGTGAACAAGCTTGACCGTACTGGTGCATCTTTTGAGCACTCATATGCTACGATTCTTGATCGTTTGAGTAAAAATGCCGTTCGTATGCAAATCCCAATCGGTCTTGAAGAGAAACACGAAGGAGCTGTAGATCTTCTAACCATGAAAGCATATTACTTTGAAGGGGATATGGGTAACAAAGTTGTTGAAAAAGAAATTCCAGAAGAACTTAAAGCTGATGCTGAAAAATATCACAATGAATTAATCGAAAAAATAGTTGAACAAGACGATGCAGTCATGACAGAGTATCTCGATGGAAAAATTCCAACATTGGATGTTTTGAAAAAATTAATGCGTAAAGCTGTTATTGCCAATAAAATCTTCCCAGTTTTCGCAGGAAGTGCACTTAAGAACAAAGGAGTTCAGCTAGTTTTGGATGCTGTTGTTGATTATCTTCCAGCTCCTACAGATATTCCGGCTATTGAAGGAGTAAATCCTGATACTGAAGAAGCTGACGTTCGTCACGCTTCGGATTCTGAGCCATTCTCAGCTCTTGCATTCAAAGTTGCTACTGACCCATTCGTTGGGCAATTGATATTCTTCCGTGTTTACTCAGGTTCTCTTTCTGCCGGAAGTTATGTTTATAATCCACGTACAAGAAATAAAGAAAGAATTGGACGTATTCTTCGAATGCACGCTAATGATCGTGAAGAAGTGAAAAAAGTTTTCGCAGGAGAAATCGCTGCTGCTGTCGGACTCAAAGATACAATCACTTCTGACACTCTTTGTGATGAAGAACACCCAATCGAACTTTACCGTATCGTCTTCCCAGAACCAGTTATCGATCTACGTGTTGAACCAAAAACGAAAGCTGACCAAGAAAAAATGGGTATGGCGCTCAATAGACTTGCTCAAGAAGATCCAACATTTAGAGTTACGACTGATTCAGAAACAAACGAAACTATTATTGCAGGAATGGGAGAGCTTCACCTTGAAATTCTTGTTGACCGTATGAAGCGTGAATTCGGAGTTGAGACAAACGTTGGTAAACCTCAGGTTGCTTACCGTGAGACTATCACCGGCGAAGCTCAAACAGAAGGTAAATACATTAAGCAATCAGGAGGCCGTGGTAACTATGGCCACGTTAAGATTAAAGTTAAACCAATGGATATGAATGTTGATCCTGAAGATCTTCCAAAGAACATTAAAAGAGAAAAAGGATTTGAATTCATCAACACAATTAAAGGAGGTGCTATTCCACAAGAATATATCCCTGCCTGTGAAAAAGGATTCAAAGAAGGTCTTGATAGAGGAGTACTCGCTGGATTTAAGCTCGTTAATGTTTCAGTAGAACTTTGGGATGGATCGTATCATGATGTTGACTCGAACGAAATGGCTTTCAAAATTGCAGCCTCAATGGCAATGCAAGATGCATGTAAAATGGCAAAGCCAGTGATTCTTGAACCAATGATGAAAGTTGAAGTTGTCACTCCAGAGAAATTCATGGGAGATGTCACCGGATCGTTATCATCGAAACGTGGAATCATTGAAGGTATGGAAACTCGTGGACTCAATCAAGCTGTGAAAGCTGTCGTTCCATTGTCTGAAATGTTTGGATACATGACAACACTTCGCTCAATGACCGAAGGACGTGCAGGCTTCACAATGGAATTCATTCGTTATGATATCGTTCCACAAAGTGTTGCTACAACAATTATAGAATCAAGGAAGTAAAATGATAAATAAATAAAGAGGCGAAAATGTATTATTAGTTTCTCGCCCCGTAGTAAAACACAGTCCGCATTCGGGGCTGTGTTTTACTTTTGGGGTTGCTACAACAATAATAGAATCAAGGAAGTAAAATAATAACTCAAAATGCCCCGCAGGCTTCGCCTGCGGGGCATTTTTTGATTTTACCTAAAAATGCTATAATGTACGGATATTATAAGTTAATTTTAATTCACGCTTTGATTTAAAGAGCGTGATATGATTTCGCTAAATCGTATGAAAAACCAAAAAGAAAATGCAAAAGTTATAGTTTCTTTTATTATTGTTGCTTGTGTAATAGGACTTACTGTTTACCTTCTCACGAACAGAAATACAAATATAGTTTCTGATTTGGAAAGTAGTCAGACAGAAAACCAAGTAACAGATAACCAGTTGGCTACCAACGAGCAAGCGGAGTCTTCAACAAATCAAATGGATACAAACAAAAGAGTATTAAGTAATTTTACACCAGTTGCAAAAGTAGCAAATTTAGAAAAGATTGACTTAGTTGTGGGTACAGGAGAAGAAATTAAAGCGGGTGCGACAGTAAGTGTGCATTATACAGGTGCAGTTGCTGCTACCGGCGCAGTTTTCCAATCATCAAAAGATTTTGGGACAAATCCAGTAACATTTCCACTAAGTGGAGTTATCAAAGGTTGGACTGACGGAATTCCAGGTATGAAAGTAGGGGGTACTCGTCGTTTAGTTATTCCGAGTGATATGGCCTATGGAGCAAATCCTCCAGCTGGTTCCGGAATTCCAGCCAATGCTGATTTAATTTTTGATGTCGAGTTGGTCGCGGTCAGTAAATAAAAAAATATATGAAAAAAGTAAAAGATTTATTTATAAATAAAATTTTCAAGAAAAAACGTATTTGGATACCGCTTCTCATAATTATTGTGATTGGTCTTTTATTCTTATTGAAACCAAATAGTAATATAAAAAATACTGTCACAGATGTTGCAAAATATTCAGATTTAAAACAGACGGTTCTCGCTACCGGTCAGGTTGTTTCTAGCACTGATTTAAGTTTGTCTTTTAATGGGGGAGGAGTAGTCAAATCAATTAAGGTGAAAGTTGGAGATAAAGTAAAAGCTGGACAGGTACTCGCTACTCTTGATCAATCATCAGTTTCAGCGACTCTCACTTCTGCTCGTGGAGCATTAGCTGCTGCGAATGCAAGATATAAAAAAATATTAGAAGGAGCATCAAATGAGCAAATTTCTCTTTCTCAAATAACTCTTGATCAAACCAAACTTACTCAAAAAACACTTGTAGACAATGCTTATAAGAATCTTCTTAATTCTACACCAGAAGCAGTGCCAGAAGATGGGACAAGTGAGTACACTGCTCCTACGATAAGTGGTAACTATAGCTTGGGCAAAGAAGGAAAAATCTCGCTAAGTTCATATTATAGTTCGGGAGGATCAAGTTTTATTGCGACTGGTCTTACAGAAGGGACGGGGCTTATTGATAGTGTAACTCCGCAACCTATTGGTAATTCGGGGCTATATATTAAATTTCCTACAAATTATTATGATATTGGGGTTACGGATTGGGTTATTGAAATTCCAAATAAAAGAGCCGCTGATTATGTCACAAACTATAATGCGTACCAAGCCGCTCTTTCGCAGTCACAGTCAGCGATAGACCAAAGTGCTGCCCAACTTGCAATAACAAAAGCCTCTGCTCGTCAATCAGACATTGATTTGGCCCAAGCCGATATTATTACTGCACAGGGTCAAGTAGAACAAGCAACTGCTCAATATAACAACACCGTGATTACAGCACCTCTTGATGGGACGATAACAAGCATAGACATCAAGGTGGGTGAATTAGCTTCTGCAATGAAGCAAGTTATCGTTCTCCAAGATGTCTCGAATATTTATCTAGAAACAAACGTAAATGAAGCAAATATCGCAAGTCTAGCAATCGGGATGCCGGTGGATATTTCATTTGATGCTTTTGGTTCAGAAAAAATATTTAAAGGTAGTATCACAAAAATAGATCCGTCTTCTATTCTAGTATCAGGCGTAGTCAATTATAAAGTTACAGCAAGTGTTGAACAAGTAGAGAATCTACGACCAGGGATGACGGCAAATATGACGATAAATGTAAAAGAAAAGAGTCATGTTCTTTCTGTTCCATCCAGATCAATTATAGTTGCTAAATCCGGTAATAAAACTTTGCGTATTATCACTAACACCAAGAAGAAAAAGTTTAAAGAAGTTCCTATTACGACAGGACTTGAAGGAGATGGTGGACTTATAGAAATCACAAGTGGTTTATTAGAAGGTGAAGAATATGTTGTCTTAATTAAAACTTCTTAGTAATGTTAATTGAATTAAAAAATATTGTTAAAAATTATGATAATGGGGGAGTAATAACCCGCGTTTTGCATAATGTTAATTTAGGAGTTGAAGAAGGAGAATTCATCGCCATCATGGGCCCTTCAGGTTCAGGGAAATCAACTCTAATGCATACGATTGGCTTCTTGGACAGACCAACTGAAGGTGATTACTTTTTCGATGGACAAAATACAAAAGATTTTTCAGATGATGAATTGGCAAAAATAAGGAATCAACGTATTGGTTTCGTTTTCCAGTCTTTCAATTTACTCCCCAGAACTTCAGTTTTGGACAATGTAATGTTGCCATTATTTTATAGTGGTAATAAAAAGGGGCATGAGCATAAAGCAAGAGCAGCCCTTGAATCAGTAGATTTGGGGGAGAGACTCCATTATATGAGTAATCAAATCTCTGGTGGACAAAAACAACGTGTTGCGATAGCAAGAGCACTAGTGTGTGATCCAAAGGTTATTTTTGCTGATGAACCGACAGGAAACCTAGATTCAAAAAGTGGTGGTACGGTGATGCATATACTAGAGAAATTAAATAAAGAAGGACGTACTATTATTCTAGTTACTCACGATGTGAACGTCGCACTTCATGCCAAGCGGATTGTTACAATCCGGGATGGTGAGATAGTCTCAGACAGAAAAGTTAAAGAAGATGAACGCGTCCATTCAAAGAGAAGTGAAGACTAGAAAAAAGATTGTTTACGCAGGTCGAAAAATTAGCAGATCAAAATCTACTACTTCGTGAAAAATTTTTTATCAGATATTAAAGTTACAATCAAAAATTTACTCTCACGTAAGGGTAGGTCTTTTTTGACAATTCTTGGGATAATAATCGGAGTGGCTGGGGTGATAATAATTATGTCTCTTGGGGCAGGAGCGCAGTCTTTAGTTCTCGGACAGATTACAAAGTTGGGGACAAATATGATAGGAGTTTTACCAGGGAAGAGCAATGAAGCCGGTCCACCAGCGGCGGTATTTGGTGTTCAAGTAAAAACTCTCACATTACGTGATGTCGAAGCATTAAAGAATAAAAGTAATGTTCCCAATGCGACAGCAGTAGCTGCTTTTGTGAATGGGAGTGCAACTCTAATATCGGGGCACGAAAGTGTCGATACCAATTTTGTTTCTACCGATGGCACGTATCCAAAAATCGTAAATGTAGAGATGGAAAAGGGTGAATTCTTTACCGAAGAGGAAGGTAAAGCTGGAGCCAATGTGATAGTCCTTGGCTATGATGTCGCGACGGGTCTATTCCCAAATGGTGACGAACTCGGTCAAATTGTAAAAATAAAAATACCTAACAATAATCCAGCCTCAATAAATGAAGTTGGCAGTATCCCATTTCGAGTGATAGGAGTTCAAAAGAAGATGGGAACAGTCGCATTCCAAAATCAAGATGATCAGGTTTTCATACCTTTTCCAATTGGGCAAAGACAATTGCTCGGAATTGATTACGTTCAATTTATTCGAATAAAAGTTGATGATGCGACAAATGTCAAAACGACGATGGAAGATGTCACTCGTGTTTTGCGAGAAGAGCACAGGATCACAAATCCAAGTGATGATGATTTTGATGTTCGTGATCTTGCGGATGTAATAAAAATTCTTACAAGTATTACTGGCACGCTCAGTATCTTTCTTAGTTTGATGGCGGGTATTTCGCTAGTTGTCGGTGGAATTGGAATTATGAATATTATGCTCGTGACTGTATCAGAACGTACCCGTGAGATCGGTCTTAGAAAAGCAATCGGAGCAACCCGTAGGAATATTCGCGATCAATTCCTTTTTGAATCAATAGTTCTTACTCTCTCAGGTGGGTTAATAGGAATTGTTTTCGGCGTTTTAGTATCTTATCTTATCGCACTGGGCGCGCGCTTCGCAGGATACGATTGGGCGTTTATTATTTCACCGATAGCTATTCTTTTAGCTGTTATTGTATCTATACTTACTGGAGTTATTTTTGGGCTATATCCAGCTATAAAAGCAGCTAAATTAGATCCTATTGTTGCTCTTAGATACGAGTAATATCAAATATATGGTAAGAAATTTATATTTAAAACAAGCTATACGTGGTGTTAAATCAAATCCTTCAAGGACTATTTTGACGACCCTCGGTATTATGATTGGTATCGGGACAGTTATTCTTGTCTTAGGAGCTGGAGAAGGATTCAAGAGTTATATTAATTCTCAGATAGATGCATTTGGTTCAAATACTATTATTGTTCAGACTTCTCTTCCTCCATCTACAAAAGCCAGATCAAGCTCCAATTCTTCTGGTCAACCAAATAGTTCATCTTCAAATGCAATTCCCATCACGACATTAAAAATGCGTGATGTTGTAGATATTAAAAATCTTCCCAATGTCAAAAATGCCTATGGCGCTTCTGTCGGGCAACAAGTTGTCAGTTACAAAAATGTTTCGAAAACTTCTTTTATTTTTGGTTCATCCGCAGCTTTTTTTGATATAGATAAAGGAGTTATAGCAAATGGAAGAGGGTATAGTGAACAAGAAGATAAAGGGCTCGCGCAAGTCGCGGTTCTTGGAGATAAGATCGCAACTGATTTATTTGGAGACATTGATCCAGTTGGTAAATTAGTTCGAATTGGTAATTACAATTTTGAAATAATCGGTGTCTATGAAAAAAGTGGGAATCTAGATCCTACAAATAATGGTAGCCAAATTGTAATTCCAGCCACAACTCTCCAAAAGAAAATTCAAGGCATTGATTATCTCATTTATATTGTTGTCCAGTTAGAGGACAACAATAAAGCCGATATCACTTCTCTAGACGTCGCGGATGTTCTTCGACAGAATCACTATATCAGTGATCCAAGTAAGGATGATTTTATCGTTCAGACTCAGCAAGAAAGTCTAAATACTTTTGATACAATTTTGAAAGCAATTACCTTTTTACTTATCGCTATAGCGTCAATATCTCTCATTGTCGGCGGAGTTGGAGTTATGAATATTATGTATGTCATTGTCACTGAACGTATCGGAGAGATAGGGCTCAAGAAAGCTCTCGGTGCACGCAATCACGACATCTTATATGAATTTCTTATCGAAGCGATGCTCTTGACGATTATAGGTGGAATAGTCGGTATCATCGGTGGAGCACTAGGCTCCTTCCTCATTTCGAAGATTGCTCAAAGCTTCGGTTTGTCTTGGAAGTTCATTGTGCCTCTTTGGGGTATCATTCTCTCGGTATCAGTTTCGGCTATTATAGGCATAGTTTTCGGGGTATTCCCAGCTCGGAACGCTGCCAAATTGAACCCAATTGAAGCTCTAAATAGAGAGTAAAACATGCTATAATAGAAGGGTAATATTATTAATAATTAATCCTTTAAAGATGGTTATTGTTGGTAAGAAAATCGACCGTAACTCGTCTTAAATATCATGGAAACATTTTTAAAAGACAAAAAAATAAGCATTTCGGTTTTTATATTAGTCATAGTTCTTTCTTTGTTTACAATTGCAAAGATAGTAAATGAGGTCAAAGCAAGTCCGTATATCGGGAAAGGGAACCAACCAACCAATACAATTTATGTAAATGGAACAGGGGATGTCATGGCTGTTTCTGATATCGCAACAATCACAGCAAATCTTACAAAAGATGGTGCAACCGCCAAAGAAGCACAAGATCTTTTGAATGAATCAATTACAAAAACATTATCTTATCTCAAAGATCAGAAGATAGAAGAAAAAGATATCAAATCAGAATACGGAGGTCTTTCACCAAAATATTCATATGAGAAATGTTATACATATCCATGTCCAAGTAATTCAAAAATTGTTGGCTATACTGCCACACAATCAATTACAATAAAAGTCCGCGTTGTTGATAGTGCAAGCACAATTCGTACAGGGCTTGCAGAACTAGGAATTACGGATATTAATGGACCAACGTTCGGCATTGACGATGAGGAGACATTCAAAGATCAAGCACGTGCGAAAGCTATTACAGATGCCAAGACGAAGGCTGAGGTATTAGCAAAAGAACTCGGTGTCAGACTTGTGAAGATTGTAAGCTTCTCTGAGAATACTGGCGGAAGTTATCCTATGTACGCTGCTAAAGATATGAGATTGGAAAGTACCTCTGCTGTAGGTTCTGCTCAAGTTCCAACCTTGCCAAAGGGTGAGAATAAGATTACTTCAAACGTAACGATTACTTACGAGATACGATAAGCGCAAGACATATCAAAAAAACCCTCTATTTAGAGGGTTTTTTTGATATGTCTTGCGCTATTTCGGTAAGAGTGGTAGTATACAAACATAACACCCCCGGGGTGTTTTTTACTAAGAGGGAGTTTTTTTAGAAGATTAATAACATCATTATATATGCAAAAAACAATAAATTATTTAAAAGAAGTTTTGGAAGAAGCACGTCACGTAACTTGGCCTACTAAAAAACAGACCATCTTTTTTACCGTTGCAGTTTTGGTTGTGTCTGTCCTTATCGCTTATTATTTAGGGTTACTAGATTTCTTATTTGGACAAGGCCTTAAACTTTTACTTACTAGATAATTATTAATTAAGTATTTTCTAGAACCTAGTCACTAGAAACTAATTCATTATGGCAAAACAAGAACTAAGAGGAGAGAGAAATTGGTATGCGATTCATACTTACGCAGGATACGAGAACGCAGTTATGCGTAATTTGAAACAACGTATTGATTCACTTGGAATGAATGACAAAATTTTCAGTGTCATTGTTCCCGTAGAAAAGAAAATAAAAATAAAGGCTGGTAAGCGTACAGAAGTTGAAGAAAAAGTTTACCCAGGATATGTTCTCGTTGATATGATTGTGGATGATAATTCATGGTATGTAGTCCGCAACACTCCACGTGTGACTGGGTTCGTCGGTGCGGGAGTTAACCCAGTTCCATTAAATAAAAAAGAAGTTGATGAATTATTCGGGAGAATGGACAGAGTAGATACAAAGAATAAACATCAGATTGATGTAGAGATAGGTGAGATAGTTCGTATTGCTGATGGTCCGTTCAAAGATCTCGAAGGTAAAGTCAATGATGTCGATCGTGAACGCGGAAAGATCAAAGTTCTCGTCTCAATGTTCGGTCGTGAGACTCCGGTTGAGTTGGACTTCCTGCAGATTAAAAAGATATAAAAACATCCACAAAAAGTCTTTTTAAAATCCCTTATCCCTCTCCGCTCGTTCCTCGCTCCGGCGCGTTCCTTACAGGAACGGTACACCTTTTGGATACTTTGGTTACAAAGATATCTCAAAAGGTCTTGCGGAAGCTTCAAGTGTTCGCTTCCTCACACCCCTAGGATTTTAAAAAGACTATTTCGCTCCTGTTTTTATAATATCTTGTATCTGTTTAAGTTTTATGTTAGATTAAGTCTGTTACGCTAAAGCTTCAAATTATTAAGTATTGTCTAGAAACTAGTCACTAGTCACTAGTCACTAGTCACTAGTCACTAGCTACTAGAACCTAATCATTATGGCCGCAAAAAAAATTATAAAGAAAGTAAAATTACAAATACCAGCCGCAAAGGCAACCCCAGCTCCACCACTAGGTCCTGCTTTAGGACAAGCCGGAGTGAACATTGCAGAATTCTGTCAAAAGTTTAATGCGATGACTCAAAAGGATGCAGGAGAAATTGTTGGTGTTGTTATTTCTGTTTATGAAGATAGAACTTATGACATTAAGGTCAAAACTCCTCCAGTCGCCGGATTGATATTCAAAGCCGCAGGGGTAGAGAAGGGTTCAGGAAAGCCAAATACTTCAAAAGCTGGCAAGATCACCAAGGCACAAGTTCGTGCAATCGCTGAGAAGAAGATGCCCGATTTAAACGCTAAAGACATCGAAGGAGCAATGAAAATAGTAGAAGGAAGTGCTCGTTCAGCCGGAATCACAATTGAAGGATAAATCAAAATCAAAAAAATCGCACACTGTGCGATTTTTTTGATTTTATTTCTGAACTCTTTCTACGTATTCTCCAGTTTCTGTATTTATGATGACTTTGTCACCTTGCTCGATAAAGAAGGGAACTTGGATTTTTATACCGTTCTCAAGTGTTGCGAGCTTTCCTCCGCCCGATGCAGTGCTACCTTTGATAGATGGTGGACAATCTTTTATTGTGAATGCCATTTTAACTGGGAGTGATATTTTTATTATTTGTTCTTCGCCGTCATTATCCCAGACAAGTGCTGTAGCGAGCTCATTAGTCTTCAAATATTTAGCGATATCGCCAATAATTTTATCTTCAATTTTGAATCTATCAGATGGATCAGTAGGATCACAAAACCAATTCTCACCCTTGGTAGAATATAAATATTTAACCTCTTTTTTCGTTATTTCTGCTTCATCAGCCTTATCTGAGGCATGAAAAACTGTATTCCAAGTACGTCCAGAAATTAAACTCTTGAGCTTAACCTGGTTTTGAGGTTTTCTTTGCTGTGTTCTTGCCACATGGTTATCGAGCACATCACAAGGCTCATCTTCATATATAATTATTTTCCCCACACGAATTTCGCTATATTCAAGCATAAAATTAGTTTCTAGTAGCTAGTGACTAGTTTCTAGTATTAAATACTAAGGACTAGTTATTAACCACTAATTATTTATTTCCAACTTATTAATAATGGCTCTAAGCATTTTACTTACTTCTGTAATTAATGCAAGTTCTTTATCTATATTAATGTTATATAAATCTTTACAAAGAGATAACTGGGTTTCTAATTCTGAAGTGGATCCGTAGGCAATATGTATAAACTGGCAATAATCTTTTCTCGTCTTTCTACTACTTCCTTCCGCAATATTAGATACAATTGAAACTGCTGATCTTCGCATTTGTGATTGTAAGGCAAATATCTCCGATTTCGGTAATTTAGAAGTAAGTCTGTAAATTTGTTTTACAAGATTGTATCCTTTTTGCCAAACAATTAAATCCTTATAAGATTTTATCTTATTTTCTTCCATTTTTGTATTTTACTAGTCACTAGAAACTAGCTTACTAATCACTAATTTTCTATTCTCCACTACTTGCGACTTGTATTTCTCCAAAGCGGCTTCGAACTTCTTTTAAGATTTCTTCTGAGAGTTTTTTATTATCACGAAGGAATGTGCGAGCAGCATCGTATCCGCGACCGAGTTTTATTTCTTCAATTGGTCCTTTCTCTTTTTGTTTTGCAGTTCCAAGATATGAATACACTGCACCACTTGATTTCGAGATAATTCCAAGCTTTTCCCCAAGCGCCATTATTTCTCCTTCACGAGAAATTCCTTCGCCATATAGGATATCGAATTCTGTTTGTTTGAAAGGGGAGGCAACTTTGTTCTTCACTACTTTCACACGAGTACGTGATCCGACGACTTCTTCACCCTTTTTTATTTGAGCGATGCGACGAATATCAAGTCTTATCGTTGTGTAGAATTTGAGAGCTTTTCCTCCTGGAGTTGTTTCAGGATTGCCGAACATAACTCCGATTTGCATACGGATCTGGTTGATGAATATAACGACTGTCTTTGAGTGGGCAACGATAGCTGTCAATTTACGAAGAGCTTGAGACATTAGACGAGCTTGTTTACCGACATGTGATTGACCCATATCTCCTTCGATTTCATCTTTTGGAGTGAGAGCAGCGACTGAGTCTATGACGACGACGTCTATCTTTCCAGAGCGAATCAAGCTTTCTGTAATCTCAAGACCTTGCTCACCGTTGTCTGGTTGTGATATTAAAAGTTCTTTTATATTTACTCCGAGCTTAGCTGCATAATCTGGATCCATAGCATGTTCAGCATCAATATATGCGCAAACACCACCTTTTTTCTGAGCCTCAGCGACTATATGGAGGGCAAGGGTAGTCTTACCTGAGGACTCTGGTCCAAAGATTTCTATCATACGGCCACGAGGTACTCCACCTACGCCAAGAGCCATATCGAGCCCTATAGAGCCTGTGGGGATGACGTCTATATCTACTTTGGGAGCATCACCAAGCTTCATTATTGCTCCTTCACCGAACTTTGTTTGGATAGATCTGATTGTATCTTCTATTGCTCCGCCCATTTCTTTTGGGGCCTTTTTTGCTTTCTTTTGTTGCATATATGATTAGTTGCTAGTAGCTAGTGATTAGTGACTAGTAAATTCTATTTTAATAATACTTCTGACCTTTTAATATTTATAATTACTACTAATTTCTTAATTCTGTATTCTGTCTCCAATTTTTAATTTTTGTATTCCACTAATCACTAGAAACTAACTACTAGAACCTAGTTGTTACTAGAAACTGTTCTCATCGCGACCTCTGGAGCATCTCCAGCTCTTACAATTTCAAATTTTTGTTCTGCGGTCTTTCCAAATTTATCACGTGCATTTATTGTGATGACAGAAAACCCAGGAAGCACCGCGATTGATTCTTTGAAATTGCCTTCTTTGTCTATGAATATTTCTCTTCCGTTTAGTGTAATATAAGTAGCTTTATCCGCAACTCCTTTGATTACTGCTAGGGAAGAGCCACTTTCTTTTTCTATGGTTGCTTTTATTTCTACACCCTTCCAAACAAAACACATTTTGTCATAACCAAAACCGATAATGACGGCAAACAGTGCAATACAAGATATTGTTCCTACCCACCATTTTATGTTTTTGTTTTTTATTTTTCGCATTTTTGTTGTATTCTCTAGAACCTAATTAATTGTTTCCTCTGTATGATCCATTGGTTTCTCAAGAACTTCTCGTGGTTTTGCTCCATTCCCTGGTCCGATAACTCCACGCTCTTCCAGCATATCTACGAGCTTAGCAGCGCGAGCATATCCGACTCCGAGTTTCCTTTGTAAGTACGAGGTGGAAGCTTTACCAGCTTCTATTACTGTTATTCTAGCATCTTCATAGAGATCGTCATCCCCGTTATCGTCACCACCCAAGCTATCACTGAAAAGACTATTGCCTTTCTCTATATTACCAGATAATTCGATAGTATTTGGTATCTCATCAATGTAGGCCTTCTTCAAGTATTCTACCACTTTTTTAACTTCTTCCTCAGAGATAAAGGCGCTTTGCAAACGCTCAGGATTTGGGTTCTCAGCACAGGAGTAAAGCATATCTCCAGCTCCGAGAAGTTTCTCGGCTCCACCTTGATCGAGGATTGTTCTTGAATCTATCTGTGAAGACACCTGAAGGGCTACACGAGTAGGGATGTTCGCTTTGATGAGACCAGTAATGACGTTCACGGATGGTCTTTGCGTAGAGAGAATGAGGTGAATACCGACAGCGCGGGACATCTGAGCGAGGCGAACGATAGCGCTTTCGAGTTCTCTTGGATACGTCTGCATAATATCAGCAAGCTCATCTATCACAATGACTATGTAAGGTAGACGTTCAGCTTCACCATCTTTCTTGGATTTGCCGTATACATTGGCATGATATGATTCGATATTTTGAACTGACTCAGCTTGAAGAATATCATAACGTCGATCCATTTCACGTGCTGCCCATTTCAAAGAAAGAATTGTCTTCTTTGCATCTGTGATGACCGGAGTGAGTAAGTGGGGGATTTTGTTGTAGAGAGTAAGCTCGACACGTTTGGGGTCAACCATTATAAATCGCAAATCTTCTGGTCCATTCCTGTAGAGAAGCGAGTTGATAATGGAGTGAATCGTGACGGATTTACCTGAACCAGTTGTTCCTGCAACGAGAAGGTGAGGCATTTTTGCAAGATTGCCGAATATTGCTTTACCAGAGAGTCCACGCCCAAGTGCGATGGTGAGTGGCTTTGGAGAATTTTGGAATTTATCATCTCCGAGAAGTGTGGCGAGTCCGACGGTTGATTTTACTTTGTTTGGTATTTCGATTCCTACGAGTGATTTACCAGGGATAGGAGCTTCGATACGAATAGTCTTGGCTGAGAGGGCGAGAGCAAGTTCATTCTGAAGTCCGACGATTCGTGAAAGTTTCACTCCTTGTGCGGGCTTCAAAGCATAGCGAGTGACTGTCGGTCCGACGATCACTTCATCCATTTCTACTGTCACGCCGAAAGTAAGCAAAGTCCTCTGAATAATATTCATGTTGCCTTTCATATCTCCAGTGTTTGGTTTACCACGATCTTTCTCAAGTAAGGTAAGTGGGGGAGGGACGTAACTAGTATGGAACTTCTTTACCTTACCGACCATCTTATCGATGTCGATTTCTTCATCTACTTTCCCTTCGTCATGCGCCATTTGCTCTACCTCTTTCACTTCTTCTTTTTTGTTTGTTTCTAGCTGGTCATTAGTAACTGGCAATTCGTAATTATCTCCGTCCTCCTTTTTCAGATTTGGTAACCGAATATCTCCTTTCAAGAAATTCCAAATTTTTCTGAAAATTTCCATCAGGTTTGGTCTCTCATCACAAAGTATGATTAGGGAGGCGATAAGTAATGCCCCGAGAATAATTATCGCAGCGTAAACTCCGAAAAGTTTCAAGAATGGCCATGAGACGATACTCCCGAGATAACCACCGAAAGTTACATTGAGTGACTCGCCACTCCCGTTACTTGCGAGATCCATGATAGCAAGAGAGGAGAGTAGGGTAGTGAGTCCGAATATCGCGTGAAGTTTCGCAACTTGTGGTCTTTCTTTTTTCAAAAAAGAATATCCGATGATGACTAACAGTATTGGTAAAATATAATATCCAAATCCTAAAAACGAACGCAAAGTTTTATAAATAAAATCTCCCACAGGTCCTGCCATTTTGAAAATAGAAAGCACAATTATGAGAGCAAGGACTAGGAATCCGATACCCCAAACGCTGTAGCGGGTCTCATCTTTCAGCTCAACTTTTTTATTGGTTTTATATTTTCTTTTGCCTTGTTTTGATGTAGGCTCATCGATATCATTATCGGTGTCTTTTGTGTTTTTCATAGTGAATTATACGTGTATTATATCACAATCTGGAGTAAAAAAAATTACTAAAAATTAGGTGGAATTTTTCAAATATTAATTTGAAAAATTCCACCTGTGGATAACTTTTTTGTGGCTAGTAAGCTAGTTTCTAGTAGCTAGTAAAATGCATCGGCTTCGCCGATGTATTCTTGTTTATTATTTATTACTAGAACCTAGTCACTAGCTACTAGAACCTAACTGTTCACTAGAAACTAGCTTACTAGTCACTACTGAATTTTTTCTCTTGTGAGCCCTTGCAAGAGAAAAAATTCAGTATATAATGGACACATTAAAGACAAGTAACCCCATCTTTTGGGAGCAAAAAAGACAGATGAATAATCAAAAAGACACACAAAAGACAGACGTAAATAAATATGGCCAGTCTGATGTCTCTGACATTAAATCATTGGCAAATATGCCTGTTTACGATTTTGCAAACAAAAAGACAGAGAAGCTAGTAACAGCTCTATACTTGGTTTCTGATTGTATGGATACTGACGATGCTCTCAAAACAAAACTACGTCTTTTGGGTGTAGAATTACTGTCCGATATTTATAAGTTATCCACTTTATCTCCGATTGAAAAACACACATACATTTCGATATCACTAACACACATTTATGAAGTATTATCATTCATCGAGATTGCCTATACTATTGGTTTTATTTCGGAGATGAATACGACGATCTTAAAGAAAGAATTTGCTACGCTTGCAGAAGATTTAAAATCACAACAAGCAAAAGACAAACATTTTACCTTCACCTTGGATCAGAAAATGTTTGAACTCGGAGAACTTGGGAACGGGGGAAATGTTGATTACAAAGGGGAACAATTTCTAAAGGACAAAAGGACATCTTTTAATACAATGTCCTTTACAAATAACAAAAGTCCTTTATCAAATTTACAACCAAAAAAGACAGTCACAGCATCAACTATTTTGGCCGATAGAGAAGAAAGAACGAATAAGATATTAGCTTTGATAAAAGACAAAAAAGGTACATCTCTCGGAGAGGGTGGTGTTTCGATTAAAGACATCTCTCTCGCATTCACGGACTGCTCAGAGAAGACAATTCAACGTGAATTGAACGCCCTTGTCCTAAAGGGACAAATCAAGAAAACCGGCGCAAAACGATGGTCTCGTTACTCAATAAATTAGGTTCTAGTAGCTAGTGGCTAGGTTCTAGTAAAATGCATCGGCGTCGCCGATGTATTTTACTAGCTACTAGAAACTAGCTTACTAGTCACTTATCTGGCCCCCAAAGAGGCCAGATGCCTCAGTTATCCACAACTTGCCCTAAAATCCCTATATATCTGTTGCATATTTAAAAACCCAAGTATATAATATATACGTATATTATCGCTGGTATTTATTTACCAAATGTGATAATATGTAGTATCCCTTGTGGACTTATTTTATAAGCTCATTTGGGAAGATCACGATCATTGAAAATTTAATACCTCTATATTCTAATACCAAGAAGGTAGTGGCTGTTTCGTTTTCACTGGTTTGATCCATTTTGTTTTTCTTTTAATTTTTCCGTTTGTTTTCTTTGCTCACTTTTTCTTTGATAGAGAAGAATAAGTAGCACAGGAAAATTAGTTTTTTCTAGAGTTACTTTTTCTTAGATAGAGAAGAGAAGTAGTATAGAGAACTTGCCGGATTATTTATCTGAAATTTCAAAATGTGTTATCGGCCCTGTCGACAAGGCAGATATGCTTGTCTAGTCTTTTCTTTACTCTCGAAAGAGAACCTTTAGAAGGGTAAAGACAGGCAGTGTAGTTTGGTTTCGTTATTCCAATAATTTATTTGATTTTTTTGATAGAGAAATAAAATAAATTATCAGGATGAAAAGTTTACGTTTGATTTTACGATTCTAGATTTTGTTTCTTTTTCCATCACAACTTTTTTGATAGAGAGAAGTGTATGAATAAAGTCTCAATGTTTAGAAGTTCAGTAAAAAGATTGTCAGTTATTAATTCATAATTTTTAGCTGATAGTCAAGATACACACACATTAGTTTTTTCCTAAAGTGCACAACACATTATCAGTAGTGCTTTAGGATTAGTCGAAACTAATCTAAACGTGTATATAAATTATAAAAATATGTTAAAAAAATTTTTGATCGGAACATTTTTTGTTGCTGCTTTCGCTCTAGTAGCGTCAACAGTTTCAGCTTATGATTTCGGTACAACAACTTTGAGAGTAGGAAGTAAAGGTCCTGCTGTTATGACTCTTCAAACATTAGTTGGAGCAACAGCAGATGGAAACTTTGGTCCTATGACAGCAGCCAAGGTAAAAGTATGGCAAGCTGCCAACGGCTTAACAGCTGATGGTGTGTTTGGCCCAGCTTCAATGGCTAAAGCTAACGGTGCAATCTCTGGTCAATTCCCAGCAGGTTGTACTTCAGCCGCAGGATTCAGTTCAACAACTGGTCAATCATGTGCAGCAGTTAGTTCATACCCAGCAGGATGTACTTCAACTGTAGGATACTCTTCTACAACAGGTGCAAAATGTGACGGTGGATCAACTCCAGCAGGTGAACTAGTAGGTGGCGCAGGAGATATTACAGTTACTGAAACTTCAACAGATGTTGAAGACGAAATAATTGAAGGCGAAACAGAAAAAATCCTAGGCTTCAAAGTAGAAGCTGATGGTTCTGATGTTGCCGTAAAGAATCTTAAAATTGCTTTTGAAAACCAAGATGCTACTGGTTCATACCGTCTAGCAGACTACGCTGAAAAAGTAGAAGTTTACATGGGTTCAACAAAAGTTGGATCAGCTGATGTTTCTGACTTCTCAAAAGATAGTCATGTCTACTCAAAGAGTATCTCTTTGACAGACGCTACTGTTAGAGAGGGTTCAAACAAAAAAGCTACTTTCTACGTTGTAGTAACAGCAGTTTCAAATGTTGACGGAGATGATATTGGTGAAAACAACTGGAGTATCCTTGTTAATAACATCCGTTTCCAAGACGCAACTGGTGTTATCATGACAGATGCTACAGAAATCGGATCTGATACAACAGGTTCATTCATCTTTACAGATCTATCAACTTCAGGAGATGTTGATTTAACAATCTCTAAAGGTGCTTCAAATCCTTTAGC
>Ga0209800_10001677_pt1 | contig 21958 bp, 20 predicted proteins | sample Higcelweek8metaG_FD_187174 | JGI IMG/M metagenome (GOLD analysis project Ga0209800, IMG submission 187174) | Freshwater pond sediment microbial communities from the University of Edinburgh, under environmental carbon perturbations - High... | ecosystem: Environmental > Aquatic > Freshwater >...
TGAGTGGTTCTGGAGTATCCGCGCTGACGGCAGCGTTAACCGTGACGACGACAAGGCCGGATTCTGGAAATGCCCGTATCATAATTCAAGGATGTGCCTGGAGATTATGTCCAGGCAATTGTAAATGGGCAGTAGGCAAGAGTAATGTCAAAAGAGTGGCTGTTGACCGGCGGGCATGAAGCATCGCAGATGCTGGGACCACAATATTTATTGCTCTCAGAGCCTCAGGCATTGCCTAATTTTGTATAACTTCGTTGTAACAATCAATACGAAAGGGCTTAAAACATGACTTACTGGATTATTGCATTAGCTGTTATCCTGATCTTCTTCTATGGAATCAGGATTGTAAGACCAACCCATCGTGCACTCATTGAGCGACTGGGTAAGTATCATCATTTCGCCAATCCCGGATTCCACTGGATCATACCGGTGATTGACAAGATCTACAGGGTCAACGTGACCGAGCAGATGGTTGATGCGGAGCCGCAGGAGATCATCACAAATGACAACCTGAATGCCAGTGTTGATGCGCAGGTTTATTTCAGGGTGAAGTCAGATGAGGATAGTGTGAAGGGTTCCATCTACAATGTTGCCAACTTCAAGTGGCAGATAGTCAACCTGGCTCGTACCACACTGCGTAACATCATTGGTACAATGACACTTAAATCGGCAAACAGTGAACGCGGCAAGATCAATGCCGAGTTGTACAACACTCTGCACACCGAGACAAAGGGCTGGGGTATAGAGATCGTTCGCACTGAGCTGAAGCAGATTGATCCTCCGAAGGATGTTCAGGAGACGATGAACAAGGTTGTGAAGGCTGAGAACGAAAAGATAGCGGCTGTGGACATGGCCTCGGCAACTGAGACAGTCGCCGACGGTGTGAAGCGTGCAAAGATCAAGGAAGCTGAGGGTGCCAAACAGGCGAAGATCCTTCAGGCTGAAGGTGAGGCTGAGTTCATCAGGTTGGTGAATGAGTCTGCAGAGAAGTATTTCATTGGTAATGCACAGATTTTAAGGAAGCTTCAGGCGCTGGAGACCTCGCTACAGAACAACACCAAGGTTGTGGTACCCGGAGGAAGTGACCTGGTCAATGTAATCGGGGAGATGGCGGGGGTTGCACCGTTGCCCGGGAAGAAGTAACCGGTCCGGGGTACCTGTCTGAATCTGACTGACACCCCGAAGGTGTCATTCCGGTTGATGAACAATCATCATCTGCTGTTGTTTTATGTTTAAAGAACGCTAAACAATAGTCAGGATATGAAAGTAAAAGGTAAAACAATTGTCGTCACCGGCGGAGGCAATGGCATGGGCCGTGAGCTTGTGCTGAATCTGCTGGAGAAGGGAGCCAGGGTAGCAGCTGTCGATCTGAATGAGGCCACACTAAATGAAACGAAGGAGCTTGCCGGCGGCAATGCTCAAAGATTGTCCTTGCATGTACTTAACATCACTGACAACGAGGCTGTTGCCAGGTTGCCGGAGGAGGTTGCCGCAATTCACGGGCCGGCTGACGGACTGATAAACAATGCAGGGATCATACAGCCATTTGTGCGGTTGAGGAATCTCAACTTTGACGTGGCGGAGAAGGTGATGGATGTGAACTTCTTCGGGACTCTTTACATGGTCAAGGCCTTTCTCGCCACACTCAGGAGCCGACCCGAGGCTCATATCGTCAATGTTTCAAGCATGGGTGGTTTTCTGCCGGTTCCGGGACAGTGCGTCTATGGGGCATCGAAGGCAGCTGTAAAGATACTTACCGAAGGTTTGTATGCGGGCCTGATGGACACAAATGTTAAGGTATCCATTGTCTTTCCCGGTGCGATAGCCACCAATATTACAAAGAACTCCGGCGTAGATATTCCGGTATCGGCTAACATGGATGCTGCCAGTTCAAAGTTCAACCCGATGCCTGCAGTTGACGCGGCGAAGGAGATAATTGACGGGATAGAGAAGGACAAGGTGAGAATCATGGTTGGCAAGGATGCAAAGTTTCTTAACCTGTTGTACAGGATAAGTCCCGGATATGCCACAAGGTTCATCAGCAAGAAAATGAAATCTCTTCTTCCCGATTAGTCCCCTGTTGGTATAATTGTTTAGTCTGAATTATTTATTATTTTTGCACCCGAATTTGGTCGGTTGTCCGCCAGCAGGCGGATAGGCATCGACTGAAAAACAGGGTCGGTTGGCCGAGTGGCTAGGCATCGGTCTGCAAAACCGGGTACGGCGGTTCGAATCCGCCACCGACCTCAATTCTTAAACAGAAAACCCTGCTTATCAATGCGATAGGCAGGGTTCTTTATTTCAGGTGCGGAATAGGGTGCGTTGTCCTGTCGGTAGCCTGGCGTTAATTCATACTCCTTGTTTCTCAGTTGAGTGATGGCTTTACCCTTTTGCTGCCCTTCAACAATTTCATGATCTCACTGCGACGGAGAAAAGGTTTACCTCCTTCTGTAAAAGTGTACTTGGTGAGTTTCCCTGCTTTAATATAGTTGAATATGGTTGTTTTGCTTATACCAAGTGTAGTAGACACGGTGTCATAATCGATGAAATCAGACAGTAAGTCCCCTGGCTCGGCCATCTTTCTCACTATTCCTGGTAGTTCTTCCAGGATCACCTCCCTCACTGCGTCTTTTGATAAAGACTGAACCATCGCCTTCAGTTTTGTCATGAACTCCTCTTCCATCGTCTTTAATTTTTTCTATTACAAAACTATTGTCCTCGAACATACCAGACAAGCGATCACAATGCAAGTTATTACCATTAACAAGTTAGTTATTCGATTTCTATATTCTGCAGATAATGAGTGATATAAGCTGTGCATGAGATCATCTATTCTCATCCCAATTATGCCTGATGCTTAAAGCAGACTGATTACCAGGCATATTGCAACGTGAGTCCCCGTGGAGGTTTATAAGATTATATATCTCACTCTTTTCCAGCACTTTTACAGGAGATTCAGCCTCTCGTATTTTCGGCATTACATATGGGAGCAGACCGACAATGAACTTCAGTTTCTCCCCTGGACTGAGTCTATCATAAGTCTCTTGGAGGGAGTCCATATTGTTGTGAAGAAATTCACCTATCCTGTCATGGAGTTCAGTCGTTATCCTGTTCCTGGACCCTTTGGGGCGGCCATCGGGGTTTCCTGATTTTCCTGTTTCGAACGCCATCGCTATTGATAATTACAATTTATTACAAGAGACAAGTTACAGGTTTATTGTGTGTTGGTGAATGACTATGAATGAGATAAGAGTGCTTAATAATCATTAGTTGAGATCAAAAAAAGAAGACCGCCAGGTTGTGCTATCCTGACGGTCTTATCACTTCAACCCTCCAATTCAACCGAGATAATCCTCATTCATTTTTTGTACCCTTGCGACCATAAACCGCAATAGGTAATAGCATTTGGTGAATGTTTCCATGGCCTCATCCACGAGTCTGTTATAGGTAGGATCGTCCATTACATCGAGAACCTCAGTCCCGATTGAATTGTCAGACTTAAGGGCGATCAGGCCTTTTGCCATCTCACTGTAATAGTATTGCAATGACACCGACATTTTATGTGCTGAATCAGTCAACAGTTCATCGATCTTATTCATGGTTGTCAGAAGCCAGTCTGCTCCATCGTCCTCAGGATTGAGTTCCTCTCTAAGAAAGACAATCATGTCGATCTTCTCATTGATAGTCTGCCGACCTGTGCCAGTTGACTCCAAATCTTCTTGTGTCGCCTCCCTGATACATGGAAGATTAGCCTTGACTCCTTTGTCGACAAGGATGGAAATAGTTGTGTCCAGAGATTCACCCAGCTCAGCGAATACCTCTTCAAGTAATTTTACATTTTTCATCTTGTACGGATTTATATTCAACTTCTTTAACTTCTTGCCATAGCTCAACCTATGGTCATTGCTAAGATGCTGAATAGTTGCCATTCAAAACGGCAAAAGGTCTTCTTATTTATTAATACCCTGCGGTTAAGAAATCGTTATAGATTGTCTTCTGTATAAGAAAAAAAATATTATAGGTATTGATTCAAACTCAGATTAAAACCCTACCCCTAAACTGGGTGCTCACCATTGACCTTGATTATAATTGACAGTATTTTTCACTGTTCATATATTCTTTATCTTTAAGGATCATTCTTCAACAATAATATGTCTGACAATCACCACCTTGAAAAAACACTTTGGCAGGCTGCCGATAAACTCCGCAGCAATATGGATGCTGCTGAGTACAAGCACGTTGTCCTTGGCCTCATATTCCTGAAGTATATTTCTGATGCCTTCGATGAGCTTTTTCTTAAACTGGCGAAGGAACAGGTTACATCTGGAGCCGATCCCGAAGATAAAGATGAGTACACCGCAGAAAGAGTCTTCTATGTACCCCCTCAGGCACGGTGGAGGTGGTTGCAGGGTAGAGCCAAACTTCCAACTATTGGTAAGGATATCGACGATGCAATGGATGCTATCGAGAAAGACAACCCAACACTCAAGGGAGTGCTGCCCAAAGATTATGCCCGACCTACCCTCGACAAGCAGAAGCTCGGTGAGCTCATAGACCTGATCGGTTCCATAAATCTGAACCGAGATACCAATGGGAATGGTAATGGCAAGGGAAGGGATGTCCTTGGCTTTGTGTTCGAATACTTTCTCGGCCAGTTTGCTGATGCAGAGGGGAAGAAGGGGGGGCAGTTTTATACCCCATCTTGCATCGTAAAGCTGTTAGTAGAGATGCTTGCTCCAGAGGCCCAAAAGCGAGTTTACGATGGCTGCTGCGGGTCGGGTGGCATGTTTGTGCAGAGCGAGCGTTTTGTTGAACTTCATGAGCATAGGAAAGGCCAGATAAGCATCTATGGCCAGGAGAGTAATCCCACAACGTATAGACTTGCCAGAATGAACCTTGCTGTTAGGGGCATTGAGGCTAAGATTGAACTGGGGGATACCCTTCTTAATGACAAACTGCCAGATGTCAAGGTTGATTATGTTTTGGCCAATCCGCCCTTCAATGTCAGTGATTATGCCATTAAGAAGGATGACCATCGTTGGAAATACGGTATCCCTCCCTCAGGTAATGCCAACTACGCTTGGCTACAGCACTTCATTAGCAAACTCGCCCCTGGAGGCACAGCCGGGGTTGTCCTTGCGAACGGTAGTATGAGTAGTGACACAACCAATGAAGGTGAGATAAGAAAGAATCTAATCGAAAACGATCTTATAGATTGTATGGTTGCACTACCATCGCAACTCTTTTACAATACTCCAATTTCTGCCTGCCTTTGGTTTTTGACAAGGGATAAATCCGACGGGAGGTTCAGGAACAGAGCTGGGCAAATTCTTTTCATAGATGCGCGCGAACAGGGAATAATGATCAGTAGGAGGCAAAGGGAGCTAATCGATGAGGATATTTCTTCTCTTGGGTCTATATATCAGGCATGGAGGGGCAAAAACTGGGAACAAGATTACAAAAATGTTCCTGGCATATGCAAGTCCATTTCCATAGAGGAGGTTAGGAATAATAATTATGTACTTACACCAGGAAGGTACATAGATTTTAATCCAAAGGAAGATGGAGGTGAACCATTTGAAGCAAAGATGAAAAGGTTGACGGATGATCTTAAAGAGCACATGAAGAGATCGGCTGAACTTGACGAATTGATAAAAATCAACCTTTCACAGATTGGATATTGGGACTAAGTACCAGTTATCATCAATTACTACATAAGAATTATTGAAGGTGGAAATATTTAAAACCTATAGACTGGGAGACCTGGTTAGCAAAATTACCAAAGGCACTACACCTACAACTATTGGAGGAAGATTTACTGACCATGGTATCAATTTCATTAAATCTGAAGCAGTCGGCTATGATGGTAGAATTGACAAGACAACCTTTGTTTTTATTGATCATGAGACTCACCAGAAGTTGAAACGCTCTCAATTACAGAAAGATGACATTCTTTTCTCGATGGCAGGCATTTTTCTCGGGAAGAATGCCCTCGTTACCGAAGATATCCTTCCCGCCAACACCAACCAAGCCTTAGCTATTATACGGATTGACCAAGAAAAGGCACTGCCTAAGTTTGTGCACTACTATCTGAGACAACCGCATGTAATTAAGCACATAAATAGTATTTCTGGACAATCGGCTCAACCCAACATCAATTTTGATGAGATTAAAAGTATTGAAATATGGCTTCCAGAACTTAAGGTTCAAAATAAAATTTCAGGTATTCTTTCTTCCCTTGACGACAAAATTGCATTGAACCTTCAAATAAACCAAACCCTTGAAAATCTCGCTCTTGCTATTTTCAAGGAATGGTTTATTGACTACAGGTTTCCGGGATATGACAGTGATTTTACTGAGGCTTTGCCCAGAGGTTGGGAGCGAGTGCGGCTTGGCTCAGTAGTAAAAACTGTATTAGGGGGTACGCCTTCAACTACTGAAAAGTCTTACTGGTGTGACGGAACGATACCATGGATAAACTCAGGAAAAGTAAACGAGTTTAGGATAATTGAACCTTCAACGTTTATTACAGCAGATGCATTGAATAGTTCTAACACCAAGCTACTGCCAAAGGGAACCACGGTCATTGCAATCACAGGAGCAACTCTTGGGCAAGTTAGTCGTTTAGAGATTGAATCATGTGCAAATCAATCTGTTGTAGGAATAGTTGAGAATGAAAAAATCAAATCTGATTATATTTACTTATATGTTCAGCACAATATCAGATATATTATTAGGGGGCAAACTGGTGGAGCACAACAGCATATAAATAAGAATGATATCAATAATTTGGATTTTATCCTTCCAACGAGAGATATCTTGGAGAAATTTTATAAGATCGTCGCACCTATATTTGAGGCAATTTCAAGTAATTGTTACCAGAACCTGTATTTCCAAAAGGTTATAGATGCTTCATTGCCAAAGCTAATGTCAGGCGAACTACGAGTTGCATAAATGAATGACTATGCACACAATTACTGAAAATGAAGTGGAGGGGATTTGTCTTAACTACCTCCGTTCTAAAGGGTACAGTGTTTTAAACGGACCTGACATTTCCCCTGGGGGGCTCTTCCAAGAAAGAACATACTCTGAGGTTGTACTGGTTACGCGCCTGAGAGATGCTCTTCAGAGGATAAATCCTGGGATTCCTCATGATCTCAGGGAGGAGGCGATTAAGAAGGTGCTCCGCGTCAACGGCAGCCATCTGGTGCTTGATAATGAGGCTTTTCACAGATATCTTACAGAGGGTATTTCATTGGAGGTCAGAACACATGAGGGTTTAAGGTGGCACATGCTGAGCCTGATCGATTATAATAATCCTGATAACAATGAATTCCTGGCAGTCAATCAATTTACTGTCCTCGAGAAGAATATCAATAAACGACCAGATATAGTGCTATTTGTGAACGGCCTCCCCTTGATTGTCATAGAACTTAAGAATCCGACAGATGTAGGTGCGACAGTTAGATCGGCCTTTAATCAGTTGCAAACTTATAAGGAGGTCATACCCTCTCTGTTCACGTACAATGTTTTACTAATCGCTTCTGATGGATGGGAAGCAAAATCAGGTACAATCACGAGCGACTGGTCGAGGTTCCTTCCCTGGAAGACTCGCGATGGCAGAACAACAGAAGAGTCAGCTGTACCCCAAGCGGAGGTGATGTTCCGGGGGATGTTACAAAAGCCTACACTAATAGACCTAATAAGGCACTTCATTGTCTTTGAATCTAATAACGACAAGATTTCAAAGAAGATAGCAGCATATCATCAGTATTATGCCGTAAACAAAGCAGTGCAAACGACAAGGGAGGCCGTGGGCCCTAATGGCGACAGGCGAGCAGGAGTTATTTGGCATACTCAAGGTAGTGGCAAGAGTCTCAGCATGGTATTCTATACAGGCAAGCTGATACTCGCCCTGGATAATCCCACAATAGTTGTCCTAACAGACCGCAATGATCTTGATGACCAGCTCTTCGATACTTTCTATGGTTGTCGCCAGTTGCTGAGACAAACACCTGTGCAGGCTGAGGATCGCAAGCATCTCAGGAGTCTGCTTAATGTAGCCTCGGGAGGCATAGTGTTCACCACTATACAGAAGTTCATGCCCATTCTTGACAAGGATGAGATGGCTGACCCCGAGGTTGAGGAGCCTAACCCTGACGCCTATTTTATTAAGAATAAGCCCCTGAGCCTTAGGAAGAATATTGTGGTAATAGCTGATGAAGCTCACCGTAGCCAGTACGATTTTCTTGATGGCTTCGCGAAGCACCTCAGGGATGCCTTACCCTGTGCTTCATTCATAGGTTTTACAGGCACCCCGATAGAGTCAACCGACAGAAACACCCAGGCCGTATTCGGTGATTACATTGATGTCTACGATATTCATCAGGCAGTTCAGGATGGAGCTACAGTAAGCATCTATTACGAGGGAAGGTTGGCTAAGGTGAGCTTTGAGGAGGATGAGAAAGTCTCCATCGACGAGGAATTTGAGGAGCTGACTGAAGGACAGGAACTAACCGAGAAGCAGCGGATATCCTCAAAATGGTCAAGACTTGAGGCAATTGTTGGCAATGAGAAAAGAATCAGAAAGATAGCAGAAGACCTTGTAACCCATTTCGAGCTCCGGGAGTCTGTTGCCGAAGGTAAAGCCATGGTTGTCTGTATGAGCAGAAGGATATGCGTTGAGCTCTATGATGCTATTATCGAACTCAGACCACAATGGCATAATGATGACGATACAAGGGGTCTGATTAAGGTGATTATGACAGGCAGCTCCAGCGACCCCGTAAACTGGCAGCAACACATCAGGAACAAGGGAAGAAGAAAAGCAATAGGAGACCGAATGAGGAATCCTGAGGATGAGCTTCAGATGGTAATCGTAAGAGACATGTGGCTCACCGGTTTCGATGTTCCATGCCTGCATACCATGTATATAGACAAGCCAATGAGAGGCCACACCCTCATGCAGGCTATTGCAAGGGTTAATAGAGTATTCAAAGATAAGGCAGGAGGGTTGGTGGTTGACTACCTTGGAATCGCCCAGGACCTTAAAAAGGCACTCCATGATTATACCTCAAGCGGAGGTGAAGGAAAACCCACCTTCGACCAGGAAGAGGCTGTAGAAAAGATGATGGAAACTTACGAGGTGCTGGTTCAAATGTTCTGGGATTTTGACTTCAGAAAATTTCACCAATTGCCAACACCCGAAGAGAAGTTCAAGTTCTTGCCAGGTGCAGCGGATTATATTCTGTCACTTGACGATGGTGCAGAAAGGTTCATCCATAATGTAAAGAAACTACTCAAGCTGTTTGCATTGTCGGTTCCCAATGAGCAAGCAATAGCAATAAGAGAAGATGTAGCTTTCTTCCAGTCTGTGAGTGCAAGAATCATTAAGGTGACTGGTAGGGGGGCTGGGACTGATGATGAGCTTGAGACATCCATTAAACAGCTCATATCAAAGGCAATAACTACTGATGATGTGATTGATGTATTTGATGCGGCGGGATTAAAAAAGCCGAACATTGAGATACTGGACGATAAGTTCCTGGCAGAACTGAAGAATATGCCACGTAAGAACCTGGCCGCAGAGTTGTTAAGGCGATTGCTGAAGGATGAGATCAGGAGACGACTGCAATTCAACCTTACCGAGGGGAAGAAGTTCTCTGAGAGGCTTGAAGATGCCATCCAGAAATACCATAACGGCATGGTGGATACAGTTGCCTTCATAGAGCAATTCCTCATCCCTCTCGCAAAAGAGATGAGGGAGGCTGACAGGAGAGGCGATCAATTAGGTCTTGACTTTCGGGAGCTTGCCTTTTATGATGCACTCGAGACTAATGACAGCGCTGTATCGATTCTCGGTGACGACATTCTGCGTACGATTACAAGAGAGCTACTGCAGAGTGTACGGAACAGCACTACCATTGACTGGACGATTAAGGAAAGTGTTCAGGCCAACCTACGTCGCAATATAAGACGAATACTCAGGAAGTACGGATACCCACCGGACAAACAGGAAAAGGCGGTGCAGACAGTCCTGGAACAGGCAAAATTATTGGCAGAAGAAATTGGTAATTAATCGTGAGTGCTTATGATACCTTACAAATCACCTAATTACAGCGATGATGCTTTCAATTGCCCCTTTTGTAATGCATATGCAAAACAGGTGTGGACTCAGTTAGGCGGAATTCAAGGTGGACGATCGAACCCTATGCTCGTGCTCATTGTTGACGATGTATACCTTGCGACTTGCGACCGATGTGGTCAAACTTCTATCTGGGTTAGAAAACTCATGGTCTATCCTAATCAGAGTATCGCTCCCTTGCCAAATGCGGACATGCCTGATGACCTCAGGAGCGATTATGAGGAAGCCCGCGCCATCCTCTCACTATCTCCTCGAGGTGCAGCTGCATTGTTAAGATTGGTTCTTCAAAAACTATGTGTGCACCTTGGCGAAAAAGGCAAAGATTTGAATGACGACATTAAATGTTTGGTTGCGAAGGGATTACCTGTTCGAATACAACAAGCTTTAGATACAGTCAGAGTTGTTGGAAATAATGCAGTTCACCCAGGTGTTATTGATTTGAAAGACGATATTGAATTAGCCTCAAAGCTATTCGTGCTAATTAATATAGTGTGTGATGTCATGATCACTCAACCTAAGGCAATTGAAGAAATTTACTCATCAAGGGTGCCTGAGAGTGCGAAGGATACGATACGGAAGAGAGATGGTGTATAAATGGTATGCAGCATTCTATAAGACAATCTTTCCCTGAACAAGTTTTCTTCTCACAGCACTTGGCTGTCTACCAAGTAGTTCGGCCACATCGTCAATACTTTTTGACAGTAGGTAGAATTCGTTCATGAGAGTGACCTCCTGATCTGTCCAAGTCTCATTAGCTCTTGGATAGTCTTGTCGTGTATCCAACTGCTGGGGGGTAAAGACCTTATTTTTTCTCTTCGGGAAGGCTTCAACTAATGGCTTATGTTCAGTAACATAATTTTGAATCTCAGATTCCGTCATTGCGGGAACAATTATTTGCGCTTTTTCTGCGGCTTGAAGGGAAGGATCGCCCGCGATGCCGCTCTGTTTAGCACTATAAAAATGCCACTCATTCATCTCGTTTTGTAGCCCAGGAATACACACACATTGTGGGATGAGTTTCAACAAGTCATTATCCTTGAGCTTGTTTAGAAATTGCCTGAAGTGTAATCCGTTGTGGCGATCTTTCTCAACCAGGCCTTTTCTGGCCAGATAGGGATATACGTCGGTTGAACGTAAGTCGATCTCTCCGGTCATATCAATATACTCCTGGATAGCTCTGCTAATCCGTTTTGCCCTTTGAAAATCTTCGTGAGTAACTGACATGCTAATATATTGATAGAGAATATAATCGATGCGTTTACTGGTTTTTAGTGTGGCCTCAAATATAATAAACTTAAGATGAATAGAATATTATGAAGTTGGTGAAGCTGAGTTGTGAAATTTGACTCATTATGGTTAAGCGAAATTCATTCCCTGGCATACCAGTGAAGTAAAACAGAATGAAAAGTGTTGCTGTACAATTATTTTGTTGTAAATTTTGAGTGAGTTGTTCGCCTTGTAAAAGATTATAACCATGAAGAAAAATGAGGTCCTTAGCTATCAGAAAGAATGTTTCATGAATTATGTAGATGACATTAGATGTCGAGTCGCTGAAATCCCTGATCCATACATATATCCGGATGGTAACCCGATTAGACCTGTTCTCCCTACCCAAACTACCCAGAATTCTGTAATGCTCATTGGGGCTTTCCCATCTGCAAGGTTTGAAAAGCGCAAAGGGCTGCTTATTCCAGTTGGTGACAATCTTTCTCCCTTCGGACATGAGAAATATTTCGATGGCTCTGAAGTTCGAACTCAAGCTTCTCGAGACATGCTTGACACTTTGTACTTCCCTATTCTCGGGCTTGATCCAGAACAAATGTGGATCACAGACATAGTAAAGATTTACCTCTATCCCGAGAAGCATATTAAGAATTGCAAAGCCATTGCCCCTAATATCAAGTATGTGAATACCCATGCACTGTTTCCAAAAATAGCACAGGAAAGCAGGATCTGGATGGTAAACGAGATAAAGATATGTAGCCCCAAGCTGATTATTACTGTAGGGGAAGTACCTGCAAGAACCATAACGAACGACAAGAGAACACCTTCAACAGAGCTACTGAATGGCTCTGTTCGTAAATTGTCCCTTAACGGGTCTGAATACAAGATAGCCCACTTGGCACACCCTGAAATATGCAGAATTAATAGTACCTGGCGAAGTGATACCACGAAAGCCTTGAAGACCATAGCCGGAAGTGTGACCAAAATTTTGAGTCATGCTTGAAATCATTTGCTTCAGTCTTATTTCAAAGACTCTGTTGATCTGACGATATTTTTTTGAAGTATGCCTCAGCTTGCTCTAAGGATGAGAAGAATTTACTGCCATCCCGCATAAACTGTCCGTCTCCGGAAACAGCTTCTCGTTCAGGAAAATTATGCCACCATACACGATCATAATACTTGGGGAGTACATATATTCTCAATACCTCATAACGTCGACCTTCCTGAATTGAAAAAAGTGCCCAGGTCTCGGTACGTTTAATGAGTTCGGATGGTAATCCATTAATATTCATATGCTTACTTAATCTTTTCATCTCCTTCCAACTTTTCTACAGACACACTTCACGTGAGGTTGACCGCCTGACAGTATGTGATAATGTACCAGATATGAATGAGATAATATGAATTGAACAACAGATAGTTGTGCTTAATAGGACAAAAAAATCTATGAATGTGGAATACTCGCTGCTCAATCTTGGTGCATCGGGGAGTAGCTTCGCATGAACTTCCATACCCAAATGCGGTAATCTGCTCCAGCTTTATTCAATGGGGGGTCACTCTTCAATGCCACATAATCTGAAAATTTAACTTTCGGATAGTCCAGCTCCCTGAGATACCCTTGCCAAAGGTCCTCTATTTCCCAGAATATTTCTGACTTCCTACGCCTAAGGTAGTCCCTCCTGGCTTGTTCCTCTGCATCTTCATCGTCTTTCATAGTGCATACAATTTAGCATGTGAGTATTGCCTCTCATCAAGCTCTTTCCCATAAGTGTAAATCAAGCATTAACATTTTTGACTTGCCGTCCGCATTTCTTTACCACCGTGGTGTCAACTCGGTTGGTGTCACCCGTTTGGGGTGAACTCATAATGCATGCTAAAGATACAAACTATGGCCAAACGAACAACGAATTGTGACGAAAGGGGCCGTCTTTTAACAATTGGTTTAAGAAAATTTGCATAAATTTATTACCAATTAATTGCTTCTACTGATTAAGCTTTATAAGTAAATTCCATTTACTGTTTTGACAAACTATGCCTCATCATAGATTGATGCGTTTTGGAATTTGTATGAGCTCGCTCCTAACGGGTAGGGAGATGTTATGTCCAGACCTGGCATTCGCTGCAGTAAAAACCTGGAATTTTTACATAATCGATTGAATATCAAGCAGAATAAATAGTCTACCAAATACCTAAGACTTAGTATCAAATAGCTATGATTAATCGAATTATCCGTATTCAAAATTTGGGAAGATTTGTCAACTACCATGCACATGGCGATGTTGCCATGCGAAAGCTGACACTAATCTATGGCGAAAATGGCCGCGGCAAAACTACTCTTTGCGCCCTCTTACGTTCATTGAAGACTGGAAACACCACTCCACTGCAGGCGAGGCAGACGATAGGTCAGACAAATCAGCCAGGTGGAGAGATCCTTGCAAATGGTAAAAACCACCGGCTGCATGACGGTGTTTGGAGCTCGACGCTTCCTGAGATCGCAATCTTTGACTCTGAGTTTGTGCATCAAAACATCTACTCGGGTGATCACATCGCTCGTAATCACAGACGCAACTCATATTACGTAATCATTGGGATTAGTGGGGTGGAACTTGCTCAAAGAATTGAACAATTAGATGAAGAAATTCGCACTTGCAACGCAAGTATCAGACAATTACGTGAACTTGTACAGAGGCAAATCGAGGGCAACCTCCCGATTGAAGATTTCTTACAGATCCTTCCTGTTGAAGATGTTGATAACCAGATTCGCATTGCAGAAGGCGAAGTCGAGAACATTATTCAGAGGAATCTACAGGCAGAGCAGATTCAATCAAGAGCTCGATTACAGGCAATTACGAGTCCTACTCTACCAACAGGCATTAGCGAAATCCTTGCAAGTACTGTTCAAGATGTATCTGCCGATGCCGAAGCACGAGTTAGGGAACACATACAGGTGCATCTGGATGCGAACGGCGAAGGATGGTTAGAAGCCGGTACACGTTACGCTACTTATGACAATTGTCCTTTTTGCGGCCAGAGCTTGACGAATAGTGATCTTATTGCATTATATCATTCCTATTTCAATGATGCTTATCGACACTTAAAAAGAGATGTATCGACATTACCGAATCTTGTCGCAACAACTTTGAGGAACACCATGATCGGAGATATGGCTCGCACCATGACAACTAACGCCGAACTCATGGCTTTTTGGGGGCAATTTATAGACCTGACAATAACCTCAGTCCCTACTGAGCAGCTTCAAGAAGCCCAAACAAATGCAGCAAATGCTTTGGAAGCTGCTATTACGGCCAAACAACAAGCCCCACTTGATTCCGTTCTTGTGCCATCTCAATGGCAGGTGTTTCAGGATCAAATGGAGCTTGCTCATACAGCTATTGCCGAGTATAACAATAGAGTCCATGAAATAAACAACATCATTGACACCCTGAAACTGCCCCAGGGACTTACTGAAATTTACAATGCCAGGAAAAACTTGCAATATCTTCAAAATGCGAGTAGACGTCATGAATCTGGTACGTCTGTTGATTGCGATGCACTTATTAACGAGATGAATCGAAAAACTGAATTGGAGGGTCAAAAAGCAAATGCAAGAGCAGAACTCGATAGATATTGCACATCCGTGCTTCAAACTCATCAAGAGGAGATTAACCACTACTTAACCCAGTTTAATGTCAACTTTAAGATCGCAAACACAGGACATGACTATGTCGGAGGAACACCAAGTTCACACTTCCAGATTGAAATCAACCACGAGGTTATTGATTTGGGAGACGAAAGAACACCCGAAAATGTGCCATGCTTTAGAACAGCTTTAAGTGCTGGTGATCGCAGCGCACTTGCCCTTGCATTCTTCATCGCAACCCTACGACGCGATCCGAATCTTGCCAATAAAATCGTCATATTCGATGATCCATTTAGCAGTCAAGACCGGTTCCGGCGAGCCGCAACTCAATATATAATTACGAAATTGGTGGAGGATTGTGATCAAGTCATTGTTCTATCTCATGATGCCCAGTTCCTCCGTTTAATAGAGCAAAACACTCAAGCAGGAGGGTATTCGAGGTTACAGACCTCAGCGGTTGGTGAGGCAGTCGAAATATCACCCTGTGATCTTACTGAGATAACTGGTTGCCCGCTTGCTGCAGACAGAGCCTGTCTAACTGCTTATGTATCTTCGGGAGAAGGTACTCCTATTAATGTGGCACGATCCATTCGACCCATGTTGGAAGGCCATCTGAGACAGTCAGCCCCAGGTGGATTCAATGAAAGGGAAATGCTCGGAGAAATGATCAATGCAATTCGAGCCGCAGCACCGGGTGACATAATTCATCGTTTTTTGCCCTTCGTAGATTTATTGGATGAGATTAATTACTACGCTCGAGCCTTTCATCATCCCCCGGGGAGCAACCCTCCGGTTCCCCAAATTGACAGGGGAGAGCTCAAGGGATACGCTATTCGGGCTCTATACTTTGTAGGTGGAGCCTAAGGGACAAAGTTAAAATGAGGTTTAGAAGCATCATTGAATGCGAAAACATGAGACCTTGACAATCTCTCGTCTGGTTCTTTCCTATAGATGTGGGGCACATAATAGCAATTTATAAGTGGACAGAGGCGGTTAATTAACATTGGCGAATTGTCAAAAACGCTTACTCTTCAAGTCGGTTATCAGAATTATTTTGTGAATCTCCTCTCGACTTAGAGGTAGATTACTTCATAGAGTGTATTTTATTACTATGTAGTTAAGTATAGTATCGTTTATAGTTGTCGTGAATCTGTCGTCTATGAGGCAAGTTTCTGTCGACCGGCGCTTATCCGTAATATTAGTCTCCTTGCCTGAGCTTCCGCATTCTTTACATCAACACGTTTTGTTATTCGAGTAATTATTGCATCTCGCAATTCATCTGTGCTGTATTTGGTAGATACAAAGAGTTTTCGCTTGACTCCTATTTTACTACCAAAACCTGCGTATAGCCACTTGTCAATAAGTTTGTCAAATCTATATCTCACCATCAGATTGTTGTACTCCAATCTAACAGCCTCCTCCCGTAACATTTCCTGAAGTACAGCATTACTCTTTGCCCCAATCATCCTCATTACAATTACGTTTTTCGTTGTCGCATTGAAATTACGACGGCCAATGATGGATTTAATAGAAGCGTTAAGTCTGAAGAGATCCACACTCATGAGGCCTTGATAGGCATCTGAAACCATATCCTTGCGAACACTTGTATAGATATCGATTTTAGGGTATGATGCTGTTTGCTGGTTGTAAAATTCACAAACGACATCATAGTTCTTAATCATTTTTTTTCTGTTGCCAATAGTCCATCCAGTAATTTCTGCTACTTGTAACCAAGAATATTGTTCAGTCATCTCGCCTAACAAATCTGCACCAACATCAAAATTATCAATAACTTCACTAAAGAGATGTTGATTGCCGTTTGGGTCTCGTCTAAAGGCCTCCAGCTCTAAGTCATCTATCAGTTGACCATTTTCATTCATCTCATCCAGGGCTCTTAGAATTAGGCCACCTAAGTCTTTCCTTCTACTGTAATATAAGTATAGTGTCTGTCTTAAAACTTCTTCTCTTGAAGGATGGAGTGAGGTATATACATTACCGATCCACCACGTGAAAACTGGCTCCAATGGGTTGTCAAATAGAGTCATCGCCTTTTGAGAGATAAGGATTATTGGGAATCTCACATAATCTGAGGATGTAAATTTCATAGCTCCGTTTTGTTGTTAAAGAAATAAAGCTTGGTCCTCACACACAAGAAATTCGAGGAATAGTTTGCAACAGTATTCCTCCAAGTTGTTAATAAATGGCTATGAAAAGTACGGATGTTCAGCGAGGTTATTTGCATTCTCCTGGTTGGTGATTCGGATATACTTCAAGAACTCTCTCTCAGTCTTGTGGCCAGTAATCCTCATAATTGAGATTACCGGAACTTTGGCCAGGTACATATTGGTCGCTCCGCTTCGCCTGGCGGTGTGAGTCTTGACCATCTCATATTTCGGTCTTGATTTCGACTGGCACTTCCCTTTAATGTAGACCTCATCCTGCTCCGATTTGTCTATTTTGGCCATCTCTACCACGTCCTTTATGTACAGATTGACTTTCTGCTCATAGGTCTTTGGCAGCGTATACTGGTACTTGGCGAGAATTTTATCCAGTGTTGGCCGGATCGGGATAACTACTGACGTCCCGGTTTTGACCTGAGTGAGCCTTATGACAGCTTTTCCCTCTGGTGTCTGATGAATATGCTCTTTTGAAATTCGACTGTAATCAGAGTACCTCTGGGCTGTATAACACCCTACAAGGAAGACATCTCTCGCCAGGTCAAGATGTGGTTTGTCATGTAGATCAAGCCTTGCAATAGCATCCAATTCTGCCTCACTAAGGTATATTTCAGAGGTAATGACCTGTGGGATCGTAAAATTACGCTTCAGATAATCCATATTGTTATGAAGACCCTCCTCGTGGGCTACATGCATAATGGCCTTAAGTTGTTTTATGTGACGTCCTATGGTGTTAGGGCTATAGTTCTTCGCCTGGAAGTATGATACCAGTTTGTCTCTGAGGGATATATTTACGTCATCAAAGTCGACTGCAATATGCTTCTCTGTCTGGAAGGATTTAAGCTGCACCTGGAATCCTTTATAATTTTTGATCGTGCCATGCCTGAAGCGATTACCTGATGGTGTTAACCGCCTGCCTGTTTCAATGTCATCAATGTACTTGTCAATAAAACTTGACAGTGTCACTCTGGCTCGTGTCTCTGATGAGCGCCCAAGCTCCTTCATAATCTGCTTCTTGAGATTCTCACTGGTTATCTCCTCCTCGAGGATACCTAATCGGGTTATCGCTTTACCATAAGCAGTCCTATAACCAACAATGCTACGTTCGATGTCAACGATCTTGCTTGTTATTCCTGGAGATAATTTTTCCAAACGCGAGATGACCTTACGATCCGAGATTGGCTCTCCCTTTTCAGTATCCCAGGCATCTGGAAGAATTTTCTTCTCCAGGCTGATTGTGATACGTTGGTAGTCGGTATAAACCTTCATATAGATTAACGTCTCCTTCTTGCTCAAGGGCTCTTTTAACACGAAACGAGGTTCACGGCTGCTCATGGGTGATGAATTTATTAGACTTCAAAGGTAAGAAAAATTGTCATGGGTGCGTAGAGAGGTGCGGAAAAATATTAATTCTACTGAATCGTAGTGAAGTCTGACCATTGTTATTATTGATATAAATAACAGATAATCAATCTGTCAATAATTGCAGACAGCTTCAGTGTGATTTAATAGAATTCATATTTGGAGGTCCGCCACCGACCTCAACAAAATCCTCTTCCTGAGCGTAGCGAAGGAAGGGGATGTTTTGTTTTCAGCCCGACGCTCGCTTGCGAAGCGGAGGGATGAAAACAAAAAAGACCATGGAGCGCTGAAGGCGCTCTGGGATTTTGTTGCTAAGGTCCCCCCAATTGCGGATCATGAAATAATCCGCCGAAGCATGCTTGCAATGCTGAGGGAATAAAACAAAAAAGACCATGGAGCGCTGAAGGCGCTCTGGGATTTTGTTGCTAAGGTCCCCCCAATTGCGGATCATGAAATAATCCGCCGTTGACCCTTTGGTCTCCTTTGTTTTATGCTTCAATCATTCCTCTCAAATGCCAAAGAATCACTCAGCCCATTAAAAAAACTGTCAGTGCGTTAAAGGAACTCGCTTTCGGACATTTCGGGTAAAGTAACCGAATGTGAAACCAAAGTTCATATGCATCTTTTAAAAATGAGTTTCGATTTTAGGATTTGACGAAAAAATTTGCTTAATTTACGGCAACATATTGCAATAAACATGATAATAAGCATTGAAGAACAGATACTTAGAAAAATAAGAAAAGCCAAGAGGGGTTCGCTCTTTTTTCCGGAGTATTTTTCCGCATTCGGTAGTGCAGGAACAGTAGGAAAGTCCCTGTTCCGGTTGGTACAAATGGGAGAATTGTACCGTGTGGCAACAGGTATCTATGTTCGCCCGGAAAAAGATGAAGTACTGGGAACTGTCCTGCCCGGCATTGAAGAAATTACTGAAGCCATCCGTAAGCGTGATAAAGCACGGATTGTACCTACCGGCAGTTATGCACTCTATAAACTGGGACTTACTACCCAGGTGCCGATGAATGTGGTGTATTATACCGACAGCACTGCACGGAAAATTAAGGTTGGAAAACAAACCATTACCTTCAAACGGGCAAGTGCCAGAAACCTCTCTGCCATTGGTGATACAAGCAAACTGGTTATTCAGGCATTGAAAACCATAGGAAAGGATAAGGTAACCGAGGAGGAACTGGGTAAAATAAGAGAACTATTGAAACAGGAGAAGCCGTTTCACCTGCAGCACGATTTGAAAATAGCACCGGAATGGATTAGAAAACTATTAAAAACCTGATTGTTTAAAACCCTATGCACGACTTTTCACATTTAAAGGAATGGTTTAAACTGCCGGATGAAACCAAAATCAGGATATTCACTGAAACAGGCAGGAGTCGTGGTTTGCTTCCGTTTGCTGTGGAAAAGGATTGGTGGGTGGTACATACATTGGCAGTTATTTGTACCATGGATTGTGCAGGGTCTCTTGTCTTTAAGGGCGGAACTTCGCTGAGTAAGGGGTGGAACTTAATACAACGATTTTCGGAAGATATTGATTTGGCTTTGGACAGGGAATATCTTGGCTTTTCCGGTGAACTGGAAAACGCTGATGTTCGCAGGTTGAGGAGAAAATCGTATGAATATCTTACTGAAACGTTTACTCCCGAACTTCAAAATAAGTTCGCTGAGGTTGGTTTTACAGACGTTACAATTAAGTACAGGGCAGTACCTAACCATGACCAAGACCCCATGGTAATTGAGGTCTATTACCCAAAACTCACGGAGAAGGATACCTACCTGAAGCCGGGCGTACTGGTGGAAGTGGGCAGCCGTTCATTACAAGAACCTTTTACTGACAGGTCATTTGCGACCATGGTTGCTGAAAATTATCCCGGACAGCAATATGCTGACAAACCCGTTACCATTCCAACAGTTAATCCGGAACGGACATTTTTGGAAAAGATATTCCTGTTGCACGAAGAGTTTCAGACGTCACCTGGAAAGAGACGTGTGAATGGGCTGAGCAGACACCTATACGATATTGAAATACTAAGCCGAACGGATTGCGCAGGTATCGCAGTCAATAGTCCGGATTTATACAACACCATTGTTGCACACCGCAGCAAGTTCAGCAGAATTTCCGGTGTTGATTTTTCCAACCACAGTCCCGACAAAATTGCATTTGTACCACCAGAGCATATTCTACCTGAATGGGAAACGGATTACAATGAAATGAAAGAGAATATGATATACGGTGAAGCACTTTCATTCATTGAGCTGATTACAAAACTTAAGGAACTGCAAAGCAAGTTAAATAAGATAAAATGGGATGAATCCTTTAGCAGATAAATCGATAAATGCCCTTGCCACCAGAGTATGGTTTACCAATGATATGCTATATGTGATTCTGCTGGATGGAAGGCAGGTTGGCGTTCCGCTCCTGTGGTTCCCTAAGCTGAGCAAAGCTACCAGTCAACAGCTTGGGGACTGGCGACTTATTGGCAATGGAATTGGAATTCACTGGGAGAGTAAAGATGGGGACATCTATGTTTCAGCCCTGCTTTAGTGCAAACTTGATTAAATCGGCGAACCGCATTAATCTTATTTTTGCCATATGCTCACACTAACCGGAATATTCTGCTTATGTTGGAGAAACGAAATCTGACCAGAGCACTGGGCCTTGGATATGTCATTATTATTGTCATTTCCAATATGCTCGGGTCGGGTGTCTTCAAGAAGATCGCTCCCATGGCTGCCGATCTGCACTCGTCTGAATGGATCTTGCTGGTGTGGCTGGCAGCAGGGATAATTACCCTCTTCGGGGCGCTGAGTAATGCCGAGGTTGCCAGCATGCTTGCAGGCACCGGAGGCGAATTCGTATATCTGCGCAACATTTACGGACGCTTCTTCTCTTTTCTCTATGGGTGGTCTCTTTTCACTGTTATCCAGACAGCGGCAATATCTGGTGTGGCATATGTATTTACACAGTCGCTCCACAGTATCATCCCCATCCCTGATATTCTTCCGTCATTGCAGGAATTTACTATTGGCGGAATATTTTATCCTTTCCGGGATTTCGGGATAAAGCTTACAACCATCCTGCTTATCCTGTTCCTAACCTTCCTCAATATGTCAGGACTTAAAAGCGGGGCCTGGGTCAACAAGGCTGTTCTGCTCATCGTGGGGGCAGGTCTTCTTGTGATTGTCATCGCCGGACTGACCAGCGGCCGGGATTCTTCTGCCGGGACCGCGACAGTCAGCGTGACGGTCTCTCGCAATACCGTTACGCTCTCTTCTTGTGTGCCCGGCATGGGCGATAACTCTAGGGTGAAAGTCCCGAACGCGCCCTGACAGTGGGAAGCGTTAGCCAAAGGCAAGGGTGCCCATCGTGAGGTGGGATCTGAAGGAAGCCGGAGGCAAAGT
>Ga0209800_10001680_pt1 | contig 21921 bp, 19 predicted proteins | sample Higcelweek8metaG_FD_187174 | JGI IMG/M metagenome (GOLD analysis project Ga0209800, IMG submission 187174) | Freshwater pond sediment microbial communities from the University of Edinburgh, under environmental carbon perturbations - High... | ecosystem: Environmental > Aquatic > Freshwater >...
CACCTGGGGCAGCAGCAGGCCCTGATTGCCACCCCGGCGCACGATGAGCCCGTGCCGTCCGATCTCAACCTTCTGCGGGTCCGGGCAGGGCGCAAGCGGCCCCATGATGGAGATCTCGATCTCCAGGTCCTCCATCTCGGCCACGGTCAGCGGATTGAAGCGCGGGTCCTGGAAGGCCGCGGCCTGGGCCATGTTCCACACGGTCCGGTAGAGCGGCCCGCTGCCCACGAGGTTGCCGATGCAGCCGCGCAGGTTGCCGCCGCGCTTGAGGGTCACAAAGGCCCCGAGCTCGGCCTTGAGGAGGTCCGTTGGCGGCTCGGGCGGCGTCGCCGGCCCCCGGCCCGTAAGGTGCGCGGCGATGGCCAGGCGCACCAGCTCCTTCAGGTATTTCTGCTCGTCGGGGCTCAGGCTCAGGCGGAAGGCTTCCATGGGGACCTCCAGGCGTCAGCTTGTCTTCTTGGGGCGGTGCTTGTCGCTGGGGCGAAAGCCCGGCTCCAGCGGCGGGTGGGCGAGATAGGCCCCGCCGGGCCGTGCGCTCAGGGCGGCCGGACCCTGCCCTGGCGGCAGGAGCCGCACGTGGCGGCCCTGGATGGACAGCCGCCCCTGGGCCAGCCAGGCCAGGGCCTGGGGGAAGATGCAGTGCTCCAGCTTCAGGATGCGCGCGGCCAGGGTTTGAGCGTCCTCGCCGGGAAAGGCGGGCACGGCGGCCTGGATGACCACGGGCCCGTGGTCCACTATCTCGTCCACGAAGTGCACGGTGCATCCGGCCAGGCGCACGCCGTAGTCGGCCGCGTCGGCCGCGCCGTGGGTGCCGGGGAAGCTGGGCAGCAGCGCCGGGTGGATGTTCAGCACGGCCTGGGGAAAGGCGCGCAGGAAGGCCGGGGTCAGCAGGCGCATGAACCCGGCCAGCACCACCGCGCCCGTTCCGGCGCGCACCCCGTGGGCGTTGATGACGCCGACCATTTCCTGGTCGAAGGCCTCGCGCGTGGGGTAGTCCGTGTGCGAAAAAACGCGGGTCGGGATGCCGAGCTTTTCGGCGCGCTTCAGGCCCAGGGCGCCGGGCTTGTTGGACACAACCACGCGGACCTCGGCCTCAAGGACGCCGTCCTTGATCTTGTCCAGGATGGACTGGAGGTTGGAACCGCTGCCAGAGACAAGCACGGCCAGGGGAAAGGGCATTGGGTACTCCGCTTGGTGGCTTGGCCGCGCCGGGTTGTGGTCCGGGCGGCCTCGGGATTGTCTAGCCTCTTTTGACGCGGAAGGGAACCGCCTGGACCGCCCGCGAGGCTTGCGCTTGTCAACCGAACCGCGAGTGCTTATATTCCTAACCAGCAGCGGGGGTATTTCGCCTTAACCGCCCAACATCGCAGAGGAGTTTTATGTCGATAGCGACCCGTGCCCGCCACTTGAGCGGGCTGACCCTCGTTTTGCTTGTTTCCCTTGCCGTGTTTCTGCCCGGCCAGGCCCTGTGCGCAACCCTGCCGCAGCCCGTGGAGCAGAGCCTGGGCGCGCTGCTTGATTTGAGCCTGAAGCGCAATGCCGAGATCCACCCCCAGAGCTTCCAGAGTCTGCTCGAATACGTGGCCCAAGCCAAGGGCGATGCCCGCGACCTGGTCCCGGCGCGCCGCTTCGACGCCAATGGAACCGTGCTGCGCGTGACCATGAAGACCTCGCTCTCCAGGCTCATGCGCTACTGCTACAATCCGGCCATCCCCAACTACCTGATCTTCCCCAGCGTGCTGCGCCTGGGCGGCTGGTACAAGGGCAGCGACATCCTGGACAAGGACCCCAAGCCCTGGCTGCACCTGGGCAAGGTCGACAAGCCCGTGGCCCTCTGGGGCACGGAGTACGAGGTCAACGCGCCCGACTCCTTCGGCGGCGGCTACTACCGCTATGACCTGAACCGGCTCATCATCCTGACCAAGCTGGGCGGCAAGAACGTGCTCATCTCGGTCAGCAAGCAGAAGGACAAGTCCAGCGTGGGCAAGAAGGCCGTCATCCTCGACGACGGCGACTGGAGCTACTTCTACTCCGGCATCAACGGCCTGAACAAGGGCCTCATCGGCTGGGCCGACACCTACATGTACGACTCGGCCTCGGTGCAGGTATTCATCGAGGACGCCCCGCACCAGACCTCCTTCATGCTCTTCAAGTGGCTGCGCGCGGGCTGGGCCGGCATGAACGTGGTCCAGAAGGACCACATCAACGAGGGCTCCACCCGCTACGCCAAGGCCTTCAAGCGCATCATGGAGTCCGACAGGCTGCCCGACCCCGACGAGTTCGCCCAGCGCGTGCACGAGCTTTCGACCATGAGCGACGGCGAGCTGGAGCGCAAGATCGCGGCCTATTCCGTGGCCATCGAGAACATCGCCAAGACCTCCCCGGCCATGGACAAGAGCGAGTTCCAGAAGGTGGTGGAGGGCGGCAAGTACTCCCGGACCATGAACCGCGAGGAGCGCCTGAGCGCCATCCTGGTGGAGTACCTGAAGAGCCGTCTGGGCAAGAACCCGCTGGTGGACTTCCCGGTCGCGCCGAGCGTGCGCCACAAGGCCGGGTAGGGGAGAGGCCACATGCTGCTGCCGGAATCCGACGCCAAGTTCAAGTACTGCCCGCTTTTGAAGACGCGGGACGACAAGATGAAGTTTTGCCTGGGCTCCATGTGCATGCTGTGGCGGCACGCCGAGGCCGACAAGACCGGAGCCGACGACCTGGGCTTCTGCGGCGCGGCCGGGCCGGTGGTCATGCTCGCCACGCTCTCCGGCGGCGACGAGACCGCACCCAAGCCGCACCTGTTCGGCGAGGACGACTAGTCCGCATGCGCGGCCCCGCCTCGGCCAAGACCCAGGCCGCCCCGCCCCTGGCCGGGTGCGCCCGCCTGCTGGCCACCTGCCCGGACCGCTCGGGCATCGTGGCTGCGGTCAGCGGCTTTCTGCACCAGCGCGGGGTCAACATCATCCACTCCGATCAGCACTCCACCGACCCCGAGGGCGGGCGCTTCTTCATGCGCCAGGAGTTCTATCTGCCCGGCCTGGAGGGCGGCCTCGAAGACCTGGCGCGCGACTTCGGGCGCGAGGTGGCCGAACGTTACCAGATGACCTGGCGCGTGGTGCTCTCCGGCCGCAGGAAACGCGTGGCCGTGCTCGTCTCCAGGCTGGACCACGCCCTCATGGATCTGCTCTGGCGGGTGGGGCGCGGCGAACTGCACGCGGAAGTGCCCATCGTCATCAGCAACCACCAGGACCTCAGGCCCGCCGTGGAGTCCTTCGGCGTGCGCTTCGAGCACGTGCACGTGCCGGAGGCGCACGACGCCCCGCTCGGCCCCGCCCGCAGCAAGGCCCTCACCGTGCCCGAAGAAAAGATGCTGGCCCTGCTGGACACCCTGCCGGACGGCCCGGTGGACCTGGTGGTGCTGGCCCGCTACATGCGCATCCTCTCGCCCGCCTTCGTCAAGCGCTTCCCCCAGCGCATCATCAACATCCACCACTCCTTCCTGCCCGCCTTCGAGGGCGCGGACCCATACCGCCGCGCCGTGGAGCGTGGGGTCAAGCTCATCGGCGCCACCGCCCACTACGTCACCGGCAGGCTCGACAAGGGGCCCATCATCGAGCAGGACGTCATCCGCGTGTCGCACCGGCACCGCCTCGACGAACTCAAGATCCTCGGCCGCGACATCGAACGCCAGGTGCTCTCCCGCGCCGTGCGCTGGCACCTGGAAGACCGCGTGCTCGTCGACGGCAACAAGACCATCGTCTTCGCGTAAGGCAGATGAGCCTCCGGCGGCTGTGGGGCCTGAGGCCCCCCAGACCCCCCCATTACGCCGAAAGGGCTGTTTCAGGAGGAACCTGAAACAGCCCTTTCGGCTTTTGTGGGTCAGGGGAGATTCTTCGGGAAATTCCGGCAACGCGGCAGGGAGGCGGAAGTGGCCGTGGCGCGACCTGAATCCTGGTCACAACACCCATGAAAGCCCCGAAGGGGCGGCCAACCGTGCGCGGAATCTTCGAGGGTCTTTCCCTCGGAGATTCCGCGCGCATTGCCAAGGCCAAGCCCGGCCGACGCATCCGCCCAGGCCACCCCGGCCCAGGCCCTACGGGGATTCCAAAGGGCCTCAGGCCCTTTGGCGGGGTCCAGGGGCAGCGCCCCTGGCCGCCGGAGGCTCTCGCCTTCAGGCCTGCTGGGGCTCCGCCGCGGCCGAGCCGGGCGGCACGGGCGCGGCGTTTTGCTGCTGGAGCACGCCGTACTTGGACAACAGGTCGGTGAGCTTGGCCTTGACGTTCTGCGTGGTGCGGGCCACCTGGGCCAGGTCGATGACCACGAGGAAGTCGCGGCGCAGGGGGGCCTTGTCCCACAGGGCGCGCACGGCGTTCTGCAGGGGCTCCTCGAACTGCAGCACCTTGACCAGGGCGGCCAGCTGCTGGAGGTTCTTGGTCTTGAACAGCAGCATGTCCGGGCGTGTCGGGTCCTGTGTCCAGACCTGGCTTTTGCGGATGCGGGAAAGCCCGCTTGCGGCCAGGGCGTCCACGGTGGGCACGGGGGTTCTGCGTGCGGACACGCTGCGCACGCTGACCTTGCCGCCCTCGTCGCGGGCCTTTTCGCGCAGCAGCCCCACGAAGGCGCTTTCCATGAGGTAGAACAGCACGCGTTCCAGGGACTCGATGGACAGCCCCTGGGCCAGGGAGCGCACGGCCTCGATCTCGTCGGAGCGCAGGGAGGCCAGGGCGGCCAGGAAATGTTCGCGGGCCTGGCTCAGGACCAGGATGGCGCCCAGGGCCAGGGCCACGGCCTGTTCCATGAGGAAGGGCAGGGGGTACTTCTCCTGCGGGGGCTCCCCGCTGGCGCGGGACTGCATGGCGCGGTACAGGCTTGCGGCCACGGGGTCCATGCAGACGATGAGGGCGGCGCTCTCCAGGTGCTCCAGCAGAAGGTCGCCGGGCAGGAAGGCGAGCCCCTTGAGTAGGCAGGCCTGGACCATCTTGCGCACGGCCTGGGTCTCCTCGGCCTCGGCGCTGGCGGTTTCGAAGGCGGTCTGCACGCGGGTCTTGGCGATCTCGCCGGGGCTGTCGTGCAGGGTGGCCAGCACGTCGTCGAAGAGAAAGCGGATGAGGACCTGCTGGCCGTCCTTGGAGAGCAGGAACTTGCCCGCGCCGGTGAGCTGCTTGTAGCCCTCGGCGATGTGCTGGGCGATGAAGCGCTCCACGAACTCGCGCCAGAAGCCCTGGTCCATCTGGTGGGTCTTGATGAGGTCGGCGAACTGCGAGAGCCCTGGCGCGCCGAAGTGGCGCATGATGAGCTCCTCGTAGTTGTCCGTGGTCAGCCCCATGGCGAAGACCATGCCCTGCACGCTCTTCACCAGCAGGGACTCGGTGTTGCGCAGAAGCGCCGTGGTCTGGGTCACGGAGGCCGCGTCGCCTGCGGCCTGCTCCTTGTCCAGGCGGTTCAGGAGCACCGGGAAGTTCCCGGCCAGCTTGCGCAGAAAGGCGTCGGCCGGGTGGTCTGTGCGGCGGCAGAGGGTGTTGATGATGCTCTGCTGCTGGGATTCCAGCATGGGATATTCGCTAATGCCCCCGCTGTTGATCGTGATGAAGGCCAGCAGAAGCTCGCGCTCCAGGGCCTCGCGCACGGTGCTGCGCTCCTTGAGCGGGCGCAGGGTGGCGAAATAGGCTTCCAGGCGTTCTGGCCACTGGGGCCTGCTCCCGGCGCTCTGGAGCGGGGATGCGGTCTGTTCAACGAGCTGTTGTTCCAATTAGGCCTTCCCGCTGAGGGTGCTGTGAACCCATCCCTTCCTGATTCTCTATTCCTTCGGCTGATTTGTCCAAAAAATCAAGGGGCGGGGCAATATCCCCACAGTTGGCCCTGGAGCCGACCCCACCTCGGCCAGGCCAAGCCCGGCCGCCCTGGCCTCGGGCGTTGTAGGTCCTGACGTTCCGGGCTGCGGGTCGGGGGGGCCTGCGCCTGGCCGCCGCTGCGCAGCTGTCCAGGCCCGGCGTGTGCCCGCCCAATCCGCGCAAATGCAAATCGTCCGGCCGAGCAGGGCGGACGTTGCAATTTCTGGCGGACAGGCTACAAATCGGTCCAGGGGCTGCGGGGAGATTTGCCGCGCGCCAGGCAGGGGGCCAAAGCATGCGCTTTCTTGATTTCGTCCGGCAGGAAGGCTACAGGCCGTATCACGGCACGGTGTCGTCCGCCGTGTACGCCTATTTTCGTTGCGAGCACCCGGCCAAGGCCCGCTGGTTCCACAGGCCCGGCAGCTACCAGTGCGCAGGCTGCGCCCAGCAATGCGAGACCGACAGCCCCGACGGTTTCCAAATCTTTCTCCTGACGGACCAACGCAATGCCTGAAATTTCGCGCCTCCTCCTCCGCCTGCCGCTTTCGGCCCTGGCTCTTTTTCTGTGCCTTCTGACCGCCGCGCCCCAGGCTTGGGCCGCCGGGGACGACGTGAACCTCACCCTGTGCAAGCAGGTCCTCTCGCGCATGATGTGCAAGAAGATGAATGAGTTCGGGTACGTCGGCAAGGTCCAGGACGGGGTCTATGTTCTGTCCGTGTTCTACGCCTCCAAGAATTCGGAGTACCTTTGCGCGGTGATGCCCGACGGCCAGCTGGTGCTGCAGGATCGCACCTGGCACCCCACGCGCCGGGTCATCTCCTACACGCCGGACTCCGACGGCAAGTGCCTGAATGCCACCTTCTCCTCCCCGGAATGCCCCAACAGGTCGCCCATCAAGGCCTGCCCGACGAAGACCCCGGGCGACGCCAAGGAGCAGGTCAAGGAGACCTTCTGGGTCCGGCCCATCCCCCAGATCCTGGAGGAGGAGTACAAGGCCATGAGCGCCAAGACCCAGCAGAACGCCACGGCTCCAGCCGCGCCAACGCCTGCGGCCCCGCCGAAGTAGTCCTGGTCCATGCATTTCGTCTTGCCTGGGTCGTGGAAAAAAGGGATACTTCCCGTATGATACCTCCTGTGCAGGAACCAGAGGCCCCAAAGGACCACAAGGCCATCTTCGTGGCCCGGCAGCCCATCTTCGACGCGCACGAGCAGGTCTGGGCCTATGAACTGCTCTTCCGGAGCAGCGCCCTGGCCAAGACCGCCAATGTCACCGAAGACGACCTGGCCACGGCCTCAGTCATTGCCGACGGCTTCTCCCTGGCCTTTTCCGGCATGGACAAGTCGCGCAAGGCCTTCATCAATTTCCCCCAGCGCCTGCTCCTGGACGACTCGGTCTACGCCCTGCCGAGGGAGATTTGCGTGGTCGAGGTGCTGGAGACCATCAGCCCCACCCCGGAGATGGTTGCGGCGCTGCGGCGCATCAAGGAGCGCGGCTACATCATCGCGCTCGACGACTACGTGGGCCAGCCCGGCTTTGAGGAGATCATCGCCCTGGCGGACATCGTCAAGGTGGAGGTGCTGGGCATGACTCCGGAGCGGATGAAGTCCATCGGCCTGGACCTGCGCAAGCACGGCTGCCGCCTGCTGGCCGAAAAGGTGGAGGACCGGGCCACCTATGACCTGGCCAAGAGCTATGGGTACTCGCTGTTCCAGGGGTTCTACTTCAGCCGCCCGGAGACCATGACCGGGAGCAAGGTGCCCACCCCGGTGCTGGCCAAGATGCGCCTCCTGCGCGCCCTGACCGGGGAAGACTTCGACGTGCGCGAACTTTCGGGCATCATCTCCACGGACCCCAGCGTGAGCTACCGCCTGCTCAACTTCATCAACTCCGCGGCCTTTTCCCTGCGCGACAAGATCCAGTCCATCCAGCAGGCCCTGACGCTTCTGGGCAAGCAGCAGATCAAGCAGTGGTTCCTGGCCGTGATCATCTCCGACTTCGACAGCACCTCCAAGGTGCAGGAGGCCGCCTACACCTCCCTGCAGCGCGCCCGCTACCTGGAGAGCATGGGCAAGCTGCACAGGGACCGCGCCTTTCCGCCCGAGACCCTGTTCCTGCTGGGCCTGTTCTCCAAGCTCGACGTGCTCCTGGCCCAGCCCATGAACAAGCTCCTGGAGAACATCCCGCTCGACAAGGACGTGGAGGCCGCGCTTTTGTCCAAGCCCTCGTCCTACTGGTCCTGGCTGTCCCTGGTGGAGGACATCGAGATAGCCAACTGGGAGGACGTGGAGGATTTCCTTGAGGGCAGGAGCCTGGACCGCGAGACCTCGGCCGTGAACTACGCCGAGTCCATCGAGTGGACCCAGACCCTGCTCAAGTGCAAGGGCGGCAATTGCTGAGCCTCAGCCGCGCCCGGTTTTGCCTGGGCCTGTGGGCGCTGCTTCTGGTCTGGGCCTTGGCCCCTCCGGCCCTGGCCCAGGAGGCCCCGCCCCTTGAGGCCGACGGCCCCGCCCAGACCTCCACCCGGACCTCCGCCCATATTCCGGGCCAGACTCCTGCCCAGATCATCCCGGCCCGGCCCCGGCCCCAGGCCGCCAAGCCAACCCCGCCCGGCATTCCCAAATCCGCTGCGGCCAAACCCGCCCCGGCCAAGCCTTTCTCGGCCAATGCGGCGGTGCGCGTCCCGGCCAAGCCTGCGGCGCGCGGCGCGGCGGTGAAGAACGATGGCAAGCGCTACCTGCGCTCGCTGGACGAGAACCACGACGGCCGCATCAGCCGCGAGGAGTATCTGGCGGCGGCAAAGAAGCGGTTCGCCAAGGTGGATGTGAGCGGCGACGCGGTCATCTCCGCGCAGGAGGCGCGCGCGGCCAAGGCCGAACTGGCGCAGCGCAAGGCCAAGAACGACGCGCGCCGCAAGGCCCAGGGCAGGCCGGTGCGGGCCAAGGCCAAGAGCGCCCGGCCCTACCTCTCGGCCCTGGACGCCAACCAGGACGGCCGGGTGACCCGCAAGGAATTTCTGTCCCGGCGCGAACAGCGGTTCACGGAGCTGGACACGAACCACGATGGGGTCATCTCCAGGGAGGAGGCCAAGGCGGCCAAGGCCAGGAAGCTGGCCCGGCAGGGGGAGCGCAAGGTGGAGAAGCAGGAGCGCCAGGCCCGCAAAAAGGCCAAGGCCGAGGCCCGCGCCGCCGCTGATGCCCTGGCTCCGTCGCCGGAGCCCGCAGCCGCGAGCCCGGCCGGGCCGGCTGCCCCCGTGGTCCCGGCAGCGCCCCAGGCCCCGCAGAATCCCTAGATCTTCATGCGCACGTTGTAGATCTGACCGCCCCGCTGCACGCTCAGGATGAGCGTGGTGTGCATCTGGTAGCGGTAGAAGGCCCCCAGCAGGTCGGCCTCGCTGGCGGTGCGGCGGCTGCCCACCTGGAGCACCGCGTCGCCGGGCTTGAGGCCCAGGCGCGCGCCCGGTCCATTGGCCCGCACCTCGCCGACGATTACCCCAGCCACCTTCCCGGTGCCCGCAGCTCCTCCCGTGGGCGTGAAGCCCCAGCGCCAGCCAAGCAGGGCCAGGCTGGCCTGGCGGTCCAGCACCTGCGGGGACAGCGTGACCTCAAAGGGCGCGCGCCCCCGGCGCAGCTTCACGCGGATGGTGTCGCCCCTGGAATAGTTGAGCAACAGCGCCAGGAACTGGGACTTGTCCTGCACCTTGTAGTCGCCGATGCCCAGCAGCGCGTCGCCGGACTTGATGCCTGCGGCCTCGGCCGGGGTCTTGGGCAGCACGTCCGTGACCACCATGCCCCCCACGTTGTCCAGCCCGAAGTAGGCCGCCTGGTCCTGGTCCATGTTCTCGCCCAGCAGCCCCAGCCAGATGTGGGCCACCCGGCCCGTGGCGATGAGCTCTTCCAGCACGCGCCGGGCCTTGTTGACGGGGATGGCGAAGCCCAGGCCCTCGCCCTTGGCGAAGACCGCGGCGTTGATGCCCACCACCTGGCCCAGGATGTTCAAAAGCGGCCCGCCGGAGTTGCCGGGGTTGATGGCCGCGTCGGTCTGGATGAGCCCGGCGATGAAGCTCTGCTTGGTGCGCACCGAGCGGTTCACGGCCGAGACCACGCCCGTGGTCACCGTGTGCGAGAGCCCGTAGGGGTTGCCGATGGCGATGACCGGCTCGCCGATCATGAGCTCCGAGGAATCGCCCATGCGCGCCTGGGGCAGCGGGGAACGATCGCCCTTGGGCCGCTCCAGGCGCAGCACGGCCAGGTCGATGTCCGGGTCCGCGCCCACCAGGCTGGCCTGGAACTCCCGGCCGTCGTGCAGGCGCGCGGTGATCTGGGCCGCGCCGGAGATGACGTGGGCGTTGGTCAGCACGTAGCCTTCCCGGCCGTCGATGATGACGCCCGAACCCAGGCTCCGGGTGGTGGACGTCTTCTGCGACGGCTGGCCGCCCGGCAGGCCCAGGAAGCGCTGCAGCTGGTCGCTGGCAAAGGGAGTCTGCTCGGCCGGGCGCGCGCTGACGATGCTGACCACAGCTGGCCCGGCCTCCTCGACCACGCGCACCACCGGGGTGCGGCGGGGATTGTCGGCATGGGCAGGGGCCTGGGCGGAGGCATTCTGCTTGGCCGGGGCCACGGGCTGCGTCTGGCTGGACGCGGCCAGGGCGCAGGGCAGGGCGCAGGGCAGGGCGAGAAAAAGCGCGGCCAGAAGGACCGCAGGTCGGCTCAACGGGAGCAGGGGCTTGGGTGGGCTCGTCATGGGGCGCTCTCCGTCAGCCGGGGGTCTTGCCGCTCTTGGCCTTCCCGGCGCGCTTGGCCTTGTCTGCATGGCCTGCCTCCATGTCCGCACGGGTCGGATATTTTCCGCAGGCGAAGCGCGGGCTCTCCGGGCAGAAGCCCAGCGACTCGCACTTGGCCCCGGCCGTGGCGAAGATGGCGGGCAGCTCGGCCTTGCAGAGCCCAAGCATGGCCTCGGCCAGGGCGCGTATCTCCCACTGGGCGCGCAGGCAGCAGCGCAGCTGGAAGAAGTGCAGGAGCGCCCGACAGTTCATGGTCAGGACGATCTTGGTCTCCGCGGCCTGGGGCAGCACGAAGCGTGCGTCCTCCTTGGACTTCTCCTTGCGGCCGTGGGTCTCCAGGATGGCCTTGAGGTCGCGGTAGGCCAGGCCCACCTCGTCCATGAAGGCCTCGAAGCGGGCCTTGGCCTCCGGAATTTTGGCGATGGCCGGGGGCAGGATGAAGTCCATGCTTGATCCGTCCACGTAGCGCTGGCTCTGCTGGGAATAGGAGGCGATGCGGTGGCGCACGATCTGGTGCGAGCAGGCGCGCGAGATGCCCTCCACCGCGAAGGTGAAGCTGGCGTGCTCAATGGGGCTGTCGTGCCCGCTCTCCAGCACCTTGCGCACGAAATCGGCCTGGGACTCGCGGTCCACCTCGCCGGAGAGGAGCTTCGGCCACATGTCGGCCACGAAGCCCGCGTGGTAGCACTGGCGGAAGGCGGCGTAGATGAGGGCGAGCGCGTCCGGGGTGCGGGCGAGGAGTTCGACCTTGAGCGGCTTGACGGGCATGGGGGCTCCGGAAGGATGAGGTTGGCCCGCGCGCTACATGCGCACGCGTTCCAGGACGTCGGCCAGCACCTCGCCAAGGGGTGCGTCGGCCGGGGCCATGAGGTGCAGGGTCTGCATGAACAGGGGCTCGTAGGTGGAGCGTTGGCGGCCCAGGCGCTCCCGCTCCTCCTGGGTCATGCCCAGGCGCGCGGCGATGGCCTCCACGCTGGCCATGAGGTAGAGCACCCGGCCCGTGGACTGGAGGCGCTGGCGGAAGGCCTCGCCCGTGAGCAGCTTGTGGGGCACCTCGACCACCATCAGCGCTGCGGGCCCTTGGGCCAGGAGGGAATCCAGGGCCGCGCCCGCGCCGTCCAGGGGCAGGGTGTGGGCCGGGCGGCCCAGCTCCCTGGCCAGGCCCTCGGCCACGGCGCTCTTGCCGCTGCCGGGCAGCCCTATGATGTAGAGGATGCCGCCGCCGGGCATCTGGGGCCTGGGGGCCGGGGCGTCGTGGCGGATGACCGTGACCTTGTCCGGCTCGTCGACTTGGAATTCCTTGCGGATGAATTCTGTCACCTCTGCCCCCCTTTGCGCTGCCTGGTCCGCGTTCTCGCGGATGGGTTGCCGCATCGTCCAGGCAGGGTATAGCCCAAGCCAGGGCCAGGGACAAGCCGTACGGAGCCCGTATGGATGGTCACCGGCCCCAGGCAAAGGAGGCGTGCCATGCCGAGGGAGATCGTGCACTGGATGGTGGCCGAGCGCGCGGCCGAGCTTCTGGCCTCCGGCCCGTATGGCCCGGCCCTGAAGCAATGCCCCAACGGCCTGCGCTATGGCGCGGTGTTTCACGACGTGCTCTTCTACCTGCGCGGCGACTATCCCGCAGCCCTCCTGGAGCTGCCGCAGCGCCTGCACGGAGCCCACGGCGAGGACACCTACGAGTTGCTCAGGGTCTACGCCCCGCACATGTACTCCATGCGGAGCATGGCCCTGCCCACGGCCGTTTTCGTGGGCCTTGCGGCGCACATCTTCGCCGACGCCACCCTTCATCCCCTGGTCTACCACTTCACGGGCAACTACTACGATGCGGACCCCGTGCGCCGCACCACGGCCATACGCAGGCACCGCACCCTGGAGACCCTGCTCGACATGGTGGCCGCCGGGGGCCTGGACAAGGTCGTGCAGACCTCGCTCAAGGCCGTGGTGGACAATGTGGAGGGGCCGCTCTCCCTGGCGTGCCCGCCGGAGATTCTGGGAACCCTGGCCGGGGTGGACGCTGCGACGGTCACCAAGGGCTTCCGCGACGCGCTGGACAGCTACGGCACCATGCAGGCCCTGGCCCGCATGCCGACCCTGGCCAAGTGGGTGCGCGGTTTCGAGGGCTGGCTTCCGGCCAAGGGGCGTGAGATCGCGGCCCTGTTCTATGCCCCGCAGCTGTGGGAGCTGCGCGCCTCGGTGGGTGGCGCGCTGACCTTCCGCAACCCCTACACGGGCGAGGTCTTCACCCAGAGCCTGGCCGAGCTCATGGAGCTAGCCGCGCGTCAAACCGCCTGGTTCTGCACCACCCAGGTGCCCGGGCTCATCGCCGGCGGCAACCTCGCCGAGACCGCGCCCGGACCGTCGCTCGACCTGGGTGTCGCCAGCGTGGACACCAGCCAGGCCAAGTATTTCGCCTCGCGCACCCTGCCGCCGGAATAGACCGAGAGCCCGTCCCGCTGGAGCGCCAGGCTCCCTTCAGCCCCGGTTCCCCTTCTTCGGAAGAGGGGGTCGGGGCCTGGTCTATTTCTGCGCCTGGGATCTTTCTGCCCGGACCGGCCAGAAAAGAGTGCCCGACCTCCTAAAGTTTTCCCGGAGCAGGTCGATGAGGTGTGCGTAGAAACAATCGGATTGGCCCCGCAGGCGATGTCGCCCAAAGAGGACCACCGAATGGCAAGGAAGCCAAAAAACTTTCAAGGAGGAAATGGATATGTCTCTTATCATCAACCACAACGCTGTGGCCGCCAACGCTGCCCGCAACCTGTCGACCTCGTATTCGGCCCTGGCCACCTCGACCCGGCGCCTGTCTTCGGGCCTGCGCATCAACAACGCGGCCGACGACGCGGCCGGCCTGGCCATCCGCGAGATCATGCGCGCGGAAGTCAAGAGCCTGCAGCAGGGCATCCGCAACGCCAATGACGCCATCTCGATGATCCAGACCGCTGACGGCGCGCTCGGCGTCATCGACGAGAAGCTCATCCGCATGAAGGAACTGGCCATGCAGGCGTCCACGGGCACCTACTCTTCGGACCAGCGCCTGATCATCGACTCCGAGTACCAGGCCATGGCTTCGGAAATTACCCGAATCGCCAATTCCACGGACTTCAACGGCATCCACCTGCTCAACGGCAACCTCTCCGGCGCCTCCAGCGCCCACAGCGGCACCAGCCTCGAATCCACCGGCCCCATGAAGGTCCACTTCGGCACCGGCAACGACAGCGCCGAGGACTACTACTACGTGTCCATCAACGGCTCCACGGCCTCGTCCCTGGGTGTCGGCCTGAGCGCCACCGGCACCAACGGCAAGTCCATCTCCACCCAGGAGCTTGCCCAGAAGGCCCTTGACTCCTTGAACAACGCCATCATCTCCAAGGACAAGATCCGCGCCAACCTGGGCGCCATGCAGAACCGCCTGCAGAACACCATCACCAACCTTTCGGTCCAGGCCGAGAACACCCAGGCCGCTGAGTCGAGCATCTCCGACGTCGACGTGGCCACGGAAATGACCGAGTTCACCCGCCAGCAGATCCTGACCCAGGCTTCGGTGGCCATGCTGTCCCAGGCCAACGGCCTTCCCCGTCTCGCCCTGCAGCTCATGGGCGGCTAAGGCTAGCTCGCAAGAGGTCCATTCACGGCAATCACGAACACATGGGCCGCCGCAAGGCGGCCCATGTCATTTTGGCACCCGGCTTGCACAAGAGGGATGGGGAACCAGCGTTAGGAAAGAATTGCCTCCCCAGAGGACTCAACCATGGCAAGCGATAGCAGCATCAACGTCTCTTCCCTTACCTCCGGGCAGATCACCTTCACCGGCCTGGGCAACGGCACGGACTTCGATACCCTCATCGACGGGCTGGTGAAGGCCGAGAGCGTCCACATCACCACGCTCACGACCTGGAAGCAGGAGTGGACCGACAAGGTCTCCCAGTTCCAGGCGCTCAACACCAAGATGCTTTCGCTCAAGACCACCCTGGACGGCATGGACACCATGGACACCTTCATGGTCAAGGCCGTGTCCACCTCTGATTCCTCGTCCCTGGCCGCCACGGCGGACAGCACGGCCCAGGTCGCCACGCACAGCGTCATCATCGGCCAGCTGGCCCAGAACGACATCCAGACCACGGCCTCGGGAGTGAGCACGCTGACCACTTCGGTGGTGACCTCGAACACGAACATCACCTTCAATTACGGTGGCACCGACATCGTTCTCTCCAACATCTCCGCCGGCACAACCCTCACGGGGCTGGTCAACTACATCAACACCAACGCCCTGTGCAGCGGGAAGATCAAGGCCACCACCATTTTCGACGGCTCGATCTACCACCTGCAAATCTACGGCATGGGCCAGGGCGACGCCAACCAGGTGGAGATTTCGAGCACTGGCGGCTTTGCCTTCCAGTCCGGGGACTTCGTCAACACCCAGAACGCCCAGAGCGCGCACGTCAAGGTCGACGGCTATCCCCTCGGCGCAAGCTCCTGGCTCTCACGAGACTCGAACACCGTGTCGGACGTGGTTCCGGGCGTGACCCTGAACCTGAAACAGGCCAACTCCAACGCCTCGATGCTCATCGGCGTGAGCACGGACACCGACTCCATCAAGGAGAACATCAAGACCTTCGTGGCCCATGTCAACGAGGTGCGCTCCCTGATCACATCCTTGACCAAGGTCGACACGACCAACGCCGACAGCCCGGTAGGCTCGCTGCTCACCGGCAACTACGGCGTGCAGCTGATCTCCTCCCAGCTCAAGGACATCATCGCGGACAAGGGCCTTGGCTTCAGCTACTACGCTGTTTCCAACAACACCATCAGCGGCGACTATTTTTCCTCGCTTTCCCAGCTCGGCATCAGCACCGACGCGGACCAGGGCTCGGCCACCAACGGCCTGCTCATCCTGGACGAGGACGCGCTCAACAGCGCCCTGGCGTCCAGCCCGGACGCCGTGGCCAAGCTTTTCGCCGCAGACTACCTGGGCGAGAGCGCGTCCCAGAACTTCACGTACCTCGCGCACATCAACGGCACCACCAAGCCCGGCAGCTACGAGGTGAGCATCATCACTAGCGGGGCGGGCATCTCCAGCGCCACCATCAACGGCCACCCGGCCGGTATCGACGGCTGGAAAATCACCGGCGCCTATGGCCAGGACGAAGCCGGCCTCGTCATCCAGCTGGACAACAAGACCTTGAACAGCACCATGACCGGCACCGTAAACCTGAAGCAGGGCAAGGCCGGAGAGATGTCGGCCAAGCTCAAGGCCCTCACCAGCACCACCGACGGCCCCTTGCACATTTTGCAAGAAAACTACGGCGACATCACCAAGAGCATCGATGAAAAGATCGATCGCGAAACCACGCGCATCGCCACGTACAAGGCCATGTTGAAAGAGAGGTTCTCGCGGCTGGACACACTGCTCGGCACGCTCACGCAGCAGCAGACCCAGCTGACGAGCTCCATTGCACAGCTTACCGCTTAACGCAGCATGAAGGACAAGGGAGGCTAAGCCCATGCTCAAGGCCGCCAAGGCATATCTCTCGACGCAGGTCACCACCGCAACCCAGGGTGACCTGCTTCTTATGCTGTATGATACGGCCATCAAGCACCTCAAGCTGGCCAAGGACAAGATGGCGGAGCGCGACTTCGCCGCCAAGGGCATCCTCATCTCCAAGGCCATCGAGATCGTCAGCGAACTGCACGGGAGCCTGAACAAGGAGAAGGGTGGGGATGTCGCCAAGAACCTGAGCAGGATGTATTTCATCTGCAACACGCGCTTGTTGCAGGCGAACATGGATATGAATCCGAAGAAGCTCGACGAGGTGGTCGCGATTCTTTCCGGCCTGCGCCAAGCCTTTGCCCAGATCATTCCGGGCCAGGAGGGCATGGCCCCGGCCTCGCAGTCCGCCCTGCTGCGCCCGGCCGCTGATCCCGAAGCCGCCGCCCCTGCCGTTGCCGCAGCCCCGGCGTATCCCACGGCGTATTCGTCAGGGCATCTGGCGGCGAGGTCTGCAAATGTTCCGCCGCCTTCCGCCGCAGAGCCGGAGTCTGCCGCGCTGCCCGGTCCGGATGGGCCGAAGGGACCGGATGGGCCGGATGAACGACAGGCTGGCCCGGACGCTTTGGCCCAGCCGGAAAACGCCCCGGCCGCAGACCGCGCGCCGGTGAATTCTGCGCGCTTCCGGGCCGCCAGCGCCTACGCCAACTCCCACTAGCTGACGCCAATCGGGGCTGTCCCCGCCTGGATGGCGCCTAGATGGCGATGACCAGCGGCACCACCACGGGGTCGCGGTCCAGCACGGTGCGGAAGAAGCGCCTGAGCGACATGCGCACGCGCTCCTTGAGCTTCTTGATGTTGCCCTTGGGGCTGTTCTCCACTTCCTCCAGAACCACGCACTTGGCGTCCTCCAGCAGGTGGGCGTATTGCTGCTCGAACACGAAGCCCTTGGACACGATGTCCGGGCCCAGCGTGATCTCGCCGGTCTCCTTGTCCATGACCAGGAGCACCACCACCATGCCTTCCCCGGCCAGCAGCTGGCGCTCCTTGAGCACGCTTTGGCCCACGTCGCCCACGCCCTTGCCGTCCACCAGGATGCGCTCGGCGGGCACGGCGTCCTCCAGGCGGATGCCCTGGGACAGAATGGTCAGGGGCTGGCCGTCCTCCAGCACCATGGCGCGCTCCGGCGCAACCCCGCACTCCACGGCCAGGCGCGAGTGCTTCACCAAGTGGCGGTACTCGCCGTGGATGGGTACGAAATACTTGGGGCGCACCGCCTCCAGCATGATGCGCAGCTCCTCGCGGTGGGCATGGCCCGAGGCGTGGATGGCCTGGACCTTCTCGTAGAGCACCTCGGCCCCGAGCTTGTAGAGCCGGTTGATGACCTTGGTGATGGCCAGCACGTTGCCGGGGATGAAGCGCGAGGACAAGAGCACCAGATCGCCCTTCTTGATGCGCATCTGGCGGTGCTCGTCCAGCGACATGCGCGACAGCGCCGCCAGCGGCTCACCCTGGGACCCGGTGACCACGAGCACCACGTGCTCGTCGCGCAGGCTCGACGTCTCCTCCACCTCCACCAGGGTGCTGGCCGGGATGCGCAGGTAGCCGAGCTCACGCGCCAGGTCGATGTTGCGCGCCAGGCTCTTGCCGGAGATGGCCACCTTGCGTCCGCAGGCTGCGGCCAGGTCGAAGATCTCCTGCAGGCGCTGGATGTGGCTGGAAAACAGGGTGACGATGATGCGGCCGCGCGCCTTGTCGAAGATTTCGCGCAAAGACGCCATGATCTCGCGCTCGGTCAGCGCGAAGCCCTCGCGCTCCACGTTGGTGGAGTCGGAGAGCAAAAGCTTCACGCCGGGCTCGGCAAAGCGGCGCACGGCGTCCATGTCGGTTGCGTGGCCGTCCATGGGGTTGCGGTCGATCTTGAAGTCGCCGGTGTGCAGCACGCGGCCCATGGGCGTCTCGATGCCGAGCGCGTAGCCCTTGATGATGGAGTGGCAGACCGGGATGAAGTTGAAGGCAAACGGGCCGATCTCCACGCGGTCGCCGGGCTTCACGGGCCGGAGGTCGGCCGGGATGCCGTGCTCTTTGAGCTTGGCGTTCACCAAGGCCAGGGTGAAGTCCGAGCCGTAGACCGGCACGTCGATGTGCGGCAGGAGCCAGGGCAGGGCGCCGATGTGGTCCTCGTGCCCGTGGGTCAGGACAATGGCCTTGAGCTTGTCCTTCTCGGCCAGAATGTGCTCGAAGCGCGGGATGACCACGTCCACGCCGAAGAGGTAGTCTTCCGGGAACATGAGCCCGCAGTCCACCAGCACGGTTGCGCCCTGGGACTTGAAGGCCATGCAGTTGAGTCCGATCTCCCCCAGGCCGCCCAGGGGATGTATGGTCAGTTCGTCCTGGCCGTGTGCCATGTCAGCTCCTTGCCAGTTTTTGGTAGGCCTCGTTCATGAGGACGTACATGTCGTCCTTGAATTTCTCGCGGTCCTTGATGGTGTAGGCGGCCGGGTCCACAGGGGGCAGGGCCTTGAGACGGATCAGCTGGTCGGGGTTGAAGAAGCGCTTGCCCTTGGGCAAAAGCTTGCCGGTGCCCTCCATGATCAGCGGGGCCACGGGCAGGCCGCACTTGAGGGCCAGCACCACCGCGCCGACCTTGAAATCCATGAGCTTCCCCAGGTCCGGGTTGCGCGTGCCCTCGGGGAAGATCAAGGGCGAGATGCCGCTCTTGGCGGCGGTCACGGCCTCGTCCAGGCTGCGCATGGCCGCGCGCCGGTTCTCCCGGTTCATGGAGATGTGGCCCGCGTTGCCCAGCGCCTTGCCGTAGATGGGGATGCGGAACAGGCTCTCCTTGGCCACGAAGCGCATGTGGTAGTCCCTGAGCACGTCGAACAGGATGGGGATGTCGAACAGGCTCTGGTGGTTGCACATGAACACGTAGTGGCCCTTGGGGTCCAGCGCGGAGAGGTCGGCCTGGACCTTGATGCCCGCCATGCGCAGCATGAAGCTGCCATAGGTCTTGCCAGGCCAGTCGCGCTCGTCGGGCGTGGCCTTTTCCTGGTCCAGCAAAAGCTGTTTGATGCTGTAGTAGATCGTGGTGGGCACGAGCAGGAGAAAGAAGCGAAGTACTCTGAACATAACCATCCCTGTGAGTGTCTTGTAAACGCTCCACTACGTGAAAAGCCAGCCCTGCACAAGCAAGCCCGCCATGGTTCGGCGCGGTGCGGGGCGTGAAAAAGGGCGGCGGAGAAAAACCCCGCCGCCCGAATGATGCAACCGGTCGCAGGAGGGGCTATTCCTCTTCGGCGGCCTCGCGCTTGTTCTCCTCGATGACCTTGGCCGCGATGGGCGGCGGGCATTCCTCGTAGTTGGAGAACTCCATGGTGAAGGTGCCCTGGCCGCCGGTCATGGAGCGCAGGTCCGGGGCGTACTTGAGCACCTCGCTCATGGGCACGTGGGCCTTGATCTCGGTGACGCCGCCCTGGGAGTCGCTGCCGAGCACTTTTCCCCGGCGGCTGGAGAGGTCGCCGATGACGTCGCCCATGTGGGTGTCGGGCACGGCCACGGTGATGGTCATGATGGGCTCAAGCAGGATCATCTTGGCCTTTTCGCAGGCCTTCTTGAAGGCGATGGAGCCCGCGATCTTGAAGGCCATTTCCGAGGAGTCCACGTTGTGGAAGCTGCCGTCGTACAGGGTGACCTTGAAGTCAATGACCGGGAAGCCCGCCAGCACGCCGCGCGCGGCGGACTCCTGCACGCCCTTGTCCACGGCCGGGATGTACTGGCGCGGGATGGACCCGCCCACGATGGCGTCCACGTATTCGTACCCCGCGCCCTTGGGCTGGGGCTCCAGGTGGATCCAGCAGTCGCCGAACTGGCCGCGGCCGCCGGTCTGCTTCTTGTGGCGGCCCTGGATCTCGCGCGCTGCGGTCTTGAAGGTCTCGCGGTAGGGCACCTTGGGGGTTTTGAGGATGATCTCCACCTTGTAGCGGCGCTTGGCCCGCTCCACGCTGATCTCGATGTGGTTCTGGCCCATGCCGGAGAGCAGGGTGTCGGCCGTCTCCTCGTCGCGCCCGAGCTTCAGGGTCACGTCCTCGTCCAGCAGCTTGGCCATGGCCTGGTAGACCTTGTCCTCGTCGCCCTTCTCCTTGGAGGCCAGGGCGAAGGTGATGAGCGTGGGCGGCAGGGCGGGCTTTTTCAGCGCAAAGGGGGCCTTGTCCGAGGACAAAGAGTCGCCGGTCTTGGTGTCCTTGAGCTTGGCCAGGGTGACAATGGCGCCCGGGCCGAGCGGAGTCTTGCAGGGCACCTGCTCCTTGCCGGTGGTCAAGAGCAGCTGGCCCATGCGCTCCTGCTGGCCGGTGCGCGAGTTCACCAGGGTGAGGTCGCCGGTGAGGGTGCCGGAGAGGATGCGCATGATGGTGAGCTGCCCGGCAAAGGGGTCGGCCAGGGTCTTGAACACAAAGCCCGCCACGGGCGCGGCCTCAACGCTCTCGCGGGCGCTGCCGTCCTCGCCGTCCCAGTAGGGGTGGTCCAGCGGGCTCGGCAGCAGGGCCTGGATGGCGTCCAGGAGCTGCGGGCCGCCCATGTTGTTCAGGGCCGAGCCGACCACCACGGGCACCAACTCGCCGCTCTTGACGCCGGCCACCAGCGCGGACTTGAGCTCGTCCGGGGTCAGCTCGCCGGCCTCCAGGTACTTCTCCATGAGCACTTCGTCGCTCTCGGCGATGTTCTCGATCATGGTCTCGCGCAGCGGGGTGGACAGGGCCGAGACGTCCGCCGGAACCGCGCCGGTGGTTGCGCCGCCCTTGCCGTCGAACAGCAGCGCCTTGTCTTCGAGCATGTCGACCACGCCCTTGAAGGCCTCGCGCTCGCCGATGGGGTAGTGCAGGAGCACGGGCTTGACGCCCAGGCTGTCCTTGATTCCGCTGAAGGCCATTTGGAAGTCGGCGCGGTCGCGGTCCATTTTGTTGATGAACACAATGGCCGGGAGCCCGGCCTTTTTGACCTCGCCCCAGGCCTTGCGGGTAAGCGGCTTGACGCCGTCCACGGCGTCGATGACGAAGACCACGGCGTCGGCGGCGGCCAGGCTGTAGGGCAGGTCGCCGTTGAAGTTGTTGTCGCCGGGGGTGTCGATGAGGAAATGCTGGTTCTTGTTCCACTTGAAGTTGGCGATGCTCGGCTGGATGGAGCCCCGGCGCTTGATCTCCTCGGGCTCGAAATCGAGCGAGGTCGTGCCGTCTTCGATCTTTCCCAGACGGTTGAGCACACCGGCGTTGAAGAGGAGCATTTCGGCGACAGAGGTCTTCCCGCTGCCGCCATGACCGACCAGGGCGTATGTCCTTTGAGATTTGAGCGCTTCCGACATCCCTCACTCCATGTGTATCGAGTTTACCGCCGGGAACTGCCTTCCTGACGGGTTGTGGACCGTCTGCCTAGAATCTTCAAGGTCTCGTGGTATAGGGAGAGGCAGGCGAGAATGTCAAGGGTGGGGGCCGGATGGGGGCGCGCGGGGGGCGGCGTGATTTGTGGCCGGACGGCCTGTGTCGTCAGTTGGAGCGCCCCGGCAGAACCGCGTGCCGCGACCGCCACGCCTGCTCCTCTTCCTCCACGCCCCCGAACAGCGAGAGCTGCCTGGGCGCGCGGCGTTCCTCGTCCAGAAGCTCGGCCTCGGAGATGAGCGTGCCGTTGGACAAGATGTGGGCCACGGCCACGCCCTGTTCACGCAGCACGCGGCCGAGCAGCAGCCTGCGGTGGCAATGGCGCGGGTTGTCCTCGCCGCAGGTCAGGGCCAGGCAATAGCCCTTGCGCAGGCCGTCCTGGATGCGCCGGATGCCCACCTGG
>Ga0209800_10001681_pt1 | contig 21906 bp, 14 predicted proteins | sample Higcelweek8metaG_FD_187174 | JGI IMG/M metagenome (GOLD analysis project Ga0209800, IMG submission 187174) | Freshwater pond sediment microbial communities from the University of Edinburgh, under environmental carbon perturbations - High... | ecosystem: Environmental > Aquatic > Freshwater >...
CTTGTCCAGGATGTCCGAGAAGTTGTAGCGGCCGTCGGCCAGGCGCACCACATGCAGCCTTGGTCCGGCCAGGCGCACCTCGCTGACCACAGGCACGCGCCGGAACAGCGTGGCCGAGGACAGGTTCACGAACAGGCTGTCGAACCCCACGAACTCCTGCTCCGTGCCGTTCTGCGCCAACTCGCCGATGGAGAAGCCGCTTACCCGCACGGACAGGGCGTAGGGCGAGACGTCGATGCGCTCGATGTGCACGGGCCGGGCCAACTGCTCGGACAGCAGGACCTCCAGCCTGGCCTTGGCGAAGCCCGGCAGCCAGAAGTAGCCCAGCGCGCCGAAAAGCAGGACCAGGGCCGTGCAGACGCCCAGGGTCCAGCGCGTTGCGCGCCGCTGAAAGAAGGCCAGCCCTCGCCCCAGGAACGCTTTGAGTGTCGTGTGTGTTTCCATTTCGATCCAGCTGTTGGTGTTTCCGTGCCGCTGCGCAGGGCCGTGGCGGCTCGGGCCGGGTGTGGCGGCGCCGCCATGCGGTTGTCGACGGTACAGAATATTCTGGGGTTTGCGGAGGGCGGAGTCAAGGATTAGCTTGACGTGATCCTTGGCGGGGCGTGCCCGGCTGCGCGGGCGCAGGGCCTGTTTTCGTGGGGGGGGGAGGGGCGGGGGCGTTGATCCGCAGGGGTGTCGGCCCGTGGGTGTCGGCCCGTGGGTGTCGGCCCGTGGGGGCAGCGATCAGTATCCCAGGCCGTATCCCAGGCCGTGTCCCAGAAAAAGCCGCCCCGCCAGCCGACGCGGCTTGACGCTGCCGGGCCTGCCCGGACGGCCTCGGGCGGCACCGGGGCGGGATTCCGGTGCCCTGGCCCCCGGTGCGTGGTTCCCCAAACCCCGTGCCGTACGCTTGTCGCGCCGCTGGCGGCTGTTCCCCCCCCTTGTTCCCCCTGGCGTTCCCTGGGCGGGGCCGGACACCGGAAGCCGGGCGGTATTGCTTGCGAAGCGCCGGGGCAGGGGGGTGCGCTGCTTCCGCCTAGGTGATGAGCACCATGTGCAGGTCGCAGACGTTGGTCATGGTCGGGCCGGTCTTGAGCAGCTGCCCGAGCTTTTCGAAGAAGTGGTAGGAGTCGTTGTCCCGCAGGCAGGCCTCCATGGACAGCCCGGCCAGGCGCGCCTGGTCCAGGATCTCGGCGGAGGCGAAGGCCCCGGCCGCATCCGTGGGGCCGTCGCTGCCGTCGGTGGAGGCGGACAGGAAGTGGATGGACGCGCCCCTGCGCTCGTCCTTGGCCAGCTCCGCCAGAAAGGCCAGGGCCATCTCCTGGTTGCGGCCGCCCTTGCCCGTGCCGGACAGGGTGACCACGGTCTCGCCGCCAGCGATGACGCAGGCTGGCCTTTTCACCAGCATCTCGCTCTTGCGCACGTCGCGGGCGATGCCGAACAGGAACTTGGCCGCCTCGCGCGACTCGCCCGTGAGCGCGCAGGTCAGGGCCGCCGTGTGGTAGCCCAGGGCCCGGGCCTTTTCGCAGGCGGCCAGGAGCGCGGCCTGGTTGGTGCCGATGAGGATGTTGGTGGCGAGCTCCGTTGCCGGGTCTCCGGGCTTGGGGGTCTCGCGGATATGGCCCTGGGCTCCGAGGTTCAGCGCCCGGAGCACCCCGGACGGGGCCTTGTCCGCAAGCCGGTATTTCTCAATGATGCCGAGGGCGTCCTGGAAGGTGGTCTCGTCCCCGCTGGTCAGGCCCGAGGCAATGGTGTCCAGCCGGTCGCCCACCACGTCGGAGAGGATGAAGTTCAGGCTGCGCGCCGGGGCCATGAGCTCCAGCAGGCGTCCGCCCTTGACCCCGGAGATGTGCTTGCGGATGCAGTTGATCTCCCCGATGTCCGCTCCGCAGGCCAGCAGGCAGCGCGTCATGTCCTGCTTGTCGGCCAGGGTCAGGCGCACGGAGGTCCCGTTCTCGTCGAACACCAGGGGGCAGGGCAGCAGGGCCGAGCCGCCGCCGGAGATCATGTTCAGGATCAGGGTGTGCTCGTCGGCGGTGCGCACCAGCTCGGCCATGCGCCGGGCGGCCGTGGCCCCGTTCTCGTCGGGGGTGGGGTGGCCGGACTCCACCACCTCCACACGGGAGAGCGCCTCGGCGTGGCCGTACTTCACCGAGACCAGGCCCTGGGAGACGCGCGTCCCCAGGATGTCCTCCACGGCCTTGGCCATGCGCGCCGAGGCCTTGCCCGCGCCGAGCACGAGCACCCGGTTGAAGTCGCGCAGGTCCACGCTGTGCCGCTCGTCGTCAAAGGCCACGACCAGGGTCTCCCCCTCCAGCCGGATGTGCTTGACCATCATCTGGTAGGGGTCGATGCGGTTCAGGGCGGCCTGGAAGATGTCTCGCAGATGGTCGAGTTCGCGCATGCAATCCTCATTGTCCCGGCGGGAGCGGCGCCCGGCCGGTTCAGGCCGGGGCGTCAGAAGTTGTGTGGTCCGGGCAGGCTAAGGGCCGCTCCGGGGTTTGTCCAGCCTTGCCGGTCACGAGACCCTTTCCTTGAGCCGGGCCTCGGCCCGGTCCAGGTTGATCTTGAGCACCGGCAGCTGCCGCATGGCCAGGGCCTGGGAAAAGGCCTTGGCCGCGCCCGCGGGGTCTTCCTTCTGGTTCAGCAGGATGCCGCCGATGTTGTTTAAGGCGATGAAATCTGTGGGGTCGGCGGCCAGGGCGCGGCGGAAGAGGGTGAGCGCCTTGTCCACCTCCCTGGCCGCGAGCAGGGCGTTGGCCTGGGCGAACTCCTGCTTGCCGCGCATGGCCCGGGCGTGCGCTGCGGCGTCGGCGCAGATGGCGGCCCGCCGCTGGAACAGCTCGCAGACCGTGCAGCCGGGGTCTTCCAGGGCCGCGCGCAGGCGCAGCCCGGCCTTGGCCCGATCGCCGGAAAGATAGGCCACGTCGGCCAGGGCCTGGAGCCGGTCCGGGGTCGGGCCGAAGGCCTCCACCTCGCGCGCGAAATAGGCCTCGGCCTCGGCCAGGTCGCCCTGGGCCATGCGGATCAGGCCCAGGTTGCGCAGCACGCGCTGGGTCTCGCCCTCACGCGCGCGCAGGGCCGAAAACAGCCGCTCGGCCTTGGCGTAGTCGCCCACGGTGTAGGCGTTGAGCGCGCGGCGCTCGGTGAAGCGTGCGATGAGCGTCTTGAGCATGGGGGCCCCACTTCGCGGCGCGACGAAGCAGACGCCGCGCCGCGAAGACCGGAGGGTTAGATGAACAGGCCCAGGACGTAGCAGGCGGCAAAGGCCACCACGCCTTCCATGAGCGTGGCCGTGGTGTAGATCTTGTAGGCCACGTTCACCGGCATGTTGGAGAACTGGGACACCACCCAGAAGTAGGAGTCGTTGGCGTGGGACACGACCATGGAGCCCGCGCCGATGACCACCACGGTGAGCGCCGGGTCCAGCCCGGCCACGCCCATCATGGGGGCCATGATGGCCGCCGTGGTGATGATGGCCACCGTGGACGAGCCCTGGGCGGTCTTGAGCGCGGCGGAGATCATGAAGGGCAGGAGCAGGCCCAGGTTCATGGTGGACATGCTGGCGCCGATGAAGTCCTTCATGGGCGAGGCGGCCAGCACCTTGCCGAACGAGCCGCCAGCGCCGGTGATGGCCAGGATGATGGCCGCGTCCTTGATTCCGTGGCCCATCCACTTGTCGATGGCCTCGCCGAAGTCCTTGCGCGGCACCAGGAACAGGCTGCACACCACGCCGAGCATCAGCGCGGACACCGGGTCGCCGATGAAGTCCATGGTCTTGGCCAGGGTCTCGGTGCCGAAGGGCTTGGTGGGGAAGTCCGCCACGGACTTGAGCAGGATGAGCACGATGGGCAGGATGATGGGCAGAAAGCTCATGAAGGTGCTGGGCAGCTTGCCGTACTTCTGGAGGAGGTCGGAGTAGCTCTCCTCCACATCGGGCCGGATGTCGTACTTCTGGCCGAAGTGGATGGCCCAGAAGTACCCGGCCAGGGAGGCGGGCACTGCGGCGATGAGGCCGTAGAGGATGACCATGCCGAGGTCGGCGTGGAGGGCGGCGGCCGCGGCCAGTGGGCCGGGCGTGGGCGGCACCATGGTGTGCGTGGCGTACAGGCCGGTGGCCAGGGCCACGGCCATCACGGCCATGGATTTGCCGGATTCCGAGGCCAGGGCCTTGTTCAGCGGGGTCAGGACGACGTAGCCGGAGTCGCAGAAGACCGGGATGGAGACCACGTAGCCCGCGATGTTCATGGCGAGCGGCGCGCGGTTCTGGCCCACCAGCCCCAGAATGGCCCGGGTCATGACCAGGGCGGCCCCGGTTTTCTCCAGGATGTAGCCCATGATGGTTCCGGCCACGATGACGATGCCGATGTAGGTCAGCGTGCCGCCGAAGCCCTCGCGCACCGCCTTGACCACGTCCAGCGGGGGAATCCCGATGGCCAGGCCGTAGAGGAAGGCGATGGTGATGAGCACGAAGAAGGCGTTGACCTTCCATTTGCCTGTGGCCACCACGATGAGAATGACTGCGAAAAGCAGAAGGATCAAAGCTGTAGCGCCTGAGACCATATTCCCCTCCCCTTGTTGCTGTTGACGATGCGCGCCAATCCCCTGCCAAGCGGGGCTGCGGGACCGGGAACGCCTCGCGCGATCAAAACAACACCCATACTCCCCTGAATTGTTTATTGTCTACAGGCGAAGCTTCAAGAAACGCAACTGGAAAGGTGGACAAAAATGTAGGAGGGATGTAGGTGGTTTTCGTCATAATGCACAAAGTTTGAAAAAGAGGGGCGCCCCATGATCATCCCCGACCTCCTGGCCCAGCGCATCGTGGACACGGCCGCCTGCCTGGTCCACTGCAACGTGAACATCATGAACCGCGAAGGGGTCATCATCGGCACCGCCCAGCCCGACCGGCGGCGCACCTTCCACAAGGGCGCGCTGGACGTGGTGGAGAGCGGGTCCGTGGTGGAGATCTACCCCGGCGAGGTCCCCCTGTACCCCGGCGCGCGCGAGGGGGTGAACCTGCCCATCACCCTGGACGGCCAGACCGTCGGGGTCATCGGCGTCACCGGCGACCCGGACAAGGTGCGCGGCATCGCGCGGCTGACCAAGATGATCACGGAGCTCATCCTGGAGCGCGAGCTGCTGCACCAGGAGACCCAGAGCCGCCTGCGCCTGGCCGAGCACCTGGTGGAGCTGCTGCTCTGGAGCGGACCGGCTCCGGCCAAGGGCCGGATCCTGCGCACGGCCAAGGCCCTGGCCCTGGACCTGGACCTGCCCAGGATGGTGGCCGTGGCCGACATCTCCGCGCACATCGCAGGGGTCAGGGCCCAGTACGGGGCTTCGGAGCTGGTCCTGGAGCGTTCCTCCGAGGCCATCCTGGCCGGTCTGGCCGGGAGCGGAGCCCTTGCCGGGCAGGACGTGGCCGTTGTCCTCGATGAACGGCTCATCGTGCTCAAGCACCTGCCCCTGGAGGACGCCGCAGACGCCGCGCGGCAGTGGGGCCGCCTGGCCGTGGACGCCCTGGGGCGTCTCGGGGAGGGCAAGGCCAGCCTCGGGATCGGTGGTCTGGCCCTGAGCCTCGCCGAATACCCGCCCTCCTACAGCCAAGCCATGTATTGCCTCAAGGCCAGGGGCCAGAGCCCGGGGCGGGAGCCCGGCCTGCGCTCCATCTACGACCCGGGCCTGTCCGTGGGCTATCTTTTGCGGGAGCTGGGGGCCGGAGCCGGGGGCATGGTCCTGCGCCCCCTGGTGGCGAGCCTGGGCCGGTGCCTTCCCCGCAAGCCCGAGCTCAAGGCCACCATCCAGGCGCTGTTCGACAACCGCTTCGAGCTGGAGACCACAGCCTACGCCTTGGGCATCCACCGCAACACGCTGGCCTACCGCCTGGGGCGGCTCAGGGATCTGACCGGCCTTGACCCTGTCCGCTGCCACGATGATGCCACCCTGCTGCGCGCGGCCATGGAGCTCCGGCCCTCCGAGGCCGCCCAGGCTGCGGAGGCCAGCGGGGCCGCTGGAAAATAGGGGCGGCTCTTGCCAACGGCGCTGGCGGGAAGCGCCGGGCCAATGCGAGAATATTGGACGGCCTCAGGCGCTGCCGGGCTGTCTTGCGGGGCCGTCCCAGCCCGTGCATGCGCCAAGGCTTCTTGAACGCCATCCGGGTTCTCCGGATAAGCCGCAATTTCTGCTGTGCCGTTTCACTTTGTCCGCAGGCGGGCGCGGCTGTTTTGGGCTACTGCCGCGTGTGTTTCACGCGCCAAGGATCAAGCGGCGGAGCCAGGTCGGCGCAGCTTGTGCGCGCGACCTCAATGATTGGACTTGTCATTCGCCGGGACCAAGCGTAGCGCACTTTTACGGCACGTGGAACATCGGAATCCGGAGCGCGGGAGACGAGTTGCCCAGCGCACAGGTCCGGGGCCAGGGCGCCCGAACGTCAGAGGCGGCAGACAGGACCGGGGCCTCTCCCCGAAACCCTCAGAAACCAGAGGATCGTAAGAAAATGGAAGCATGCAGACTGGGCGCAGACGAGTCTGAACCTCCGGATAGCGGGGCATGCGGGATCAAGGCCGCACAGGACCCCGAAGAGCCCCCCTCCCATACGCTGTCCATTCCCCTCGCAAGCCCCCTGGCGGTCCGCAACGAGTACCGTCCCCTGCCTCTGACCGAGTTTCTCCATCGATATTTTCCCGGCGCCACCGAGCGCGACTGGCGCGACTGGCGCTGGCAGCTCAAGCATCGCATCACCGATCTTGAGTCCGCAGGCCGGTTGCTCGACCTCTCCGAAGCGGAGGCCCGCGCCATCAGCCTGGCCAAATCCACCCTGCCGCTGGCGGTGACGCCGTATTACGCGCGCCTGCTTGATCCGCAAGACCCGGACCAGCCCTTGCGGCGCATGGTGCTGCCCTCCTGCTGGGAGACCGTGCGCGCCTCGGGCGAGGCCGACGACCCGCTGGGCGAGGAGCACAGCACGCCGGTCCCCGGCCTAGTGCACCGCTACCCCAACCGCGTGCTCTTCCTGGTCACGGACTTTTGCTCCACCTACTGCCGCTACTGCACGCGCTCGCGCGGCATGGGCGGCGCTGGCCGCGCCGAACGCCTGCGCGCACGCTGGGAGCTGGGCCTGGACTACATCGCCCGCACCCCGGAGGTGCAGGATGTGCTCCTCTCCGGGGGCGACCCCCTCACCCTGCCGAGCGAGGCCCTGAACTGGCTGCTCACGCGGCTTCGGGCCATCCCGCACGTCCAGATCGTGCGCATCGGCACCAAGGTGCCCGCAGTGCTGCCCCAGCGCGTCACCCCGGAGCTCACGCGCATGCTCAAGAAGCACCACCCCCTCTGGATGAGCCTGCACTTCGCCCACCCGGCCGAGCTCACCGAGGAGTCGCGCCAGGCCTGCTCACGCCTGGCCGACGCGGGCATCCCGCTGGGCAGCCAGACCGTGCTGCTGGCCGGGGTCAACGACGAACCGGCGGTCATGGGGCGGCTCTTCCAGGGCCTGCTGGCCTTCCGCGTGCGGCCCTACTATCTGTATCAGTGCGACCCCATCAGCGGGTCCGGGCACTTCCGCACGCCCGTGTCCTGCGGGGTGGAGATCCTGCGCGCGCTGCGCGGCAGGCTCTCGGGCTACGCCATGCCGACCTTCGTCATCGACGCGCCCGGCGGCGGCGGAAAGATCCCCCTGGCCCCGGACTACACCCAGGGGCGCGATGCCGAGGGGCTGCGGCTGCTGAACTATGCGGGCGGCCTGTACCACTACCCGGACAACCACCACCCGGACAACCACTGCCCGGAAAACGGCGGGACCGGGGCTGCGCACATGGAAACCGCAGGGCGCAGGGTGATCGGATGATCGTCGGGCTGGTCTACGACCTGCGGTCCGAATACCTGGCCCAGGGCTACAGCGAGGAGCAGACAGCGGAGTTCGACAAGGAGGACACCATCGAGGCCCTGGCCCAGGCCCTGGCCAGCCTGGGCCTTGAGGTGGAGCGCGTGGGCTCGGCCAAGTCCCTGGTCCGCGCCCTGGCCGGGGGACGGCGCTGGGACCTGGTGTTCAACATCGCCGAGGGCATGTTCGGCCCTGGCCGGGAGGCTCTGGTGCCGGCCCTGCTCGACGCCTACGAGATCCCCTACACCTTCTCCGATCCGCTGGTCATGGCCTTGTGCCTGGACAAGGCCGCGTGCAAGCGCTTCGTGCGCGATGCGGGCCTGCCCACCCCGGACTTCGCCCTGGTGCGCACGGAAAAGGACATCGCGCAGGTGCGCCTGCCGTACCCGGTGTTCGCCAAACCCGTGGCCGAGGGCACGGGCAAGGGCGTCAGCGCGGCCTCCCGCGCGGCCGACCGCAAGCAGCTCACGGCCAGCTGCCGGGCGCTGCTCAGGCGCTTCCAGCAGCCCGTGCTCGTGGAGCGGTATCTGCCGGGGCGCGAGTTCACCGTGGGCATCGTGGGCACGGGTGAGCTGGCCCGGTCCGTGGGCATCATGGAGGTGTCGCTTTCGGGCTCGGCCGAGCTGGGGGCCTATTCCTACAGCAACAAGGCCAACTTCGAAGAGGTCGTGGAATACCTGCCCGCCAGCGGCGAGGCGGCCATCGAAGCCCAGGACCTGGCGCTGGCGGTGTGGCGGTGCCTGGGCTGCCGCGACGGCGGCCGGGTGGACATCCGTCAGGACGCGGCGGGCAAGGCCAGCTTCATGGAGGTCAACCCGCTGGCGGGCCTGAACCCCATCATCTCGGACCTGCCCATCTTGTGCCGCATGAATGGCGTCGAGTACCAGGATCTGCTGCGCATGATCATGCAGTCGGCCCTGGAGCGCCTGCCGCTGGCTATGGACAAGGAGCGCACGGTGAGGGCATGAGTCCGGTCATGAATCCGGTCATAAGCACGGGCCTCGGCATCGCGGTGCTGCATGACCCGCTCGGGCCGGATGACCCGCCCGACCGCCTGGACAGCCTTGTCCAGGCCGAGGCCGTGGCCGGGGCGCTCGTCCGCCTGGGGCACAGGCCCCGGCTGGTGCCCTTTTTGCCGGACCTCGCGGCCATGCGCGGGGAGTTCCAGCGTCTGCGGCCGGACGCGGCCTTCAACCTGGCGGAGAACGTGGCCGGGATGGACCGCCTGGCTTTTGCCGCCCCGGCCCTGCTCACGGCCCTGGCCATCCCCTGCACCGGCAGCCCGGCTGCGGCGCTGCTGGCCACTGCGGGCAAGAGCCTGGTGAAGCGCCGCCTGCGCCAGGCCGGGCTGCCCACCCCCCTCTGGCTGGCGGGTGCGCCGCTGCCCGGCGATGTCGTACCCGGGGCCGGAGCCTACATCCTCAAGCCCGAGTTCGAGCACGGCTCCGTGGGCATTGCCGAGGACGCGGTGGTGCAGGCCACAAGCGCCGCGCACCTGGCAGAATTGCTGCGTGCGCGCGCGGACGCCCTGGGCCTGCCCTTCCTGGCCGAGGCCTTTCTGCCGGGCCGCGAGTTCGCCGTGTCCCTGCTGGACGGCCCAGGCGGGCCCGAGGCCCTGCCGCCGGCGGAGATGCTCTTCCCGGAACACTGGCGGCAGGACTTCCGCGTGCTGACCTATGCCTCGAAATGGATCGAGGAGAGCCCCGCCGCACGGGAGACCAGGCGGTCCTTCCCGAAGGACGAGCCGCAGCTTGTCGCCCGCCTGGCCGACATGGCCCTGGCCGCGTGGCGGGTCTTCGGGCTCTCCGGGTACGCCCGCGTGGACTTTCGCCTCGACGCCTTGGCCCAGCCGCAGATCATCGACCTCAACGCCAACCCCTGCCTGGCCCCGGACGCCGGATTCGTGGCCGCCGCAAAGCAGGCCGGGCTCGATTTCGACGCCCTGGCGGCGCGCATCCTCCAGGCGGCCCTGGCCGACGCCCAACCCCGGCAGAGCCCCAGCGGGGCCGCGTCCTTCGCGGCCGGGCCAGCCGCCGACGCGTGCCCTCTGCGCTGGCGCGATGCGGTGGCCTCCGGCGACGCCGAGGCCGTGCGGCGGCTCACGGAGTCCACGGGCTTCTTCAACGCCGACGAGGTGGTGGTGGCCGGGGAGCTGGTCCAGGAGCATCTCGCCAAGGGGGAGGCCAGCGGATATTTCTTCCTCTTTGCCGAGGGCCGCGACGGCTTGGCCGGATATGCCTGCTACGGCCCGGTGCCCGGCACGGCGGACAGCTTCGACCTGTACTGGATCGCCGTGGCCCCGCACTGCCAGGGCCAGGGCCTGGGCGGGCAGGTGCTGGAGCGGGCCGAGGCGGACATGGCCGCGCGCGGCGCGCGCAGCGTCTACGCCGAGACCTCCTCGCGCGAGCAGTACCGGCCCACGCGGCGGTTCTACGAGAAGCGCGGCTACGTCGCCTGCGCCCGGCTGGACGGATTTTATGCGGCAGGCGACGACAAGGTCATCTACTGCAAGAGCGCGAGGGCGCAAGGGCGCAAGGACGTGGGCAAGGCGCTTGCCGCGCGAGCATAGCCAGGACGGATCGGATTGCCGACGTCTCCTCCTCCCCGCCATCATCTCTCAAGGCGTGCGGCCCTGGGCGCGGCCTTTGAGACCGGCGCCCTGGCCCCGGAGGCGTTTGTCGACGCTTTCGGCGAGGACGTGAGCCTTCCCGGCTGCGGGGCCGAGACCCTGGCCTTCGCCGCCAGCGAACTGGTGCGGCCCTTTGTGGAGCGCCAGGCCCAGGACCTGCTGGCCCTGGTGAAAGACCTGCCCTGGCGGTAGTCGAACTGCCCGGTCTGCGGCGCTGCTCCGAACATGAGCGTGCCGCGCAAGGACCGGGAATCCTCGGAATTCATCCAGGCCCACGGCAGGTGGCGCATGCCGGCCACCCCGCCGGCCGGAGACAATTGGGTGCTGGCCCTTGTCTCGGATACGCCTGACCGGTTCCGCGACCTGGGGAAAAACGAGGGCATCTTCAAGAACATGGGCAACAACGGCAGCAGCGCCCGAGGGCTTTTCGATTTCTTGTTCAAACCGGCGAACAGCGCTGCGCCAAGTGGGGCCGATCACGATGCGAAGGAGCCAAATCCGCTCTCCAAAGGGTATGGCGCGGCGCTTCTCAAGGTTACCGAAGTCGACTAGGCTGGCAACGTTCGAATCTGGGCCGTAAGCGGCAAGCTTCCTTGGGTGTTGATTTCAGCGAAGGGCGACATGCCCGCAGCTGCGCCCTCCCGCATGCACATCTGTCCGGCCTTGCCCTCTCGGCCTTGTTGGTGCTTCCCAACCGGGCGGAAGTGGGCATGCAGAGAGCAGGGCTGCTGAACGGGGGGGGAAGGTCAGGTGAGGCGGGCGGGGATGTGCCGGGCGCTTCTTCACCGGGTTGCCTCACCCTGGGAAGCGTGTATTCAGGAACGCTGATTTTTTTGCTGGCTGGCGATGGTGTCAGTCGAATGTCGTGCGCAACGCCCTGAATCAATGGTGCCAAGACTGGCGGACACGATCCGGACGCCCCTGGTGTTCCCCTTGAGGCCTTGGCTGTTGTTGATCGTCGTCGGTCGGCAAGGGCTGGACCCTGATCCAGGCGCAACCAAAATGACGGGATCGGTTGCGCGGGCGGCTTCCCCCGGCCAGCAGGCAGGAGGCGGGCGGTGCAGCTTCAGGAGTGCAGCAGGGCTTCAATGTTTCGAATGAACTCAGGCAGTTCAAATGGCACGGGCAGCACGGACCGGACCCCCTCCAGGCCGAGCCAGGCCGAGCGGCTGCGGCCGAAGCTTTCGTCCAGGATGAGCACCGGGGTGCGGCCCAGGGTCTTGAGGTAGGCGGCCACGGCGGGCGTCGCCTCCGGGGCCGCGAGGATGCAGAGGGCCGCGCGGCCCGCTTCCGGCGATGTGCTGCCGTTGGTGGACAAGAGCGGGGTCAGGCGCATTTCGCGCAGGATGTCCGCCACGATCTGGCCCATGTCCTGGTTGGCGCAGCGCACGAGCACGGCGGTGGAGGCCCTGTCCGCCTGCTGTGCGGCGCTCTTTGCCGGTGCGGGCCGGGGCAACGGCGATGCGCCGGGGGCGATGCGCTCCAGGGCCGCAATGAGGGTCTGGGCATGGCCCTTGCCCGCCTCGGCGATGCGCCGCAGCGGTTCCGGCGCGCCCTTGAAGTTGAGCCGCGCGAACAGGGCGCGCACGGCCAAGGCCTCGCGCAGCATGGCCTGGGCTTCCGGGGCCGTGCCCGGGGCCACGGTTTCAGCCCGGGCGCTGGCGGGTGCGGCTTGCCGGAGCGCGTGCACGGTCTTCTCCCAGAAGCTGGCGGGCTCCACGGCGCGGGCGAGGCTCAGGCGGGCGGCCCCGGCCAGGCGGCCCGCTGCCTGGACTGCGGCCAGGGCGAAGGCGGACTGCGGGAAGGCCTCCAGCACGGGCCGCTGCAGGGCGCTGGCCCGGGCCACGCTGGCGTCCTCCGGCAAATGGCCCAGAGAGGTGCAGTTGAGCTTCAGGTGTTTCTGGGCCGTGGCCTGGATGCGGCGGAAGGCCAGCTCTGCGGCCTGGGGGCTCTGCGCGCGGTTGATCAGCACCAGCGGCGGCCAGGAGAGCCCGCGCCCGTGCAGCACCTTGATGAGGGCATAGGCGTCCGTGAGGGAGGTGACCTCCGGGTTCACCACCACCACCAGTTCTTGGGCCGCAAGGCACAGCGCCAGCACCTGGGGCGTGATGCCCGGCGAATTGTCCACCAGCACGTAGTCGTAGCCCGAGAGGGCGGTGAACTCGCGCACCAGGCGCGTGCGTGCGGCGCGGGTCAGTTCGGCCAGGCGCGCCACGCCCGAAGCGCCGGGCACCAGATCGATGCCCGTGGCCACCGGGGTGATGGCCTGGCGAAGCGGCAGGCCGTCGAAGAGCACCTGGTCCAGGGTGCGCTCCGGGCTGAGGCCCAGGAGCACATCGACGTTGGACAGCCCCAGGTCGGCGTCGAAGATGCAGACGCTGCGGCCCAGGCGGGCCAAGGCCCAGGCCAGGTTCAGCGTGACGTTGGTCTTGCCCACGCCGCCCTTGCCGCTGGCCACGGAGATGATCTTCGGTGGCGCTCCCATGCCGGGCTACTTCTTGAGCGTGGCGTCGACCGCTTCGAGCAGTTCGTCCACCTTGAAGGGTTTCTGGAAGCAGCGGATGGCGCCGAGCTCCAGGGCCTGGTCGCGTTCTTCAGGAGTGGCCAGCCCGGTGAGCACGATGACCGGCATCTTGAGCGCGGCGCGGCGGATCTCCGAGAGCAGCCACAGGCCGCTGCGCACGGGCATGCGGATGTCCAGCAGCATGAGGTTGAAGGTGCGCTTCTTGAGCAGCTCCTTGGCCTCCTCGCCGTTGCCGCAGGCGGCCACCTTGTAGCCGTGCATCTCCAGGGCCTCGGTCAAGAGCTCCTGGATGCGCACCTCGTCGTCCACCACAAGGATGTCCCCGCCGGAGCGCTTGGGGCCGGCGCCTTTCTGCGGCAGCCGGGCCGCAGCGGACTGCTGGGCCGGGGCCACGGGCAGGCTCACGCGGAAGAGCGTGCCCTTGCCCAGGGTGCTGGTGACGCGGATGTCGCCCTGGTGGCTTTTCACTATGCTGTAGCTGGTGGACAGGCCAAGGCCGGTGCCCTTGCCCTCCTTGGTGGTGAAGAACGGGTCGAAGATGCTCTCGATGTGCTCCGGTGCAATGCCGCTGCCGGTGTCCTCCACGTCCACGCTGGCCTGGGTCTGGCCGGTGTTCCAGGCGGTGCGGACGCGCAGCGACCCAGCGGCGTTCTCCATGGCGTGCTCGGCGTTGATGAAGAGGTTGACGAAGACCTGCTCCAGCAGCTTGGCGTCGCCCCAGACCAGGGGCAGCCTGGGGCTCAGCTCGCAGAGCACCTTGACCCCGCGCTTCTCGAAATTCCCGGACATCATGGACAGGGAGTTCTCCAGGAGCGCGTTCAGGTCCACCGTGGCGAACTGGGGCTGGGTGGGCCGCGCGAAGTCCATGAGCTGGGTCAGGATGGAGCTGATGCGGCCGATCTGCTCCTCCATCTGGCGGAAGGCCGTGCGCTGGCCCTCATTGGTCTCCTTGAGGCCCAGGATCTGCAGCCGGGCGTAGATGATGGCCAGGGGGTTGTTGATCTCGTGCGCGGCTCCGGCGGCCAACTGGCCCACGGCGGCCAGGCGCTCGGCCTGGATGAGCTTCTGGTTGATCTGCTGCATCCTGCGCATGGCCGCGCCCAGGCGCTCAGCGCGCGACTCCAGCTTGGCGCTGGTGTTCAGGCGCTCCAGCGCCGCCGCCGCCATGCCGCAGAGCTGGTCCAGGCCGTGGGCCTCGCCGTGGGCCGTAGCCAGGCCGGCCGGCTGGCTTTCGGCAGTCTGGGGGCCCAGAAGCATCTCCCCCAGGAAGGCGCAATCCAGGGCCAGGGGCAGGGTGCGGAAAGGTCGCGCAAAGCCTGGGGTGAAGCCTGTGAACGGCATGTCGTCCGGGGAGGGGATGCGCTCCCGGTGGTTGAGCACCAGGGTGTAGAAGGGCTGCACCGGGGCAGGCGCCTCCTCCCGTGGCGGTGGCAGGGGCGTTCCCGTGCCCGCCTCCAGGGGCCAGGAGAAGAGGGCTTCAGCTCCGGCGTCCCAGGCCAGGCCGCTCAACGTCTGGCCCTCCGCGTCCAGGGTGTAGATGCAGCCGGTGGTGATGCCGAAGCTTTCGCGGAGCGCCGCGCAGGCCAGGGTGAAGATCCCGGCGGCGTCGCGCGCGCGCGCCAAGCCTTGTCCGGCCTCGGCCACTGCCTGGAGCAGGCGGCCCGTGCGCTCGCCCTCGTCGCGCTTGGCCCCAAGCTCGACGTTCATCTGCGTCAGCAGAATGCCCGCGCGCTGCAAGGCTCCGCAGAAGGTCGCCACGGCGTCCTCCTCGTCCAGGCTGAAGAGTTCGCGGCGTTCGGCCAGGCGCCTCCCCACCTGCTCCTTGAGCTTCTCGATCTGGTGGAAGGACAGGCGGGTCTTGTCCAGCAGGAATTTCCGGCGCTCCACGGCTGCGGCGTCCAGGGGCTCCGCCAACACCTCATGGGCCAGGATGTTGCCCAGGGCAAGCAGGGTGAGCAGGCCCCCGTGCTCGTCCATGTCGGCCAGCACGGACTCGGGCTGGTGGTGCAGCCAGGCGCTGTCCACAAAGAGTTTCGGCAGGTCCCAGGCCTGGGTGAGCCACTTGCCCGCCTCGGCATGGTCCAGGCCGAAGGCAGCGGCTTCCATGGCGTGCAGCGGCTGCCCGGACAGCGGCGCGTGGTCGAGCAGGTGCTCGTACTCCGTGGGCAGGGCGCAGAGCAGGGCCAGCTTGCCGCAGTCATGCACCAGGCCGCAGGAAAAGGACATCTCCGCCAGCTTGGGCGCGATCTTTTCGGCGACGACCTGGGTGGCCAGGGCGCAGGCCAGGGAGTGCAGCCAGATCTGGACGAGGTGGGGGTCGTCGCGCTTGCGGTCGCGGATGAGCGTGTCGCGGATGATGATGCCGAGCAGCACCTGCTTGAGCGTGGCGGTGCCGAGCATGGCGGCGGCGCGTTCGATCTTCATGTCGCCGAGCTGGATGCCGTGCACCTTGGCGTTGGCGAGCTTCAGGACCTTGAGGGAAAGCGAGGGGTCGGAGGTGATGATCGGGCACAACTCGGCGATGCTCGGGTCGCTCTGGGTTATCCACTCCAGCACGCGCGCGGCCACGGCTGGCGGGGCCGGAAGGGCTTCCAGCCTTTTGAGGACCTCGTGGACCTTGGCGGAGTTCTCGGCCGGGTGGAGGGGGTTGCTCTGTCTCATCCGCATCTCCGGTGCTCGCTTGCGACAGGCGGCGTGTTGCCCGACCCATCCGTGTGCCCCTCTCTACGGTGAATATGGAAGAATAATCAAGTGCCCGGGCCTGGATGCGCCAGCGGAGCTTGCGTTGGCATCCTTCCTCCTGTACTTCTCGGAACCAATGGCCGTTGACGCCGCATGCCGCGATGTGTCCGCACGGCTTACGCCTGCCCCCACGCAGAGGAGTTGCCGGTGACGCCGCCGCACACTGTTATGCCCCCCCCTGACACGCGGCGCATTCTCATCGTCGAGGACGAACCCGCCCTGCGTGAGGCCTATGCGGAAGCCCTTGGCATGCAGGGCCACGCCGTCCTGACTGCCGCCAACGGCGAGGACGCACTCCTGGTTTTGGAGGGCAACGCAGTGGACCTCGTGCTCTCCGACCTCAAGATGCCGCGCATGGGCGGCGAGGAGATGCTGCGTGAGATCACTCTGCGCGGCCTGAGTCCGGCGGTCATTTTCCTCACCGGCTACGGCACCATCGAAAGCGCGGTGAACTGCCTGAAGCTCGGCGCTGCCGACTACTTGCTCAAGCCCTTTGACATGCACCAGCTGTTCAAGAAGATCGCTCTGGCCTTGGCCAGCGACTCCCGCTTGCCCAAGCGGGGATCACGGGTGCAGGAGATCGAGGCCTTTTCGGAGCGCTTGCGTGGCCAGAAGGACAGTTCCGAGGTTTTCAAGGCCCTGCTTGTCCAGGTGAAGCGTACGCTTACGCCGACGGCCATGGCCCTGTTCAGCTGCTCCGGTCAGGCCGGGGCGCTCACGCCGCTGTTTCTTTGGGGGCACAGCTTCCGCGAGTGCTCCCGGACGCGCAGCTGGCTGCTTGAAAAGGTGGCCCTGGCCGTGGGGCAGAGCGGGTCCATGGTGCTTGGCCCCCAGCTGGGCAAACGCGCCGAGGACCTGCGCGAGGGCCTGAGCCTGGGCTCCGCTGCGGTGGTCTCCATCGTGGGCATGCGCGGAGTCTATGGCGTACTGGCCCTGGCCCGCGGGCCGGAGGCCGCGCCCTTCACGCGCGAGGACCTGCGGATGCTCAACGTGTATACTGGGCACGCCGCGCCCTTTGTGGAAAGCATCCTCTCCCGTCAGCGTTTCCGGGGCATCAGGGCCGAGGTGGTGACCTCCTATGCCCAGGCCGTGGAGGCCAAGGACATCTACACCCGTGGCCATTCCGAGCGCGTGGGCGGCTATGCGGCCCTGCTTGGGCGAGCGCTTGGCGTGACCGGGCGCGACCTGGCCATCCTGCGCACGGCCGGCATCCTGCACGACATCGGCAAGATCGGTATCCCCGACGGCATCCTGAACAAGCCCAGCGGACTCACCAACGAGGAATTCGAGATCATGAAGCGCCACCCCGTGGTGGGCCGCGACATCATCTCCCGGGTCTCCAGCCTGGAGGCCATCGTGCCGCTCGTGTACCACCACCACGAGTGGTTCAACGGACAGGGCTATCCCACGGGCAGCCGGGGCGAGGACATCCCGTTTTTGGCGCGCATCCTCAGCGTGGTCGACGGCTTTGAGGCCCTGACCTCCGTGCGCTCCTACCACGAGGCAATGACCGTGCCGCAGGTCAAGCAGACACTGCTTGAAGGCGCGAACCGCCAGTGGGACCCGGCCGTGGTCAAGGCCTGGGTCAGCCTGTTGCGCGACGACGCTCTGCCGGATATCTCGGAATTCAAGAACACGCCCATTGACCTGCACTGACGCCCAGCCGTCCGCGAAGACCGTGCGTCCTTATGGAGCACCGAAGCGTGGCCAGGTTTGAAGTCGGGGGAAAAGGACGGGATGGTGACCTGGCGGCGTAATTCCGCCACCGGTCCGCCACCGATTCGTCGGTCGCCGCCTGCCTCAGCAGCCCGATGATCTGCTCCTCGCTGAACCTGCCCTTCCCCATGTTCGCGCTCCCCCGCGCCGGAGCCGCAAGCGCAGGGCTGGGAGGCTAAACGGGGGGAAGGTCCCTCGGAACAGCTCTGCGCACATGGTGGCGGCAGGCGTCAGACCTCGCCGAAGCCTTGGTGGAGACGGTTGGGCTTACCCTGGGCTACGCCCTGCCATGGCCCGTGAAATGACGGCTGCAAGGTCTTCCACGAGGACCGGCTTGGACACGTAGTCATCCATTCCGGCCGCAAAGAACGCCTCCCGGTCACCGCTCATGGCATAGGCCGTCATGGCGATGACTGGAACCTGGGCGTTCTGCACCCCGGAATCGCCGCTGCGTATTTGCCGGGTCGCCTCAACCCCGTCCATGACGTCCATCTGCACGTCCATCAGGACGCAGTCGAAGCGGCTGGCCCGCAAGGCGTCCAAGGCCTCGGCCCCGTTGGCGGCGGTCACGATCACGTGGCCCATGCGCTCCAGTTGGAGCCGAGCGCTCATGCGGTTCACCTCGTCATCCTCGACCAGGAGGATGCTGAGGCTTCCATCCTGCCTGCGAACGGCCCCCAGATCCTTGCCGCCTGCATCCTCGCTCGCGTGCTGGGCTGCGAAGGGGAGGGTCAGGTAGACAGTGGTTCCCTGGCCGAGGGCGCTGTCGAAGGCGAGGGTGCCGCGCATGGCGGAAACGAGGTCTTTGACTATGGCCAGGCCAAGACCGGCCCCCTGGTTCGAGCGGGTGTAGTTCTCCGAGACCTGGGTGAAGGGCTTGAAGATGTCCTCGAACTTGTCGTCCGGGATGCCTATGCCGGTGTCGCGGACAATGAAAAGCAGCCTCGGCTCTCCTGATGGCAGGGGCAGGAGTTGGCTTGCCTCAAGCCGCACCTCGCCCTTCTCGGTGAACTTCATGGCGTTCCCCACGAGGTTGAACAGCACCTGACGCAAATGCACCTCATCACCCACGAGCAGATTCGATATCCCCGGCGCCGGGTCGATGACGAGGGGGATGCGCTTGCTGTGGTACATGGGCGAATAGGTCTCCGCCAGGGCTGCGAACACGCTGGACAGGGCGAAGGGCTTGCGTTCAAGGTCCAGGCGGCCGGATTCTATGCGTGACAGGTCGAGCAGGTCGCTGAGCAGGTCGGTCAACCGTCGCCCGGAGCGAAGCGCCATCTCGACATAGCTGTCCACCTCGCCCGGCGCGCCGCCGCCCTTTATGAGCTGGAGCATGCCCAGCAGCCCGTTGAGCGGGGTGCGCAACTCATGGCTCATGTTGGCCAGGAACAGGCTCTTGGCGCGGTTGGCCGCTTCGGCCTGGCTCCTTGCCTCGCGCAGGTCGGCTTCGGTGCGGATTCGCTCGCCCCTGTCCTGTTCCAGCGCCTTGGCCATGTGGTTGAAGGAACTGGCCAAGGTCTCAATCTCGGTGACGCCGGACGCCACCTTGACGCGCGTGGACAGCTCCCCCTCCCCGATGCGTTTGGCCGACTCGGCAAGGCTTTCCAGGCTGTGGCCAACATTGCGGCCGCCAAGGAACCAGCCGGTAACAAGCGTGAGCGCGACGATGAGGAGCAGGACGCCGAGATTCCGCTGCAGGTTCGTCCAGGCCTTGTCGTAAATCTTGGACTTCGGCACCCCGACGAACATGTACATGTAGGGCGGCTTCCCCGGGTCGGTGCGCAACGGGCTCACAGCGACGACGCGCTCCACCCCGTCGGAGCTGACAAATTCGCTCAAGCCTGCTTCGTCCGCACTCCTGGCGGCCTTGTATGCCGCAGGCTGGATCGGCCCCCCGAACGGTGTCGCACCTCCTGTGGGAAACCGGAACAGGCGGGTTCCTTCCCTGTCGCACAAGCCAAAGAAAGACCCCTCAGGAAAGGGCAGTTTCTTGTAGGGGCGGATAAAGTCATTGAGGTGGACGCTGGCAAGCAGCACGGCACGCACCTGCCCGTCTTCACCGATCACCGGGCAGCCAAAGGGTATCACCGGGGTTTTCAGGCTGATTCCAAGCCGATACCCACCCACCACAAAGCCCTTGGTGGCGAGGGCTTCCTTGAAATGCCAGGCTTCAGAGTAGTTGGCCCGGTTGTTCGGGTCATTGGAGGCGAGGATGTTCCCCTGAAGGTCCACAAGGTGCAATGCGGCGTAGCGCTGCTGGTTTATGCGGAGGACGTTTTCGAAAATCCGGTAGCAGGCGGCAATGTCGGGCTTCTGAACGGCCGGTGTCTTGGACAGGTTCTGCAGCATGAAGCGGGTCGCCCTGGTCGAGCTGTCTTGAATCTCGGCGGCGTCCTTGATGAAGGACAGCAGATCAAGTCTGGAGTCCTCGATGGCCTTGTTTCTGCTCTGCACGCCGAGCACGATGATGAGCGCCAAGGCCGGGAGCGCTGACATAAGGATCAGCACCGCGAGCTTCTTGCGGATGGAACAGCGCAGGGGGTGTAAGAGCATCGGAACCTCAATTGCTGGGCCGCTGCATGGGGGTGCGGACGGCTAATGCTCTGGGCTTTCCTTCATTACCTGCTTTGCAGACCGAGAGCAAGCCAGAGGTGATATTATGGGGGCCGAGTGCTGAGGCCTTCGCCCGGGGTGCGGGAGGCGCACGAAGGTCCTGCTCCCCGCGCACCCGAAGCATGCCTTTGACCATGCAGACACGTTTGGCTGATTGCCTTGGCCTTTCGTGACGCTACGCACGGCGCCACACGGGGAGGAGATTGCCTGGCCCGCCTCCCGAAAACTGGACCGGCCAAGGCGGGAATACTCCCGTTCAGGTTTGGCTCACCTCGGGCAGGGGGAATTTCCCTTGAAGAAGTCGCGGTTCGCGGATTCGCAGGTCGCGTTCATCCTGCGCCTGGCCTGGGGTTCAGACTTGTCCAGAGCCTTCGCCGCCGACTTCGCCCCACAGCCGCTCCAGGTCTCGTATGCGCTTCTTGAGCGCCCGGACTTCACCGGCGCCGACGACCCGGTCGTCAGCCTGAACAGCGGCCTTGCCACCGTCGCTTGAGCTTCCTCCAGCAGCAACTGGCTGGGCGAGAGGCCGTTTCTGCGGGCGACGTACGAGACGTCCATGCCCGGCTGCAATGACTTCTGAACCAGCTGAACCTTCTCGGCCACTGCTTCCCCGTTCGCACTAGGTCTGGAGATAGGGCTAGACCTATTTGCTATCGCTGGCGGGGTGTCCGGTCGAAACGGGGGCTACTCCAGGTCGGCAGGAGTGAGTATGGCGATGCCTCACCGGGTTTTCCATCCTGCGAAGCATGCACTCTAAAGAATTGATTTTATGGGTGAATGGCGGAGATGGTGGGGGGCGAATGATTGGCGCAACCTACTGATTGCAAACCAAATAACGTTAAGTCCGAAATTCTCATGCCCCCGGGGTTGCCCCTGCTCCGTCTGGATGTAAATGGACCTAGTTGGAGAATCGCACCCTAGTCCCATCCGTGACTTGCTCCCCAAAACCTTTCCTTGATTATGCGTCCAATGGTCCGGTGGCCTTTATCTTTGAGAAAGAGTTTGTTGGCCTCCCCTGAAGAGGCCCGCCACATTCATTGCTGTCCCGCTTCAGATCTATTTACTGTTCTTCTGAAGGCTGGTCGCCACTGGGACCTGCCCTGAGGGAAAGGAGGCGGTCAGCGCTGGCGGGCGGTATTTCAACGAGCTGCGCGGCCTGATGACACTCCCCACCGCTTTGAGTATTCTGGGCACGGGCTTATGCCGCAAGCCTGCAGCCGGTTCCCTGCCGCCAAAGGAGAGACGATGCCCATCACTCATATTCTTGAAAGCGCCGCAGCACGAAGCCCGGGCAGCATCGCCTTGCGGACCGCCGCCGCCACCGTCACCTATCGGTCGCTTGCGGAGCAGGTGGCGCGCCTGGCGGGCGGTTTCGCACAGCTTGGCCTTGTTCCCGGCGACCGCGTGGCGGTCCTGCTGCCCAACTCCGCGGAGCTTGTGACCACGGCCCTTGCGGCCTGGCGCCGAGGATTGATCCTCGTGCCGCTGTCGGGCGAGTATGCACCGCAGCAGCACGCCTGCATCCTTGCCGACACGGTCGCGCGGGCCCTTGTCACGTCCCCGGCCCTGCGCGAGGCCATCCCCGCCGCATCCCTGGACGCCTTGTTCGCATGCATCGTCATCGGGGCGGGGCTCCCCGGCTGCATCCGCCACGCCGGGCTTCTTAACGCCGACCCGCTCCCGGCCGGGGAAGCCGATCCCGATCCCCTCGGGCTCATCGTGTACACCTCCGGCACCACAGGCAGGCCCAAGGGCATCGCCCACAGCCAAGCCCGCCTTGCGGCGCGTGTCCGGACCTTCGTACGCGAAATGCCCCTG
>Ga0209800_10001684_pt1 | contig 21886 bp, 11 predicted proteins | sample Higcelweek8metaG_FD_187174 | JGI IMG/M metagenome (GOLD analysis project Ga0209800, IMG submission 187174) | Freshwater pond sediment microbial communities from the University of Edinburgh, under environmental carbon perturbations - High... | ecosystem: Environmental > Aquatic > Freshwater >...
TCAGGGTATATCTGGTCGATAAAGCAAGGGATAAATATGTCAACCGTCATGAATTGTGGCGTTTTTCAGTTTCGAAAGCAAAAATATCAAAAAATTATCGTTGGGGGAGAATAAGTTATTAACCGGTTCGGAAAGGGATTGAGGGGTTTGAAGAGTTTCGGGTTTGAAGAGTTAGAAGAGTTAGAAGAGTTTGAAGAGTTTGAAGGTTTCAATGCCTGCGGCGTTCAAGGCTTCGCGTTCAATTGCCTGCGGCGTTCAAGGCTTCGCGTTCAATTGCCTGCGGCGTTCAAGGCTTCGCGTTCAATTGCCTCGGCGTTCAAGGCTTCGCGTTCAAATGGATTTGGTATGAGTTTCTGGTTTTAAGGTCTCCTTGTCTCCCCTCGCCTTGTCGCCTTGTCTCTTTTATGGGTTTGAAGAGTTTCGGGTTTGAAGAGTTAGAAGAGTTTGAAGGTTTCAATGCCTGCGGCGTTCAAGGCTTCGCGTTTAATTGCCTGCGGCGTTCAAGGCTTCGGGTTAAATTACCTCGGCGTTCATGGCTTCGCGTTCAAATGGATTTGGTATGAGTTTCTGGTTTTAAGGTCTCCTTGTCTCCCCTCGCCTTGTCGCCTTGTCTCTTGTATGGGTTTGAAGGGTTTGGAGTGTGTAGAGTTTGAAGAGTTTCGGAAATTTTGAGTTTGGGTCTTGGAATTTGGGTTTTGGAATTGGGATCTTGGAACTTGAAACTTGAAACCAGAAACCTGAAACCTGAAGCCTGAAACACTTCTAAAGTATCACAATCCCTATTTTCTCCAGATCGCTCCAAAAACCGGGGTACGATTTATTAACAACAAGCGGATCATCAATGCTGATATCGCTGCGGAATAATGCCAGCGGCGCAAAGGACATCGCCATACGGTGATCATCGTAACATTTTATCATCACAGGATCTGTTTCAGAATGGAATACCGGATCAGTACCGTATAAAAAAATATCATTTTCAACCACTTCCACCTTGTAACCTAGTTTTGATAATTCATGTTGCAGCGCCCGGATGCGGTCGGTTTCTTTAATCCGCAGTGTTTTCAGTCCCGTGAAACGGCCTTTTATTCCCAACGCTGCACAGGTAACAATAACAGCCTGAGCCAGGTCTGGGCATTCGGTAAAATCATAATTAAATTCACTCGTCACTGTTTTCTCTGATTTTGAGAGCAATAATCCTTGTTCAGTAAATTGAGAAGTAACACCCAGGTTTTCAAAAATTTCAGTTAAAATTTTATCGCCCTGAACGCTGTCTACCTTCAATCCTTTTAAAAATACTTCAGCCTGTTTGGATAAAGCAACTATTTCAAACCAAAAAGCGGCGGCACTCCAGTCGGTCTCTGCCAAAGCAATGAAATCAAATTTCTGATATTTACCTTCCTGGATTCTGATTGTATTTTCATTGAAATCAACATGAATCCCGGCTTTTTGCATCAATACCTGTGTCATTCGGATGTAAGCACCCGAAGTGACTGCACCTTGCAGTTCAATGTTCAGTCCGCCTTTCAGTACTGGCGCTATCATCATCAAAGCACTGATATACTGACTGCTGATTCCGGCATCTACTTTAACTGAACCACCTTTTAAATATGGATTTCCGTTTATACGAACCGGCGGGAAACCGGTTTTATCCGCAAAGGATATTTCTGCACCTATTTGTTGCAAAGCCTCGGTAAGTGGTTTCAATGGCCGATGTTGCATCCGACCGGAACCGGTTAGCAGCCATTTGCCTGGAGTTATGGAAAGCAACGCAGTTAAAAATCGCATAACTGTACCAGCATTTCCTACATTTATTTCACAGGTTGAACCGGAATTTCCTTTTTCAGAATTTATTTTTTTCAACAAATGCTGTAATACAACAATATCATCTGCTTCAGCACTTAACCCATCTAAATCCACCCCGTCAGAAAGTTGATTTATTACCAGCAACCTGTTGATAATGCTTTTACTCAGCGGCAAAGTCACCTGGCAATTTACGGAAGAATGGAGTGCTTTAATGCGGTGCATTCAGGAATGGTTATAGGAGAGACTGACGATAAATTGTACGAAAAAATGCGAGGACGTTGTTTCGTTTTTACACAAAAAAACCTACCTCCAGGTTTACATAAAAATGCAGGCTTTCGCGGATGAGTTTCTCGCCCGGGTATTGATCGTAAACCGGTTCGCCTGTTTTTTGCAGAAGCGAGAAATTGATTTTTGAACTGTCGGGATTCTTTTTATCATGCATCATGATGGCAATCAGCTCGTCGGCAGATTGCGGTTTTAATCGGTAATGCGGAAAATGCCAGCTTACCAGGCTGGCCATTTTTTTCAGATCATCCTGGCTGAAATCCAGTAACCTCATCGAAATAAAGCTTTCGCAGATAAGCCCGATTGCAATGGCTTCGCCGTGTAAAAGCGGATCGGCATCGTGTTTTTGCGAATAGGTTTCAACAGCATGACCAATAGTGTGTCCGAAATTCAACACTTTGCGCAAACCGGTTTCATTGAAATCGCTTTCGATAATGCTGGTTTTTACAAGTACCGATTCAAGTATATTTTTTTCGTTACAAACTTTTTCGGGTGAGTTGAGCAACAGCAGCTTTTCGAAATGGCTATTGCCATCGATAACAGCATGTTTCAGCATTTCGGCATACCCTGATAAGCGCTGCCGTGGGGGCAATGTTTTAAGAAACTCTGCAAAAATAAACACAGCTTTGGGAAGAGCTAAAACACCAATCTGGTTTTTGAGAGAATCAAGGTTCACCCCTGTTTTTCCACCAATTGCAGCATCAACCATTGCCAGCAGCGTAGTAGGAATATGAATAAAATCCATTCCACGCTTGTAGGTGGCAGCCGTAAATCCGCCAATATCAGTAATAACGCCTCCGCCCAGGCATATTAAAAGTGAATTTCGCACTGCTTTTTCCGAAACCAGCCTGCGCCATATTTTTTCAGAACCCGAAATTGTCTTATTCCGTTCGCCTGCCTGGAATTCAATAACAACAGCCCCGTCCAAACCCGAACACTTTTCGCGTAATAAAGGCAAGCAAAACTTATGGGTATTTTCATCAACCAATATATAAATCCCCGACTGACTGTAATCCAGAACCATTGTCTGTAAGAGCAGCCAACCATTGGAACCCGTATTGATCGAAGTTAATTTGTTCATCACGATAAAGATATTAAATTACTGATAACCAATTATCTTTTTGATATCATATGAAAGCTATTATCAAAAAGTATGTTTTCAGAATCAGATCAGGTTAATGCAATCAGTTCTAATAGATCTTAAATTAATCCTTCTGAAGCAATTATGATGCAAAGGATTGTTTTAAAAATGACAGAAACTGAGCGGCAAAGTTAAATCATTTCCACTTGAATTGATCAGATTTGCATTTTTCTTATGCCTGAAAACGGGCAGAAAACAAACCAGTTTTTACTCCGCTGATTGTGAACCATAAATTATATATGTATAAAAGGAAATATTTTAGTTTAATAACGAACAGTATGTTTGGCGTGTAAAAAGGTTTATACATTTGCATCTACAAAAAAAACTTTATGCTTTCTTTTGATAATACCGAAATCGCATTCCGCTATAAAAGCAATTCCGATCTTTCGCGGGGACACATGTTGTTCAGCACTATAGCCAGTCCAGGACTGGTTAAAGCAGGCAAATCGCTTACTTATTTTGCTTTGAACCTGCATCTGCCAATAGCCTGGGCTATAAAACCTACCTTATATAAACACTTTGTGGGTGGCGAAACGCTCGAAGAATGCGAAAAGACGGTCAAGTTGCTGAGTCAGTTCAAGGTTAAATCAATCCTTGATTATTCGGTTGAGGGAGGAAAAGACCTGGTAACCATGCAGCGGACATTGGACGAAACCCTGCGTTCGGTTGTGAATGCCGGCAAACATCCTGATATCCCTTTTTCGGTATTTAAACCTACCGCATTCGCTTCGCAGCAAACGCTCACACTGGCTTCGGAAAATAAACCCGTTGACAGCAAAACTGCCGAAGAAATTCAGTTTTTTAAGGACAGCGTTGAGAAACTGTGCAAAACAGCCTATGAAAATGATATTCCAATCATGATTGATGCTGAGGACTCATGGTACCAGCCTTTTGTTGACCAGGCAGTTACTGAAATGATGGAAAAATATAATAAGCAAAAAGCGATTGTTTATAACACCTTGCAGATGTATCGCACTGACAGGCTGGAGTTTTTAAAGCAATCGTTAAAAAAAGCTGAAGAAGGAAATTATTTCCTGGGTATAAAATTCGTGCGTGGCGCTTACATGGAAAAAGAGCGCAAGCGTGCAGCCGAAAAAGGATATCCCTCACCTATTCAGCCTGATAAAGCCGCTACCGACCGCAACTACGATGAAGGCATCGCTTTTTCGGTTGCTCATCTCGACCGGATTTCGGTTTTTAATGGTTCGCACAACGAGAACAGCAACCATCTGCTCACCGAATTAATGGAAAAACTCGGTCTGCCGCGCAATGATAACCGCATCTGGTTTTCGCAACTTTACGGCATGAGCGACCATATCAGTTTTAACCTGGCCGATGCAGGATATAATGTTACCAAATATATTCCATACGGACCGGTTCGCAATATTTTACCATATCTTCTGCGCCGTGCCGAGGAAAATACATCCATAGCAGGCCAGACCGGGCGCGAATTATCGTTGATTGAACAGGAACGGAAACGGAGGAACAACAGGGTATAATGTTTTAATGGATAATCGGTAGAGACGCGATGCTCGCGTCTCAAAACAAATTCCGGCATTAAAAATTTTTGATTCGATGCCAGCGTCTCGAAACAAATTAAGGATTTAATTTTTGTGATGCGATGTCGCGTCTCGAAACAGAATTATGTGAATAAAACGTATTTGGGCGCGATGTTTGCGATGCAAACATCGCGTTTTTATGAAACGCCGGCAAATGCCGGATGGTCAGAGACGCGAGCATCGCGTCTCTACCGGGATATATCATTGTTAAAAAACCTTAATCTTATACTATCGTTAGGATATTGCCGTTTTTAAACCCAATATACTATCTTTGCCACCCAAATAAAATTCAAATGAGAAACACTTACTTATTGTTAATCACATTATTAGCAACTCTACCATTTATTACAATTGCACAGAAAAATGTGCAGGATAACTCTGATAAAGAGATCATGGCTGCCAAACAGGTGCTTATGCGCACCGTCGGAATGAAATCGACATCGTTCCTGTTTGAAAAAATACCTTCCGAAAATGGCCTCGATGTTTACGAAGTTATTGCGGTTGGCGGCAAAGTGCAGGTAAAAGGATCGGGCACTATAGCCATGACCCGTGGCGCTTACGATTACATGCGCAAAGCCTGTAACGTGCAGTACACATGGAGCAGTCAGAATATAAAATTACCTAAGGACTTACCGGATTTTAACATACCACGTACCGTTTCGCCTTACAAATTCCGCCAGTATTATAGCCCAAACGCTTCGGGTTACAGTACCGCATTCTGGCATTTTGCCGATTGGGAAAAAGAACTCGACTGGATGGCTTTGCATGGCATAAATATGCCGTTGGCTATGACAGGTCAGGAAGCTATATGGCAGAAGGTTTATAAAGATATGGGGATGACTGACGAAGAGCTGGCTTCGTTTTTTACAGGTCCGGCTTTCCTTCCGTGGCAGCGTATGGGTAATATTGCGAAATACGACGGACCGCTTCCTCAGGCATATATTGATCAGTCGATGGAACTACAGAAACAGGTCCTTACCCGCATGACACAACTTGGTATGCAGCCTGTTGTTCCGGGTTTTGCAGGTATAGTTCCGGCAGCATACTCAAGGATAAATCCTGGTGCTCAGCTTCGCGAATTAAAGGGTTGGTCCAATTTCCCTGTCGATTATAAATCATATATTCTGGCTCCGGGAACTTCTGATTTTGTTACCATTGGCAAAAATTTTATCAACGAATACAAACGCACCTACAATACTGTAAATTATTTCCATGCCGACCCGTTTAACGAAAATGAGGTTCCTGTAACGGCTGCAAACCGTGAAAGCGATCTGGCCATGTATGGCAAATCAATTTCCGATGCCATTGCCGCTGCCGACCCCGAAGGGATTTGGGTGATGCCGGGCACTACATTCTCGCACAACCAGGCTTTCTGGGATAAAAATACAGTAAAAGCATTCCTCAGCCTTGTACCTGATAACAAAATGATTATCATTGACATGACAAATGAAAATTTTGCAGGTTGGAAAAAGCATGAGGGTTTTTACGGTAAACCATGGATTTACGGCGTAGCTCCTAATTATGGAGGTAATTCACAAATGGGCGGCGATCTTTATTTTTATTCCTGTAATCCGGAAGAAATGCTTTCGAACCCTAAAAAAGGTAATCTGTCAGGATTCGGCATTTCGCCTGAAGGAATTGAAAACAATGAAGTTGTATATGAGCTTCTTACTCAGCTATCCTGGACTGCAAAAGAAATAAATATTAAAGAATACTTTCCTGAATTCACCAGGCAGCGTTATGGAAAAACGGATGCTACTATCACCGGAGCATGGATGTCGCTGTTAGGATCAGTTTATACCCGTAAAAACGATCATGCACTTAACCTTTACCAGGCTCGTCCGCCATACAGTCCGAATGTAAATGTAACCGACGATTACGGCTTTAATATGGCCGCTGAATTATTTATCAAGTCGATTAAAGAACACGGCACAAACCCGACTTTTAAGGTTGATCTTGCACAGGTTATAACCCAGTTTGCAGGAAACAAAACAGATATCCTTTTACAAAGAGCGCTCGACTTGCATAACCTTGGGCTAAAAGCTGAAAGCAAACGCGCTTTCGACAGGGCATTTGAGCTTATGGTTATGATGGATGCGCTTACTTCCAGCATTCCCAGCCAACGCCTTGAGCGATTGATAGATAACGCCCGGAAATACGGATATACCAAAGAAGAATCCGACTATTTCGAAGCCAACGCAAAACGCCAGATAACGCAATGGGGAAATAATTCAACCCCGGCTTTGAATGATTATGCGTCAAAAGTTTGGAGCGGACTTATAAGAAGTTATTATTCAGGACGTTGGAGTGCGTATGCAAATTCACTTCAAAGTGGAGAGGCGCTAAATCTCAATGAATGGGAAACCAATTGGATTAACAAGCCAGGATCACTCACCAAAGCACCAACCGCCGGTGATGTGAACGTTTACGCAGTTAAATTGTACAATGCTGCCATGGAGTACATCGGGGAAAATATTCCGGATGTGAAAATTTCAATGTCATATGCAGGCAACAATAAAGCCAAAATTTCAATTACACCCCTTCGCGACAGTCTGAATGTGCATTATACCTTTGATGGTAAAACCCCAACGGCGAGCAACAGTGTTTTTGCTAATTCATTCGAACTCACTTTGCCTGCTGTTGTAAAAGCAGTAGCTTTTGAAAACGGTAAACAGTCAGGTGATGTCAGTACAGTAAAAATCCCTGTTTCTTATGGTAAACCGGTAAGCGTTTCGCAACCTGCCGATAAATACAAGGCTCGTTTCGGAACAACCCTCACTGATGGAGAAAAAGCTTCCGCCAATACACCTGGTATAAACTGGCTTGGTTATGAAGGAGAAAATCTGAGTGCTCTGGTTACACTGGAAGGAAAATTCAAAATATCAAAAGTAACGATAGGTTACCTGCAAAACAGCAGTTCACTTATATTTGCTCCCCGCTCGGTTATTGTCGAAACCTCGGCTGACGGAATTAATTATAAACCCGCCGGAATTGTAGATGTGGATGATAACTTATGGAATACCTTAGCCAAAAGGACTGATCTTACAATCAGTTTCCCCGAAACCGAAGCTTCACACATACGTTTATTGGTATTTAACCGTGGTACCTGTCCGGATAATCATCCCGGTGCAGGTAAAAAAGCATGGTTGCTGATCGATGAAATTGTTGTTGAATAAAACTTAAAACCTGATTTATTAAAGCCACACCCTAAAACAGTGTGGCTTTTTTTCTGGTAAAAAGTGAAAACATCAGCATCACTTCTTTTTTAAACATAATTAATGGAATAAGAAAGAATTATTTTAATTTTATCCACAATCATCCTAACCAGAGATTACTATTTCATTGGTAAATGAAGATACTTTTTAAAGCATTAGTTATCAGCTTTATACTTGTTTTTATAAGTATAAATACTTCGTTGGCGCAATCTTCCTGCCTGGTTACCCATTACACCCGTAATGCGTATAATGCAGGCAGTCAGAACTGGTCAGTTGATATGGACAAACAAGGATTTGTGTATGTTGCCAACAACAACGGGCTTATGGTTTATGACGGAGTGCAGTGGAAGTTGTATCCACTGCCTTCGCGCACTATAATGCGTTCGGTTTCAGCAGGCCCCGACGGAGTTATTTACTCCGGGTCGCACGAAGAATTCGGTTACTGGAAAAAAGATGAAAATCAGGATCTGAAATACCACTCCCTGGTACCATTTCTAAAAAATTTCGATCTGCACAACCAGGAAATCTGGAAAATAGTGCAACTTAAAAACAAGGTCTATTTCCAGGGATTCGCTTCAATTTTTGTTTACGACCAGCAAACGGTAAAAAGCATTGAACTCCCCGGCACTATCGTTTTTTTGCTCAAAGCGGATAACCGTCTCTTCACTCAAACGATACAGGGAACTCTATATGAGTTAATTAACGACAAAATGGTTAGCATCAGCAACAGCCAATTGCTTGCAGGTACCGAAGTTAAAACTATACTCCCCTATAAGGACGGAACATTGCTGATTGGAACTTCTTCGAAAGGTGTTTTTGTGTTCGATGGGAAAAATTTAACGCCCTGGAATGCTGAAGCCAATTTAGTCCTGAAAGCCTACCAGATTAATAACGGCATCATTTTCGGTAACAAAATTGCATTCGGAACTATCGTAAAAGGGGTAGTTATAACCGATTACAATGGTAAAATATTAAATCACCTCCACAGCGAGAACGACCTTCAGAATAACACAGTTCTTTCTCTGGTTAATGGTGGCGACCAAAGCCTGTGGGTGGGACTCGATAATGGTATCGACAATATTTCGTTCGACAATCCGATTGATGTGTATCCTGCGCGTAACGAAGCTCTTGGAGCGGTTTACACGGCTGCCTTATGGAAAAACATTTTGTATGTAGGCACCAACCGGGGCATTTTTACTTATTCGAAAACCGGTGACCGTTTTGAATATAAAGAATTTCTCGATAATTCGCAGGGGCAGGTGTGGCAGCTAAAAGTCATCGACGGGGTTTTGTTCTGTGGTCATACAAATGGAACTTACATCATAAATGGAAACTCTTTGCAAAGAGTATCCAATGTGAGTGGTGGTTATATGTTGCAGAAAATCACTTCAAAAGGGCAGGATTATCTAATCCAAAGCACTTATTCGCAGTTGGTAATTTATAAAAAGAAAGGCAATTCGTGGGAATATGACCGGCAAGTGGAAAGCTTTATTGAGCCAGCACGCTTTATTGAGGCTGATCACCTTGGAAATATCTGGATAGGCCATTCTGTAAAAGGATTGTACAGGCTTCGCCTGTCGGAGCAGTTGGATAAAGTGGTTGAAAAACATATTTATGGAGTAAAGGATGGTCTGCCATCTGATTTCAACATCAGGGTATTTAAAATATCAAACAGGGTTGTTTTTTCCAATGGTGAAAAGTTTTTTACCTGGGACGACCTCAATCAGAAAATCATTACTTACTCCGATTTCAATGCTGCCCTGCAGGAGTTTCAGTCGGCAACTTCAATAACTCAGGTCGACGAAAATAATTACTGGTTTCTAAAAAAGGACGAAGCTGCTTTTTTTAATATTCAGAAAAACAAACCGGCTATGCTTTACCGGCTGATTTTGCCTCAATATAATATCAGCCTTGTCGATAGTTACGAAAACATTGTTCCTCTTACCGAAAACCTGCATCTGATATGCCTCGAAAATGGTTTCGCCGTTTTTAACAAAGCCTATTACAGTGATGGCGATACTAAACATTCGGAACTTGTAATCCGCGATTTTTTAAGCTGGGATGCTAACGGCGAATTGCGTAAGATTGACCTCTCCTCCAGCTCCAAAATATTGAATTATTCATTTAATAACATAGCTATTTCCTTTTCGTCGCTCGAAAATCCATGTTCGCGCAGGCTTTTTCAATACAGGCTCGAAGGGATTGACAGCAGCTGGAGCAAATGGTCGGAACATGCAAGTGCCGGATACACCCGACTGCCTGTAGGCAAATACAGGTTTGAAGTGCGTACTCTAACACGCAACGGAGCCATAACCGAGCCTGTATCACTCAAATTCAGTGTAAATCCGGCATGGTACGCATCAGTTCCAGCCACCATTATATATGTACTTATTTTATTCGGAGGAATACTTCTGAGCCAGATTATCTATCGCAGAAGGATCGAAAAGCACCACGAAAGGCTCAGGCATGTCGCTGATGAAAAGCGCGAAATGGAAAAACAACATGCTGCGCAGGAAATAATTGAGCTACAGAATGAAAAACTACAGGCTGAGATTTCCCATAAAAACATGCAATTAGCAGATTCGACCATTTCAATTATCCGTAAAAATGAGGTACTGATTGAGATTAAAGATGAGCTTGAAAAACAGAAGGAAGAACTGGGGACACGCTACCCTGCAAGGTACCTGCAAAGGCTTACGACACTTATTGATAAAAACATATCGAACGATAATGACTGGGAAATTTTTGAAGCCTTATTCGATCAGGCTCACGAAAATTTCTTCAAACGTTTAAAACTTTCATTTCCTGACCTTACTCAAAGCGATCTGAAACTATGCGCATACCTGAAATTAAATCTTTCGTCGAAGGAAATTGCCCCTTTGCTCAATATCTCAGTCCGTGGTGTAGAAATACGAAGGTACCGGCTGCGTAAGCGGTTAGCGCTTTCGAGCGATGATAATCTGGTAAACTACATTATGCAGTTTTAATAATCGATTCCGAAAAAAACATTCACTGGAATCCAAATCTGATGCAAAACAATATGCCGTTTGATTTAAGGAGGATAAACATTTATCGTTAAAAAAATATCGCAAAAATTGTAATCCGATAATGTATCCTGTTACCTGAAATAATAAACAAAAATACAAAAACCAAATAATCTTTCTAATATTTTTTATTTTCAGAACAATATTATTATATATATTTTACAATCTCATTCAGGCCAGTCTGAAAATCTCTTTCTCAAAACGTTTTTTTTAAGGCAACGCATGTTAATTATGGCTAAGCTAAATATTTTACATATATTTGTAAACGTGGTACTTATAAAACATATTAACACTTCTGATGTAGTGTTGTAGTGGTACACATTTGGCTGTCGGAATACATGAAGTAATAGTGATGAATGCATACATGTTTGATATGCAGATTTTACACACTTTATTTGTACAATCAATACTGAACATAACAACTGGATTGTTGGATTCATTCTGATTTCAGCAGTGCCTTACTAACATATAAACTTTCTGCCTGTTATTAGAATAGTGAAGCCTCTACATAATCATATTTACCTACCAAACAACCAATAGTATGATGAAAACCTTACGTTCAGACCATTCAAAAACTGCCTTCCGGGCATTAGCATTTTTGCTTTTGCTTTACTTTGGTTCAGTAATTCAAACATTCGCACAGTCGCGGCCCATAACGGGTGCAATTACTGCTGCGGACACAAAGGAAACACTACCCGGTGCTACAATTGCAATAAAAGGTTCCACCAGAGGAACTTCAACTGACATTGACGGGAAATTTAGTTTAGCAGTAAATCCAACTGATGCCATTTTAACTATCTCTTTTGTAGGTTACGAACCACAGGAAGTAGTAATCGGCACTCAAAGTATTTTTAATATTGCGCTTGAGCCAAGCAAAGTTATGCTTTCCGAACTTGTAGTTATTGGTTACGGAACTGTTCGTAAAAGCGATCTCACCGGATCGGTCGGGTCAGTTAAAGCGAAAGAACTCACAAAAGTAACTTCTCTAAACGCTGAACAGAGTTTACAGGGAAAAGTAGCCGGTGTGCAGGTTACAAGTACTTCGGGTGCACCTGGAGCCACGCCATCGGTCAGGATACGCGGGGTAGGTACATTTAACAATTCCTCTCCTATTTATGTGGTTGATGGAGTAATTCTCGAAAATATCTCCTTCCTGAATACTGCCGATATCGAATCGATGGAAATCCTGAAGGATGCATCGGCTACCGCTATTTACGGATCGAGGGGTGCAAACGGTGTTATCCTGATCACGACAAAGAGCGGCACAATTGGCGAAGAAAAAACCAATTTCAGCTATTCGGGGGAGTATAGCATTCAGAATCTGGCAAAACAGATTGACCTTCTCGATGGAAAGGAATTTGCAACCATTGCCAACGAAATACCAGGCGATCCTAATTACAATAACATTGATGCCGTTCCGAACACCGATTGGCAGGATCTTATTTTCAATCCGGCTCCAATCAATAACCATCAGCTTTCGGCATGGGGTTCCTCCAAAAAGACACAGTATTATATAGGTATCGGTTATTTTAATCAAAAAGGGATAGTTGACAAATCGGGGTATGAGCGCGTTACGCTGAAATTCAACAATACATACAACCTCACCAACCATTTTAAATTCGGTAATAACATTACAATTTCGCCGTACAAACAGCAAAATGCTCCCGGTGTTACTTTCCAGGTTTACCGTGCATGGCCTACACTCGAGCCGTACAGGGCCGACGGAACTTTTGCCGGTGTACCCGGAGTTGGCAACCCGCTGGCTGATATTGAGTACAACAACAGTTTCAATAAAGGGCTGCGCGCTGTAGGTAATTTGTTTGTTGAAGCAACTTTCCTTGATGGATTTACTGTTAAATCGAGCTTTGGTATTGATGCAGGCTATAATAAAAATGAGAATTTTTCGCCTGCCTACACCGTATTATATTATGATGGCACAGAATCACTTCAAAAACATACCAAAAGCAGTCTTTCGAAAGGAACCTCCGAAAACCTGACATGGCTTTGGGAAAACACACTAAATTATAATAAAGTAATCGAAAAGCATTCAATCAGCGCTTTAGCTGGTTATACAATGCAAAATACCACTTCTGAATACATTAACGCTTCGGGCGAAAATATTATCCGAGATGGCGAAGATTTTTGGTACCTGAAATACAACAATCTGTTTGGCAGCGGGATAAACGGCAATTTTAGTAACGGTGTTGATATTAATCAATATTATTCGATGCTATCTTATCTTTTCCGTGCTAACTACACTTTTGATAATAAATACATACTTACTGCTACTTTCCGACGTGATGGTTCGTCAAAATTCGCGAAGGAAAACAGGTACAGCAATTTCCCTTCATTTGCAGCCGGTTGGAATGTTTCGGAAGAGGATTTCTTAAAGAGCGTTTCTGCCATAAACAAATTGAAAGTACGTGCCAGCTGGGGAAAAATTGGAAATGAGAAGATTGCATACTCAAACCGTTTTTCCCTTACGCAAAACCTGATGGCTGTTTTCGGCCAGGGCGATATTCAGTATCCGGCAGTCTCGTATGCTAAAAGTGGAAATCCTGACCTTGTTTGGGAAACTACAACCCAAACTGATATAGGTATTGAAATAGGGTTACTCAATGACAGGCTGACAGGCGAATTCGATTATTACCACCGAATTACTGACGATATTCTTGTTGAACTATCCACCCCGGGATTCCTCGGAAATGGCCAGGGACAAAGAATAACATATAATGCCGGCGAAGTTTTAAACAGCGGATTTGAAGCGAATATTAACTGGCGCGATAATATCGGAGACTTAGGTTACAGCGTTGGATTTCTGGCTTCGACCATTAAAAATGAAGTACTTAGCGTAGGAGGCAACAGCGGTATCGATTCATTACTTTATGGAGGCAATGTTTACGGTTATGTTACACAAAGTCGCGAAGGCCTGCCGATTGGCTCATTCTGGGGGTATAAAACGGATGGGATATTCCAGTCGCAGGACGAACTTGATGCCTATCCGCATACCAGCGATGCTCAGGTTGGCGATTTGCGCCGTGTTGACGTGAATGGCGATAATGTTATTGATGGAGACGACCGCACCGATTTAGGTTCACCCATTCCTAAAATGATTTTTGGATTAAATGTTGAACTCACTTACAAAAGTTTTGATTTTTCCTTCGGACTTCAGGGACAAACCGGTAATAAAATATTTAACGGGAAAGAAGTAGTTAGACCTGATGCATACAATTTTGAGCAACATGTTATGGATCGCTGGACAGGTCCAGGTACCAGCAACACTGAACCACGTGCAACATTCGGCGGGTACAATTATATTCCATCCGATAAATTTGTTCAGGACGGATCATTCTTACGTCTCAGGAGTTTGGTATTAGGCTATAGTCTACCACAAGCTTTCAATGATAAAATCCATATGCAGCAATGCAGGGTTTATGTTAAGGGGAATAACATCTACACCTTGAGCAAATTTACAGGTTATACGCCCGAAATCGGAAGCAACGATGTATTATCCAACGGTATTGATACCGGCATTTATCCTATCACCGCCATTTATTCCTTTGGTATAAACTTAACATTCTAACGGACATGAAAAACTTGATAAAAACATATATTTCGGCCCTTACACTTACTCTCGCAGTTACGTTTTCGGGATGCGAAACATTTCTCGACAAAGAACCCCAGGGTGACCTCACACAGAATACTTTCCCGGTTTCGGCCTCAGATGCTTTGCTTGCTACCAATGCATCCTATGCAACTTTACGTAATGTTGGATATCACTCAGGCACGTTTCCTATCCTTGATATTATGTCCGACGATGCGCGAAAGGGCAGTAATCCCAACGATCAGGCATCCACAATCGGACCATACGACAATTTCGGATTTACAACTACAGGCAGCGAGTTGGCTTCATGGTGGGCAACCCTTTACGAAGGAATTAAAAGAACCAATGTGGTTATTGAAAAAGTTCCGGGTATCGAAATGGATGCTACATTAAAGAGCAGGTATGTTGCTGAAGCAAAATTTCTGCGCGGACTTTATTATTTCGACCTTGTAAGAGCCTGGGGCGGAGTTCCTATGGTAACAGCACTAAATCCGCCGATCAAGCTCGAACGTGCATCGAAAGAGGAAGTTTATGCTCAGATTGAAAAAGATCTGCTTGACGCAATAACCGATCTCACCGAAAAAAGTGAAATCCCACCGGCAGAACTTGGCAGGGCCACCAAAGGAGCAGCAAAAGCATTACTGGCAAAAGTTTATCTTTTTAAAGGTGATTTCCCTAATGCCGAAAAATATGCCGTGGAAGTGATAACTTCGGGAATTTATGGCTTAGAGCCCGATTTTATTAATGCAAACGGCGTAAATGGCGAGCATGGAATTGAATCGGTTTTCGAAATCGGAGCTTTAGGAGTAGAAGCCGAAGCCGGCAATCAATACGCTAACGTGCAGGGAGTTAGAGGAACACCAAACAGGGGCTGGGGATTTAACCGCCCTACACCCGACCTCCGCAATTCATTCGAAGCCGGCGACACACGATTAAAAGGAACAATAATTGATCTGGGCGATGAACTCGATGGCGTAATAATTGCAGGCGACGGACTCACACCCGATGTAACAACTGATGCCAATGGCAATATCCTTGAAACCGAATGCTATAATCGTAAAGTTTGGACACCCGGCAACGATGTGCCTTCGCAATGGAACCATAACCGCAGGATACTGCGATACGCTGATGTTCTGCTTATGGCTGCTGAAGCGCTGAACGAAAACAATAAACCAGGTGAAGCGTTAATTTATCTGAACAAGGTACGCGAACGTGCACGCCAGGGAGATCCTACAATTCTGCCTGATGTTACTACAACCGATAAAACTGAATTACGCAATAAAATCCTTACCGAACGACGTCACGAACTGGCAATGGAAGGCCATCGTTTCTGGGATCTTGTGCGTACCGGAAAAGCTGCAGAGGTATTAGGCCCCTTAGGTTTCAAGACCGGTCAGCACGAATTGCTTCCAATACCTCAGAGCGAAGTTGATATTTCGCAAGGTTCATTACTTCAAAATCCAAATTGGTAAAATAAAATCAACTAAACCTTAATTTAAACCCTTAATTAAATTCAACCTATGAAAAACAAATTTGCTTATTTGAGTACTTTGATTCTGGCAGTAGTATTGCTTGTCGGAATGAACAGCTGTAAGGATGATGATCCAACAGCTCTTACACTTCAAACACTAGTAGCCGGCGACATTGATATGAATGGCGCAGTGGCTCCTAGCACCGTGCCTGTTAATCCAACAATTGTTGCAACATTTTCTACTAATGTTGATGCTGCTACAGCTAACAATTCGAGCATTACCATGATGAGAGATTACGACAACACCGCAATTCCTCTTACAATAACAGTTGCCGGGAATATCGTAACTATTGTTCCAACTGAAGTAATAGCCAACGGAGCACTTTTCAAGCTGAGCTTTGCCGGAAACATCAAATCAACTGATGGTGAACTGCTTACAGCTTTCGAAAGGTCATTCACTACTATCGGAACATTTGCTCCTTCAGGACAGATTGCTTACTGGAATTTCGAAGACAATGCCGACGATCAGGTTGGATCATTTGATGCAAGTGCTGTACTTGCAGTTTCCTATACAGCTTCGCACAGCGCTGCTGCTGGAAAAGCTGCTACTTTTAACGGAATCACAAGTATCATCGAAATTCCTAACGGCGATCAGCTTATGAATCCTGATTTCACCCTTAGTTTCTGGGTAAAAGCAGTATCGCAGGATAAAGGACATTTTGTAATGGGACTTGGCGCATTCTACGGATTCCAGTTCGAAATTGCAGGTGATTTTTCTAACTGCAAGTTAGCTGGGGCATACTCTTACACAGGAGGTGGTGATACCGCAATATTCTCCGATAACTGGTGGAATGGCGATGGTAAAAACAAAGACAACGGCGGCTGGCAAGGCTGGACCTTAAACAAGGATATGACTGGTTCGGGCGGAATCCCAAGTCTGCTGAAAGACACCTGGGCTCATGTAGTATGCACTTACAACAGCACTACCCGCGTTGGCACAATTTACATGAACGGCGAAGCTGTAAAAGCTCAGGATTTCAATCTGTGGCCGGCTACCGACAAATGGGTGAAAGCTACCGGAATGATGTATGGTGGAAAAGAACCGGATGTTGTTAACGAACTGGCATTCGGATTTATTCAGTCAAGGGCCGGAACTATGTGGGATACAGAACCATGGGGCGGATATGGCATTCAAGGTGCAAACCACTTTAAAGGTCAGCTCGATGATGTGAGAATTTTCAACAAAGCAATCACAGCTGCTGAAGTTGATTTAATGTACAAATCAGAAAAACTTTAATCAGGTTTGATTTGGGTTGAAGGGAGGGTGCTGGGATTTCCCGATCCCTCCTTTTTTTTACTTTTTAATACAAAACAGTATGAAACATTTTCCCGCAGTATTTTTATTGGCAGTTTCGTCAACCATCTTATTATGGTCGTGTAATAAGGATGATGAAAAAGATGCCGGAGTTATGCAGTTATCATCCTGTACAATCGGTTCCATGCAACTCAACTACCCGGGAAACACAACAAATATTCCTTATAATGAAGACATTACGATTAATTTCTCAGCTGCAATCGATAGTATTTCGGCTATTAATAACATTAAAATAAAAAAAAGCAATTCCGAAACTGCTTACCTGATCTCATTTAAAAATGAGCATAAAACTGTTATCCTTTCCCCGCAGCAGAATCTGGAAGATAACACTGAATACATTCTAGAAATTACATCCTCGCTGCGCGGACAAAAAGGAGAAACTTTTCCGGGAATACAATATACGTTTGTTACAGCATTTGGAGTACTTACAATAAATGCAATTACTATTAACAATCAGGATTTCAAGTCACCTGCCAAGGGGAAAAATATTCCGATTACCGGCACAAAAATCAATATTGAATTCTCGGAACCTGTTAATACATCGCAGCTTCCTTCCGTTTTATATATTTCGGGAGGAATTCCAATGTCTATCAATACTTCAAATAATGATAAAAACGTCGAGGTTACTTTTGGTCAAAATTTTAAAGGCTACACCAATTATAATTTTTCTATTTCGCCCGATCTGAAAGGCACGAACGGATATACATTCAATGGTTTCAACAATTCATTTTTTACAGCACTCGATTCGTCGCTGAAGTTTCCGTTACTGAGTGACGAAGATCTTTTAACACTGGTTCAGCAACAGACGTTTAAATATTTTTACGATTATGCGCATCCTTCGAGTGGCATGGCCCGCGAACGATATGGATCGGGCGATATAGTTACAACCGGCGGTTCCGGATTTGGCGTAATGGCAATCATTGTCGGAATCGAACGCGGTTTTATAACCCGCGATCAGGGAATAGCACACTTATTCAAAATAGTTAATTTCCTCGAAACAGCTGATCGTTTTCATGGAGCATGGTCGCACTGGATTAACGGAAGTACCGGCAAAGTAATTCCTTTTGGAACAAAAGATAACGGAGGCGACCTGGTAGAAACAGCTTTTATGATACAGGGATTGCTTGCTGCAAGGCAATACCTCGATCTTTCGCAACCATCTGAAAATGAACTTGCTGTTAAAATCACAAACTTATACAATACTGTAGAATGGGACTGGTACACCCGTGGCGGGCAAAATGTACTATACTGGCACTGGTCGCCCAATTATGGCTGGGATATGAATTTCCAGCTTCGGGGATACAATGAAACACTAATAACCTATATATTGGCAGCTGCCTCTCCAACTCACACTATTCCGGCAGTTGCCTATCACGAAGGTTATGCCCGCAATGGAGGAATAGCGAATGGTAAAACTTTTTACGGTTATGTTTTACCAGTCGGTTACGACTATGGTGGTCCTTTGTTTTTCGCACATTATTCCTTCCTGGGTCTCGATCCGAGAAACCTTTCGGACGCTTATGCGAACTACTGGACTCAGAATCAAAACCATTCCCTTATCAATTGGAAGCATTGCGATACCAATCCAAAACAATACGTTAACTATAATGAGTTCTGCTGGGGGCTTACCGCGAGTGATATTCCTTCCGGCTACGGAGTTAGCGAACCAACCAACGACAGAGGAGTTATTGCTCCAACAGCAGCTGTATCATCGCTCCCTTATTCCAGCGAACAATCCATGAATGCCATCAGGTATTTCTACTACATATTGGGTGATAAACTCTGGGGCCCTTACGGGTTTTACGATGCTTTCAGCGTTTCACAGAACTGGTGGGCCGATAGTTACATTGCCATCGATAAAGGACCCGAGATAGTCATGATCGAAAATTACCGTACAGGTTTGCTATGGGACCTTTTTATGAGTGCTCCCGAAGTACAGTCAGGGTTAACAAAACTGGGTTTCAGTTATAAATAATCAATAAAACCAGCAGTTTAGTTTTCTCGTCGTAATGGTTGGACCGGGTTATGCATATAGATTTTAAAAACTGATCTAACATAAAGAATTCAGAAAATGAAAAACCAGATAAAACTCAACGGAGTAATATTACTTGCCATACTGTTTGCAGTATCAGGTTGTGCCCAATCGCAAAAAACTGCGTTCAAATCGCAAGGCAAAGTCAATTATACTATAACAGCAGACGAAACTGCTATGCTCGATTCGATTCAGAAAAAAACATTTCTGTTCTTTTTAAATGAACACAGTACTGATAAGGGAATTGTAAAAGACCGCGCAGCAGTATGGGCACCGGCCAGCATTGCTTCAACAGGATTTGGAATTCCCTCATTCGCCATCGGAGTTGAAAGAAATTGGATTACCCGCAAACAGGCAGCGGAAATTACGCTGAATATGCTTAAATTCTTTGCCAATTCAGTACAGAGTACTGATACAAATGCAACAGGCTACAAAGGGTTTTACTACCATTTCCTGCGAATGAATTCAGGCACACGTGAATGGAAATGCGAACTTTCATCCATTGATACCGGCTTACTTATGATGGGTATAATATTTGCCCGAAATTATTACAACCTCGACAACGAGGATGAAAAACAGATACGCGAACTTTCAGCCATGTTACTTGGAAGAATGGACTGGAGTTTTTTCCTGATGCCACCAACCGGCAAACATCCTAATTGCATTTCGATGGCCTGGTCACCGGAAGGAGGCTTGTTAAACCATGGCTGGAGCGGTTATAATGAAGGCCTTTTCCTGTATGTTCTGGCAGCCGGAACCGGGATGAAAGATGTGGAAAAGAGCTATGATTCCTGGTTATCAACCTACGAATGGAAAACACCTTACAAAGGGCTTTCGCATGTAGCTTTTCCTCCTTTATTCGGACACCAGTTTTCGCAGGCATTTATCGATTACCGCGGTTTGGCTGACAAATACATGAAGGAAAAAGGTATTGATTATTTTGAAAATTCGCGGCGCGCAACGTATGTTCAGCGGGAATATGCCATCGAAAATCCCAAAGGATGGGTTGGTTACGATTCGCTTTGCTGGGGTATAACCGCCAGCGACGGTCCCGGAAGTTCCTTTAATTTCGGTGACAAAAAGTTTGAGGGTTATGCCGGAAGAGGCACAAGCGGTAAGGATCATACCATTGCTGAAGACGGAACTCTGGCCCCTTACGGACCCATGTCATCCCTACCGTTTGCACCTGAAATTGTTTTGCCAACCATGAAATCGATCAACGCAAAATATGGCAAGGAATTATGGGGCAAATACGGCTATTACGATTCATTTAATCCGACAATAAATTGGGTAAACAACGATTTTATCGGAATTGACCAGGGACCGATGCTTATTATGATCGAGAATTTCAGAACCGGACTGGTATGGGATTATGTGATGAAAGATCCAATTATCCAAACCGGGTTGACTAAACTTGGTTACGAGTATCTTAAATAAAAAAACTTTCAGGAGATGAGACATCAGACCAGAAAAAGGTTGATAGCATTGATCTTATTGGTTTTCGCATCCAGCATGATTTATGCTCAAATAAAAACTCTTGATGAGTTCGAGAACAAAAACGGCTGGTATTTTATACAGTCCGATGGCGTTAATCTTAACCTTTCAAACGAAAAAGGATTGACCGGCAATGCTGTCCGTTTCGATTACGATTTCACCCACGGAACCGGTTACGGAGGAATACAGAAACTCATCCCGCTTGATCTACCCGAAAATTACCAGTTTACTTTTTATGTGAAAGCTGAATCACCGGCCAATAATTTTGAAATAAAATTTGCCGATAAATCGGGTGATAACGTGTGGTGGGTAAGCAACCGCAAGTACGATTTCCCAACTGAATGGAAAAAAATAACCATCAAAAAGAGACATATCAGTTTTGCGTGGGGACCAACAACTGATCAGAATTTGAAAAGAATCGATCGGATTGAGTTTACAATCGCATCTTTTGTTGGTGGAAAAGGAACCGTATGGCTCGATGATTTCAAGTTTGAAGCTTTGCCGCCCGAAACTTCAACTTATCCGGCACCAGATGCAACTGCATCCTCATCAATAAAGAATCACACGCCGGCATCAATAGTCGATAATTCGGATAAAACATCCTGGCAAAGCGGCAAAAGCAAAGAACATAACGTTACTATTGATTTCAAAACGCGCAGGGAATTCGGCGGCTTGCAGATCAACTGGCTGAAAGAAAAGATTGCCAAAAGTTTTGAAGTTCAACTTTCATTTGACGAAAAAACCTGGGAGACAGCCTATTCGGTTCAATCCAATCAGAGCGATGTAAGTTTTATACGTCTTCCGGAAGCTGAAGCAAAGTATGTGAAACTAAACCTGAAAAGCAACTCTTCCGAAGGTTTTGG
>Ga0209800_10001688_pt1 | contig 21840 bp, 17 predicted proteins | sample Higcelweek8metaG_FD_187174 | JGI IMG/M metagenome (GOLD analysis project Ga0209800, IMG submission 187174) | Freshwater pond sediment microbial communities from the University of Edinburgh, under environmental carbon perturbations - High... | ecosystem: Environmental > Aquatic > Freshwater >...
CTCCGGAAACGGTTTTATCCTTTTCGAATTCGCCGCTCAGATTAGCTTTCATTATGCCCCTTGAAGCACATACTGCCATTGCATTATAAGCATAATGATCTGTTCTCACATCGTTGAACATTGAGTTTTCTTCACCGAAATGCTTTGTGTATAAAGATTCATCGCCTGATATCAGCACCATGACTTTTAATAACATCAGCGCGTATTCTGCTCTTGTGATCTTCTTGTCGGGATAGAATTTATGGTCGGGAGCGTTTTCCATAACACCTTTATTCAGAACGATCTTTATCCAGCTTGCAGCCCAATGACCTGCTATATCATTGGCAAGTTCTTTTTTCTGTTCTCCCTCAGTGTATTTCATAGGATCTTCGGGTGAGACGAATTCATTATTATATTCCTTCTTATCTCTTTTTGCCAGAACCTGCTCTATTTTCATTTCTTCAACAAAAAGAACTGCGATCTCAGCCTTACCGACTTCGTCAAGCAGAGCTACTTTTGCACCGACTTTTGTTCCGGGTCTTGCTCTTTCAATAAGCTGAACGATCTCCCATTGTTTATTCGCTTCGGTCGCGTAAAGACCCTTAAGTTTTACCACTTCGGCAAAGGCTTCTTTCGCCATAGTGAATTTATAAGCGCTTTTACCGGTCAGACCTTTGAAATAATATGCCTCTGCTAACGCTTTTGTGTCTCTTTGATCGTCGGCAAGTTTGATTGCCTTATCAAATTTTTCAACTGCGTCTTCAAGCCAATCTTCGGTGTCGGTACCTTTGTTCATGTATGTAAGCGTCCTTCCGAAGCTCGTTAAAACCAAAGGAAGCTTCGGATTAAGATCTTCTGCTTTTTCGGCATTATCTTCAGCTTTGTCTTTATTACCTTTTACAGCGTAATACATACCCAGTCCCGCATAAGCTCCGGCTTTGTCTTCTTCTTTCCAGTTGATCTTTATTGCGTCATCAAATTCTTTTTTGGCTTCTTCGTAACTTCCTTCATTGAAATACTTCATACCGATACTGATGTGCATATCAGGATTGTCAAGCACCGATTCTGATTTTCTTGTTTCTTTACTGCAGCTCATTGTCAACATAAAAGCCGCTGCTGTAATTAAGATCAATAATTTTTTCATATTCGCTCCTTTATATTATTACTGCTATCACCCTGCATTCTTTCAGGAAATTCAGTTTTGTTTCAAGATCCTTTATTCTTGCAGCGTCTTCGTCCGATATAATTATATCTGCTTTATTTGTTCCTTTAACGCCTATTGCTTTTATCACAAGCGGATTGTTTGTTACTCTCGAGTTCTCTTTTGCGGATTCAACCGATTTCAGATATCCGATCATTCCCTGCTGAACTGCAAAATCTTTGCTCACATTTGCGCTACCGTAAATTTCTTCTCCTGATTTATTAAAGATCTTCGGAGCAAGGGCAGGCCTGAGCTGAACATCTTTGCAGTCTATTATTATCCCTGTATAGACAGAAGGTTCTTTTGTCAGATCAGACAGTTTGTATGTAGCCTCAGGTACCAAAGGGTAGTTCTCATCGAAATCTGTTTCTTTCATAAACACATCACTTAGATCCCCGTTCAGACTCATTTCAACAGTAACTTCAACCGAACCGTCTTCGAAATATTTCGGTTCACCGACTACTTTGAACGCCTTTGCTATCCCTTCCACCTGAGTTTTAACAACATCAGAAGTCATCATGTAATTTTCTGCCGTCTGTTCGCTGGAAAGATACATTCCTTTGATTGTAGCAAGCAGATCCCTTAATGCCACGATCTTTGCTGCATTTATGGCTCCGGCTCTCTTAACGGCCATGTTCGGCGCGTTAGGATTCGGCGCTCCGATCCCTGTTGCGGTAACCGTTCTCTGCGACCAGTTTATTCCGTTTTGTAAATATGGATCGGTTATGTCTTCGTTCGCATTCTTGGAAATAACCGCGGCTGTCTCTGCTTTTGCTGCAGCTACTGCTGCCGCTACGGCCTCCTTAACGATCGTTTCTTTTTCGGCTGCAGGTGATACCGGCTGCTCCTGAACGGGCTGTACCTTTGAAACCGGTTCATCTTTTCTTACGGATTGCGAACATCCGATAGTCAGCATTAAAACTGCAGTAAGTAAAAGTACAGATAATTTTTTCATCGGTTCTCCTCGATAATTTATTTGATTATTGCTATAACCCTGCACTCTCTCAAAAAGTTCAGTTTTGCAGCCATTTCCTCAATTTTTGCGGCATCAGCGTCGCTTATTATAATGTCAGCTTTGTTGGTTCCTTTTGCACTTACAGCTTTAACGACAAAAGGATTGTTGGTTACTCTTGAATTAGCCTTAGCTGAGTCAATGTTCTTAAGATAACCGAGCATGCCCTGTTGAACTGCGAAGTCTTTATTTACATTTGCGCTGCCGTAGATTTCTTTTCCCGACTGGTTGTAAACTTTGGGCGATAATGCCGGTCTTAGTTCGATAGCGGAACAGTCTATAATAAGCCCTGTATAAACTTCCGGCTGACTTGCAGCAACTTCTGATAATTTATAAGTTGCGGGCTCGACCAAAGGAGTAGTGTCGCCGAATGTTTCGTTCTTCATCATGAGATCACTCAGCTTGCCGTCAACGCTCATCTCAACAGTAACCTGAACGGATCCGTCCTCAAAATATTGCGGTTCCCCGACCATCTGGAAAGCTCTTGCAATTCCTTCTGTCTGAGTTTTAACTACGTCTGAAGTCATCATGTAATTTTCTGCAGTCTGTTCGCTTGAAAGATACATCCCCTTTATAGTGGCCATCAGGTCTCTTATGGCATACATTTTAGCCGCATTGATAGCTCCGGCTCTTTTTACAGCCATATTGGGTGCGTTCGGATTCGGCGCTCCGATCCCCGTTGCGGATATTACCCTTCTTTCCCAATCAATTTCGCCCTGTGCTAATAATGTTATCATTAGTACAAGGAAGCTGATCAAAGATACTTTTTTCATATTCCACCCCTACAAGTTATTTTATTTCAATCCTTTTTGTCTGTCTCTTTTTTTATTCCAGTCAACCCATTCGTTTTTTTCCGCTTTATCAGTCGCTTTGAATTCTCCTGCGGAAACTACTTTACCTGTTCTGTCAAAAGTTATCTGCTGCATGTTCTTAACTATATATACCCATTCTTCCAGTGAAACCTGTTTAGGTCCTGATATCTGCTTAGGCCCTGAAACCTGACCCGGCTGTTTGAAATCTTTAACTGACTTGGCATCAAGATCGTCCATTTTTTCTTTCGCATTGGAAATCTTTACTTCGCCGTGATAAACTTTCATTTCTGTTAATTCGCCGTCTTTCGACATCCTGAAATTCGTTCCTGTGATAGCTGCCGCAGCTATATCTGTATCCATCATGAATTCGCTTTTTTCATCGGATGAATTTACCTGTGCCCAGAGGTCTCCTTCGGCAAGTTTAATGTCCGTTTTCTGCTTCCCGTCTTTAGTCTCTTCGTATAAAGCGACAAGATCTACAGTTGTTTTCGGGGCAAGTCTGATAATATCGAGTCCTGAAAGTTCAAGTTCAGCTCTTGATTTTACCATTGTCTTGTATGATTCCCTTGATTTAACTGTTGCTTTTTCGGCTACGCTGGTTTTGAAATCCGTTTCTTCGATGTTTTTCTTTTTAACATTACCCTCGACATACGATACCACGCCTTTTTCGTCAGTTTGTTTCTCAGCGACTTTTTTTGCTTTAGGCTCTTCTTTTTTCTCAGGCTGCCCCTGAGCGATATCCTTTTTTGCTTCTATAGCAGCTTTGACAGGATCTGCTACCTGAACGGACTTAGGAACATCAGCTGCTTCGGCAGAAACAGCTTCCTGTTTAACCGGTTGTTCAGCCTTAGCTTCCGGTTCGGAAACAGCCTGTCCGACGTTTTTTTCACTAATTGCAGTTTCTGATTTTGGTTCATCGCTGCTTTTACATGATATCTGCATTGCAAATGCGATAAGCAGTACAGCGACAGAAATATATTTCATGATAATTTTCCTCATTTTCCTTAACCCGTTAGTTTAATAGCCTTAAGAATCGCTTCCTAATTACTTGATAATATTGCAAAACTAATTCAAAATGTCAACTAAAAAATAATATAATAGTGCTAATCCAGACCGAATTCCGTATTGAATGCTGCTTTGTCGAGTCCGTTCAAATCCCTTTTATCCAATAAAAAATTACCTATTGCAAGATAATCCATTTCTGTCCTCATGAAACAGGAAAAAGCATCAGATGGAGAGGCGACAATCGGTTCGCCACGCACATTAAAACTCGTGTTCACTATTACTCCGTAGCCGGTTAGCTTTTTGAACTCATTTATAACTGTCCAATACTTCAAATTCGTTTTTTTACTTACGCTCTGGATCCTTGCGGAATAATCGATATGCGTCACTGCGGGAAAATCAGATCTTTCGTGATAGAGCCTTTCGTAAAGCTCCCGTTTGAAATAGCCTTCCGGTATAGGATTTCTTCTTTTTTCAGTAACCGGTATCACGAACAGCATATAAGGACTCGGAACATCTATGTCGAAGAATTCTTTTATGTCTTCTTCAAGTACCGACGGTGCGAACGGCCTGAAACCTTCTCTGTACTTGATCTTAAGATTCATCCTTTTCTGCATATCAGCTCTTCTCGCGTCACCTAGAATGCTTCTGTTTCCCAATGCTCTCGGTCCGTATTCCATTCTTCCCTGGAACCAGCCTATGATATTTCCTTCGTTCAGCAGACTGGCAGTCAGAGCAGCAAGTTCTTCGAAATTATCAAATTTCCTGAATTTTACACCGTACCTTTTCAATGTAAGAAGGATCTGATCGTCAGAATATTCCGGACCTAAAAACGCACCTTTCATTGAATCAGGCTCTGAAGGGTCAATTTTCCTTTCACCGCCGAACCCGATAAAGTATTGAGCCAAAGCTGCGCCTACCGATCCTCCCGCGTCTCCCGAAGCCGGCTGGATCCACATTTTCTTAAAAAGTCCCGAGTTTAAGATTTTACCGTTCGCGACACTGTTCAGTGCTACACCTCCTGCAAGAACAAGGTTTTCTGAACCGGTAAGTTCTTTTGCCAGTCTGGTCATATTCATCACAATTTCTTCTGTCACCCTCTGGATCGAGAGCGAAAGATCCATATATTCCTGAGAGTATTCTACTTTATCGGATTTTATCTTCAAACCGAAAAGATTTTCCCACTTGGCTTCATTGATCATTTTCAGGCCGGTGGCATAATCGAAATAATCCATATTCAATATAATTGAGCCGTCTTCCTTTATATCGACAAGAAATTCTTTGATCAGCTTTTCGTAATTTTTTGTTCTTTCTGAACTCGGGTCGCCGTAAGGAGCCAGACCCATAAGTTTGTATTCTCCGCTGTTGACTTTAAAGCCGCAAAAGTAGGTGAAAGCAGAATAAAGCAATCCGACGGAATGCGGGAAATTCAACTCTCTTAGAACCTTAATAGAATTTCTTTTGCCGTGTCCGATCAGGCTGGTCGCTCTTTCTCCTACGCCGTCAATTGTTAGTATCGCCGCTTCTTCGAAAGGCGACGGGAAAAATGCGCTTGCGGCATGAGACAGGTGATGCTCGCTGAAATATAATCTGATCTTTTCTGAATGCCCGAAAGCTGCCAACTCTTTTTTGATATTGCCTGTCATGAACACTTTTTCCTTAAGCCACACAGGCATTGCAGAACTGAAGCTTTGAAATCCTTTCGGAGTGAACTCGTGATAGGTTTCGAGAAGTCTTTCGAATTTCAGGTACGGTTTCTCATAAAAGACTACTGCGTCTATATCTGATAGTTTTAAGCCCGATTTATCTAGTATATAGCCGACAGATCTTTTGGGGAAGGAATGATCGTGTTTGATCCGGGTAAACCTTTCTTCATGAACAGCTTCAACTATCTCCCCGTCGATTATCAGAGCCGCCGAACTGTCGTGGTAATATGCAGAAATCCCGAGAATTATTTTTGACATCTGTTCCTCTAAAATATCGTGTAAATAAAAGGTGCTATGGCGGATCCTGCGGTTACGAATAAAAGCGTACCGAAGAACAGCAATATTATTATTACCGGGATAAGCCAGAATTTTTTTCTGGTCTTAATAAAATCAAAGAGTTCTTTAAAAAAATCCATAGGCAGACCTCAATACGGTTTTAAAATATCGCTTTCCGAGTATTTGTGTTCTCTTACTGACCATGAGCTTCCTGATCCTTTTTTAAAGCTGCGAATCATCATCGGGTCTTTTTTCATAGCTTTTCTAACAAGCCCGACCGGAATGACGGCTAAAATGAATATTATAGCCAGAACGATGTTTGAAACGACAGAGCCTATAATTTGCGAAAAACCGAACCAGACAATTGCGGGATAATAAAATAATACTGGAATCAGAAATGATAAGAAAATGATAACTATCGAGACTTTGATCAGAAGAAAGGATTTTAAGACCGTGCCCGATAGCAGCAATACAAGCGCTATAATAATTCCCGTGTCTTTGCTCTGTTCCTTTAGTATCTTATTTTTCACCATTCAAACACCGTTTATTTTATTCTTTCTAAAATTCTCTCTGCGATCAGTTTATGCCCATTATAGTTCCAATGGCAATCACCCTCAATAAAATATCTTCTGATTGTACACTCCCTGCATTCATCCCCGAAAAAGTAAGGGAATAAATCAATAAAATCAATATTATTCTCTACGCAGAATCTCTTCCAGAACAACACCTGTTTAGATTCAACTGTGTCATTAATTATCTGTTCCGGCCAAGGGTAAACCGTTACAGTCAGTTTTATTTTTTCATTCCTGCACAGCTCTGATAGTTTTTTCATACTGATTTCAGCTGCGTAAAGCCCCTTTTCACCCCACTCCGTAAAGCATTTTTCATCATAAGTCCATAGTCCCCTGTCGCTGATTTTTTGTTCAAGAATGCTGTCTTCGCCCGATCCTGAACGGGAATGCGCGAGCTTTTTTATTATGCCTCTAAAAAAGTAACTGTAAGAGAAAGAAATGTTCGATAATTTTATATCAGCCGCCTTAAATAAGTTTATCTTACGCTCGGGTATAAAATTCTCATATATGACCTCATCCTGAATATCTGAAATATCGAGCATTATTACTATGTGATCAAATTCATAGCCTGAATTTATCAGATTCTCCGTTCTCAGCAGGTAAAGTTTCGGCGAATACGACGTTATTCCTCCGTTCAGAACTTCATATTTATCTTTAAGCTCACTGGCTATAATGCCTGTAAATGTACTGTCCTGGTCATATCCCAGACCTTCGGTAAATGAATCGCCGAGAAACATAATTCTCTTTATACCTGCTTTTTTTGCAATATCTTTATTTGAGCTGTCTTTATAGCCCAAAGAGTTGGTAATGAGCCTATACTTCCTGCCTCCCCATTCCGCCGTTTTCCGCGACATCGGCTTTAGTCCGTGGTGATAATACGGGTCGGATATTCTTATCTCGTCTTTTTTAAGTAAAAAATAGCCGAGTATCAGATCGGTCAAAATGTAGAAAAGCAGTATAACTATTACCACTGTCATTCTTATCAGGTTTTTTCTCGCGATCATTCTTTTTTACCTGCAATTCTGCTTTCTATTATTTTGAGATTGTTTCTCGCCTGTTCGTGATCCGGATCGAGCTCAAGAACCCGTTTATATTTTATGACAGCCTCGTCATAATGCTCGGAAATAAAATAAAGGTGTCCGAGATTTAAAACAGGGTCTATGAACCCCGGATCTTTTTCCGATGCGGAAACATACAGCTCCTCGGCTTTCTTCATATTACCTTTTTTAAAATATATGTTGGCCAGATTGTTTAGTGACTTCGGGTATTCTGGGTTCAGTGATAATGCCCTCATATAGTATTTTTCAGCAGAGTCGAAATTCTTTTTTTCCGAATAGATATTTCCGATATTATTGCATAATCCGTAGCTGTCGGCATTTATTGAATAAGCCTTTAGATAGTAATCGAGAGCAGTTTGCGAAAGACCGGATTTTTTATACGCTTCACCTGCATTGTAATTCGGACGGAATTTTTCGGGAGATTTGATGACGGAATCTTTCCATAATGAAAGCTCATCCTTCCATACTTCGTTTCTTCTTACTGTCGATACCGAATATACAATCGTAATGATTAACAGAGTTATCAGCGTAAAATTATATTTAAAATTGCCGGCGATTTTATCGGCTGTTAAGATCACTGCTGAAGATACAAACAGTCCGAAACCGAACATAGCGGGATAAAGTCTGTGCTCACTCATAAGGTCGCTTATCGGCAGCACGCTTGACCTTAAAGAAATTACCGCAAAGAACCAGACTATTGAAAAACTGATCAGTTTATGATCCTTTTTATAAGCGTAAACTGCGATAAAGATCATAATTCCGACAAATAAAATTCCTGAAAGAACTGCAGGCTCAAAAATACTTTCCGGGACTGTTACATGATGGTCTACATTCTGCCCGGCGGGAATAAAAAGAAGAAATATATATTTCGGGATCACTTTGAACTGGGTGATCATGTACTGCCATCTAGTTGTATCGGACATATATTCTTTCGGCAATAAATCCGCTGCCAGCCCGATTATCAAGGCTGAAGAAAGGGCTGCAGTCAGAGTTAAAACCAGTTTCTTGCTGCATGATCCCTTCTCATCCCTAATAAAATATATCTCGAAAAGCAGGATCGTCAAAGGAAGAGTGTAAGCCGTCTGCTTGGTCATAACAGCCAATAGTCCGGCAAGTAAGAAAAGAGTGAATTTAAAAACTTTTTTAACCGTCTCTTTTTCATTCCTGAATAAATAGTACATGATCAGAGCTGCCGCATAAAATGCGAAAGAAAGCGATTCCATTCTCTGAACAATATATGTTACAGCTTCTGTCTGTATTGGATGAACAGCAAATATCAGTGCGGAAAACAACCTGATGATCTTTTTATTTTTGAGTACTGCATCCTGCTTAATAACTCCTGAATTCAGGAGGATTCCGGTCAGTATGAAAACCAGAACAGATGAAATTATATGAATTATCACATTCACTAAATGGTATCCGAAAACGCTGTACTCCCCTAAATGATAATTTACTGCGAAAGTAAACTGCGCCGGAGCCCTCTGAATAAAATGGAACCAGAATGACAGATCTTTAAAGCTGTCAAAATTCTTATTGTGCAGCGACTGGAAAATATGGTGGATGTCATCGTATTGGAACGAGTTATGGAATGAGTTGTAATAAACAATTAAAACAGCGAGCGTAATAACAACAACCGAAATCATGTAGAAATTTTTTGAAAAAATTCCTTCCGGTTTTTCTTTTGAGGACGATTCTATATTTCTCTTTTTTTTTCTCATAAATTCATTAATAAAAAGGACGGGGCTACCCCGTCCTTCAATATTCTCAATAAAGTTGAACTAGAATTTCAATTCGGATTTCATTTTATAGCTGCTGTATCTCCATTTTGCATTCTCTTCGGCTGCACTGAATAAAGTTTTCGCTTCTTCGGGGAATGTTTTCAATAATGATGTATATCTGACTTCACCCTGTAAAAACGACTGGAACTTATCCCAGGCCGGTTCTTTTGAATCAAGCGTGAAAGGATTTTTGCCGTCTGCTTCAAGCATTGGATTATACCTGTACAGGTGCCAGTATCCTGCTTCAACCGCAAGTTTTTGTTCCTGCTGGGTTTTGCCCATTCCAGCCCTTAATCCGTGATTGATGCACGGTGAATATGCTATTATAAGAGAAGGTCCCGGATATGCTTCGGCTTCTTTTAATGCTTTAAAATACTGAGCCTGATTCGCGCCTATTGCGACCTGAGCGACATAAACATATCCGTAGCTCATAGCCATCATTCCCAAGTCTTTCTTTCTTATCTTTTTTCCCGATGCGGCGAATTTTGCGACAGCGCCGACCGGGGTTGATTTTGACGACTGACCGCCCGTATTTGAATATACTTCGGTGTCCATTACAAGAAGATTTACATCATCGCCTGAAGCTATAACATGGTCAAGACCTCCATAGCCGATGTCGTAGGCCCATCCGTCTCCGCCGAATATCCATACCGATTTTTTTACAAGATACTGATCCAGTTCCTGAATTTCTTTTATTGATCCGCAGCCGCAGGTTTCGTTTTTCACAGCTGCTCTGACAAGTTCAGCAGCTTTTTTCGATTCTTCGGCATTATCATGGCCGGCTATCCACATTTCAAAAGCGGTCTTAGTCTCCGGCTTTATTCCGCCTTTTTCAATGGCGGCTTTCATTTTTATAACTAATCTGTCCCTTAGCTTATTGACAGCCAGAGCCATTCCCAAACCGTACTCGGCATTGTCTTCAAATAAAGAGTTTGCCCATGCGGGGCCTTTGCCTTCGGCGTTGGGGCAGTATGGAGTTGACGGAGCTGATCCGCCGTAAATGGAAGAACAGCCGGTCGCGTTGGCGACCATCATCCTGTCGCCGAACAGCTGGGTAATAGTTTTTATGTAAGGCGTTTCACCGCATCCACCGCACGCGCCTGAGAATTCAAACAAAGGCTGCGCGAACTGTGAAGATTTTACATTTGCGAATTTATCGGTAAGCTTGTCTTTATATGTTACATTTTTAGATATAATATTCCATCTTTCTACTTCTGCAGTCTGAGTGCCCAAAGCTTTCATTTCAAGCGCTTTGCCTTTTGGGGCAGGGCAGACATCGGCGCAGTTTCCGCAGCCTGTACAGTCTAAAGGACTGATCTGAATTCTGAATTTGAGCCCGTCGAATTCTTTTCCGATAGCTTTTAACATCTTTGTATCTGCCGGCAGTTTTTTCTCTTCATCCGCGCTGATAAGGAAAGGCCTGATCACGGCGTGCGGACAAACGTAGGCACACTGGTTACATTGGATACAATTTTCGCTGATCCATTCGGGCACGTTTACCGCTATCCCTCGTTTTTCATATTCTGTTGTTCCAGCCGGGAATGTGCCGTCCTCTCTGTTTAAGAATGCGCTCACAGGCAGATCATCGCCTTTCTGCGCGTTCATTATATCGCATATGCCTTTGATAAAATCCGGTCTGCCTGCTCCTCTCTCGATCATAAATCCGCTACTCTGGATCTTTTTCCATTCGGCAGGAATTTCCACCTTGACAATCTTTTCTCCGCCGAGATCAACTGCGGCGTTATTCATTTTTACAACTTCTTCGCCTTTTTTGCCATAGCTTTTGATTATGAATTTTTTCATCTGTTCTACGGCCAGTTCGTACGGGATTACCTGCGATATTTTAAAGAAAGAAGCCTGCATTATCGTGTTTGTTCTGTTGCCTAGGCCTATCCCTTCCGCTATCTCTGTTGCGTTTATTATGTAAAACCTTATATCATTCTCGGCCATATATTTTTTCATGCTGTCCGGAAGTCTCTTTTTTGTTTCCTCTACATCCCAGATCGAATTGAAAAGAAATGCCCCGCCTTTTTTGAGTCCTTTGAGAACATCGTACTGGTTTATATAAGCCGGAACATGGCATGCGACAAAATCCGGTGCGTTCACAAGATAAGGGCTTCTTATAGGAGCATCGCCGAACCTTAAATGAGACGCGGTAAATCCGCCTGATTTTTTTGAATCATAAGCAAAATACGCCTGGCAGTATTTGTCTGTGTTGTCCCCGATGATCTTTATCGAGTTTTTATTCGCGCCGACGGTTCCGTCAGACCCGAGGCCGTAGAATTTAGCTGCGTAACTTCCTTTTCTTTCGAATGTAACCGGTTCAACAACAGGAAGTGACTTGAACGTTACATCGTCAACTATTCCGATCGTGAAATCATTTTTAGGTTCTTTCGCTTCAAGGTTTTTATATACCGCGAATATCTGGTCTGGAACTGTGTCTTTTGACGACAGTCCGTAGCGTCCTCCGACTATCAGAGGCTTAGCTGCTTCATCGTAAAATACAGATTTTACATCAAGATACAGCGGTTCTCCGACCGAACCGGGCTCTTTGGTTCTGTCGAGCACAGCTATCCTTTTTACCGACTTGGGAAGTACTTTAAAGAAATATTTTTTAGAGAACGGCCTGTAAAGGTGAACTGAGACCAGGCCGACTTTTTTTCCTTTCTCAATAAGATAATCAATAGTTTCTTTGATCGTTTCGGTGACTGAGCCCATAGCGATTATTACATTTTCCGCGTCTTTGGCTCCGTAATATGTGAACGGGTGATATTCTCTGCCTGTTTTTTCTGTTATTTTACGCATATATTCTTCCACAATATCAGGAACTTCATCATAAAATTTATTCGAGACTTCTCTTGTCTGGAAATATATGTCGGGATTCTGGGCAGTACCTCTTGTGACCGGATGTTCCGGGTTGAGCGCGTTCGCCCTGAATTTTTTTAAAGCTTCATAATCGATCAGTTCAGCCATGTCTTCGTTTTCAAAATACTCTATCTTCTGAACTTCGTGAGAAGTTCTGAATCCGTCGAAGAAGTGGACAAAGGGAATTCTTGATTTTATCGCTGTCAAATGCGCTACACCCGCAAGGTCCATTATCTCCTGAACGCTGCCAGTAGCAAGGAACGCGAATCCTGTCTGTCTTGCGCTCATTACATCGCTGTGGTCTCCGAAGATCGACAGTGCTTGAGCCGCCAGACTTCTTGCGCTTACATGGAATACGCCGGGAAGCAGTTCTCCCGCTATTTTATACATGTTAGGGATCATCAGAAGAAGACCCTGGGATGCGGTATATGTTGTCGTTAAAGCTCCCGCCTGCAGAGAACCGTGAACAGCTCCGGCCGCTCCGCCTTCAGACTGCATTTCGGTTACTTTTACGGTTTCTCCGAAAATATTTTTTCTGCCGTGTGCCGACCATTCATCAACGAATTCGGCCATATTTGATGACGGTGTTATCGGATAGATTGCCGCCACTTCGCTGAACATATAGGCGATATGCGCAGCCGCGGTGTTTCCATCGCATGTCATAAATTTCCTGTTTCCCATACTTACTCCTTCTATGCTGATTTTTAACTTTATACGCGTAGTTGAAAAGCAGTCAAAAAATATCATTTTTATCATAATTTAGCAAGTTTAAAAATAATTAAAAAAAGTTCAAAAAACGACTTGAGGGTCACTAGATGACACTGATCTATGTTTAAATTTATGTAGTTGACTTAAAAACATTAGATTTATATATTTAGTTGTCTTTAAGTTCATTAAATAATTAAATATAAAGGAGCACAAAATGAAAAAAGGATCTGTTGCAATCCTTTGCGGCGGAGGCCCGGCGCCCGGCATCAATACGGTCGTTGCTACCATAGCCAAAAGATTCATCTCGGACGGATATGCGGTTCTCGGGCTGAATTACGGTTACAAAACAATGTTCACGGACGAGCCGAACTTCATAGAATTGAATTTCGAGCTTGCGGACAGAATATTCAGCATGGGCGGTTCGTACCTAAAAATGAGCCGTTACAAGCCCAAAGATGCCGAATTCTCGACGGAGTTTTTTTCGAAGCATAATGTCAAACTGCTTGTAACGATCGGCGGGGATGATACCGCTTCATCCGCAAACAGACTCACAAAATATCTTGAGGCGCATGATATAAAGATTCAGAACATCCACGTGCCTAAGACGATAGATAATGACCTGCCGCTTCCCTACAATCTTCCGACCTTCGGATATCATACTTCAAAGAACGAGGGGACTAAAATCGCTCTGACCGTTTATGAGGACGGAAGGACAAGCGGAAACTGGTTCATTGTCTGCTCAATGGGCAGAGAAGCTGGACATCTGGCGTTCGGCATAGGAGCCAGCGCGCATTATCCGATGATAATCGTGCCGGAAATGTTCAAAAATGTCGAAGTCACCTACGAAAGAATGATCAAGATGATGGTGTCATCAATCGTGAAAAGAATGCTTTTGGGCATAGACTACGGCGGTGTTATTATCAGCGAGGGCGTTTACCATTTCATGTCTGATGAAGAGATCTTAAAATCCGATGTTCATTTTTCTTATGATGAACATGGTCACCCCGAACTTGGCAAGGTCAGCAAAGCCCATATTTTCAATTCTCTGCTTCAGGTGGAGCTTAATAAACTGAGGATAAATGTTAAAAGCCGTCCGGTGGAGATCGGATATGAAGTAAGATGCGTTAACCCTATCGCATTTGATCTTAGATACTGTTCCTCTCTCGGGAACGGCGTTAAAGAACTGTTCGACAGGGGCGAAAAAGGCTGCATCGTGATAGCCAGACCTGACGGGCGGGTCGAACCGCTTTATCTGAGGGATATCGCGGATGAAAAGGGAAAGATAAAACCCAGGCTATTGGATGTCGAAAGCGAATCTTTCAAACTGATCTTTAACAGCATGGCTTCGATCAAAGAAAGCGATTACGAAGATGCTAAAAAATACCTGTCTAATCCTGAGGATTACGACCTGAAAAATATACTCGAGTTATAAAGGAGACCAAAATGAGCGAAAACAACGAAAAAATGAAAATGCTTGACCTGTCCATTGCCCAGATCGAAAAAGCTTACGGAAAGGGCACAATAATGAAACTCGGAGAGGACAAGCCTATATTAAAGCTTGAATTTATACCCACCGGCTCATTCGGTCTTGATATTGCTACTGGTATTGGCGGATATCCTAAAGGAAGAATAATAGAGATATTCGGGCCTGAAAGTTCAGGAAAGACCACGCTTGCGCTTCACGCTATCGCCGAAGCCCAGAAAATGGGCGGTATAGCTGCTTTCATCGATGCGGAACACGCCCTTGACACAGGTTACGCCCACAAGATCGGCGTTGATGTAAAAAACCTTCTTATATCCCAGCCGGATTATGGCGAACAGGCGATGGACATTGCGGAAACTCTGGTAAGATCGAATGCCATTGACATAATTGTAATAGATTCTGTCGCGGCTCTTACGCCGAAGGCCGAGATCGAAGGCGAAATGGGCGATTCGCACATGGGTCTTCAGGCAAGACTGATGTCGCAGGCTTTGAGAAAACTGACATCTTCGATATCAAAATCAAAATGTATAGTGATATTCATTAATCAGATCAGGATGAAGATCGGAGTCATGTTCGGCAATCCCGAAACTACGACCGGCGGGAACGCGTTAAAATTTTACGCTTCGATCAGGCTTGATGTAAGAAAAATATCACAGGTAAAGGACAAGGAAGAGATGACCGGAAGCAGGACAAGAGTGAAAGTCGTGAAGAACAAGGTCGCTCCGCCTTTCAAAACAGCCGAGTTCGATATGATGTACGGCTCAGGCGTTTCAAGAACCGGGGAAATACTTGATCTTGCTGTCGAAAATGATATAATAAAAAAATCAGGCTCGTGGTTCTCGTACGGGGAAAACAGGATAGGACAGGGTCTCGACAAGGTTAAAGCTTATATGGAAGAAAACCCGGCCGTTCTTGCCGAAGTCGAGAAAAAAGTAAGAGAACTTTTCAACGTATAAAAAATTAATCTGAAGAGGATAAATTGGAAGATTTGGGAAAACTGATCCAGACAAGGATCGACAAGATCAAAACAATCAGGGAAATGGGTATCAACCCGTTCCCTTATAATTATAAAGTCACCGATTTTTCGAAAGATATTATTGATAATTTCGAAGAGTACAGCAAGAATAATGAAGAGCCGAAAACCGCATCGGTGGCAGGCCGGATCATGGCCGTCAGGCTCATGGGAAAGGCGGCATTCTGCTCAATACATGATAAAAAAGGGAACATCCAGCTATATGTAGCTCAGAAGAACATCGGAGACAGCCTGTACGAGATGTTCAAGCATCTTGATATAGGTGATATCATCGGAGTCGGCGGCATTGTAAAAAAGACACAGGTGGGCGAAATAACTGTATATGCTGATTCTTTAACGCTTTTAACAAAAAACATCCGTCCTCTTCCGATCGTAAAAGAAAAGGACGGTGAAGTTTTCGACGCTTTTAACGATAAGGAACTGCGCTACAGGAACAGGCATCTCGACCTTCTGGTTACGCACGGTATTAAAGAAACATTTGAAAAAAGGATCAGGATAATTAAGACCGTTAAAAGAATTCTGGACGGAAAAGATTTTCTCGAAGTTGAAACTCCGGTTCTTTTACCTATCTACGGCGGAGCGAACGCGGCGCCGTTCACCACACACCACAACACGCTTGATATGATGCTGTATCTGCGCATTTCACTCGAACCTTACCTTAAAAGGCTGATAGTCGGCGGAATAGACAGAGTTTATGAGATCGGAAAGTGCTTCAGGAACGAAGGCATGGACAGGACCCACAACCCCGAGTTCACTATGCTTGAACTTTATCAGGCTTATGCGGACTATAACGACATGATGAACCTTACTGAAGAACTTTTCGAAACGGCCTGCAAAGAGATTCATGGAAAAACTGAGATAGAATTTGACGGGAATAAAATCGAATTGAAAAGACCGTGGCGCAGGCTCAAAATGGTTGACGCTATAAAAGAATACGCCCAGATAGATGCTGAAAGCCTCAGCGATGATGAAATGAAAGTTCTGATCAAAAAGAAAGGCGGAGAGATAAAGGGCGCTTTTATCCGCGGGCTTGCGATAAATGAGATATTCGAGCTTTATGTCGAAGATAAACTGGTCCAGCCTGTTTTTATTACGCATCAGCCGCTGGAAACCACGCCTTTGTGCAAGGTGGATTATGAGGATGAAAGATATCTGCAGAGGTTCGAGCTGTTTATTAATGGTCACGAATACGCAAATGCGTACAGCGAATCGAACGATCCGGTATTCCAGAGAAAAACCCTCTACGAGCAGTCCCTCAGGAAAGATGTGGATGCCGAGGTAAGCCCCATGGACGAGAACTTCGTTCAGGCTATTGAAACGGGAATGCCCCCGACCGGGGGCCTCGGGATCGGAATTGACAGAATGGTTATGCTTCTTACCGGAGAAAGATCTATAAGGGATGTCCTGTTATTCCCGACAATGAAACCAGATAAATAGTCATAAAGAATATCGTTGACATTTACCATTTAAATATTTACTTTACTTAAGATTACAGTTGGCGGTAGGATTGGGGAGTCAGACCGCCTGATAATATGAAAAAAAATGAGTTCTATAGAAATGAACATAGCTGTTATTGATGATGACATTTTAGCTCTTCGATTATTCAGGGACACTCTTGAGCACATGGGGTATTCGTGCAAGATATTCAACAACACTGAAACTGCTCTGCAGGAAATAGATAAATTCGATGTTGTGCTGCTTGATTACCACCTTGGAAGGGTGAACGGTAAAGACCTTCTTAAAAAAATTAAATCCATAAAAGAGGATATCGTAGCGATCATGATCTCGGGCTATATGATCCAGAACATAATCAACCGCGACCTCAAAGATCAGCTATACGCGTTTTACAATAAGCCTGTTGATTTCGACAAACTGAAAATGGATCTTGATGCGATCAGCGCCTGCCTAAAAGATAAAGAATTATAACTTATTCAAAGATCGATCTTACAAAGCTTTCAGGATCAAATTCCTGAATGTCTTCTTTTTGTTCTCCGATGCCTATAAACTTCACCGGTATATCAAGTTCCTGGTTGATAGCTATGGTAACTCCGCCTTTTGCTGTGCCGTCCAGCTTTGACAAGACTATTCCGGTAACGCCCGAGGTTTTCCCGAACTGTTTAGCCTGATTTAAAGCATTCTGACCGGTAGTGGCATCAAGCACTAAAAGAACTTCATGCGGAGCGTTGGGATTTAATTTTTTCAGCACTCTTGAGATTTTCTCTAGCTCGTTCATTAGGTTAACTTTATTATGAAGTCTGCCGGCAGTATCAATAAGAACTATATCTGCTCCCCTCGCTTCTCCCGCCTTATAAGAATCATAAGCCACCGCAGCCGGGTCCGAGTTCATTTTATTCTTTACAAAATCTGCTCCCGACCTGTCCGCCCACACCTCGAGCTGCTCTATCGCCGCCGCCCTGAATGTATCCGCAGCGCCGATCAAAACCTTAAATCCCTTATTTTTATAGTAATAAGCCAGCTTGCCTATCGTTGTCGTCTTGCCGTTACCGTTGACCCCGACTACAAGGATCACATGGGGTTTTTCGACTATCTTAATATCTCTGTTTTCATCTTTTTTGATAAGAGAAACTATAACATCTTTTATTAATTCCTTAACGTTCCTAATCTCTTCACCGTTTTTGATCTTCTTCCGTACTTCCTCAAGGATATTTTCGGTCGTTTTAACCCCTATATCGGATGTATAAAGAGCTTCCTCGAGTTTTCCGAGTGTATCCTCATCTATCTTTTCCGAAGTGAATACAGAGCTTATTTTATTCAGAATATTCGCTTTTGTCTTATGCAGCGACGACGAGAGCTTTTCGAACATGCTTTGCTTAGGCTTTACATCTTCAGGTTTTTCATCTTCTTTTTTCTTTTTAAAAAACAGCATAGGTTCCTTTTTCGTTGTTGGAGAATAAGTGACCAAATATATGAAATTTTATCCGCATAATCAATTAATTTAGAGTTGAATTTAACTGCGAAACTGTATAAATTACTTTTGATGAAAATAATGGAGGTTTAAGTGAAATATATAATTATGATAATGAGCGCACTTCTAATTTTATCCTGCAACCAGAAAGTTATTAAACAGGAAGTTAAACAGGACGAAGTACTCGCAACCTGGAGAGGCGGGCAAGTCACTTTGAACGAATTTGAAGACTTTAAATATAATTACATTTATAAATCAGACTCAGTGAGTTTTTATGAGGATTCTTTAAAAAATGAGCTGGCTTACTTGATCAAAGCAAAAATCGTACTATCAATGATCGATAGCCTAAAACTAGATACGGTTAAGTCTTTAAATGATTTTTATTCTAACAATTTCGACTATATTTCAGTACAAAAACTTAGAGATGACAGTATTCGTAATAAAGTTATTAATAACGGTATGGTTAAGAACATTTATGAAAAGAAAAAATACAAATACAGGATAAGCCACATTCTTTTTTCAAAAGACTCACAGCATGAAATTACAATTGATTCGGTTTATTCTCTAATTATAAAAAACAATCTTCTTTTCGATAGTTTAGCTATAAAATTCTCCGATGATAAGCCAACAGCGAAAAACGCAGGTGACCTCGGCTGGTTTAAATTCGACGAAATGCCGGCGGAAGAGTTCAAACACGCAGTTGCGCCTGAATTAAAAAATAAAATTCTTAAACCTTTCGTTACTAAATATGGTAAACATATTTTAAATATTTCTGATGTGAAAGAGGATGATAAAGATCAAAAGTCTTTTATAGAGGAAAGAATAAATATTATTAAATATCTTGAAAAAAAATACGAAAAAGAGCTCGATAACGCACTGTATGATTTTACCGATAAGTTATTTAAAAAATATAATATTTCAATAGACTCAATTGCCATCGACAAAGCGGTCGATATCTATAATAATTATAACGGCAAAGGCTTGTATGCTGATTCATTCATTAAAAGCATAGAAAACCAGATTATTATCTCAAAACTTGGATCTTTTTCATTCACTTTGGGCGTTCTTAGATCATACTTAAGAGACTATTTAATTCAAAATAAAATTATTGACAGGCATGAAGTAATCAAAGCCAACCATGCCATGTATCGCAGAATTCTGCTTGCGAAATTTGTAAAAGAGCTGAATTACACACGCGAATCTGAGATAATTTATAGAACAAAGCTCCTTACTGTAAATAATTATGTTAAATACTTAATTTATAATTACTTTGTACCTGAACTGGTGCAAAAGCTTGAGAATAACGAAATCAATGAGTTTCCTTCACTTAAAGAAATCAATCTGTTATGGCATAAATCTTTATTCGAGAAATATAATGTCGTCATCAATGACGGTGTATTTAAAAGGTAAAAAAAAAGGGCTGTTCTTCACTCCAGCCCTTTTGTAATAAGCAAATTTACGAAATGTTACTAATTACATTTTTGTTTAATTACTTAACAAGAATCATTTTGTTTGACATTACGCTGTTGCCAGCTTCTAATGTATAGTAGTAAACGCCAGCGCTCAAAGAAGAAGCGTCAAAATTTACAGCGTGGAAACCTGCGTTCATTGTTCCGTTAACCAATGATTTTAAAAGCTGTCCATTGTAGTTGTAAACATTCAATTTTACATTGCTGTTAGAAGCAAGGTCAAATTTTATTGTTGTTGTCGGGTTGAAAGGGTTCGGGTAGTTCTGGTGTAATGTTGTTACAGCAGGAACCATTTCGCTTCCGATTGAAGATGGGCTGTTCATCAGTATTGGTGTTAAAGGTGCGATAGTGCTGACGCCTGCTCCCAACCAATCATCAAGTCCAACAAGTATCGGGTCACCAGAGTTGTCTAGAGTCATTGTGAAAGTTTCTTCCAAAAGATTTACTTCATCTTTTATCTTCACATTCAAAACATCGTTAGCAATCCAAGGAGTTGCGAAATCTCCAACGTTCAAGGATACTGCTGATACTCCAGCTCCAAAAGTTTCATAGTAAGCACCTAGGATCAGCTCATGCTGCATCTCTAAAGGTCTTGCTGTTATCCATCCCTGGAAAGTGATGTTGTCATAAGGTGCTGCGCTGAAATCGTATGGTGTTCCGCCTGCATCTGCAACGCCGACATAAATCTGTCTTGGGTTACCCGCAAAAATTGCAGCACAAGCCATCAGCATCATAATCGCTAATAATTTTTTCATTTACAATCCTCCGTTTTTTATTCCTGTAACACTTCGTAGGGCTAAATATAATCTTTCATGTTTGCTTTGTCAATAAAAAATGACTTAAATTGCAAGTAATAATTTAATGCCTCAGTTTCAATATTATTTTACAAGAATCATTTTTTGAGTCATTGATTTACCGTCAGCTTCCATAGTGCAGTAGTAAACGCCGGCGATCAAAGAAGAAGCGTCAAAGTTTATGCTGTGGGAACCTGCGTTCATTGTTCTGTTAACCAATGATTTTACAAGCTGACCATTGTAGTTGTAAACATTCAATTTTACATTGCTGTTCCTTGCAAGGTCAAACTTTATCGTGGTTGTCGGATTAAAAGGGTTCGGGTAATTTTGGCAAAGTATTGTCTCAGCCGGTATGCTTCCTTCTTCAATTGATGACCACGAAAGAGGTATAGGTGATGTTGGTGCAGTAGTGCTTGTTCCGGCTCCCAACCAATCATCAAGACCCACAAGTATCGGGTCTCCTGAGTTGTCAAGCGTCCAAAACCAGTTTGCATAACAACCGTTTCCTTGATCGACCATTAACATATTCAATTGGTCACCGGCAATCCAAGGAGTTGCGAAATCTCCAATGTTCAAAGATACTGCTGAAAGACCCATACCAAAAGTCTCATAGTAAGCACCTAGTATTAATTCGTGCTGTACTTCCATTGGCCTGGCTGTTATCCACCCTGAAAAAATTACATTATCGTACGGGGCCGCACTAAAATCAAAAGGATTTAATGCAGTATCAACAACACCTATATAGATTTGTCTTGGGTTACCTGCAAAACTTGCTGTACAAACCATCAGCGTGATAATCGCTAAAAAATTTTTCATTTACAATCCTCCTTTTTTTATTCCTGTAACACTTCGTAGCCTTAAATTTAATTGAATAATTTTACAATGTCAATAAAAAAAAAGGACTGCATTTTGCAGTCCTTTCAATACTGTTTTGTAAAGAGATTATTTTACAAGAACCATTTTCTGAGTCATTGATTTGCCGGCAGCTTCCATAGTGTAGTAGTAAACACCTGCACTTAAAGAAGAAGCATCAAAGTTTACAGCGTGGAAACCTGCGTTCATTGTTCCGTTAACCAATGATTTTACAAGCTGTCCATTGTAGTTGTAAACATTCAATTTTACATTGCTGTTGCTAGCAAGGTCAAATTTTATTGTTGTTGTCGGGT
>Ga0209800_10001689_pt1 | contig 21836 bp, 27 predicted proteins | sample Higcelweek8metaG_FD_187174 | JGI IMG/M metagenome (GOLD analysis project Ga0209800, IMG submission 187174) | Freshwater pond sediment microbial communities from the University of Edinburgh, under environmental carbon perturbations - High... | ecosystem: Environmental > Aquatic > Freshwater >...
TTTTCAGCAGGTCAGCCAACGGAACGCGCAACACTTCAATTAAGCGTTCGCCCTCTGAAATGGTAAATTCACATTTACGATTGATCTTGTTGCGTAGGGTTTGTGGGGTCATTTCCAATTGCTGGGCCAGTGACTGCGTAGTAAATCCAAGCAGTCTTGCATGGGGCATGATAAAATAGTACGGTGTTTTGTGAATTATGCTTTTTACCCTCATTACTTGCTCCTTTCGTGAATGATCTACACATATATCGTAACAATCATAAAGTGTGATGTCAACACTATTTTGAAAAGATTTTTTACATTTGTGTTGCATATGCACGCCTAACGTGATACTATTACACTGTAATAAAGGAGGTGATATCGTGGTACAAAAACGCCCAGCCAATCCATTCATTAGTCCGAGATTGCGTAGCCTCAGAAAAGAGGCGGCCATGAGCCAAGAAGAAGTTGCCAATCGTCTTAGCGCAATTCACGGCTATAATGTTGATCGGTCGTTAATTAGTAAATGGGAAACTAAATTTCACGAACCAGAACTGGAAAATCTTTTGGCTTTAGCCAAAATATATGACAGCTCGGCAGAATATATTTTAGGCAAAACTGAGATTGCTCACCCCAATAGTGGTTATAATAAAATTACTAGGCAATCCTTAAAAGAGGGCGAACGCATTTTATTGGACATCTGGGGAGACATCGGTGATGAGGAGAAAAAGTTTTTCATGCGGCAGTTGGAGCGCGCTCGAAAAGAGCGTGGAGAACAGAACGGTAACTAACGATTTGCTCCTGTCATACGGCATAATTACGCACACTCTAAAAATGCCAGCCAAATTGAGGGGATACACAGAAAAATATGACGACATTTTTTTGATATATATTAACGCAGACCATTGTGTTGATTGTCAGTGGATGGCACTCACCCATGAACTCAAGCATATTATAAAAAACGATTTTTGCCATGATTATTGCGTCGATTTGGTTGAAGCCGAAAACAAATAAATGGAGGTAGCAAAATGGCGAGGCGTAGGTCAACGGGTATTCCGGGGTTATCGTTTAGTTTGAAGCGGGCAACCGGTGTCACTGCGGCAAAGCGCAAAATATCAAAAGCAACTGGTATCCCTTTGTCAAAAGCGGGCAGGAGAGCAAAGGTTGGCAGAATGGCCGGGTGCTTAATACCAACCCTGATTTTAATGGCGATTCCTGTAATTTTGCTGATTACTTTACTATAAAGCAAATTGACTTGCATTGTCGAGAATAGGCCACGCAAAATAAAGCGCGGCGGAAAGGGCGCAGCATGGCCAAAAAACACAATCGAGCGCCGGGCGAGGGAACAATCTACCAGAACGCTAACAAGACGTTTACAGCCCAGATTCGCACGCCCGAGGGCCGACCGTCTTTTACCCATGCCAGTATTCGCAAGGTCCGGGCATGGCTGACCCAGCAACAGCGAGAGTTGGACACCGGCGACTATATCGCGCCGTCTGATCTGACTTTAACCGTCTGGTGGGATACCTGGGTCAAAACCTACAAGGCCAAATCCGTCAGCCCGGCCACTTTGGCAACATACAAGTACAGCAAGGCCAGATTACCAGAAACGTTGCTCAAGCAGAAAATGGCAGACATTAAACCGGCAGACGTACAGGCGGCGCTAAATGCCATTAACGGTCAGCGGAGAACAGTGGAGATCACCCGCACGGCGCTTAAAATGTGCTTGAATCAAGCGGTAAAAGATGGCCTATTGCGGAAAAGCCCGGCTGACAACTCCACGCTGCCGCTTAGCACCGCCCCGGGCAAGGCAAAGGCACTGACGCCAGAAGATGATGCCGAGCTGTTAAAACGCCTCACAGGGCCTGGCAGGATCACGGCAAGCGGACAACTGGACCTGCATGACCAGCGAACGCAGACAATCCGCGATGCCTTGTATTTCGTGCGCATGACCGGCGTCAGGCGCGAGGAAGCGGTTAGCCTGGAGTGGGCCGGTGTAGGCGATCAACTGCACATCACCGGCACGAAAAACAAATACTCGGATCGCTTTATCCCCCTTCTGCCAGAAGTCAAGGCCATGCTGGACCGGAGGCGCTTTCGCAAAAACTCCGATTTTGTATTTGCTACGTCCACCGGGGCAAAACTGCACGGAACGGCATTAAAACGCTGGATGGAGAAAAACTCGAACTACACTGTCCACGATCTGCGGCATACTTACATCACCCGCGCCGCACAAGCCGGAATCAACCCGAAAGTGCTTGCCAGCCTGACCGGACACGCAAAAGTCGAGACATTATTAAACATATATACGCACGTCACAGATACCGATAAATATGAAGCGGCTGCAAAAATCGCGGCCAGTAGCAAATGATTAGCAAATGTGAAATAGTCGTTGAATAAAATTAATGTTTTTAAAAAGATAAAAGCCGCTAGAATCAGTATCTAGCGGCTTTTTCTATGGTGGGTAGTATAGGACTCGAACCTACGACCCCTTGCATGTCAAGCATGAAGAATCTTAAATTTAAGTAAATAATTATCAGCTAATGGCCTATATGCGGCATTTAGTAATGCTGAAAATCTTAATATTGATGTCAATTTATAGTCATTTATGAGCCAGTAGCAAATGCAGTAGCAAATGGTACTTTTTTATGCTGATTTTCTGCCGCGTGAATATCGCGCAAGTTGGTTGCAAATACTGCACAGTTTTTGTGACGAAATAAAAAAAGCCCCGCCACTCCGGTTAAGGAATGACGGGGTTTCTTTTATACGCTGACTGCGTTAGGATTGAGCGAGAGATTGACCTGTATCGTCCCCGCTTTAGTCATGACGATCTTGCCCGCGGCATTTCGGCACATCAACTGGAAATTGTACGATCCGCTCATTAGCTCTGTTACCGCGTGCGCAAACGTGGCTGTGACCGTGGTGGTGGCGATTACACAATCCAGATCAACCGCAGTTTCGCCCGCCTTTTTGTAGGTGAGCACAGCCTCGCCGCCGGTCAGGTCAACCGCCGCGCCCGCCTTGTTGGTCACTGGAAATGCGACATCGCCGTCCTCGCCCTGGTAGAATGAAATAGTGTTGCCTGTTACAGTTATCATGTCTGCACCCCCATTGTGGCAGTTGTGTCAAACGTCACCGGCATCTCTGCATCGGTGTCGAACGTAGCATTGAGCGTGGCCAAAGTGTCGAATATGACCGGACATTCCGCCGATGTGTCGAATGTTACCGGCATTGAAGCGGACGTGTCGAACACGATTGGCATGATGGCCGGTGCGTAGCGTAGCCCAAACCCGAACGCCAGAATCGTAATGACCGCTTCGCTGTCGCCCTGCGCGATCTTCTGGCCGCTTGCCTCCGCGCTGACGCTGACATTGGCCGTTGAGCCGCCCGACTTGAACGAGCCGATGCCGTATCCTGCGCCAAACGGAACGATCAGCACGATGCTTTCAGCGCCGCCGCTCTTGATTGCTTGGCCCAGTCCGTCCGTGCTCACTTCGATTGTGGAATAAGCACCGTTTATCGCCGTTTTAACGCCGGACGCAAAGCCGGACACGCTAACACTCGCAGTAGAGCCGCCAGAGCGAATAGACGTACCTGCGCCCTCTGCTGTGACCGTTACCGTTGCGGCCGATCCGCCCTGCACAGAACCGACCGGCTGACCGGATCCTTCTGCCGTGATGATGACAGTGGATTCAGACGCGCCTTGTTTGATGCTTTGCCCGCCGCCCTCGCCGGAGACGGTGACAGTCGCATTGCTCGAACCTTGCCGGATCGCTTGCCCGCCAGATTCAGCCGTGACATTTACGGTTGCGCTGGCAGAACCGGCCTTGATGGCCAATCCTGCGCCTTGAGAATCAACGGTGACGGAAACGCTGCTTGCACCCTGCGCGACTTTCTGTCCGCCGCCTTGAGCGCTGACGGTGACGCTTGCAGTAGAACCGCCAGACTTGATTGCCGCGACAACCTCGCCCGCGCCCTCTGCGCAACAATAGGCTTCTAGTGTCGATTAATAACTTAGCAAATCCGTGTCGTATGAGAACCAATCAATAACCTTGCTAGCGATACATTTGCCAAGTTTTGGGGCACCGGTTATTGACATATGCAGACCATCATAGAAGTCGCCCTGATTGACGCCCCATGCGCCACTGTTAGAAAACACGCCGCTTTCCAAAGTGTTGATGACCGGAACACTAACCCTTCGACCTGAACGTTCGATTATATCGCCCTTATTTAGAACAATCGGATAAGTATCAGTAGCATCGGCTCGTTGGGGTGGGGTAATAAAAAATATTTGGGCATTTGGGTAAAGACCGCGCAATGTTTCTGCATGGTAACGAATCGCGCCCGGATAGGTTGTACGAACAACACTGGCCAATGCAATCATGCCGCCACCATCAAAATATTGAGCTTCAATATCTGCGTCAGTAACAGTAGCTGGAGTGTCATTTGTCCCGGCAAATATAATTATAATGTCAGGCGCAGCATAGGCATTATTGATGATCTTCTGCACCTGATTGCCTATAACGTTCCCGACATTATCGCCAGCAACAGGATTTCCGTCATAGACTGTACCGACACGATCTGTCAGCCATGCGCCACTCAAGGCCAGATTTACATATGACGATGGGAGCATAATCTTGCGAAAGTATCTGAACCATCCACGGGCATCATCACCAATGTTTGTCAGACTATCTCCCAACAAAAAAATGCGTTTGTTTTGGTAGGGTTTTAACGCCATATTATCGGCCAGTTTCTTGATTGTTGACAAGCTGTTGATCGTTCCCGAAAACCATCCGTGCAATTGATTGTCCGCAAGAAGTGTAATTACCTGCGCGGTATTGACTGGCTCGTTTCCAGAACCATCTTTAGCTGTAAGGTCAATAACCATAATGTCATCAAAAATTACCGTCGTCGTTGATGGGTTTGCCACGGTAAGTTTTGCACGTAAACCCGTTCCCGTAATAGTTCTTAAAAGAGATATTCGTTGCCACACGCCAATTTTAGTTGTGTCAGCCGCGACGGAAAGAATATTGGTTGAAGCCGCATAATCGGACGTTACAAGTGACACAATTCCAGAAGTGTATGCTTCAATATATAGCCACGCAGAAACAAAAGCTATGTGAGTTTCTGGCACAAGAAGCGCCTGATAATATTCGCAATTACTTGCTGATACCGCCATCTTGAGTGACTTCGTGCCATCCAGCACCGTTACCGCATCAATCGTAGCAGTTGCAGTTCCATTTTTTATCCATCCGGTAAGACTAGACTCAAACCCTGGATTACTAACAAGATTAATTGCAGGATATAATGGCAATGCCTCAACCTGCGCCGCCGTTGGGGCGCTGATCTTTGTTCCGTTTCCAGCTACAAAACCATCAATTGCCGTATTGGTCGATCCAACCGTGATCGTTCCTGCATCACCGGCCTGCGCCACAATTTGCCAGTATGTTGCATTAGTCGGCAGAGTGCCAGCGACACCTGATGCCGTGTGCATGATGTACGACGAGCCGAGATAATACGCCTTTTCGCCGACAGCATAAACCTTGGCAGGGATAAACGCTTCCCAGACAGCGCGAGCGGCTTCTTCGTCTTGGATGTCGGCAACCCATTCGGGATATGATATTAAAGCCGCGGATTGAACGGTGCCAGGCAGTGCGCGAATATTGGAAAAGCTGATTTTCAATGTGGTGTGGATATTGAAATTAAAGTGTTGGACGTAGCACGCAAGTCTGCCAATAGCATAGAGCGTCTCATCTAATGTGTACGAAATGGTATTACCGCTTACGACAACACCGTCAGACGCGTCACGGTCAGCGTATGTGCCGTCGCCTAATGCGAAATGCAGGTTGACAGTGCCGTCGAATGACGCGATGTCGGTATAGGTTATGATCAGGTTGTAGGCAGAGATGTCGCCCTGAGTGAGGACGTGACCGCAGTTGTAACCGTGGTCTGTTGACTTGACATTGATCTCGATGTCTTGATAGTTGATGTTTTCCATATCGTCTTTCCCTTCATATGGTTATTTACGCTTTCCAGCGTCCGATTGCGATGGCTCCGATTGCTATTTGGCAAGCGACGCTTGTTGCGGCAAAAAACACGTAAATACTGTCAGCGGCAGTTGTTGAAACGTCACTGAACGAAATCCTTGATACAGATATCGGATTTGTTCCGCCAGCCGCGGCGATAAGATTCCTATATCCTTCTGTCATTGCCATGAGTTAATCCCCCTCTTATTGCAAAGCCGAAATACCGGCCTTGCGCTTGTTTTCGCTGACCAAAAGTGCGGTTTTTGCATTGTTTAGGTCTGCCGTGTACTGCGCGATTTTGAGCTTGGCGGCGTCAATGGTTGCCTTGTCGACACGCATGAGCACGTCAAGCATTTTGGCGAATGTGGCGTCACCAACGACGCCTGACGCGGCGAGGCCGTTTCTCGACTGGAATGTTTTCGTTGCCGCTTCTGACAATGCGCCGAAATCGCCGTCTACCTTCAGGCCGACATCAATGGCCGCATTAAGCGCGGTCTGCCAGAATTTCACGCTGTCCCCTTTGTCCCCTCGTTTCATGTCGTCCCCTCCATTCATCACATCGTCAAAGTCGGCAAAATCGCTTTTAGCGCCGCCGTATCCTCTCGTTTCGATTGGCTGAATGTGCCACGGCTCGCCTTTGACGGTGTGCGTGATCCCGTACTTGTTAATGGATTCCACCCTGCCAGCGGCCCACAGGTCATAGTCGTGGTTGAGCGTGCCGGGATACACTCCCCGCCCGTCCAGCGTGCGCACGCGATTGAAATCAACCGCAAGGCCGTACTCGTGCCAAGACGTGCCGGGCTTAGCGGCGAGGTTGCCGCCCGCCAAATAGTTGTTGTACGCGGCCACCTGTTCGGCATAGGTTCGGAATCCGTACATGGTGACTTTGGCTTTTACAACGTCCCGGACGTATGCGGCGAGGCGATATAAAAAGACCAGAGAAATCTCTGGTCCTTTCGTGAACGCTATCCAGTTTTGCCATTCGTGGCATTCGGGATATTTACCGGGAATGATTTTCATTTAGCCTCGCCGCCCTTGTTCCGCAGTTGCTCCAGTGCGTTTTTGACAATCGGTGGTAATGGCACGCCCATGATGCCCGCGTTTTCGATGACGGATAACCCTTCATTGCCAGTGAAGTACAGGATCATAGCCGTTCTGATAACGCCGTTAAGCCCCAACGCAAGGTCAAGATTGACGCCAAGCCAAATCAAAAGAAGCATCAAGCCTTTACGGCACAGACCCTTAAACATGGCCCTGCTGTCGGCCGCTCCGGTCGAGGATTTTCCGGACTTTTTCCAGACGATCGCGACTAGTAAACCGGTGATAACGTCTATCGTCATGACTGATACCAGTACGATCATAGCCGTGTCCCACCCTCCTAATGCTGTCGCTATTGCTGTGCCTACCACGGAAAGGGCTGTCAGACTGATAGTTTTAATTGCCATTGGATTCATTTTTCGATCCCTCCTATTTCCATCTTCCGATTGCTGTTACACGCGCCGCCAGAGCAGAGGCGGAACTGACCGAACTCATTCGGTAAATATCAACCGTTGTAGTCGAGTAATTTGTTCTAGTCAGCCAAGATGTCGCAATGTTGAATCCGCCCTCGACTGACGGTGTATCGGTAAATGCAACCGGGAAAGTCCAGGTTGTCGCGGCGCTTGTGAAGACGTTGCCCGACGCGGTTGTTGCAGTCATTGAGGAGGTTGTTTGTCTACAGATCATCAAGCCGCTGGAAAATTTGGTGTACGTGCCGTTTGCGTTGGACCCGCTTTCAACGATTGGATCAGCCCCGACATACGGCACGGCGGTAAACGGATTGCTCGAGCCGCCCGCCAGGTTCATTTTCAGCGCGATAGCATCGGCATTGTCCTTTGCCCTCATGTCCAGTTTGTCCACGCTGTCGGTCAATGGTTCACTGTCCACAATGTAATTGTTTTCGGTGTATAGCAGGTCGCCGACGTCTGTTTCCAGAGAGGTAATCCGCGCCTCATGCCCGCTGACGATGCCTAGTGCCGTATCAAGCGCCGTGTACTCGCTGGTTGATTCGACTGCCGCGGTATAGTCTGCGGCCGCCACAACCTCCACTTCGAACGATTTCGACTTCATGACCGCGCCGCCGCTGAACGTCACCCGAATTTCACAGCTGCATGTTCCCGCTACCGCGCAGAATTGGGAAGTAAGCGCAATATACGCCTCGCCCGCGTCCGCGTCCGTGACCGTGAAGTTGTTGAAAATAATCGTTGCATCGGGCTTAGTGGCATAGAGCGTAACGGTCGCGCCGGTGATGTCGATTGGCAAACTCCCCGCGTACAGCTTGACCGCAAGAGTGCGCCCGCTGGATTCGCCCTGCACGGCTAACAGCCGGTCAAGAATAGGCCGGTTCATATCTACTAATATCGTTTTAGTCGCCATTCGCTCACCTCTTTAATATCTGGTCAACCATCAAATCTATGTCCTTCTGGTCAACTCGAAAATCATTGTTCACGTCCGCCCTGATCTGCTGGACTGGGGTCAATTGATACTTCCCTTGCAGAAACCAGCAAACCATTGTGCAATCGATAGCGTTCACCTTGCCGTCATTGTTCAGGTCAGGCGGCGCGTGAATTAAAAAGGCCAGCATCAGCAAGCCCACGCAAAGATACTTCATGTTTGCCCCCCCTTAGTGAACAATACAAACAGCGTCAGGATTGCCGCCCGTGCGATACAAAGCGCCTACCGGCAAGCCAGCGGTTACAGCGGCGGCGTTGTTGGCGTAGGCGCTTAGAAATTGGGTATCATCAACATTGTCAACAATACGGACAAACCCGTCTTTGATTTTAATGGCCGCCACGCCCTCAACTATGGCAACATAAGCGCCGGTCGTTCCGTTTGGCGCATAGCATACTAGCCGCCCGCCCGATGTGGTGGTTGATCCGTTAGACCCGGACGCGCCGACCTCCATGTAACCGTAGTCGTCATCGTCGTTTATTGCGTGAAAAACAGCGCCGTGGGCTGTGTAATGAATTTTGAACCTTTTGACATATGTACCGTTGCCTAAAACATCATAGTAGCCGTACATCGCGTCAGGCGTGAGCGTGGTGGGATCGTCACCTACCGCGATAAACCCACGGTCGTCAAGCTGTGAGGTCATGGCGTCGGCGACAAACCGCGCGCGCCCGGCGATAACCCGCATGCCCATTGCTTTGACATCGTTGATATAGACCGCCCAGCCGTCTTGAGCATTGCCCTTAATAGTGATAACGTCATCTTCTAGTGTTGCTTCTGCGACAAAACCGTCTTCATGGTTGATGTAGACATTGTTGTATTCCTCGCCCTGCATCAGCGCCCCGGACATCTGCTGGTCAAGATTGGCCACGCTCGTATCAATGCCGCTGACCGTCTGGCCTAAGTTTGGCTTTTTGTCGCCAATGGTCAGGTCGTCATACCGCTCAGACAGCACGTCCCAGACAACGGAAATCACCCTCAAAGCTAAATCGACATTCAATGGCTCGTGCTTGACTGTGACAGTATCGCCAAGATCGACCGTGTTCAGCGCGGCAAACTGGTCGTACCCGTCCACACCCGCCAGGCTGGCGAACTGTACTGCTAACGTCACGGCGGGCCGGTCCAGCCCAGCGGCAAACAGAGCGTTGCACCGTGCGCGCATTTCCGTATAGGCGTCTCCATCAGTGGCGTACTGCACCACGCCGCCCGTATCCGCCGCACCCACTTTGATATCGTCAAAATGAGTAGTGGTGTATCGCTTTCTGGGCAAGGTTGATGTGGTTGACGACACATAGGTTTCCGGCAGTTTAAGCACGCCGCCGTCTTTGCTGACGGCAGTAGGGCAGATGTCGGAGTACGCACCGGAAATATCCTCTGTCATGGTCAGGCCGGTCAGGTTCTTTCGATAGGCAATGATCACGCCATTGTTCGCGCCTATCTGCGAGTTGATCTTAACAGCGAAGTTGTCGCGCTCGATCTCCCCGCCCCAGCGGTTGATCATGGACTGGTCATCTGTGCCAATAAACGCCGCTACTGGGTTGGTTCGGACATAATAGGCCGTTGCAATGCCCGCGATATCTGACGCGAAAGTGAAATCTGTTGCTTCTGTACACCCTGCCAAAATCGCTTGACCGGCAGTAGCGGCAGACGCGGCAGAAGGGCGAGTGTCCAGAATGAAATTGTCCAGCAGATCATAGAAAACATGTCTGGCGTAGACCGGGATCGTGCCGAAAATAGGTTTGTCTATCTTGTAAATCCGAAATAATTGATATCCTCGATAAGTCCAAACCTTGATAACCCGGCCTACTGCCAGCTTGGAATACTTCTCGTTTTCGTCCTGCGGGTGGTTCATGGTCAGCGAGAAATCACCGTTGATCTCTTCCGTAACCTTGCACTCGGACGGACACAGCCCGCCTAAGCCGTTGCCGGTGAAGGTGGTTTCGGTTGTGTCATAAATGATGACTGCATGCAATCAAAACCACCTCCATTGCGGCACGATTAACACGGTTACACCGGAAAGGGCAATCGTGTTCAGCCCGGGAACCAGGACGGGGAACTCGCCGGACATTTTCGCGGCTTCATTAACCGTGCCTTTGTAGACTTCTTGAATTTCGGAATTGATCGTTAAATAAGAATCGATCCCCGATAACGTAATCGCCACGCCATTAATCGTGATTGTGCCACTTGTACCGTAAACCGTGATGATCGGCAATGAATCCCGTGTGCCGGGGTGATACAGATTGCCAGACACGGACAGCGCGATTGTTTCCGGTACGGCCTCATAGCGGAACGGTTGGCACTCGAACGTCACGATGAACGAACGCACAAGCGGAACGATCCGCGCCGGTTCTATCTTGCTGACCACGCGGGCGCGGACGGAATGATCCTCGTCGTCCGATGTCCGCAAAGTACCCGACCCGCGAAGCCAGTTAAACACATCATCGCGCATACGGTCGTCCAGCATGGTCATTTCGCAAGTGGTCTGATATGCACGATACGCATCTTCCGTCCGGTACAGCGTCCCGTCCTTGCCCGATATCTCGATTGTTTCGAACTTTTCTTCCGGCACTTGGAACACAGGGAGCTTTTGCACGGCGATTTTATAGTCTATGGAATTTTCGCCATTCCATGAAATATAACTTATGCCATCAAGCCACATACTAAGCCCCCTGAGCCGCCGCTATCTGTCTGCGGTAGAACTCTAATTCTTCCGCAAACTGCTTCACGTCCTGCGTCCTGTTATTGACGAACGTGCCAATATTGATCGTGTAGCCTCCCGATCCTCCGCCCATTGAGTAGGCTTTATTTTGTTCGGCGGTCAGTACCCGCTCGCCTTTGTGCAACAGGGCGGGCATGTTGTCGGACATGACATAATCCAAGCCGACTTTCAGGCGCGGCAGCTCGTTGATGTGGAATCCTTTACCGCCGATTAGCGGCACCCAATCGGGAATGGTGATCTTGTTCAGCCCGCGAATGAATAGGTTCAGGCCGTCAATAATCCAGTTAATCGGAGCCTTGAACACCGCCTTGAGGGTATCCCAGATACCGCTAAATATGGTTTTGACCCCTTCCCACGCCTTGCCCCAGTCGCCGGAAAAGACGCCCTTAATAAAGTCAATCAATCCGCCAAAATATTTTTTAACCCCTTCAATAATCGGTTTTAGACCCTCAAAAACGCTTTTTACTTTAGTACCAACAATGTCTGCCAGCCACTTAAAGGCTTTTGTTAGGGGAGGCAAAACGGTCTTAATGATGGTTGTAAACAACTGAATGATTGGCGGCAGAATCAGGTTGATCAGGTCAAGCAAAGGACTTAACAGCTCGAAAACCAGATCAATAAGCGGCATCAGCGCGTCGATGATGGGCATTAGCAGGTCCAACAGCGGCATTAAAATAGCAATCAAAATCGGCAAAATCTGCTGCACAATCTGCATGATAGGCGGCAAAAGCCTTTGAATCAATTCTACAATGATGGGCAAAATAGTTGTCATGATCTGCATGATGAACGGCAAAAGCATTTGTATGACATTTAGCAAAATTGGGAAAATAGTCTGCGCCAGCGAAATCATAGGGGGCAGAAGATTGGCCAACAACCCAGTCAGAACAGGCGCGAGTTGCTGGAATAGTCCTTGAATAAAGGGCATGTTCTGGATGATCAGGTCGGCCACTGTTTGGACCAGCGGAATCAGCGACGCGCCCAGGTTGTTGACAATTCCCGCTCCGGCCATTTTGATTTTGTCGATTGAATCGCCCAGCTGGTCGCCAGCCGCAACCGCATCGTTCGACATGACAGCGCCCATTTTTTCGGCTTCATCTGTCATGCTTTGGATACCTTCCGCACCCTCATTCAACAGCGGGTTAAGGTCGGCATACGATTTTCCAAAGATGTCCATTGCTATAGCGTTTCGTTCGGTCGGGTCCTTGATAGCGGCCAGTTTTTTAACCACCTGATCGAACGCTTCGCCAGAATCCCCGATCTTGGAGATGTCCAAACCCAGCTTTTGATAGGCTTCTCCGGCCGTTTTGCTCCCCGATTTAGCGTCAGCGAATGCTTTTTGCTGTTTCTTCATGGCGTTTTCGAGCTGTTCTGTTTCCATGCCAGATAATTTTGCGGCATAGGCATATTTTTGGTAGGTTTCAGCTGAAACACCAGCTCTTTGCGAGGCGTCGCTGATTGCCGAGGCGTTATCAACAACTTTGCCCGTCATGGCAACCAGTCCGGTCACAGCCGCGGCCGCTCCGGTAACCACAGCGGCGCCCATAACCCCGGCAACCTTGCCCACTTTGCCCAGTGAACCGCCCGACTTTTCCGCTTCTTTGGTAGTTTCTTTTACGGACTTGTTGGCTTTTTCGTTGTCAATGAAGATTTCGCCAAACAGCGAGAAAATACTAGCCATTTCAAGCCCTCCTGTCCTTCTGGATTATCTTTGCAAAGTCGTTGGTGATTTCTTCCGCGCTTCTGACCGGCTTTTCAGGCGCTAACACATCATTTACCATGTCTTGTAGGGTGATTTCAGTCTTAACGCCCTTGAGTTCGTCCATGAGCAGTCGAAGATAATACACCGGTTTTAGTTGGTTCTCGATTTCCCACCGCCCGGCTTCCGTCAGCATGTCGCACAGCAAGGATAAGGGGACCCCTTGCGGAATCCCCCCATAATACTTGTGCATAATGTGCAGGATTTTGGGCAATCCGAAGGCGGCGGTTATTTGAAAAAATTTACCACCCCGGCGTCAGCCAAAAGCTCTTTAAACGTCGCGATAAAGTCAAGCTTTTTCGCTTCATCCGCCGTGACGTTCTTGTACGAGGCGACAAAATCAACAATCTCGTTAGCCGCCTTGTAAGCCCCGGAAATGACAGAATCAAGGATCAGCAACCCTATTGTTTCCCGGTCCTTCTGTGCGTTTCCGCTGTCTGGCACTCTAAGGTCGCTGACCTTGATCCCCATTTTCCCAACTATGGCCGCCAGTTTAAGAGCTGTATCAACTGTAATCATGCGTTAAGCCTCCGGGAATGCGGCGATTTCGTCGATCTGGTAGATCGTCGTAGTGGCCGCTTCGGTCGGGTCGAAGTGCGCGACAAACTCCAAAGCATGTTCGTTCTCGCTCTTGGGTTTGGCCGCAAAGGTGAACGCGCCCTCGTGCATCGGATTGAACAAGGTGATCTTTTTATAGGTGCCATCCGCGCACTTGGCAAACATCGTGACATTGGTCCTATATTTGGTTGTGGGGATCAGTCCAACATCGCTTGAATAGATTGTGGTGCATTTCAACGACACGTCATCCACCGTACCGGCAAAGTCGGTTGATGGGGTGAAGGTCAGCACAGCCGCGCCGGTCGCTGTTGCTTTGAAAATGACGGTCTTTGTCCCTGCGGTAATCAATGCGCCAGAAGTACCGGTCGCGTTGGTCATCGTGACGGTCAGATCGCCAGCCGAACGGGTCAGCGCGAAGGACAGGCGATAAGTCCGGCCGGAAACAACTGTCTGTGATTGTGTCATGGCGGCTGTGCCCGTGGTGTGAGCGACGGCATTAGTGCCATACGCCCAGCCAGAACCCAGCGTCCACCCAGTAGACCCGCCTGTGAATGCGCCATTGGTGACCATTTCCTGTGACGGGTAGTTGGAATCGAACAGCGCCGCGGCAAGGGAATCCTGGGAACACAGCAAGGTCGAAACCTTGAGCTTGGCGCTCATTTCCTCGACCACTTGCATGCCTTTGGTCTTGCCCTTTTTGCCGTCAAATTCAATGTCGCGGATAGACGGCTCTACCGAAAATTCGCCGCCGCCGCGGGTAGGTCCGAGGGCCAGCTCAGACGCGGCAATGCCATAGTCCAGAACAATATAGCCCTCGTCAATCACGATTTTATCAATTGCAGCTTGTGTAAGCGGTACAAACATTTAATCATCCTCCTAAATGTGGAATACTCTTGCAAGAAAATCTTGCTGACGCACTATATAATCCGGCACCGGATCGGCCACCGGCCTTTGTGAATCGTATCGTACATAAGAATTAAAGCTGGCCGACACGTTGAGGCTCACCCCGTCCAGCGCAGAACGCACCGTGTCACATTGAGCCTCCAGCGCTACCGCATTACCGGGCGCTTCTGTGTGCCAGTGCGTGACAGTGACATTCATCTGGTCGCCATAGTCAAGCGGGGTTGTAGTGATGGACACAACCGCATACGGGAAAACCGCCGTAGCAGGGGCTTCATCGTAGTATGCAGTACACGATAAATTGATCTTGGTCATGAATGCCGTGATAAATTCCTGCATCATACGCTCTCACCGTCCTCCGAATCCGGCACCTCTTTAATGCCCTTTAACTGGTCCAACGTCTGGTTTAACATTGCCAGATTCTTCATTTGAGCTTTGCGAATATCGCCAACACTGGCTTTCAGTGCGTTCGACATAAAATGCGTCGCCTTCATTCCGGGGTTTTGCACGGACTTTCCAAACAAAACTTTCCCGTTAGACAGCGCCATTCTTTTGACGGCCTGCCGACCAGTACCAGCTAAAATTTTGTGCGACTTGGCACCGAACTCAAACCATGTTGGGTTAGCCAGAAAGTTAGTAGCGAACATCCGCTTCTTTTTAATTGCACTTTTGCGGTTGAAAAAACCGACCTCGGAATATGGCTGTCCGTTTTTCGACTTAACCCTTAACCCAGCCGCTTCCTTTAGCTTGCCCTTGTACACGGGAGCCGCCGCCTTAAGTGCCTTTGCCGCTACCTTTGCGCCCGAACGCAACGCCGCTTTGGATAGCTTTTTCATCTGCTTAATGACTTCTTCGCTTGCATCGTAAATGACAACATTGTGGTTCAGATTGCGCGGTTTGGTGCTTGATGACGGTTTGCGCCCTGCCATTAGATCGTCTCCCCGACTATGGTGAGAAATCCGTTTACTTCTTTCTGCGTGGTAATGATTCGGTAACGAACGCCGCCATACAGAAAATGCGTCTGGCCGTTATACAGAGCGTTTCGGAGCTTTAGCCGCACAGATGCCATGAGTCCCGCTTGCATGGCCTGAAACGCAACCGTAAAACCAACACGATCTTCCACGCATGGCACTTCTGCGCCTAACGCCTCTGTTTCCTGCGGCCTGTTCAGCGCGTCCAGCGAAGATGTCACCGTGTAAAACTGAACCGTTTTGTTAAAGCGCATTAGAAATCACTCCTATAATTTGCCGTTTTTTGAAGCGACTCAATCTGAATCCCAAACGATACTGTCAATCTTTCGGCCTCTGCGCTGTTCTCCGCCTTGTTTGCCTGCACAAACGTTCTGATAACGCCCTTGACAAGCTGATCCGTTTCGGAGTTCGCATATATGCTTGCTATCCCGCACCGGATCAGCTCAAGCCTTGCCTGTTCGATTAAATCCGTGACTTCGGAATCGTAGTAACTGGCGGTCAGGCCAGCCGCCTTTTTCATTGCCTCAAGATAGGTTGTCCCAACCGCCATTTTCAGTCACCTCACATAACAAACAGGATGAAGTCAAGGTCTTTCGTGCCGTCAAGCGCGGTCGTGGTGGTGATGGTGTTGGATTCCACCGCCGTTGCGCTTTGCGTGGACGCGGCGATTGTTTCTTCTGTGCCGGCCATGTAAGCCTTGTAAATCTGTCCCGCGTGTGACAGTTTATAAGGTAGGCCCAGCTTCGCGCCGGTGCCGATGGATACGGTGTCCGTTCCAACGTGGGTTTCAATTGGCAGCGTGATTTTGGTGACGGTCTTGAACGCCTTGTTACCAACAACCGAATCCGCACCGCTCAATGCAATGGTTTCCGTGATCACTTCATCGGCCATGTTGGTGCCGGTAAATACCACATCACCAGCGATACCCGCGGCATTGCCTTTGACGGCAACATTTCGGGCAACGGCTGGACTGGTAATGGCGGTCGTGACGTCCTGCGCGGCTTCGCCCAGTGTGACGGCGGCATGGACAGCAGTCGCGGTAGCCAGTGCGGCATTGTCGATCTCGTAATACGAAATCTTCATCAGCTTGCCAGCATAGCCGCCCTGCGCGTCGATGGTTTCGCCAAAATTATGCTTATGATTTGCCATTGACATGTGTTAATCTCCCCTTTCAGGAAACGAGGCCGCCCGGGTTAGGGGCGGCCCCAGGCCATAATTATTTCGACGCCTTGATCAGGACTAGGCCGTTGGTGTCAACCAACTTGCCGTCAGCGATCAGGGTAGCTTTGTGAATCCATTCGTCCGTGGATTCGTCAAAGTATTTCTTCATGGTCATGGCGAGGTTGGAGTTGATGACATAGTCTTCGAGTTTGACGATAAACCCGATGACGTCGGTGTTAGCCGCGGCGGCAAAGGTGTCAATGCCGGATTCCACGAGGATAGTTTCAAAGCCGAGCAAGCGCTCGACCGGGTAGCCATCAACGCCGATGGAGGTCCGGCAGATGGGCTGACCAGTGGCATCGGTCATTCCGACAATGTAGGTGTCCCAGTCGGTCTGGGTCAGCACCAGCACGGAACCCTGACGATAAGCCTGCGGCACTTTGGCCACGATGCCCGCCCAAGTTTCGTACTTGCCAATCTGCGCGGCGGTGATGCTGGCGATCCGAGCGGCCGGAGGGGTCTCAATGGTAATGCCCTTCATTTCGCCGGTGCCGTCACCAGCAACCATTGACAGTTCAAGGCCCTTGATCATAGCGCGGGTGATGCTGTTGGCAATCAGGGTTTCGAAAGCGTCCAGAGCAACGGTGTCAGCTTCGAGCGTGACGGCCACGCGGCATTGGAGTTTGTTGTACGTGAAGGTGATGGAGCTGGAGACGGTCATCTTTTGCTTGTCAGACAGCGATCCCTCGGTTGTCCAAGTAGCGGTCGGCTTCAAGCTGGAAATAGGATAGGACACGCCGCCCCGGACATTCAGTTTGGTCGCGCGCGCGTACAGGCGCCCGTAGACTTCCAGCGATTCGATGACGCGGCTCATGATGGTGCTGGGGATGATCGCGGTCAGGTCTGTAGTCGCGGCAGTAGCGTCAATACGCTGTTGGATCGGAGTGCCTTTCAGCACGAAATCCATAAACTGCTGACGGTAGTTGTCGCCCATTGCCGGTTTCGCAACCGGAGCGATCAACGTGGTAACAGACGCGGCGCGTACTTTGGCTTCAATCAGGTCGCGCTCGGCTTCCAACTGGTCCATTTCGGTATTCAGTGTGCGGACCTGTTCGCGGTTGGCGGCGGCATCGGTAATGCCGTCAAGCACTCCGGAGATTTCAGCCAGTCGAGCCTTGATTTCGTTCAGTCTTTTATTCATTTTGTTATTCTCCTCTCAAAGTAAGTCTTAAAATTTTTGCCCTTGCTCTCGTCAACTCCAACGCGGCCGCGGCCTCCGCCGCCATGCGTTCCCGTTCTTCCAGAATTTCTTCTGCGGTTACGCGCCGGGCTTCGATTGACGTATCGTCATAGGCGGGAATATCCACCGCCGAAACGTCATATAGTTTCTTGACCTTTGAAATTTGGTACTCGATTTGAAGACCCTTAGCGCCGTCTGTTTCGATGCGCTTTTCTTCCTCGACCGAGAAACGGAAGCTCATGCGGTCGATATAGCCGCCCTTGATTTCGTCGTAGAGCTTTCTTCCTTCTTCCGTTCCGTCCAGTCTTGCCCGAATGAAAAGGCCGTCATTGTCGACGGCCAGTTGAAGGGTTTTATTTCGAGTGCGGGCCATTACCTTCCCGCCGTGGTTGTAATTGAAAATCACATCGGTCATGTTGCAGCTGTCAAAGGATCCTCGCATGATCTGTTCGGTGATGACGTAGCTCTGTCCCTCATACAGGGTGGTCGGGCTTTCAAACCGTGTAGCATACCCTTCCGCCCACAATTCCGGTTGTTCCCCGGCAGGCGCTTCCGCCGCCCGTACCTGAAAGTCAAACCGGCGTTCCTGAATCTTTGTCTTTGCTCTGTCCGGCATTGCCGCCCTCGCTTTCCCCGGCTTTCGCGCCGGACTGATAATCGTCCTTAATGGTGTTATTGACATAGTTCAAGCTGGACGGTCGGTTGTCGCCATCCTCTACGGGCGGATAGCCAAACAGGCCCAGCATTTGATTGATGGACAATAGTCCAAGTTCTTTGGTGTCGCGGATAAGCGCGATTTTCGTATCAATACTGGTATGCAACAGTAATGAGGTAGTCCAAATGATCCTGTTCCCGTGCGCGTATTCCGTAGGCGTGAAGCAGGTGTTAGTAAACGCCTGGCCGGCCGCGACAAACCGTTGTTCCAAGACTGATTCATAGAACGCCTGGAATTTTTCTGGTGTATAGTCCGACATCAAAATGCTGTCAGAAACATGCCAATATCGGTATAGTTCTTCCCTGATCTCTTTCATGTGCGCGGTCGTGGCGGTAGACGGCTTAATGTCCAGTGGTTGGTATTCCGCGCCCAGATCGACGCCTAAGATGCCGCCCTTGCTTGCCGCTCGGATATATCGCTCGGCAAACAGCTCCGCCTCTTTTTCAACATCTTTCGGGTCCAGCATGGCCTTTTTCTGCTTCAACAGACCCCGCATTTTGTTACTAACGGACATGGCCTCGTTAAAAGCCTGATCTCCAGCTTTGATAAGATTCAGCGCTGAATAAATAGGCTGGTTGCCGTCACCCCATAGGTCGCTTTTCTGAAAGAATTTCCGCAGGACAATCAAATCCTCAATGGGCAATGTGTAATTTTCGCCGTCCATCGTCCAAAACTTGACCGCGTAGGACCCGGCAGTAGTCGGGTAGATGTCCGCAGTCGTGTAATTGATGGGGACGAACATCTCCGGCACCATTCCGGCCCACTTGACATAGACCATTGCCGTTGTAGCCGCTTCAAGTTGAGCAAACAATTTGTACTTGAAGTCATACGCAGACATCCACGGGTTTGCTTTCTGGTTCAACAGCTTCGCGTATGGGCTGTTGCGTATGACCTTAACCACCTTTTCGTCTTTGTCGACAATAACGTGCAATGCTTCGGCTTTAGCGCAATGCGAGGCGATTGTGTCGATGATCGACCGGACGGTCCTTTGCTCGTAGGCGTCGCCGGTAAATACTATTGGCGCCGACGTCTGCCACTGGAACACGCCCGACACGCTTTTCACCTTGCCGAACAACCAACTAAGCACACTCATTTATTTTCCTCACCTCACATATGGCATAAAGTCTTCATAGTGCTTGAGATAGCAGGTCCACGCATTCAAAAGCGACACCATGCCATCGATACGCCTGTTCTCGGACAGTTTCACCGGCTGAATGGACCGGATGCCGTCTTGATTTCTGGACTTCTCGCCGGTATTTGTAAGGCACCAGCGCAAGATGGGATTGTCTTGATAAATCACAAGATGATCTTCGAACGCCGCCGCCATTTCCTTCATTGGTTGCGTCCAGGTGAACGGCCCCTGCGCGATCTTCTCCATCTCGAACCCATAATCCACCATCTCCGGCACCCAGTACCCGGACAAAGCCCGGTCATAACCGATCCACAGCGGGCGGATGTTCTGCTTCTGGACCATCTGCACAAACCAGTCGGTAACATCGTGATAATTGACCGCCGACCCCGGGCAAATCGTCATCCATCCTTGTTCCGCCCACAGTTGATAAGGCGCTTCCTTGCTGGTAGTCGCTTCCAGCCGGTCTATTCTCGACTGGGGCAAAAAATACTGCTGCAAGACATAGAAGTGATTGTCGTTTGGCTTCCGAATCAGCAATGTTGCACAGGTCAAGTCAGTGGTGGACGACAGGTCGCACCCGCCGATTGCATAGGACCGCTCTAAGAAGTCGTTACCTACCACCGTCTGATTGACCGCCGCTTGATAGGTGATCCAGGTCGTAACATCGGTTGACCGGATGTTGAAATCCTTGCATAAGACGCCGGGTAACAACCGAGGCGACCGTTTCGCCGCCGCCACCCGCTTGACAAGATAGTCGTTTTGCTTGATTGCGCCTAATCCCGGATTGGCTTTGGGCCATGCTTTAGGGTCTTTCCATTCGTCCTTCTGGTCCAGCTCATAAAGGATCGGCAAAAACTCGTCATCCCTGAATCCCTCCTGCCACTCCGCCACTTTACAAGCATATTCATAGCGTTCGTCATAGATGGATTCTCTGACCGTGCCGGCCGTGGTGGTCATCAATAACAATGCCTGCTGTCTGGCGGACATGGACTGTTCCATGACCTCGTACAAGTCCATTCCCTTGATAGCGTGCAGTTCGTCGATGGACACCCCGTGGCTGTTCAAGCCGTCCAGTGTATTGGCGTCTGCGGACAGCGGTTCAAACCGGCTGAACGTATCGACAAACTCCAGATCGGTTTTGTGCTTTTTGATAATGGCCGTCAGTTCAGGTGATTGGCGGATCATGTTGCACGCTTCGCGAAAAATGATCTTGGCCTGGTCCTTTTTGGTCGCCACGGAATAGACTTCCGCGCCGCCCTCACCGTCCGCAATCAACAGAAACAGCATGATAGCCGCCGCCATCGTGCTTTTGCCGTTTTTTCTGGCAACTAAAAAAAGCGCCTTTTTGAAGCGCCTCATGCCTGTTTTCTTGCTGACAAATCCGAACAAAACCGCAATAAAAGCCTTTTGAAACAACTCCAGTTTTACTGGCTGTCCGGACCACTCCCCTTTGCTGTGCCGACAATACTTTTCTATGAACGCTATGGGATAGTTGGCGTGGTCAATGGAGTACGTCCACTTTCCTTTATTGGCCTGTGCTTCTTTGGCCAGTCGCTGATAGACCATTTTTACATGTGCCGATACAACGACCTTGCCGTTTTTGATCTGCGACCAGTATTCTTGCAGATAATCCATTACTTCACCGGCAGTTTGGGCCTGCCTCGAATGAATTCCTTCACCGAGCCTTTATCATTGATGATAGGTTGCTTGTCCGGCAGCATTTTGTTGAGGTAATCCATGATTTGGGTGAACCGTTGGCTCATAGACAGATGCGTTTCAACGTCAGGGTTCTTTTTTGTACCCCATTGGTTCTCACCGTTCTGGTATTCGGTCACATAACCGTCCCCATCAATGCAAAATTCCAAATCTTCCAGCGAAACAGTAAGCCAAGCCGCTCTATTGATGGCCTTTTCTGCCAAAGTCTTGCGATCTTCTGGCAACTCCTTGAATAACGTTCGAAGTCGCTCGATCTCTTGAGCAACTCGCGCCTGTTTCTCGTTGTCGTTGGGAATAAATAAGTCGCTCAATGTACCACACCACCTTATGCGTGACGGTTCGGGGTCTAAACACAATCAGAGCGCGGTTGTATAAAACGCGCCAAAATCAGTCATCCCCCCGGGGGTTATTCGTCACAAGATATCCGTCACGATCAAAAAAGAATCCTTCATCAATATCATTCGCCATGTGTTCAG
>Ga0209800_10001690_pt1 | contig 21826 bp, 16 predicted proteins | sample Higcelweek8metaG_FD_187174 | JGI IMG/M metagenome (GOLD analysis project Ga0209800, IMG submission 187174) | Freshwater pond sediment microbial communities from the University of Edinburgh, under environmental carbon perturbations - High... | ecosystem: Environmental > Aquatic > Freshwater >...
TAATGCGGTCGGATATATCAAGCTTTGCACTTGACAGGTGCCAGGGAGTCCATAATGGTGGGGTTCGTAAAGGCGTCCACCACCAGCAGCGCAAGAGCTGCTTGGACTCCACTAGCCCCCGGTTTGTGCAACCATTCCGGGGGCGTTTTTATTGATATCAGCCGAATTGCTGGTGGTACCTCGCAATACTGCATTTTGGATGACAATCACCCTGCGTCTTCACACCCGAGACGAAGCAAATCCGATCTCGAAAATTCCTTTTCATTGTTCAGCCCCCAACTCCTCACGGATGAATGCCTTGATCTTTGCCATAGATTCATCAGAGATAGGCAAACTATTCGGCTTATTAATGACAAGCGGTTCAACAAAATTAAATGTTCCAGGATGACGTGGGTCTGGTTTTTTCCTGCTCAACACGTTTGCAGACATGGGATGCTTGAGCAATTTCACCCCAATACTTCTTGCTCGGCGTTCGTAATATGCATTTAGGTACCAATTCTGTGACCCATTGATACTGTCTTCCGCATCATCAAGAATATTGTCCAAGAGCTCATTGGCCACCATGCCGATGCTGACTGTCACAACCAAAGGACAAAAGTTCCCATCGCCTAGCCCACCGTATCGAAACTCAACCTGTGGACGGTCATCGTGGGGAGTAACAAAAGCTGTCCAGTCCGACATCAAAAAAGCCTCCATCGAACATCCTTTCGGCACGCCCAAACGCTTTAGGTGTTCTCGTATTCCTTGGAGGATTAAATCTATTTGCCTGGCCTGCACTCCCAAGCCCGAAGAGAATCTTTTCGCGAGCGTGGCCTCAACCAGGTTCCAAAATGAATAGGTGCGGTACCTTCCACTCCCCGGCGCAGTATCATGACCAGACACGATACCCCGCTTAGGCCAAAGATCAGCCTCACCACGGGTCAAACCGATTATCGTTTCCAGATCAGACTTCGAGTATTCGCCTTCGATGGCAGCCGCTGGTGTTGCGTATTTTGGCATTGCGCCTCCCCTGAAAACAAATCTAGTAGGTTTGCTTTGTTTTGTCAATAGCAGTTGCCCCCCGAAAAATACATCTGGACAGAACATTACGGACGTAATACTAATAACGCCATGGAAACAAAAAAAAAGAACCTCAATCTCAACAACGTTCCTGAGCCGCTGATTCGGATGGCAAGAGCTTCAGCAGCCACAGAAGGCAAGCCGCTCTATGCCTGGGCTATCGATGCGTTTGAGAAAAAAATAAACCATGAACGCTCCCGCGATCCCGGCAGCATCACGGAACGTCTCGTAAATGCCATTCTCGCCCTAGTGGGGTCCGGTACAAGCTCAGAACGGGTAAGACTAGCCATTTCCATTCTCACCCCCCTAAAGACAACGGACTTCCCTGCTGAACTCCAGGCGGAATTTTCGGCACTGATGGCTGAAGTGCGACAGCAGCAAGAGGTGGAGAACAGCGAGACCTCCAGAAGGATCGTATACTTGCTGCTAAAGATTTGGGGGCCAAGCTGGTATAAGTAAACCAACTTTCTTCAAAACCAATCGCTAGCACCAAGATCCAGCCAGGGAATCGAACCTCATCGGGGGACTTATGCCTCTCTTAATCCGCTGCCCCTACTGCAAGACATTTCTCGCCGACGACCGCAAGGTTTGCGAGACACAGACGGGCAAGGGCTGTAGCAAGCGTATTCCTGCTGAGAAGCGCGTGTACTACGCCTACTGGCGAGACCCGAAGGGGAACACACAGAGGAAGAAGATTGGCCCGTCAAAGGCCGCTGCGGACAACTTCCTAAGGGGTATAGAGTCCGACCTGGCAGAAGGGCGTTACATTGACCGAAAGCAGGAAAACACAGTCACGGTCCAAGACCACGTCAAAAAGGATTACCTGCCTTTTTCCGAGACAAAAAACCGGGGGTGGGGCCTGCGTGGCAAGCTGGTTCACCTGGGCCGCATCACAGAACGCTTCGGGCCGAAGCTGCTCCAGGATGTGTCCACGGATGATCTCGAAGCTTGGCGCTATGAGTATGTTGAGAGCAAAAAGCATACGATGTGGAACCGAGTCTTCCAGACGCTACGGGCCATGTATCGCCGTGCCGTCAGGAAAGGCATTATCGGAGCAGTCCCTTTTTCCACGTCCGACATGCTCTTCCCGGAAGGTCAGGAACGCGTCCGCTGGTTGACAGACGAAGAGGAGGTGAAGTTGCTGGCCGCCTGCGCCGACCACCTACGCCCAATCGTTCTAACGGCCATGTACACTGGCCTCAGGAAGTCTGACCTGTTGGCCTTGCGACTAGGCACAGACGTTGACATGGAATCCCGACTGATCAGGCGCAAACAGGACAAGACCGGAACGTCTGTTGATCTTTACCTAGTTGACGAGGTGAACGAGGTCCTGCGGGAACTCACCCAGAACAAAAAGCCCGGCGATCTCCTGTTCAGCTACAAGAGCAAAGGAATTGAAGACCCCAAGACGGCCTTTAACCATGCGGTGGCGAAAGCGGGCATCCTCGACCCCCACCAGGAGCGAATCCAAGACCTAACCTTCCACGACCTCCGCCACTGCTTTGCCTGCAAACTGATAAAGGCCGGGGTTGACCTCTTCACGGTCCAGAAGCTGCTCGGGCATAAGTCCGCGAAGATGACCCAGAGGTATGCTCACCTGCAACCGGACAGCGTAGTCAACGCGATGTCGCGCATTTCGAACAAGCCACTTGGGGGCAAGGTCCTGAAGTTCCCGTCCGTCTCCCAGGGCTAGAGTCAATCATAGAGTCAATCATTTTGCAGGCATTATCACTTGTAAGCGGTTGTTAATGGGGTGCCACGAAGCACCGAAAAGATGCTGCAAAAACAGCAAGATATGACAATTTCCCGCGCCCTTACAGCAGGTTATGAAAGCCTTCTAAACATGGCTGTTAACCACTAGGTTCGCGGTTCAAGTCCGTGCCGGGGAGCCAAGAAGTCAAGGGCCCGTAAGACGCAAGTCTTGCGGGCCTTTCTGCGTGGCACGGCTGGCCCCTGCCCCGCCACGCCCTTTCCTCCCTCTTGACCTCGGCCCGCCCAGGGCGCATCACGTTGGCTGGAAGGCCCGCCGCGCGGCGCAGGCGGGAAAGCTTCCGCCCGGCACCCTCACTACCCGCAAGGAGACCCCCATGCCCATGCATCCCTCCCTGACCGAACGCGTGGCCGGTGCGGCCGCCGGGGCGCTCATCGGCGACGCCCTGGGCCTGGGCACCCACTGGTACTACGACCTCGACGTCCTGCGCCACGACCACGGCGACTGGGTCACCGGCTACACCGAGCCCAAGCCCGGCCGCTACCACGCGGGCATGAAAGCCGGGGAGCTCTCGCAATCCGGCCTGCTGACCCTGGAGCTCCTGCGCTCCCTCACGGCACGGGGGGTGTACGACCAGGAGGACTACACCGCGCGGCTGGACGCAAAGTTCCTGGCGCGCATGGACGGCACGCCCTACTCCGGCCCTGGCGGCTACACCAACCAGGGCATCCGCGACGCCTACCAGGCCCGCGTGGGCGAGGGCAAACCCTGGGGCCAAACCGGGGGCTACGCCGACACCACCGAGGCAGCCGAACGCGCCGCGCTCATCGCCGTGCGCTACGCGCTGGAGCCCATGCAGGGCGCGCTCAGGGCGCGTGAGAACATCCTGCTCACCCACGTGGACCCCTTTGTGGCGGCCCTAAGCCTGTCCTTTGACATCGTGGCCGCCGCCATCGCACGCGGCGAGCCCCTGGACGGGGAGCTCGGCGGCAAGCTCTACGGCATGGTGGAGCGCCGCGAACTGCCCTACACCCATGTGGTCCTGGCCGAGAAGACCGGCGCGTACGACTCGGACCCGCTGCCCACCTCGGCCGCGCTCACCGCGCCGGACGGCCTGCTCTTCCCCTCGCACATCTGGCGCGCCGCCCACGACCCGGACCTGCGCATCGAACCGGCCTGGAAGGCCAGCCTGGTCTACGGCCTGCCGTGCAGCATCGTCTGCCAGCTCCCGGCGGCCTATTACCTGGCCTCGCGCTTCGAGGACGACTTCGAGGCCGCAGTGCTGCACGCCATAAACGGCGGCGGGCAGAACATGTCCCGGGCCATGCTCACGGGCACCCTGGTGGGGGCCAGGTGCGGGCTCTCCGGCATTCCCAAACGCCTGCTGGAGGGCCTGGCCGACGCCGAAGAGGTGCAGGACCTGGCGCTGCAGCTCGGCCGCCAGGCCATGCAGGTGTAGACGGCCCGGCCGCTCGCCTCCCGCCAACGCAGAAATGCCCGGAAGACATGCGTCCTCCGGGCATTTTCCTTGCCTTGGTGCGGGCTACACGTACCCGGCCAGCTTCTTGTCGATCATGATGGCCAGGATGGTGCGGTCGGTCTCCACCATGCCCTGGGTGGAGAGCTGGCCCACGTTGCGCATGGTCTGCTCCGGCGACTCGGCGATGATGCCGTCGCTGGCGCGGATGCGCATGCCGTGCAGCGAGAACAGCGCGGCCTGCACCGCCGTGCCTGCGGCCGTGGCCAGCTTCAGCGCGCACCCGGCCTTGGCCCCGTCGCAGATGACCCCGGCCAGGTCCTCGATCAGGATCTTGATGGCCCCGGCGATGTGGTGCAGGTCGCCGCCGAGCAGCGCGGCCACGCCCGCCGTGGCCCCGGCCCCGGCCGCCACGGAGCAGCCGCACACAGCCGAGAGCCTGCCCGTGTGCGCCTTCACCGAGGCCGTGACGATGTGCGAGAGCCCGATGGCCTTGAGCGCCTCCTCGCGCCCGCAGTCGAGAAAGTCCTTCACCGCCCAGATGGGCAGCACCGCAGTGAGGCCGTGGTTGCCGCTGCCGGCGGAGCTCATGGCCGGGAGCTTGACCCCGTCCATGCGCGCATCGGCGGCGGCGGAGGTCAGCATGCGCGCGGCCAGGCTCATGTCGCGGGCCATGAGCTTCTGCCGGGCCAGGCGCTCCAGGGTCTTGCCCACGCCCATGCCACAGCCGGTCTTGAGGCCGTGCTCGGCCAGGCGCAGGTTGTGCCGCACGCCCTCCTCCAGGAAGGCCATGTCCTCGCTGTCCAGCTCGTCGGTCAGGGCGATGAGGTCGGACAAAGGCAGCTCGCGCAGCCAGGCCTCCAGCTCGGCCACCTCGCTGCCGCCGGGCCCCATGCCCTTGAGCAGCGCGCTGTCCGTCACGGCCACGCCGTCCAGGCTCAGGGACACGATGGCGTCGTGCTGGCCCTCCACCACGGCCTCGGCCTGGCGCCCGCCCAGGCGGGCCACGGCGCGGATGTGCAGGCCCCGGCGCTCGGAGAGCAGGTTCAGGGTCACCCGGCCCTGGCGCAGCATGTCCTTCACGGCCTCCACCACCGCGTCGCCCACCGGGTCCAGCACCTCCAGGCCCAGGGCGGGGTCGCCGCCCAGCGCGCCCAGGGCGGCGGCGGTGTCCAGGCCGCACAGGCCCCCGGTGCCGGGGATGGTCACGGCCAGGCCGTTCTTGTAGACGTTGGGGTCCACCCAGACCTCGACCTCAAGCCCAAGACCGGCCTTGGCGGCATCCGCCGGGTCGAGCCCCAGAAGCGAGACTGCGGCGGCGGCGGCCAGGGCCACGGCCACAGGCTCGGTGCAGCCCAGGGCCGGAGCCACCTGCAAACGCAACACGTCTTTTACGCTGAACGACATGGGACACCTCTTTTTCTCAGGCTTGAACGACGTGCGGAAGGTATGCGCGGGGCTGCCGCCCGTCAAGGCGGCCCGGCCTGGGGCCCGGCCTGGGGGAAGTATTTTCCCCCTCAGTCCGCCGGTTTATTCTGCAACATCCTGAAATAACAGCACGCGCACTTGGCACGGGTATTGAAACATGGCGCTGCAAAGGAGCAAGCCATGCAGGAAATTCCCGCCGTCAAGGCGACGTCCACCGACATATACGATCAGCTGCGCTCCGCGGCGATGCTGGACATGTCCTCGCAGTCCCGGGCCTTCTCCGATTTCCTGGGCCTCATGTCCCGGCCCGCTGCGGACAAGGCATTTTCAAGCTCGAAGACGGAGGACGCAAGCCTGCTCCAAGACAGCACCCAACGCGCCGAAGCCGTGGCCTCAAAAGCGGATGTCCCGGTTGTGGTCCAGGAGATCGCCGCCAACGTGCGCCAGGCTGCGGAAGCCCCGGTCCAGCCCACCCAGACCGTGGTCCAGCCGGCCCAGACCTCCACACAGACGACCAAGAGCAGCGCCCAGTCCAAAACGAATTCCCAGGACTCGAGCCTGGCCGCAGCCAAGAACGTTCCGGTCTCCCGCGAGGCCTTTGAGGAGATGCGCCCGGCCCTTGCCAGCCTCGGCCTGTCCGACAAGGAGATCGGGGACTTGAGCACGCGCACCCAGGCCGGGCAGCTCACCTGGGGCCAGCTGGTGCAGACCCTGGCCGGAAAAATGAGCGGGGCCAAGCAGCCCGTTGACCTCTCCGCCAGCCAGGGCCTGGACCTACAGTCGCTGTTCCAGAAGCTCGGCTTCTCGCCGGACTCGGCCAAGGGCCTGGTGGCCGATGTGGCCAAGGGCGACGGCGTCAAGGTGCTCGGCCAAATCCAGCAGAAGCTTTCCACCATGCAGGCTGACCAGACCCTGGGCCTGGACAGCAAGGAAGTGGCCACCCTGTACAAGGCCCTGGGCCTGCCCGAGGCCACGGCCAACAAGCTCGCGCAGCGCATCAACTCGGACACCACCGTGGCCGGGTTCAAGGGCGCGCTGGACGCGGTGGGCCAGGAGATGCTCCAGCAGCGCGCGGCGAGCGACTCAAAGGACACGGACCTGCTGCGCTCCATCGGCAAGGTCATGCAGAAGGACGTGGACAAGGTCCGCCGCGAGGCCGGGCTGGCCACAAGCACCGACAGCAAGCAGCAAGGCACGGACTCCGGCGAGCCGCACATCACGGTCGAGGTCGCGACCCCGGACCGCAACGACACCAAGTGGTTCAACAAGCACGAGCAACAGCAGCAGAAGAACGCAAGCGGCGAGGACGCCTCCTGGCGCGAATTTCTGGCCCGCGTGAAGGGCGAGGACAGCTCAAGCCAGACACGCGCCAGCGGCCAAGGCGCCAAGGACTCCCTGGAGACCCAGCTCGGCAAGGCCACCGGCCAGGCCACAACCCAGCAGGCCAAGGCCGACACCAGCCAGCAGGCCAAGGCCTGGGAAAAAGTTGCCGCGCCGAAGTTGCTCAGCCAGGTCCAGGAGGCTCTGCTCAAGGATCTGGGCCAGGGCCGCAAGCAGATGACCCTGGAACTTGACCCGGCCAACCTGGGCAAGCTGCAGGTCATGCTCCAGGTCAAGGGCAAGGAAGTGAACGCCACCCTGCGCGCTGAGGACCCCGAGACCGCCAAGATGCTCACGGCCCAGCTGGACACCATCAAGAAGTCGCTGGAAGACCAAGGCCTTAAGGTCGAAAAGCTGGAAGTGCAGACCGGCCTGGCCTCGCGCCAGGAGCAGCAGCTCTTCAGCGCCGACCAGCACAACCAGGCCCAGGAGCGCCAGGACCTCTCGAACCTTTTCTCGCGGCTCAGAATGCTCCGCTCAGACAGCGGCGGGCTGGCCCAGGAAATGCAAAATACTGGCATGCAGGCAATTCTTTCCGACAAAGGCCTGCACGTCATCGCCTAATACGGAGGCACCCCATGAGCGTCGTCAGCAACAGCAATGTCCTCGGCCAGTACGATACCACGCAGGGCACCAGTACCAGCACCAGCACCACGCACAAGACCAGCCTGGATCAGGACGCCTTCCTGACCCTCCTGGTGACCCAGCTGGAAAACCAGGACCCGCTGAACCCCATGGACGACAAGGACATGACCGCCCAGCTGGCGCAGTTCTCCAGCCTGGAGCAGCTGACCAAGATCAACACCGGCATCACGTCCCTGGTGGACGCCCAGAGCAAGGACACCGTGCTCAGCGCCGTGTCCTTCATCGGCAAGGGCATCAAGGCCGACGGCTACAGCTTGAGCAAGTCCGGGGACACCACCAGCACGGTCTACTACACCCTGGGCGAGACCGTTTCCGACATGCAGGTGAACGTCTACGCCACGGACGGCACCCTGGTGCGCACGGACGTCATCGGCGCCAAGCAGGCCGGCGAGTACCAGTACACCTGGGACGGCAAGGACTCCAACGGCAACGCCATGGCCGACGGGACCTACGGCGTGGCCATCGTCGCCGCAGACACCTCCGGTAAGGCGGTGCTCGTGCAGTCCAAGATCAGCGGCGTGGTCACCGGAGTGGTCACCCAGAACGGAACCACGATGCTCGAACTCGCAGACGGGCGCACCGTGGCACTCTCCAGCGTCACCGAGGTGGTGCAGGCGACAACGTCAACCGGCGACTCGACAACGTAAGGCTCAACCGCGTCGTCCCGATTCATCGGTCCGGGCACGGCGATACCCAAATCTAAACAGGATTTCGAAGGGATAGGAGGTTCACCATGTCGCTCTCCGCATCACTGTACCAGGGCATCACCGGCTTGCAGGCCCACAGCGAAAAGATTTCCGTCATCGGCAACAACCTGGCCAACGTCAGCACCGTGGGCTTCAAGGGTGCGAACATGTACTTTGAAGACGTCATGAGCCAGGATGTCTACACCTCGGCCGGCGTGGCCCAGGTGGGACGCGGCGTGCGCGTGGCCGCCATCTACTCCGACTTCGCCCAGGGCTCCTTTGAGAGCACCACGGAGTCCACGGACCTGGCCATCGGCGGCAGCGGCTTCTTCACCGTGAAAGCCCAGAACTCGGACAACACCTACTACACCCGCGCAGGCAACTTCCGCTTCGACAGCGACGGCTACCTGGTGGACCCGCACGGCTACGTGGTGCAGGGCTGGGCCATGGTGAAGGCCTCCACCGCCGCCGCCACAGGTGCCACCACCAGCACCGCGAACACCAACACCTACTCCATCACCGGCAGCCCCACGGACATCCGCATCAACAATTTCCAGTCCCCGCCCGAGGCCACCAGCAACGTGAGCATCATCACCAACCTGGACCCGAACAACGCGAGCAAGTCCAACTCCGCCACAAACCCGTACTTCGCCATGTTCAACAACTGGGACGGCACGGCCACCACGCCGCTGGCCAGCACGGCCTACGGGTACAGCAGCACCCTCAAGGTGTACGACGAGGTCGGCGCGGCCCACAACCTGACCGTGTACTACGACCAGGTGACCCTCAGTAACGCCGGCGGCAACACCGTGTGGGAGTACATGGTCACCAGCACCCCGAGCGAGGACGGCCGCATGCTCTCCGGCGCCAATGGCAGCCTCACCAGCGTCAACGCCACCTCGGCGGCCGGCGTGCTCATGATCGGCACCATGACCTTCCGGGCCGGCGCGCTGATCAGCGAGAGCGCCTACACGCTCAAGAGCAACGGCGGCGCCCTGGGCATGAAGAACCTGAACTCCTGGCAGCTGGCGGACTTCTCCACCGGCGGCTATCCGCTCATCACCCCGAACTTCATCCAGGCCTCCAACGCCTCCATCGCCACCGCCACGGCTTCCACGCCCATCGCCATCAACTTCGGCATCCGCAACACCGACCTCACCAGCAACGGCTCGGGCGTGCTCGGCTGGAGCCAGAGCAAGGGCGCCCTGGGCTCCACCGCCGCAGACGTGGGCAACAAGATCAGCAACGTGGGCTGGGTGCCGGGCTTCAAGTCCCCGAGCATCGACGCCATGACCACCCAGTCGTACGACACCGGCGGCTCCAGCACCCTGTACCAAAGCCAGGACGGCTACACCGCAGGCTTCCTGCAAAGCCTGTCCGTGTCCCGCGAGGGCATCCTCACGGGCACCTACTCAAACGGCCAGGTGCTGGACCTCTACTCGCTCACGCTGACGAGCTTCACCAACCAGTGGGGCCTCAGGCGAGAGGGCGGCAACCTGTTCAGCGAGACCCGCGAGTCCGGCCCGGCCCTGACCGGCGAGGCCAACACGCCGGGCAAGGGCACCATCGCCTCCAGCACGCTGGAACAATCCAACGTCGACATGGGCACGCAGTTCGTGCAGATGATCACCGCCCAGCGCGGCTTCCAGGCCAACACCAAGGTCATCACCACGGCGGACAGCATGCTCGGCGAGATCATCGCCATGAAGCGCTAAGTTTAAGAGAGCCTCCCATCCCATGGATGACCCCGCCCGGCTTGACCGACTGGGCGGGGTCTCTTCTTTTGCCCGGAGCAGCCCCAAAAGGCTTCGGCCCGGCAATTCTTTCCATGGGAGGCAGGTGTGAGAGGCCCGGTTCGGGGCCCTAGGCGAAGTCCGCCGGGAGCAGGCTCAGGTTGTCCAGGCCGCGCAGCTCGGACATCTTCGCAAGGTGTTTGTAGAAGATCTTGACGTCGTTGCCCAGGCAGTTCCCGACCATGGCCGGGTTGCGCACCTGCGTGCGCGCCCCCAGCCCGGAGGACTGGTGGTGGATGCAGGTGACCAGGCCGCAATACATGACCCGGAAGCCCTCCAGGCAGAGGCACAGGTCGTGGTCGATGTCGTCCATCTGCGAGGGCGAGAAGCGGATGTCGAAGTTTGGAACCCTGCGCAGGGCCGCAGTCCGCAGCAGATGCAGGCAGCCCATGACCGAGCGCGTCTCGCGGATGAAGTCGTAGAACCCGTTGTCGTACTGGTGGTGGGCCACGGACAGGCTCAGCCGGAGCAGGTCGCCCTTGGCGATGCTGACGTAGCGGTACAGGTACTGCAACTTCGCGGGATGCCCCGGATAGACGATCTTGCACCCCACCACCCCGATCCGGGGGTCGGCCTCGGCGATGGTGAGGTACCACTGGAGCCAGTCCCTGGGCATCTCGACATCGTCGTCGAGAAAGGCCACATAGTCGTTCTCCCAGGTCGAGGGCAGGTTGGTCAGCCAGTTGCGCGCGGCCGGCGCCCCGATGTTCACGGGCAGGGGGAGGATGGTGAAGGCGTTGTTCGGGAACAGCCCCCGCGCGGCCTCGGCCACAGCCAGGCTGTCGTCCGTGCAGCCGTTCAGCAGCACGGTGACCGAGGCCCGGCCGATATCCGTTCCCGCAAGGCACTTCAGGGTCTCCCCAAGCAGCTTGGCCTTGTTGTAGGAATACAAGTAGATGGCGACTTTCTTCTGGGCCACGAGCTCCGGGCGCTTGACGCTTTGCCGCTCCAGCTCCGCCAGGCGGAAGCGCACGGGCGCCTGGTCCCGGTCCAGCGCCAGGGACTGCTGGTAGAGCGCCACGGCGCCCTCCACGTCGCCCCGCATCCGGGCGAGCTCCGCCGCGTTGTTGAGGTTCACCTCATTTTTGTCCGCCGGGGACAGGGCTTCCCAGAGCGGCGCCGCCGCCTCCACATTGCCCATGGCGGCGTAATGGTTGAAGAGCATGCTGTTGAAGTCGCCCTTGAGCGGCTCCGGGCAGGCGAAGGCGTGGAGCCAGTCCGAGGACGCCGTGCGCTCCAGAAAGTCCGTCACCAGGAGCCGACCGGCCGCCAGCGCGTAGGTCGGATGAGCCGTGAGCAGGCGCAGCAGGGCCTCCCGCGCCGTGTCCGCGTCCCGCAGGAAGTTTATCTGGTCGATGCGCGCCAACTCGGCCGGGGCGAAGTTGTTGTCGCGCAGCGCCTTGGCCTTGGCCTGCAGCGCGGGATTGCCCAGGACGGACGGCGTGCGGATGTCGAGGACGTCGAAGGGCGACAGCTGCAGGCATCTGGCGATCAGGCGCTCGATGAGCCGCCAGAGGCCGGGGTCGGCGCATTTTTCGTGCTCCGCCAGGAAATGGTTCAGGTAGCACACCACCACGGCCCGATCCAGATGGAGGCTGGCCTGCTGGTTGCGGAAATGTTCCATGGCCTCGCCAACGGTCAGACACGCCAGCTCTCCGGCCAGGCCGTTGCGCAGGATGCGGAAAAACTCGGTGTTCATGCCTGCTCCTTCCCTTGCGTGCGGCGGCGCGCAAGCCGGGTCACAAAATCTCCGCCAGGGCCTCCAGATGCTCCAGGCAGCGGCTGGTGGACTCCTCGGTGGCGTCCTCGTTCTCCAGGGCCGCCTCCATGTATCCGGCCAGGGGCGACCAGAAGGGCGCCGTCCCGGCAAGCAGCGCCCGCGGGGCGCCCAGGCCGTGGGCCGCCAGCCGGGCCGCGCCGCCTGCCAGGGCGGGCAGGGAGCGCCTCAGGTTCGCGGCCAGGCGCGGATGCGCCCCGGCCAGGGCCTGCCAGGCCGCGCGCACCGGCGCAGCCTGCGCCCCGGACAGCCGCCACAGGAAGAACGCGCGCCAGAACACCCCGGCCAGCTCGTCCGCGCCCGGCGCGCCACCCGCTTCGGGCAGGCCCAGGCGGCGCAGGCCGAAGAGGCCCTCGGGCGTGCGCTCGGTGCCGAACAGGGTCAGCCCCGGCATCTGGAGGCGCTCCAGGCGCTCGGCCGGGCCGCGCAGGATGATGGCGGCCAGGGCGGCCACGCGGCGCGGGGTCAGGGCCTGGCGGCACAGCCCGCCGGAGCGGGTGCAGACCCAGCAGCCCCGGGCGCAGGAGGCGTTTGAGCGCAGCACCAAATGCCCCGGCTGGTACGGGCCGGTATCCCAGGGGTTCACGTTGCCCACGGAAAGGTTCAGGGTCCGAAGCCCGGTCCAGGCGGCCACGTGCATGGGCCCGGTGTCCGGGGTGATGAACAGGCCCAGGGTGCGACCTGCGGACACCAGCTCGGCCAGACTGAGCTTGCCCACCAGGTCCAGCGCCGGGTGGTCGAACAGGGCGCGCACCTCGCGGGCCACGGGCACGTCGTCCGGGCCGCCCAGGAGCACGGGCCGCAGTCCCCGGTCCAGCAGCTCGCGCACCAGCCCGGCGTAGAAGGCCGCGTCCGGGCGCTTGTCCGGCTCGCTTGCGCCCACGAACACGCCCACGCTTTTGGCCTCCTGGCCCTGCGCCTCGCGCGGCGGCCCGAAGCGCGTCTTCTGCGTGACCGCCAGGGGCACGCTGTCCAGGACGTTCAGGTCGGCCCAATGGAAGCGGTTATGCCGGTTGTTCTGCACCAGGCTGGCCCGGTAGAGCTGCCAGGCCCCGCGCACCCGCAGCGCGCCGTCGGACCCCAGCACCGGCCCCACCTTGGCCTCCGCGTTGAGCTGCCCGGCCAGGCGGGCCGCGTCCTCGCGGATGCTCAGGTTGATCACCAGGCTGTAGTCCCTCCCGTGCAGCGCTCCAGAGGCCGCCTCGGGCCAGGAGATGTAGGCCGCGGGCGGGCTCACGGGCAAAAGCGGGGTGAAGAAGCGCTCCTCGGCCACGACGTGGATCTGGCGGCCGGGGTGGCAGCGCTTCAGCCAGAGCAGCAGCGGAAAGGTCAGCACCAGGTCGCCCATGCGCTGCATCTGCAGCACCAGTATCGGCCCCTGGGACACGCCCATGCTAGCGCACCCGTCCGGGGAAGCTCTGGCCGATGGTGGCCATGAGCGCGCTTAGGCGGTGCGCGTAGGTGTGCTCGGAGAGCACCCGCGCCCGCCCGGCCGCGGCAATGCGCTCCCGCGCCCCGGCATCGGCCAGGAAGCGCTCCAGCAGCGGGCCGATCTCCTCCGGGTCGCGGTACAGGGCGATCTCGGCATCGGGCTCGAAGAGGCGCTCGATCTGCCTGCGGTGGTCGGTGAGCAGGAAGGCCCCGGCCGCAGGCACGTCGAACACGCGCTGGTTCACCGCGCCCTTCATCTGCAGGCTGGTGCAGTTGAAGTTGACCTCGCTGGCCGGGTAGAAGCCCGGCAGGTCGTCATAATAGCTGAGTTCCTTGTGCAGCCGGAATCCGCCGCCCTCGGGAAAAAGTCGGCTCCAGCCGGGGTCCCCGGCGATGAGCGGCCCGAAGGGCAGTGTCTTGGCCACGCAGCCCAGGCGGTATTCCAGGGTGGAGTGCCAGACCAGGGCCGTGGCAAAGGCCACGCGGCGAAGGAGCGGCAGCGCGTCGAACTCCGGCAGAAGGTCCGGCCGCGCGGCGGTCAGGAAGGCCGCCACCGAGCGCTCGCCCGACCGGCCGAAGGCCCGGGCCAGGTCCACGAAGGCCGCAAGCAGCGCCTCGCCGGGCGCGGCCGCGTTGAGCCTGCTGACGGTCTTGGCGACCATGGAGTTGCCCACGAAGGACACCCGCGAGCGCCACTCGGGCCTGCCCTCGCGTCCGGGGCGGAAGCGCTCCGGGTCCGCGCCCAGCGGCAGCCAGAAGACGTTCGTGAAGCCGTAGCCGCGCACGGCATCCAGGCTGTCCGCGTCCCAGGTCAGGATGAGCGTGTTCTGCGGGTCGGGCGCGGGATACAGCGGCAGGATGAACTCCGGGTTGTCCACGAACCAGGAAACCAGGGGCAGCTTGAGCTCCCCGGCCAGGGCGTAGAGCACGCCCTCGTGGTCCACGCCCAGGTGGTTCACCGTGACGATGGCGTCGGGTTTGAAGCTGGCGGCGGTTTCGCGGATGGTCTTGATGAACAGGTCGCGGTCCACGCTGCGCGAGGCGAAGTCCAGCAGCAGGTGCGCAACGTCCAGGCGCTGGCAGGCGGCCTTGAGTTCGCCCAACAGAAAATAGGCGCTGGTGAGCAGGAGCAGGCGCGGGGCGCGGCCCCGGTGGCGCAGGGAAAGGGCGTCGTCCATCATGGGGGCGAACCCTAGCCCGGACCGCACCTGCTGTAAAGCCGGGCTGGCTGGCTGGCGGGCTGCGCGGTCAATACCATCAAAATACGTATACGCATATTCACCTATGAAGCGGACAGGGCCGGACTTTTCACATAGACATTCCAGGTGGTGATGTTTTCCAACTATAACAATTAGTAATAGTACATCGCAGGATTCCACATGCCCTCATTCCATCAGCTCATCGCGGACACCTCACACCATTGGGAACTCCTGGAGGACATGACCGGGCGGATGGAATACTGTTCACCCTCGTGCCTTGCGCTCACAGGGTTCAGCCCGGGGCACTTCCTGGGCCGCACCGACGCCCTGCCGGGCCTGGCGCACTCCGCCAGCAGGGGCGAGCTGGACGAATTCCTGGCCGGGCTGCGCAACGGCCCCCCGAACATGTCCAAAAGCCTGGAGCTGCGCATCGTCACCGAAGACGGCCTGAGCCGCTGGGTGGTCTGCCACGCCCGGCGCGTCACCGCGTCCGACGGGCGGATGTACCTGCGCGCCTCCCTGCGCGACATCAGCCGCCGCAAGGCCCTGGACATGGAGCTCAAGTCCTCCCGCCTGCGCGACCCCGTCACCGGCCTGTACAACCGGGCCTGGTGCATGGAGAACCTCCAGCGGAATCTGGGCGCCCACAGTCCCGAGGCCCCCTTTTCCGTAACGATTATGGACATCGACCGGCTGAAGAAGGTCAACGACACCCTCGGGCCGGCCTACGGCGACGAGATCATCCGCATGGCCGCAGAGCGCATCGCCGCCACCATGGCCCCGCCGGACTCGGCCAGCCGCATCTCCGGCGACGGCTTCGCCCTGCTCTTCCCCGGCAAGCCCCCGCGCGAGGTCATCAAGCACATCAAGCGCATCCAGGCCCTCATGTCCGCGCCGTTTGACCTGCGCGGGCACGAGGTCACCATCACCGCCAGCGCGGGCATAGTGGTCAGCCCCATGCCCGGCGACAAGCCCGAGGACGTGCTGCGCAACGCCAACATCGCGCTCAGGCGGGCCAAGGCCAACACCCACCACCGCTACAAGGTCTTCCATTCCCGCATGTTCCTCGAAAGCTCACGGCAGATGGAGATCGAGATCGACCTGGACGCGGGCCTGCGAAACGCAGAGTTTTTCCTGGAATACCAGCCCATCGTCTGCCTGGAGACGAAGCGGCTCAAGAGCGTGGAGGCCCTGCTGCGCTGGAACCACCCGCGCCACGGCATCATGCCGCCCGACGATTTTTTGCCCGTGGCCGAGGCCACGGACTTCATCGTGCCCCTGGGCGAGTGGGTGCTGCGCCGGGCCTGCACGGACATGGTGACCCTCATGGCCGAGCACCCGGAGCTGGCCGACCTGTCCATGAGCGTGAACATCTCGGCCCGGCAGTTGGCCCAGCACAACATCGCCGAGACGGTGGCCGCCGTGCTGCGCGAGACGGGCATGGACCCCACGCGCCTGAAACTGGAGCTCACCGAGACCATGGCCATGGAGAATCCGGCGCTCACGACCCAGCGCCTGCACGCCATCAAGGCTCTGGGGGTCAAGATCAGCATCGACGACTTCGGCACCGGCTACTCGTCTTTGTCCTCCCTGCAGAACTTCCCCATCGACACCATCAAGGTGGACAAGAGCTTCGTGGGCAAGATGGATTCCAGCGCCGAGCAGCGCAAGATCGTGCGCTCGGTGATCTCCCTGGCCCACAGCCTGGACCTGGACGTGGTGGCCGAGGGCATCGAGATGCGCGAGCAGTGGTCCATGCTCAAGGTGCTGGACTGCCAGAGCGGCCAGGGCTTTCTGTTCTCGCACCCTGTGGACATGACCAAGCTCCGCGCGTTCATCTGCAAGAGCTGTCAGCCGGTCAAGCCGTAGGCAGGGCTCCGGCCAGGCGATAGGCGTTGCCGCCAGCGCGCTTGGCGGCGTACATGGCCGCGTCGGCCCGGCCGAGCAGGCTGTCCTGGTCCTGGCCGTGCTCCGGGTAGCAGGCCAGCCCCACCGAGGCGCCCAGAAAAATCTTCCCCTCCGCCACTTCCGGATCAAAGAGCGCCGCCAGCACCTTCTCGGCCACGGCCTCGGCATGCTTGACCCCGGCCAGGTCCGGCAGCACGATGACGAACTCGTCGCCGCCCAGGCGGGCCACGGTGTCGGACTCGCGCACGCAGGCCTTGAGCCGCAGCGCGGTCTCCATGAGCACCCTGTCGCCGTGGGCGTGGCCATAGGTGTCATTCAGGCTCTTGAACTTGTCCAGGTCCACGAACAGGAGGCCCACCCCGGTGTTGTTGCGCCGGGCGCGGCGCAGGGCCTGCTTCAGGCGGTCGACGAAGAGCTGGCGGTTGGGCAGGCCGGTGAGCGAGTCGTGCAGGGCCATGTGCCGCACGCGCTCCTCGCTGACCTTGAGCGCGCTGACGTCCTGGGCGTTTATGACCACGCGGCCGCCGGGCATGCGCGAGACCTTCATGCGGCACCAGCACTGTCCGCCGTCGCGGTGCAGGAAGGAGAACACGCGCTCCGGCGGGTCCTCCTGCGCCATGTCGTTCATCAGGTTGACCACAAAGGACTGGCGGTCCTCGGCGGTGGCGAAGATGCGGTCGGCCAGGGCCGCCAGGGAGGGCACCTCGCGCACGGAGTAGCCGAACAGGCGCTGCATGCCCGGGTTGTCGTAGATCAGGGTGCCGCTCTTGTCGGCCAGGGCAATGCCGTCAAAGGAGCTCTGCAGGATGGCTCCGCGCTCGCGGCCCTCCAGCTCCAGGCGCGAGTAGAGACCGGCCAGGTCGGCGGTCATGGCGTTGAAGGCCTTGGCCAGGTTGCCCAGCTCGTCCTTGGTCATGACCTGCGCGCGCGCGGAGAGATCGCCTCCGGCCACGGCCGTGGCGGCCCTGGTCACGGCCAGGATGGGCCGCGCCATGCGCCGGGAGAACACGAACACCCCCAGGCCCAGGCAGGCGGCCATGGCCAGCCCCACCAGCACGGTGACCAGGGCCAGCTGCTGGGCCGGAGCAAAGGCCTCGGCCTGGGACATCTCGGCCAGGAGCGCCATCTGGTAGGAGCCCAGCCAGCGGTACACCCCCACCACCGGCACTCCGGCGTCGTTCAGGTACTGGCCGCGGCCGCTGCCCCCGGCCAGGGCGCGCTGGATGCCCTCGGTGTGGGCCTGGCGGCCCATGACCAGGAGGCCCTTGCGGCCCGAGGCCACCAGGACGTTGGAAGAGTCCACCAGATAGGTTTCCCCGGTCTCGCCCAGGCCCGCCCGGGAGCGGATGATCTGGTCGATGCGCTCCAGCCCCAGGTGCACGGCCAGCACGGCCAGCAGGTTGCCGGACTCGTCCCTCACCGGCATGCTCACCGTCAGGATGGGCCGCAGGGACTCCGGCGAGGGGTACACGCTCTGCACCGCCGGCCCCTGGCGGCCCTGGGTGTAGAAATTGTACCTGGCCCGGTAGCTGCCGGTGTGGGAGGGCTCCGTGGAAAGCAGCACGCGGCCGCCCGTGGGCGCCAGAACGAGCACCTCGCGCACATCCGGCTGGGCGACCATGTAGTCGTGCAGGTGGCCCAGCAGGTGCCGCCCTTCGGGCTGGTTCCGCCCGATGCCGGGGCTGAGCAGGCCGGCCGTGGTGGCGGCCATGAATTGCAAATCGCGCAGGCGCTCCTCCACCCACAGGGCAAGGTCCGTCTCCTTCTGGCGGCTGGCGGAGTCAAGGCGGGCATAGGCCGCCTGGCGCAGAAAGGCCCGTCCGGTCAGGTAGGTCGCCGCACCCATGCAAGCCACGCCCAGAAGCGAGAACACCAGGTAGGTGCTCACCAGCCGGGCCACCAGGCTTTTCTGGATGAGGTTCCTCATATGCGTCTGCTCTCGCGGCTCATGGTGCCGTTTCCGGGGCCTTGCGGCTGTGGGCCTGCCCGCCCTCAATGGCCATAACGTGGGCGCCGCGCGCGGCGTCGCCCCCCTGTTCAAAAGACAGGCGTCCGGTCAGCCCCTCGTATCCGCGCAGGGAGGCGAGGCCCTCGCGCAGGGACACGGGGTCCACGCTGGCCGCGGCCTTGGCTCCGGCCAGAACCACCCCCAGGGCGTCCAGGGTCAGGGCCGCGTTCTTGTCCAGCAGCGCGCAGAGCGCCGCCAGAGAAAACAACACCCCGCGCGCTTGCGATCCTCCGCAATTCTTCACCGCAGCACCTCCGCACGTTTTGGCCCGCTGCCCGGCGCACCCTCCGGCCCCATATGACGGAGGGTTCCGGCAAAGCGCAGGCCCTTGTGGGTGATCTCCAGGATCTGGGCATCACGCTCGGGCGTCCCGCCCAGGTACCGCCCGTTGCCTGCAACGCCCGCATATTCCTTGACCCCTTGCAGGGCTGCGGCCAGGGCATGGGTGTCCAGGGCCTCGGCCTGCCCGGCGGCCTGGAAAACGAGGCCGAAGGCGTCGTACACCAGGGCCGCCACGGAGCCTGGCTGGCGCTTGAAGAGCGCGGCGTAGCGCTCCATGAACCCGCGCGAGACGTCGGTCTGAGGTCCGCCGGGGTGCCAGGGCACGAGGAAACGTGCGCCGACCATGCCGCCCATGTCCCTGGCCTGCAGCAGGTCCCAGCCGTCCGGCCCCACCAGGACGCCCTGGAAGCCCAGGCCGCGCGCCTGGCGCACCAGCTGCGGGGCTGCTGTGTGGTAGACCGGCAGGAACAGCACCTGGGGGCCCGTGCGCAGAAGCGACCGCAAACGGGCCGCGCTGTCCTTCCCCACCGCCAGATATCCCGCCAGGGCCAGGCGCTGGCCGCCCTGGTCCGTGAAGGCCTGCTGGAACTCCGTGGCCAGGGTGCTGGAATAGACGTTGGTCTGGTCGTAGAGCACCGCCGCGCGCACCGCGCGCTGGCTGCGGCACAGGCGCGCCAGGGCCTGGGCCTGGAAGGCGTCGGAATAGGGCATGCGGAAGACGTAACGCCTTCCGCTTGTAAGCTGCGGGCTGGTTGCGCCGGGGCTGATGAAGGGCGTGCGCAGCTCTTCGGCCAGGGCGGCCATGGGCAGCGCCTGGGACGAGGTGGCTCCGCCGATGATGGCGACCGCGCCGGAGGCCAAGGCCCGGCGCATGGCGCGCAGGCCGTCCTCCACCCCCGGCCCGTGGGTGATCACCTCGACCCGGAGGGCCGCCTCGCCCCGGGGTGTAGCGATGCCGCCGTGCCGGGCCACGTCGCGGCGCACCAGCTCGGCGGCGTTGCGGTACTCCACGTCCAGGCCCGTGGCGTCGCCGCCCTCAACCACCAGCAGCGCCACCAGGATCTCCTCCTGGGAACTTTTCGGCACCGGCTCGCACGAGGCCAGGCAAAGCGTCGCGATCAGGGCCAGAGCCAGGGCCAACGTCATCCGCCGCGCCACAGCGGCATGTGTGCGTCCGCTCACTCGCATCGGCAACTCCCCCGTCCCGGTCGATGAAAACAAATACTGCAGATGGCTAACTAGTATGCATGAACGTGGCGTTTGACAAGGAATGTCCGAGGGTCAGGCAAGAATAATTGTCACTGCGCGCGACGGCGCAGGCGGCGGACCAAAGCGTCGACGAGCATGCGCGCCTCGTCCAGGCCCAGGCCGCGGGCCAGCAGAAAATACAGGACGGCCCACACCGGGATGAACAGCAGCGAGACCAGGCGCAGGCCCGAGGTGCTCCAGGCCAGAAGCCCGATGACCAGGCTGGGCGCGCCGCACTTGAACCAGGTGGACAAGGTCATGGGCCAGGCCCCCAGACGGCGGCGCAAAAGCCAGGACAGCAGGCCCACGTTCAGGGCGCTGGCCGCGCTCACCGCCAGGGCCAGGCCCACGTGGGCCAGCGGCCGCATCAGCGCCCAGCCGAGCAGGATGTTCACCGCCACGCACAGGGTGGCCACCAGCACCGGGGTGCGCGTGTCCTCCAGGGCATAGAAGGCCCCCACCAGCGGCCGCACCAGGGCTATGGCGGGCAGGCCCAGGCCATAGGCCATGAGCGCCCCGGCCGTGGAGTGGATGGCGTCCGGCCCGAAGGCCCCGCGCCCGAACAACAGCGCGATGAGCGGCGTGGCCAGGGCCAGCAGCCCGGCCATGGCCGGCAGGCTGATGGTCAGCGACAGGCGCAGGGACGAGCGGATCACGGACATGAGCTCGTCGGTTTTGCCCTCGGCGCTCAGGCGCGAGAGGCTGGGCAGGGCCGCCGTGCTCACGGCCAGGCCGAACACGCCCACCGGGAACTGCACCAGCCGGTCGGCGTAGTACAGGTACGAGATGCTGCCCACGGGCAAGAACGAGGCCAAAAGCGTGCCGAGCAGCAGGTTGATCTGGTACACCGCGCTGCCGAAGACCGAGGGCAGCATGAGCCTGCCCATGCGCAGCACCGCCGGGTCGAACCAGCGCCATGGCCCGCGCCAGGAGAAGCCCATGCGCCGCAAATAGGGCTGCTGGAACAGCCACTGCCCCAGGCCCGAGGCCAAGACGCCCCAGGCCAGGGCATAGGCCACGTTGAGCTCGAAATGCCAGCCGATGAGCGCGAAGCTGATGAACCCGAGGTTCAGGATGCACGGGGCCATGGCCGGGGCGAAGAAATGGTCCAGGGCGTTCAATATGCCCATGCACAGGCCCACGGCGGAGATGAAGATGATGTACGGGAAGCAGATGCGCAAGAGGCTGGCGGTGGTGGCCAGGAGCTCCGGGTTGCGCTCGAAGCCCGGCGCGATGAGGGCGGTGAGCTCCGGGGCGAAATACATGGCCAGAAGCGTGATGCCGGTCAGGATCGCCACCAGCCAGGCCAGCACGGCCCGGGCCATCTCCCGGGCGCGCTCCTCGCCCTCCTCGGCCCGCACGCGCGAGAACGCCGGAATGAAGGCCAGGGTCAGCGAACCCTCGGCGAACAGGCTGCGCAAGAGGTTCGGGATGCGGAAGGCCACGAAGAAGGCGTCGGCGAAGAGCCCTGCGCCCAGGGTGAAGGCGGTGATGAGGTCGCGCACGAAGCCCAGCACCCGGGAAATCAGGGTGGCCCCGCCAACCGTGGCCGCCCGTCTGGCGATATGGCGTGATTCGGCGTTCATCTGCCGGGCCTATAGCCCATGCGCCGCGCGCTGTCACCACGGGCCGGGGCCGCCCCAGGGGTTCCCCCCCTGGACCCCGCCAAGGGGCACGCCCCTTGGAACCTGCTACGGGCAGGCGTTGCCGCTTTGCGGCAAGCCTGCCCGAAATGGGGTCAAGGGGACTCGTCCCCTTGCGGTGGGGGTCTGGGGGAGGCGGAGCCTACCCCAG
>Ga0209800_10001691_pt1 | contig 21811 bp, 15 predicted proteins | sample Higcelweek8metaG_FD_187174 | JGI IMG/M metagenome (GOLD analysis project Ga0209800, IMG submission 187174) | Freshwater pond sediment microbial communities from the University of Edinburgh, under environmental carbon perturbations - High... | ecosystem: Environmental > Aquatic > Freshwater >...
TAACTGTTGTTAATATCTTTTCTATGCTTTGTGAGAGAACGCAATCTACGCTTCTTTCTCCTTGCTAATTTTAATCGTAATTCCAGTTTTTTCGCTAAAACCAACAGATATTGTGTCACCCTGAACAATTTCGGCCTTGATGATAGTTTCTGCCATAGCATCTTCAACATATTTTTGAAGAGCTCTTTTCAGTGGTCTAGCACCAAATTTCGGATCAAAGCCTTTTTCTGCGATATAACTTTTAGCAGCAGGTGTGAGTTTCAAAATATACCCTAATTCTTTTACTCTGCTGTACAAACCTTTGAGTTCGATATCAATAATTTTGAAGATATCCTCTTTTGACAATGAATTGAAAAGTACAACATCATCAATTCTGTTCAGGAATTCAGGAGCAAAAGCTTTCTTAAGAGCGGCTTCAATAATACTTTTTGAGTTTGTATCCACCGCGGCTTTCTTGGCTGAGGTATCAAATCCAACCCCATGTCCGTACTCAGAAAGTTGACGTGTTCCAATATTCGATGTCATAATCACAATTGTATTTCTAAAGTCGATACGTCTGCCTAAGCTATCAGTGAGTCGTCCTTCATCAAGTACCTGCAAAAGAATATGAAATACATCAGGATGAGCCTTTTCTATTTCATCAAGTAATACAACAGCATAAGGTTTGCGTCTAACTTTCTCTGTTAGTTGGCCGCCTTCTTCGTAACCAACATAACCGGGAGGCGCTCCTACGAGTCGAGATATAGAGAATTTCTCCATATACTCACTCATGTCTATTCTGATTAAAGAATCTTCACTGTCAAATAAATATTTTGCAAGGACTTTTGCAAGTTGTGTTTTTCCCACACCAGTAGGCCCGAGGAAAACAAAAGTTCCGATTGGTTTATTCGGATCCTTCAATCCTGCACGGTTACGCTGAATTGCTTGAACGACTTTTTTAATTGCTTCTTCCTGACCGATTACACTTCCGGCAAGTTCGGTTTCCATTTTCAACAATCTGTTGCCCTCAGTTTGAGCAATTCTACGAACTGGAACGCCAGTCATCATAGCTACTACTTCGGCAATATTATCTTCATCTACTACTTCACGTTTTTCGCTTATCTCTTTGATCCACTGATCCTTAGCAAGCTCAATCGCATTTTCAATTTCACGCTCTTTGTCGCGCATCGAAGCAGCTTTTTCGAACTGTTGATCCTTAACAGCTTTAAGCTTCATATCTCGGGCGTTCTGAAGATCTTCTTCTAGTTTGATAATTTTATTCGGAACAACAGCCGTAGAAATATGTACTCGTGAACCAGCTTCATCCAAAGCATCAATTGCTTTGTCAGGCAATGCTCTGTCGCTAACATAACGCATTGTTAGTTTAACACAAGCATCAAGCGCTTTGTCAGTATATGTTACTTTATGATGGTCTTCATATTTTTCCTTGATTTTTTTCAAAATCATATAAGTTTCATCTGGACTTGTTGCCTCAACCATTACTTTTTGGAAACGACGTTCAAGTGCACCATCTTTCTCAATATTCTGACGATATTCGTCTAGAGTTGTAGCCCCAATACACTGAATTTCACCCCTTGCCAAAGCCGGTTTAAGCATATTAGCTGCATCTAAAGATCCTGTTGTTCCACCTGCGCCAACAATAGTATGAATTTCATCAATAAATAAAATCACATCGGTAGCTTTTACCAACTCATCAATAATTGCTTTCATTCGTTCTTCAAACTGTCCGCGATATTTGGTTCCCGCTACAATCGAAGCCATGTCCAGAGTAATTACTCTTTTATCAAATAATATATGAGATACTTTTTTCTGAATTATTCGTGCTGCCAGTCCTTCAACAATAGCTGATTTACCAACACCAGGTTCTCCAATTAAAACAGGATTGTTTTTCTTGCGTCTGGATAATATCTGAGAAATACGCTCGATTTCGGTATCACGACCAACAATAGGATCGAGTTTACCTTCTTCAACAGCTTTTGTCAAATCTACACCAAAGCTATCCAATACAGGAGTGTCAGATTTTGATTTACTTACAGGTTTGCGTGTTGCACCCGGATCAGCAGAAGAAGAGCCGTATGGTCCGCCTGTCGATTCATCATCATCATCATCGTCGTCATCTGAGCCGGCAGAACCTTGAAAAGAATCCATTTCCATACTCATTTTAACCATATCGTATTCGATGTTAAACTCGTCTAGTAATTGAGAGAAACGACTAGGTACCTTTAGAATAGCAAGCAATAAATGTCCAGTATTGACTTCGTCAGAGTTTAATGAAATTGCCTCAGAATACATAAATTTCTGAATTCTTTCAGTAGTTTTAGTAGGAACGACCTTGTCCATATCATCCATTGTAAGCTCATTGCCCGAGTTCTTGACATGAGTTTCAATTTTCAGTTTAAGCTCATGGGTATTTACGTCCAGCTCTTTAAGAATATCCATTGCTTCGCACGATGTCTCGCGTAATATTCCGAGAAACATATGTTCTGGCCCCAGATAGTCATTCCCCAAACGAATTGCCTCTTCTTTGCTGTACTGTATAACATCCAACAATGATTGCGAAAATTTTCTTCTCATATCTATTTTCAGTATTTTAATTTATAAAAATACAAAATTTTTCTTAATTTTTTGTTCACTTAAATATTTTACAAAATTACGAATATTTTTGATAAGTTTAAAATGTAATAAAAGAGCTTTTCATCGTTGAATTATGCAGCTTTTGTACTGTTATACATACAATGCCGTAATCATAAAAATCAAGTCTTATTTATAAACACAAATTGTTGAAAAGTAACCTAATTTCTGGTTTGCAAGACCCAACTAAAAACACTATCTTAGTGCACTTTTATAAAAAACCTTAACTTATTGAATTATAGTAAAATAGTATTTAAAAAATAAAAATTATGTTGGAAGAAGGAAGGGGATCAAGAGTTCTACAAATCAATATTGAAGATGAAATGAAATCGGCATACATTGATTATTCAATGTCGGTTATTGTTTCTAGAGCTTTGCCAGATGTTAGAGACGGTCTAAAACCTGTTCAGAGAAGAATCCTGTTCGGAATGAATGATTTAGGAATGGTTTACGGAAAACCATATAAGAAATCTGCAAGAATTGTCGGTGAAGTATTAGGTAAATATCATCCTCACGGAGATTCGTCAGTTTACATGGCGATGGTTAGAATGGCTCAAGAATGGTCTTTAAGATATACTTTGGTAGATGGACAAGGAAACTTCGGTTCTGTTGATGGTGATAGTCCTGCTGCAATGCGTTATACTGAAGCAAGATTGGCTAAAATAGCTGACGAAATAATGGCAGATCTTGACAAAGAAACTGTTGATTTTACGCTCAACTTTGATGATTCACTGCCAGAGCCAACAGTCATGCCTTCTAAATTACCAAATCTAATCGTTAATGGTGCCAGCGGTATCGCAGTAGGTATGGCAACCAATATGGCTCCTCACAATCTTAGTTCAACAGTTGATTGTATAATTGCCTACATCGAAAATCCAGAGATTTTACCTGGCGAACTTGGACAAATAATGCAAGCTCCCGATTTTCCTACGGGTGGAATTATTTACGGAATCGAAGGTGTAAAAGAAGCATACGAAACCGGTAGAGGCAGAGTTGTTATCAGATCAAAGACAGAAATCGAAGTTACTGATGGCGGTCGCGAAAAAATCATCGTTACCGAAATACCATATATGGTCAACAAAGCTGAGTTGATTATGAAAATCGCTGATTTAATCAATGAAAAGAAAATTGAAGGAATCTCCAATATCAATGATGAATCGGATCGCACAGGTATGCGTATCGTAATCGATATTAAAAGAGATGCTGTTGCAAATATTATTTTAAACAAATTATACAAATACACTGCTCTTCAGTCATCATTCTCAATAAACAATATTGCTCTTGTCAAAGGACGTCCAATGATGTTAAATTTGAGAGATCTTGTTAAGTACTTCGTCGAACATAGACATGATGTAATTGTAAGAAGGACACAGTTTGACCTGAGAAAAGCTCAGGAACGTGCACATATACTGGAAGGACTGATTATTGCTAGCGATAATATTGACGAAGTTATCAAAATAATTAGAGCATCTAATAGTCCTGACGAAGCTCGCGAGTCTTTAATGGAGAGATTTAAGCTTACTGACATTCAGTCTAGAGCAATTGTCGAAATGCGTTTAAGACAGTTAACTGGACTAGAACAAGATAAACTAAGAGCTGAGTATGCTGAAATTCTTGAAAGAATTGCTCATTATCAGGAAATATTGAACAATTTAAGTCTTCGTATGCAGATTATCAAAGATGAAATGCTTGAGCTTAAAGAAAAATTTGGCGACAAAAGAAGAACAGCAATTATTTTTGCATCGGAAGAGCTAAATCCAGAAGATTTTTATGCTGATGAAGATGTAATTATAACGATTTCTCATCTCGGATATATTAAACGTACTGCTCTGACCGAATTCCGTGCTCAAAATAGAGGTGGAGTTGGTTCAAAAGGTTCTAATACTCGCGACGAGGACTTTATTGAGCATATGTTTGTTGCAACAATGCACAACTATTTACTGCTCTTTACCAAAAACGGAAAATGTTTCTGGCTAAAAGTTTACGAAATACCTGAAGGTTCTCGTACATCCAAAGGACGTGCAATGCAAAACCTTATAAACATTGAACCAAATGATGAAGTTAAGGCCTTTATGAATGTTGTTTCTCTTAAAGATGAAGAGTACATCAACAACTCATATATAATAATGTGTACAACAAACGGAGTATTCAAAAAGACCAAACTGGAACAGTATTCACGTCCAAGACAGAATGGTGTATTTGCAATCAATGTTAGGGAAGGTGACAGTTTACTAACTGCCAATCTTATTGAAGAAAAGCCAGGTGATGAACCAGTGAATATTATGATTGGTGCAAGAAACGGAAAAGTAATAAGATTCCCACACAATCTTGTTAGACCTATCGGAAGAACAGCGACCGGAGTAAAAGGTATCACACTCGAAAATGGCGATCAAGTTATAGGTATGGTTACAGTACGTCCTGACCAGGAAATACTTGTAGTAGCAGAAAACGGCTATGGTAAACGTTCGAGTATCGAAGAATACAGAATTACCAATAGAGGTGGAAAAGGGGTAAAGACCATCAATGTTACTGAAAAAACCGGAAAACTTATTGACATTTCCGCTGTAACTGACAACGACCACTTGATGATAACAAACAAATCTGGTATCACTATTCGTCTTGCAGTTGAATCCCTCAGAGTAATGGGTAGAGCAACACAAGGTGTAAGACTTATAAACCTTCGCGATGATGACGCTATTGCATCAGTAGCAAAAATTGAAAACGGAGCATTGGAAGAAAAAAATGCTGTCGAATTTGACGAAACTACTGACGAAAACGCTGTAGAAGGAAATATCGAAAATAGCGAAAACGCTGATGTAGCAGCAAGCACACCTACAATTGCTCCAGAGGAGTAAATATTTGGCAAAGTGTTTGTATATTTGTAACGTGATTTATAAATTATGACATTAAAATAAATTATTATGAAAAAGTTAAGTGTATTTATAGTTTTATTTGTGATGAGTTTTTCTCTCCTTGCTCAAAAGAATAAAGTTACGAGCGCATGGAGTTATTTAAAAGATGGATTTTTGGATGATGCCAAGAAATCAATTGATGCAGCAGAAATTCATGCTGACACTAAAGACTGGTACAAGACCTATTATTATAAAGGTCAGATTTATCAGGAAATAGGAATTTCTGAAAAGCCAAAATACCAAGCGCTGTGTACCAATTGTCTTGATATTTCTTATGAGGCATATATTAAAGCCATAAAGTTGAATTTTGTAAACCCAGAGTACAGAGAACTTGATCTTACAACCGAAGTTGGTTTAATGAAATTTGTGGGCATTTTAAGTGCGCAGGACGAAACAAATTACGAAAACACAGAAGCTTTGTACGATATTATCGGCAACAGATTCCCTGCTTTGTCAAATGCTTTTATAAATCAAGGCGTTACAAAGTATCAGGCTAACGATTATGAAGGAGCTTACGTAAACTTCGAAAAAGCAGTAATGATTGCAACATTGTCATTTAAAGCAGATACACAGTTGTATTATTTCACATCTTTGGCTGCGATGAAAGCAAATAAGTTCGAAGAAGCTATTCAATTGAATGATTTGTTGCTTCAAATGAAATTCGGTGCTAACGATGATGAAAAAGTTAGTATTTATCTTAACCAAGCTGTTGCTTATAAAGCTACTGGCGATACAGTAAAAATGCTTTCTACACTTGAAGAAGGGATTAAAACTTATCCAAATTCAAATTACCCACTTGTTATCGAAACTTTCAACTATTATGTAAACAAAGGCGAAAACGAAAAGGCATTTGAATATATCAATATAGCAATTGATAAAAACCCTAATGATGCTCAGTTCTTCGTTATCAGAGGAACGTTACTCGAAGAAATGAAACGTAAGCAAGAAGCTGAAGTTGATTATAAAAAAGCTATTGAGTTGCAACCAGACAACTTTGATGCAAATTACAGTCTAGGAGCATTTTATTACAATACAGCAGTCGACACACTTGATTGGGCAGACAAGAATATTCCAATTAACAAATTTGCCGAACTTGACAAGTACAAAGAAATTGCTAATAGCTACTTTAGACAATCATTACCTTTCCTCGAAAAAGCTCATGCTCAGCAACCAACTAATATGAATGTTCTTAGCACTCTCAAGACTATTTATTACAGACTTGGCGAGATGGAGAAATATCAGGAAACAACAAACAAAATAAATGCACTTACCGAATAATTATATAAGTCACACATTAAAAACTCCCGAAATCGGGAGTTTTTTTTTGTCTGTTTTACAGATTAATACACTTTTTTCAACTTCAGCAAAACAGCAATTAAAAAATATGTAAATTTGTGTTTTACAATCAATTACTAAAACTCATTATTATGAAAAAAATATCAGTAGTTATTTTAGCAGGGCTTTTGAGTCTGTCTAGTTTCTGTCAGAATGAAATAACACTTGATTTCGGTTTGCTGCAAAATGGTTCACAATTGGTTTTAGATAGCGTTTTAATAGAGAACCAAACTTCAGGTTCTGACACTATCATTTATGACATTCAGGATGGACTTGTAATTGATTTCATTACTAAAGTTGATGATATATCAAACCTAAACTTGAATAAGCTAACAGTGAATCAAAATTACCCAAATCCATGCAGCGAAGGAACAATAGTTGAGGCATATATACCAGGACAAGAAGTTTCGATTAAATTATATGACACAACCGGAAAACTTTTAACAACAAAAACATACAGAACAGGTCGTGGTTATCAGATATTCGGAATTACTCCAGGGAACTCAGGCCAGTATATTCTAAAAATCAGTTGCAAAGGGCAGGAGGAAAGCATAGTTATTACGAGTAACTCTAATAATAAAAACACAGCCGAGATCTCGTGGAATGGCGAAACAGACTTTATTCAGCCAAAATCAACGAAAGCGGAATCATTCACATATTATCATGGCGATATTCTTGAGTTTACTGGTTATGTTACAGCCTGCCAGACTGCTGCAAGTACATCATTTACAGATAGTCCAATAGAATCGCAGACTTACGATTTTGACTTTACCTACATAACTGAAATACAGCCAGATGCTGCTCTAGTTGGTGAAATAACCACCACTGAGACTTCTATTGACTGGAATTGGACTTCGGTTCCCGATGCACTTGGATACAAATACAATTTTGTTGAAGATTATGAAACTGCTTTAGATAATGCCCTTATAAATAATTTTTCGCAAACTGAACTAACAGCTGGAACAAACTACAAGTTATTCGTCTGGGCTTATAATGACTGTGGAAGCTCATTTTCAACCGAATTAATTAAAGCCACTACTGCCTTACCACTAACTCAGGCAGAAATAGACCTTATCTTATCTGGAGCATCAACAGTTGCAATGGAAGTAATGAATATTTGTGAACAACCTGATTCAATTATTTTAAGAACTCTGTCAACAAATGTAATTGTTGGGGAAGAAAACCTTTCTCATCTTACTGACAGAATGAAAAAAACGGTTACAGGAATCGGCGTTGGAATTGCTGCTCCCCAAGTTGGAATTAACAGAAGAATTATCTGGGTTCAGCGTTACGATATAGGAAGTGTAATTCACCCTTGGGGATTATATTTTAACCCAAGAATTGTGAATTATTCGGACACAGTAGCATTGAGGTCGGATGGCTGCCTATCAGTACCTGACGCATGCGAAACAGAATGCAATATTACTGGAAATTCATACAGAGCGTTATGGATAGATGTTGAATATTATCTGGCAGATGGAACTTATGTTATTGAAAGAATAAATCAGCAATATACTGCTCACATTTTTCAGCACGAAATAGACCATTTGGACGGAATTATGTTCTTTGATCGTCAGGTTGAAGAAAATCCAGAAAAATTTACAGTAGTTAATGGCGATTCTTATGAGGGATTGCCGGTAATTGATTAATTGCACTACCTGGATTCGTAAAATTTTCTTATTGGATTTCTATCCCAATGGCCCAACGAACGTCATACTTCCATCAGGTTGTGAGTAGAGGTGAAGCCAATTCGATATTACTGTTCCGTTCTTTAAAGTAATTTTAAAGCTTATTTTTGCATAAGAATCTTCAAGAATAGCGATTTTGGTAATTTTAAAAGTCTTTATTTCTTTTAATTCCGGAGCGATAAACACATCTTTTTTATCCCAACCAGCAAGTAACTCGCTAAAAAACTGATCAGTTCTACCTTCAAGCATTCCATCATGTTGGGTTTGAACATAGTCCTTTTCCATAAAAGTCAAGGCATTCTTCAAATCGCCATTTTTGATTGAAGAGGCAAAGTCGTTGCAAAAATCTTTTACGACCTTTTTGCTTTCAAATTGCGAAAAACCAATGGTTGACACCAAAAGAAATAAAACTAGAGTAATTGTCTTCATAATAATAATAATTAGTTAGATTGTAATAATTCATTCGATAAAAAACTGGAGAATTTGTCAAGCTCTTCCGAACTAATAATTACAGCCGCGTTTTCATAATCTTCATAATAAACCTTAATATATCCAGTCCCTTTTGCACGCATATCAGATTGCATTTGTTTATTACCGAGAAGATGTTCTGCAAGAACTACAGCGTCAAAAAAATCATTTAACTTGATTAAATTTTTTGAGGCCTCTCCTCCAGAATAAACGCCAGATGAACTCTCACTTGCGGAAACTGGATTATATGATATTTGACCTGGAAGAATTTCGTATTTATTTCCATTGCCATCAACAAAATCCAATTTGACTGGAACTCCAATAACTTGAACAGAATCAATAACAGCATAAATGCCAACTCTGCTTTGCACATTGGGATCATCAGTATCCCATAATCCATCAATAAGGATAATCCTCAGCCTAACCAATTTGTTGGCAAAATCTTCAATATTGCCATTCAAATTTTTGCATTTTGACAAATTAATAAATTCTTCACCATAATATGATTTAAAGTAATATTCTACAATTTCTGGATGCTCTCGCCCGCCTTTATCAACAAAAATATCCTTCTTAATTATTCCTTGCTGATAGGAATATTGAGGTCCGTCTATAATTGTAGTAGTAGTCTTTTTCTCACTCATTTTACAACCTGAAATTGTTAAAGTAAAACCTAACACTAAAAAGATTATTAAATAGCGAGGCATGATAGTTCTGTTCATATTTCCAGTATTATATTGTTTAAGATGAAATAAAAGGTTAATATTATCTGCTAAAATAATAAAGAAAGCTTAATAATAGCAAAACCCTCAGCAAAGAAAACAGAAATTTTGAGATATTTATGTGCGAGTAATAGAAATAAATGCAATTACTTTTGTGCTTTTTCTTGTTTCAACATCCAAGTTGCTTCTTTTTTGATTTGTTCTTCGACAGGTATATTTAAATCAGCTGCTTTCTGAGTAATAGTACTTAACCAATTAGGATTATTTTTTATTGCTTGAATCCAGAATTCTAGTCTTTCATTTTCCTTCTTTTTTTGGTATTTTCCATCAAGGTAGAATAACATATCACCAATAAATCCATCGTAGTCGTAATTCTTAACTAATGTTGCACTTGAATAAATCAAAATAAAATCAAGATCCTTGTAAAGTGAATCAAGATCTACTTGATCAGGCGTCATTTTTTTGGTAAAACTTTCAGGATACACATCAGTATTATAAAACCAATAAGCAACATTACTGAAACAGTATGCCGGAATCATTTGATTCATTATTGGCCAGTAAAATGAATCTCCAACAGTTAGAACTTTTGGCTTGGTTTTTCCTTTTTCATTACTCTTTAATTTATAGTAATATAAATCTTCATTTTTAAGGTCGTGCGCAAGATTCATAACATTCTCTAGGTCATGCTCATAGTCTTTCATGGAGTCAAGCTTTACACTTTCGACAACTAATTCGGGCATATCAATATTCCTGAGCTTTTCCATGTATTTAACTAGAGAGTCTCCAATCCATACAGCAGAGAAGTAGGAGTAATGTGTGCCATTTTTTGGAAATAAATCAACACTTACAGTATCTTTAATTTCCATAAACCACTTATTAAAATCGACATAAGAGATATTGTACTCGTTCAATTTTTTCAAATAGTAGTCATAATCGTTTTCTCTCTTTTTGTAGCTATCGTATTGAACCGGGAATTTATCGCTAAAATAATACGCATTAGAAGGGACAATAACAAAAACAAGTTCTATATTTCTTTTCTTTAGCTTATCTCGCATTATGTCAGTTTGCACAAATAAACTGTCTATTTGTTTATGGTCTTGACGGTCAATACCAAGATATCTTTTTATATTATAATCAAAAAACAAATAGTTGTCTTTTCCTACAACAACACCCTTCGAATTAGAAGTCTTAAATAAAAGATAATCAATAGAATTTGTAATCCTGAGCAAAGAATTTCTGAATCCGAAATTATCGTTAACGAATTTTTCGGTCAGTATCTGATATTCGCCACTTGACCATGTCTTATAATGAAAAACAGGATAGTTACCAAAAGTCGGAGCGTTTTCCAACGGAGTAATGCTGTGAAATTTTACAAATCTTTGCAAAATTGGTACAAAGAGAAGTATTAGTAAGAAAATGAAACAATATTTTTTAACTTTTTCCATTAGAATCTAAAATAAATGAAAGGGTTAAAACCTCCTAGGGCAATAGTTCCAGCACACACAAACAACAATATAAGGGTAACAACCATAACCGGAATTATCTCGTAACGATTATGAGTTTTGAAAAATGTCCATTGTTCAAGTTTTAATCCAGGTTTAACGATTGTGAAAAATGCAAACATTCCACCTATAACCAGGAACACCCAGAATTTGTAATTAAAATAGACAAAGCTATCAGTACCAGTAAAACTGAACATTTTTTCAATATAGCCAAATGCAAAATCGAGAGTTTCTGATCTAAAAATTACCCAACCAATTAGTGTAACAAAATATGTAAAAATAATTGCCGGATATTTTCCAGATTTTTCAGTAAGCTTAATTAAGAATAGCCTGTCGAGGACAAGAAAGATACCATGAAAAACGCCCCAGGCAACAAAGTTCCAAGCAGCCCCATGCCATAATCCTGACAAGAAGAAAACCACCCACAAATTAAAGTAAATTCTTGCCCTATATTTAACTTTGTTTCCCCCCAAAGGAATATACAAATAGCTTTTCATCCATCTTCCGAGTGACATATGCCATCTACGCCAGAATTCTGTTATGTTGCGACTAATGTATGGATTGTCGAAATTCTCAGGAAACTTAAATCCAATCATTCGGGCAATACCGATTGCCATGTCGGAATAACCTGAGAAATCGTAGTATATTTGAAATGAGTATGCAATTATGCCAAGCCATGCCATTCCAGTGCTCATCTGAGAAGGTTGAAGCAGGAATATTTCATCAACAGTAGCACCTAAGGTATTTGCAATGAGTAATTTTTTGGATAAACCGATTATAAATCTAAAAAAACCAGAAAGTCTATTATCCCAAGTTTCGTTTGCTGATCGATCAGTAATATCATCTTTTATTTCATTATAGCGAACAATTGGACCAGCGATAAGTTTGGGAAATAGAATAATATATAATTGGTAATCCCAGAAATTCTTTAATGGTTTATGAACTCTTCTGTAAACATCTACAACATAAGTAATAGTCTCAAATGTGTAAAAAGATATTCCAATAGGTAAGGCTAGTTTTGTCCATTTTAAGTTGCTAGTTCCAAAAACGGACAAAAGTGAGTTTACATTTTCGATAAAGAAGTTCGAATACTTAAAATAGAATAACAAACCTAGGTTAATGGAAACAGATATGGTAAGCAACAACCTTCGTTTTTTCTGACTGCTTGCTGCATCCATCCATTTAACAAGATGAAAATCAATAAAGGTAGTTCCTAAGAGTACAAAAATAAAGTTAGGAGCACCCCAACTGTAAAACAAAATACTAGAAAATAACACAAAAATGTTCTTATATTTTGCATTTATAACATAGTATAGAAACAGAAAAACTGGCAAAAAGTAAAAAAGAAATATACTAGAGCTAAAAACCATTTTCTAAAAAAATTAACAGTTATTAATGACTGCAAGTTCCTCCATTACCATGATCATGATTACAACTGTTACCGCTATCCGTAACCTGACCTTTAATATAATCATTAACTACCGATTCGACATTACCACTGCAGCCTCTTACAACTGTTATTCCAGCACTATTTAGAACATTTACAGCACCATCACCCATACCACCAGCCAACATAACTGTCACACCCATATCAGCAAGAGTAAAAGCGATATTTGATTTACAACCACAAGTGCATGGTGCGTCCAGAGTTTGAATACCAGTTATTTCGTTTTCATCAGAAATTGTATAAACTGTATAGAATTCACAATGTCCGAAATGTCCGTCTATATTATTTTCTCGAGTAGATGGTAAAGCTATTTTCATAAACAAAATTTCCGCAAATATAACATATTAAAACTTGGATAAAAGTCTAAATTAACAAATTAATAATCCAAAAATTCTACAATTTAGTTCTGATTATGTCTTTGCCGTTTTGCAGTAGATAATTATTATACTCGTCTTTAAAGTAAAAATAGCCATCAATAATATATCCATTTTTAAAATCACCTTCAGGCTCAACGTCAAGAACACTGGCAAATAGGGGATAAGTCTCATTTAGCCACTTCCTGAAAGCATTTCCTTCCTCCTGGTTTTTAAATGGCAAATAATCTTCAGCTGAAACGTCTGCTTCAATCTTCTTAAAATAACAAGTATCATTATAAGCTATAAATAATTTGCAATTTTGAGGTACCCACCATCTTAAAAACTTTGAACCAAAATCAGAAACTCTCAGGCAGCCAATACTATTAGGTGTGCCTAGCATCCCACGTGACACATTGGCCAGAGCAACTTCATGAATTCCGTTACTAACCATAGCATCTGGATAATCGGCTGATGGTTGAATTAATAAAAAATTCGACAACTCTGCTTTGTCTCTGTACTTAACAACATAGTTGTCGCCGCCACCTGTTTCGACATCCCTCAAAATATCGAGATAGTCGTATGTTCGGCCAGATTCCCAATGCTTCGAGGTAATTAAATTAAGCCCCGCATAGTAATTCCGGCTTCGACCAATTGGTAGGTGCTGAAAAAGGTATTCAACAGTATTTCCGTCAGCATCTCGTTTCAATCCATAATCTAGACATTTTGCTGATGTTGCAAACCTGCCGACCATTATCAAAGTGTCTCCACATGCTTCGCACATCACTATCGACTGTCCTGCAGCAAACAAATTTCCCGAATTATATGAAAATTCACGATTTATGGCAATCATTTTATAATTCCAAACCTTTTCTAGAAAATTCAATATTTTGTCAGCAGATTTTGGCACACGTCTTTTTATTTCAACCACCAGCGAGTCATATTCAGGAGTACCAAAATGCACCGAATCCATTTTTAATACCAAATCGTCGGGAATACTGTCAAATTCTTGAAGGGTCATTAGTTCTGGATATATTTCATCGACTTTGCGATTGTTTCCTTCTCGGTCAATGACATTAAAATCACCAACAAGATACCTATTTGCACCAATATGACTGTTAGGAAGAGAATCATTAAATAAATCTTCGTATGCAAATCCGACTCTGGTTCCAGGTTGCCAAAGAGCTGAATCAGCAAGCAGTGGTAAATAGCATGGATTAATGCTATAATAAACCCATAATTCTTCAAGTGACAACAGTTTTATTGGTTTGGGTTTTGGTTTACCATAAATAGTGTCATAATTAAGGTATATGGTATCCGAAAGAATGCTTATTTCTTGATTTACCCTAAAAAACTTATAGGAAAGCCACGAGTATAGTGTAATACTTGAAAATACAAGCACAAATACAGCAATCTTTACAACAACATACTGATATTTCATAAAATGAACCAGTAAAACTTAATAATCTAGCGCAATTTGAATTTCATGATTTCAAGACAAATATAATATCAACTCAGTTAAGTTTTACAATAATGTGTAAATATTTTTAGACAGGGGTTGAGTAATAGTTTATGATAAAATATTACAAATATTTAATCGATTTAAGGAAAACCAATTCTAGTGAATAGTCTATTCACAAAAAGATTCAATAACTGCAGTTAAGGTCTTTTGACATACTGGACAGAAATCATATTCCAAAGCTTTCATTTTACAGTTAATATAAGGTCTATAAATTCCTTTTGTCTGATAACCGCCTCCTTCATAAACTCCAATAGTTTTAAAGTTTTGAATTCCGTTCTCGGTTGGAATTTTAGTACTTGCCGACATCAAATCTTTCCATTTAAGGTCAAAATTCACCAAAGTGGTAAGATTAGCTTGATATGGCTCGGTGTTTTTATTGTAAATAGTTTCGGTTGCCACCTCTGAATCATAGTATTCGTCTCCTAAGGCGCCGAGTGAATGTCCCAATTCGTGAGCAAAAACTTCTCGTGTATGAGCATTTTTCGAGCTGGTTATATTCCAAAAGTTATAAATTCCGCCACCACCATAAATATCGGTATTTACAATAACACAAATTTGATCGCAAGGGGCAAGACCAGCATAATTACGAATTGTATGATAATCCGAAGATGTGAGATATCTTTCACTTCCAAAAGTGTTAAAATTTGTATTCAGTGCAGTCGATTTCCAAATATTATCTTGTGGAACATCTGTTCCGCTTTCATTTGATATTGCGGCAACTGCCCAAACATTTATTTTGTTCTGTAATTTGTCAAATGGAGGAATAGAGAATAAATACTCAACCATTGAATTTACATCAGTGTAGAATTCATTTATTTCGTCGCTGGTGTATCCATCTCCAACAAAAACCAAATCTAAAGCTTTGCTTGATTCTGCAGAATAATGTACTTTTCTTACCTCTGCATTAACAGGGACTTCAGTATTTTTAAACACATCATTAGCATTAACCTTGATTTCGAAAATCTTAACGAAACTGTTATCAGCATATTTCCTGCTATATAATTCCACACGGGCTTCTTTCAAAGGCATTGGAACAATAAGAGATTCCGGGAACCCTTTTACTTGTGTTTTTGCTTCATCTGTAAACTGCCATTCTTCAAACAGCGAACAAAATCCATATGAGTATATCAAAGTATTTGTAGAAATATCATACATTTTTACAATATAGCTACCGTAACCAAAGCTATCTGTAAGTTTTGTCTTTCTGCCGCCCCATTGAGATTCTTGTCTCATCTCTTTAAATGAAATCTGCTCGCTTTCAAAATTTCCAGTATGATAATAGTCAATTCGGAGGGTATTCTCGTGAAACCAATCATTATATACAATTTGTGCTTGTGTTGAGGTCGACGAACTGAAAACAATTATCAGTGTTAACAAAGCATTTGTGAAAAAAATATTAGAAAGCACTTTCATTTATTATTCTTTATAAGTTATTTTACTTTACAAAAATAATACTAAATAAATTAAAACGGACATGAATAGCGAAAATATCATTTTTGACCTAAAAAGCTGGCTCTTCAAAATGGGTGTAGAGGCTGGGATTTGCGATTGGTTATCAGTTTTAATAGTTATTTGTGCAATTATCCTAATCAGTATAATTGCCGATTTTATATCTAAAAAAATCATTCTGCTGATTATTAAAAGAATTGTAAAAAAGACCAAAAACTCCTGGGATGACATTTTATTAGAGAAGAAAGTTTTTCATCGCTTATCACAAATAGTCCCGATAATAATTGTTTATTACTCCATTAACATAGCTTTTCCCGACTCTCAATTTGCTGTTGATCTCGTAAAGAAGATTTGCATAATGTACCTCGTAATTCTTTTGGTAATGGTGTTAAACTCATTTTTAAATGGGTTAAACGACATTTACAACATGACAATTGGTGAAAAAAAAGGAACAAGTATCAAAAGCTATATTCAAGTAATTAAAATTATTGCTTTTATAATAGCTGCAGTTTCTGCACTTTCAATTTTACTTAACAAGGATGTTGGATATTTCATCACTGGATTAGGAGCCATGACAGCTGTGTTGATGTTAATTTTCAAAGACTCTATTCTTGGACTTGTTGGAGGAATTCAACTTACTACGAATGACATGGTAAGAATTGGAGATTGGATTTCTATGCCATCAAGAAATGCCGACGGAACAGTCCTCGAAGTCAGTCTCAACACTGTTAAAGTGCAGAATTTTGACAATACTATCTCAACTATTCCAACATATGCACTTGTATCAGAATCTTTTCAGAATTGGCGAGGAATGGAAGAGTCGGAGGGTAGAAGAATAAAACGTTCTGTGAATATTGATTTAACCAGTATAAAATTCTGTTCGCCAGAGTTGCTTGACAAACTTTCTCAGTTCGACATTCTAAAAGAATATATACCGTCAAAATCAAAAGAGATTGCCACTCGTAACAAAAAGCATAACACCGACAGTAGCATAGTCGTAAACGGGCCTAAAATGACCAATATTGGCGTTTTTAGAAAGTATCTCGAGGGCTACCTGCAAAACAATGATAAAATTAACACTGATATGACTTTACTGGTTAGACAATTGGCTCCAACTGATTCAGGTATTCCAATTGAAATATATGGATTTAGTAAAATTAAATCCTTTACAGAATTTGAACATGTTCAATCTGACATCTTTGATCATATCCTTGCCATAATACCTGAATTTGAACTAAGAGTATTCCAGAATCCATCTGGTAGTGATTTCAGATCGGCAATAGTTAAGTCCTGACGGATTTTAATGCAATTCTGTTTTCACAAAACTTCATATAAAAAATTACTTTAAGAATCTAAGTACAACAAGTGCAAAAAAAAGGAGTGCCTTTCGACACTCCTTAATTGAATTTAAACTTTATTATTACTCAAACATCAGCTTTCCTGAGGCAATTTTGCCATTGCTATCTGATATTGAATAGAAGTATATGCCATTAGCCATGCCGCTTCTCTGCATAGTATAAACAGGACTTGTAATTCCGTAAATACTTCTTACTTTTTGTCCAGAGATATTTACAATTTCGATATCGTAATTATCCGAATTTACTTCGAAAGATACGACTGAATTTGAAGGATTTGGATAAACATTTACGATATTCTTTGCTGCATAAATTGTTGGAGCAGGAGAGGTGATATCGCCCATTTTACCAATAGTGTTGAAAACTGTATTGGTTATCACAGGCAAATTATAGTCAAAATAAATTGCAGCGTTGTTAGTAATCAAGTCGCCATAAGCATTGCCAGGAACCTGACCAATTTTAAATTTAATATAACCATGACTTTCTGGTTCGTTATTAGTGCTATCTGGTAGCATAATATTTGAGAATGTCCAACGAATTACATTCGAATATAAAATATCTACTGTACAAGGATGACTAGAACTCATATGTTCAAACTTAGCTACATCAAGGAATGATGAAATCGTATCAGTGACAATTATGTTAATAGCAGGAGCAGTACCGGTGTTCTGGAATCTAATTTTATATTCGAGTACATCAGTAGTATCAATATAATGATGTGCAAATAATCCTTGTGGAGAAACTGCTTTATCGTTTGGATCGTAAGCTGCAAGAACAACTTCACAATCTATTTCTACAAATTCATCTTCATCATCTTGAGGAACTGCAAGAATCTGGCCCTGAGAGTTTTCGGGGCTACCGCAGTTTTCAATACTTTCCTGTGGATGACTGTTTCCTGGATGGAAAGGACGTTGGTCGGCTTCAAGACGAATTGTAGTTCCTGTTGCAGGCCAGCAAATAACGGTATTATCACCGCCATTTATCTGGAATGTTCCAGTTGATACAAGAATATTATCTTCGTAAATTCTGTATTCTGATGTTCCGTCCATATCTCCATCGCCTGGATCTCCAGTATTTGTAATAGTGAAACAAACTTGTGTATCACCAACACATTCACCCGCAACAGAAACTGAAGAATGATCCCATTCTGTGCTAACCTCTTCACATGGGTCATCAGGATATATATGTGCGCCAACACATGCTGTTGCTCCGGCAAGATCAGGATCGCAAGAATATTGAGCATAGAAAACAAAATGCCCAGACTGGCCGACTCCAACAGTACCAACATTGAAAGTTAATAAATTGCCATCTTGTGAAATTAAATTTCCACCAGAATAATATGTTAGATTTTCATCTAGATCAACTACTATTGTAGTGTTTTCTGAAGAAATAGTTCCATTATTTTCATAATCAATATTAATATGAGGGTATGAGCAAATTCCTAATCCGCCAAGAACAATATCAACACTCATTTCGGGGCAATAAGAAGCTGCATAGTTGACAAAATCTAAATTTGGAATTGTATCATATTCCTCAGTTAAAACATCGACAGAATGATAATCGGGGCTAGCAGGAAATGATTGCCCCCAGGGTGAGCTAACGCCTAATTGATGAATCGTGTACGAACCCTGATTAACCCAAATGCGATAAACTCCTTGTGCATCTGTAATACCGTAATATGGTCCAGGTTCAGCCTGAAGTGATATTCCTGGAAGTGGATAATCGCCTTCATCAAAAACACCATTTGTATTAACATCTGCATAAATTCGACCTGTAAGCATAGTAAAACAGCCAGGATTTGCAGCAAAGTTTATCCCCCAGTTAAAAATATAACCGTCGTCTATTGCCCAATTGTCAGTTACAACAATAGTCCAAAGTCCATTAAGTGGACACCCTATAAAATTAGATAATGGCTCATAAGAAGCATAGGTTCCTGAAGGTAAAGTTGTCAGTCCAGCAGCCGCTTCACTCATTGTAACATAATCGGGATATTGAGTCCAACAATAATCCCAGCCATCGCCAGGACCAGTTGAATCACCCTGAAGTGGAACCCCTAGATTGACACCTCCACCTCCTTGATTCTCTAAAATTACGGTTGTATCATTAGGACATGTAAGTGAAATGACTAAATCTCCTAAAAATGAATGCTCCATATTTACACAAACACCAAGAAATTCATTTAATGAACTTAATGTTTGACCTGCAACATAACCATCAACCAAAATTGAGGTAGTGTATGACACTCCAGAACCATCCGGCAAATAAGTTGTGTCAGGTGTAAAGTGGAAAGCTCTTTCTTCTTGTGCTTGCATTACAATTACCGTAAGCAGCACAAACGTAGAAATAATTAATAACTTTTTCATATCTGTAAGTTTTTGTATAACAAGTAGAAAACAAACTTAATACGACAAAAAAAACTTTTAGTTGCCCAAAATTATGTATTATTTTATACGAGTTATGAACAAATACACAAATTTCTGTTCACAATTATAACCATGGATTCACAAGATTGAAAATAAAATAATAAATTTGCCCTAATCGCTTATTTTTAATTATGAATATTTCAGCTTGTGGATTGATTTGCGACAATTGTCAGTTTTACAACAAAGAGTGTTTGGGTTGCCATCAAACTTACGGAAAGCCATTTTGGACAGCGTTTCAGGATAATGTTTCAGTTTGTCCACTATACGATTGTTCGGTAAACAAAAAGAATATAAAAAACTGTGGTGGATGTGCGGAACTACCATGTAAAATGTTCTATGATCTCAAAGACCCAAATACAACAGAAGAACAACATCTAGAATCCATTAAAGAAAGAACTAAAATTCTTAAATCTTAATTTTATGTAATCAGTCATCAGTGGGTTTGCATAGCCGCTACCGCTTCTTGGAATTTTACTTTTGTTATATAAGTCAGAATGTCAAGTTTACTAAAATTTACCGATTACTGATTACCGCTTACAGATTACATAATTATAAATGAGAACAAATAGTTACAATTTTACAAACATAAAAAATGGATTTTAATAAAAGCTTATCTGATTTACCAAACATTGGCAAAACGCTCGCTAATAGGCTTGTAATTGCCGGAATTGAGACTCCTGACCATTTACTGGCGATTGGTAGCGAAAATGCTTTTATCAAGCTCGCTACTATTGACGAAAACGCCTGTATCAATCAACTCTATGCACTGGAAGGAGCTATTCAGGGAATACGCTGGCATGATTTAAGCTCTGAAAGGAAAAGCGAGTTGTTGGAATTCTTCAAAATAGTGAAGAAATAAAAAAATATATCGTTCATTTCGTATGATAAATTAGTATAAATTTGTAGAACATCATATCCCTTTCAGAAATGAAATATTTATTGATAATATTATTTGCAAGTTTCTGTATTACAGGATTTTCCCAAACTCTTATTAAAGCAATAGTTAAGGATAATAAAACAAAAGAGCCCTTGGCATATTGTAACATTTCGGTAAAAGGACAGCCAAAAGGAACAATTACTAATACTGATGGGACTTTCAGCATTTCGGCAGATATCGAAAAAGATATTTTCATTATATCATACTTGGGTTACAAACAAACTCAGATTACGGCAAAATCATTAATTTCTGACAATCTTATTCTTCTTGAGAAAGAAGACTTTGTCCTAAGTGAAGTTACAGTCGTTAGCGACGAAGAGCCATTAGTTGATCTAATTCATTCATGCAGCAAGACAATGGCTAAAAATGATACTAAAACAAAGTCGAAAGTCTATTACGGTTTGGAAACAGAAATATCAAATCAACCTGCCGAAATGCTCGAATGTTATTACAATGCGAATTTGCAGGGACACCGAATTATTGAATTATTGCTCAAAAACGGTCGAATGGGTTTGTCGGTTATTGGAAACAGAATTTTCATGAATCAGGAAACGTCAAATGCAATAAGAAGGTTGAATTTGTTTGTCGCTAATGATTACTTCCCGCTGCTGCCTATGCAATGTGAGAAAAAAGAAATACGTAAAAACTTCAAATTATCCCTGAGATATGAAGATAATGAAGTCGTAAATATTGCTTTTACACCTAGAAGGAATGAATCAAGTGCTTTTTCTGGCGAAATGTGGATTGACAAAGAAACCAATCTTTTACTGAAAACAATTTTGCACATCGAAAATGCAAGTATTCATCCTTTTGAATCGGTTTGGGAAGATACAATTGACAATGTTTGTATGGATATTATCGAGTCTTACAAAATTATCGACAATAATTCTTTTCCCGATTATTTTGTTTTTAATTATAGCATAAAATACCATTCTGTATCAGGAGCTGTAGGTTCCACAAATGAAATAGCCGAAAAGAACAGAATAATTAAGTCAAATGCTGTTCTGTATTTTTATGATTATGACAATCCGTTTATTTTACCCTATTTCGAATATGATGATTGGTTAAGG
>Ga0209800_10001692_pt1 | contig 21795 bp, 17 predicted proteins | sample Higcelweek8metaG_FD_187174 | JGI IMG/M metagenome (GOLD analysis project Ga0209800, IMG submission 187174) | Freshwater pond sediment microbial communities from the University of Edinburgh, under environmental carbon perturbations - High... | ecosystem: Environmental > Aquatic > Freshwater >...
GCGCGGCGAGTTCGCGGTCCCCGACGCCCTACGCCGCCTGCTGTCCGGCAGCGGACTGGAGGCGCGGGCCGACGGCGCCACCTTCGTCATCGTCAAGGGCCAGCCGGTCACCCAGCTTGACGCCGTCACCGTCACCGCCACCCGCACCGAGAACAAGGCCTTCGACGTCCCCGCCTCGGTTTCGGTGATCGGCGAACAGCAGATCGAAAACCTTCAGGCCAAGGACATGGCCACCATCCTGCGCACGGTTCCCGGCGTGTCCATGGGCGGCACCCCGCGCGAGGCCGGGCAATTGCCGACCATCCGCGGCTATCAGGGGCCGGACATCATCCTGCGGGTGGACGATGCCCGCCGCAGCCTGGATTCCACGGTTGGCGTCTACAATCCGCTGCTGCTGGACCCCAATTTCGTCAAGCGGGTCGAGGTGGTGCGCGGCCCCAGTTCGGCCGCCTATGGCGGCGGCGGCCTGGGCGGCGTCATGGCGTTCCGGACCATCGATGCCGAGGACATCCTGGACGACGGCCGCGCCGTCGGCGGCCGCTTCCGCACCGGCTGGCGCAGCGGCGACGGCTCGTTGTCGGCCAACCTGACCGGCGCCGCCCAGGCCGAGGGCGCCAGCGTGGTGGCGGGCGCCACCGTGCGCAATTACCACAACGTCGATACCGGCGCGGGCGACAACGACGAATTGGTGCAGAACGGCACCGCCCGGAACGGCCTGTTCAAGGTGGCCTATGCCCCCAACGACCTGCACCGGGTACAGGTGGGCTATACCCGCTATTTCGACGAAGGCTACGGCCCCACCAACCCGGCGGGCAACACCACCACCCAGACCGGCTATCAGCACCAGGAACGGTCACAGGACGAATTCACCGGCAGTTGGAGCTTCCGCGATCAGGATCGCTCGCTGTTCGACGGCAAGGTCTCGGCCTATTACACCGACCTGAAATACGACAACCAGAAGCGCACCACCGGCGCGTCCGACGCCAGCACCAACGTCACCACCACCGGCGGTTCGGCGCAGAATTCGTCGCGCTTCGCCGCGCTGGGCGGCGAACACCGCCTGACCTACGGCATCGACGGTTATCAGGACAATCTGACAAACGTCAGCGCTGGCGCCCCGAACAGCGTGCAGCCGGACGGCGATATGCTGGCCCTGGGCGGCTTCGTCCAGGACGAGATCAAGCTCGCCCGCGACTGGACTGTCATCGCCACCCTGCGCCAGGACAGCTATGACGCCGAGGCCACCGGCCAGCCCGGCAATTCCGACGAACACCTGTCGCCCAAGGTTGCGGTCAAGTGGCAGGCGCTGCCGGTTCTCGGCCTCTATGCCAGCTACGGCGAGGCGTTCCGCGCCCCCACCGTCACCGAGCTGTACAGCCGCATCAGCGGCACCAACTTCTTCAGCAATTTCCGCCCCAACGCCACTTTGAAGGCTGAAACCAGCCGCGCCAAGGAACTGGGCGCCACCCTGGCCTTCGACGAGGTGCTGCGGCCCAAGGACGCCCTGCGCTTCAAGGTCTCGGCCTTCGACGAGGACGTGAAGGACCTGATCAGCAGTACGACGGTCGGAACCTACACCCGCACCGCGCCCTATGCCGGCACCGGCTCGATCTTCCAATACCGCAACGTCAACAACGCCCACCGCTGGGGGGGCGAGGCCGAGATGACCTATCGTTTCGACGATTGGGATCTGGGGCTGGGCTATTCGCGGCTGCGGGTCAAGGACCGCGATACCGGCGTGAATCTGTTCTCGCCGCCGGACAAGCTGACCCTGGGGCTGGGCTATTTCTTCGATGAATATTGGTCGGCCCGCTACGCCGGACGCTTCGTCGCCGCCCAGGATTACGACGGCACCGTCCTGCGCCGCCGCGACGGCTATTCCGTCCACGACCTCAATGTCAGCTATGACCGCGACTGGTACCGGGTGGATGCGGGCATTTCCAATCTGTTCGATAAAGGCTATGCCAGTTACCACCAATCCATGACCAGCACCTATGTCTACGAGGAAGGCCGGTCCTTCAACCTGACCTTCACCGCCCGCTTCTGACCCCGGAGTTCCGCATGCGGCATACCCTTCCCCTGTTTCTCGGCTGCGTCCTGCTGTCGGCCTGTGCGGCCCCTGTCACAGAAAAGCCGATCGCCGTGGATTTCGTGCTCAAGGCCGGGGAGCGGCCCGCCGCATGCGGTGCGCCCATCGACGGCATCGGCGGGCGGCGGGTGCAGATTTCCGACGCCCGCCTGTATGTGCACGACATCCGCCTGACCACGAACGACGGCCGCGCCGTGCCGGTCACCCTGGCCGAGACGCCGTTCCAGCATGACGGCATCGCCCTGCTGGATTTCGAGGATGCCACCGGCGCCTGCCGCAGCACCCCGGCCACCAACACCCGCCTGACCGGCACCGTGCCGCCGGGGACGTATAGCGGCCTGTCCTTCGTCATCGGCGTGCCCGCCCCCGCCAACCACACCAGCGCCACCACCGCCCCGGCGCCGCTGAATCTGGCGGCCATGGGCTGGAGCTGGCAGGCGGGCCGCAAGTTCATCAAGATCGAGCTGGACCCCGAGGGCGGCATCACCCGTCCCGCCGGACGGCCCGGCGCCACCTGGCACCTGCATCTGGGCTCGACCGGATGCGAGGGCGACCCGGTCCAGGGCGAAGCGGTGACCTGTGCCCGCCCCAACCGCATTCCGGTGACCTTCCCCGCCTTCGATCCGCAGGGGCAGAATGTGGTGGTGGATCTGGCGGCACTGTTCGACGGCACCGATGTGGGCCGCGACGGTGGCGGCGCCCTGGGCTGCATGAGCGGCCCCGACGATCCCGACTGCCCCGGCGTGTTCCGCCAGATGGGCCTGATGCCGCCCGCGGCACAGCCGCCCTTCCTGCGCATCGAGGCCAAGAAATGAGACTGGCGGCGGTTCTGTTCGCCCTGGTGCTGCCCGTCACGGCCTGGGCTGGCGAGCAGCAGGTGGAGTTGGGCCGCCGCCTGTTCCACGATCTGCGCCTGTCGGGCAACGGCACCACGTCTTGCGCGTCGTGCCATTTCGAGAGCTTGGCCTTCGCCGACGGCAAGATGCTGTCCGAGGGCTCGACCGGCATGCCGACCCACCGCAATGCGCCGGGCCTGTTCAATCTGGCGTGGCTGGACACCCTGACCTGGGCCAATCCGGCCCTGGTCACCCTGGAGCGTCAGGCCGAGGTGCCGCTGTTCGGCACCGATCCTGTGGAAATGGGCGTCACCGACGAGAACACCCCGGAGATTTTGGGGCGCCTGCGCGGCGATGCCGAGTTGATGGCACAATTCGAGCGGGCCTATCCCGGCCGCCCTATCGCCTTCGACACCATCATCGCCGCCCTGGCTGCGTTCGAACGCAGCCTGATCGCCAACCATTCCCGCTACGATGCCCATCTCAAGGGCAAGCTGTCGCTGAGCGAGAGCGAAAAGCGCGGCATGGCGCTGTTCTTCAACCAAAGCGGCGGCTGTTCCACCTGTCACGATGGCTTCGCCTTCACTTCGCCGGGTTTCCACGATGCCCGCATCCATGGCCTGACGGATTTCGCCTATCCCAATCGCGGCCTGTTCGAACTGACCGGACAGCCCCAGGACGTGGGACGCTTCCGCGCCGCGCCGCTGCGCAACCTGTCCTTCACCGCGCCTTACATGCATGACGGCCGCATGGCGACGCTGGAACAGGTGGTGGCCGCCTATGATGGCGGCCGCCTGAGCGACAGGGAACGCCAGGATATGCTGGCGTTCCTGCGTGCCTTGGACGAAATCAGGTGAACAGCCTCACCAGCGGTAGGACAAGGACCCCACCACCGTCAGCGGGTCGCCGTAGCGGCAGACGGTGGAGGTGTTGCAATAGACGTATTCCTTGTCGAACAGGTTCTTGGCGTTCAGCGCCAGGGTCCAGCCCTCCAGATCGGGGGCATCGGTGCCCAGATCATAGCGCACCATGGCATCGACCACCGTGTAGCCGGGGACGTTGGCGGTCAGGTTGGTGGCGCGGGTCGAACCGGTGTACTTGAAGCCACCGCCCACGGTCACCCCGCGCAACCCCAACGCGGTCAGCCGGTAATCCGACCACAGCGAGAAGGCGTTGTAGGGCACGGTGGCGACCTGCTGGCCGATCTCGCTGGCGGTATTGCTCTTGGTGGTGCGGGCGTCGGTATAGGAATAGGCGGCGATAACGTTCCAGCCTTCGTCCAACTCGCTGCGCACTTCCAGTTCCACGCCGTCGGACTTGATCTCGCCGGTCTGGACGGAATAGCTGCTGTCGCTGGGGTCGGGCGTCACTACGTTCTGCTGAACCAGCCGGTAGATTGCGGCGCTCAGCATGGTCTTGCTGCCCGGCGGCTGATAACGCAGGCCGAATTCCACCTGTTCGCCGGTGGTCGGCTTGAACGGTTTGCCGCTGCTGCTGCTCTGGCCGCTGGCGGTGTAGACCGGCTGGAAGGACTGGCTGTACGAACCATAGGGTGCCAGACCGTTATCGGCCAGATAGACCACGCCGACCCGGCCGGTATTGGCGGAATCGTCGCTGGTCACCTTGGACTTGTTGCTGTGTGCGGTGGTTTCCGCCTCGGCACGGTCATGGCGGCCGCCCACCAGCAGAACCCAGCGGTCGTCCAGCTTCATCTGGTCTTGCAGGTAATAGCCGATCTGATTGCCATTGGTCAGAAAGCCCCGGTCGTTCCCCAACGAGGCATAGCGGACGCTGGCCGACGACGCTCCCGACAGGGTGGTCGCCGCCAGATTGGGCTGATAGCGATAATTTTCGTATTCCTGCCAGGCGTAATCCACGCCGCCGACCAGGGTGTGGTTGACCGGACCGGTCGTCAGCTTGCCTTCCAGCGCGGTATCCGTGGTCCAGACCTGCGAGTTCTCGTCGCGAATGCTGGCGCGGCGGCTGACAGTATTGCCGGTGATGGCGGTGATCTGCACGTAATTCCAGTCGCCTTTGGATTCGACGTGGCGCACCGCGTGGCGCAGCTTCAGCGCCGGATTGAAGCTGTGTTCCACGTCATAGCCGATGGCGGCGGTGGTGTTTTCGTAGCGGTCGAAATCGGGATTGCCCAGGAAGGTTCCGCGCCCGACCCGCGCCCCGGTCGAGGTGTCGTACAGGGTGCCCGAGGCGGGAAGCGGCGCCGAGAAGCGGGTCTTCACCTGCTGATAGCTGGCCTGCACGGTGACGGTGGTGTCATCGCCCGGCCGCCACGCCAGAGCCGGGGCCACATAGATTTTGTCGTCGTTGAAATAGTCGATGAAGGTATCGCTGTCGCGCTTGAGCATGGTCAGGCGATAGGACAACTGGCCATCCTCGGTCAGGCGATCGCTGAAATCGGCCGACACCTGCTTGCGGTCATAGCTGCCGGTTTCCAGGTTGATCTCGTGCAACGGTGTCAGGGTCGGGCGCTTGGTCACCGCATTGACCACGCCGCCCGGCGACAATTGGCCGTACAGCACCGAGGCGGCGCCGCGCACCACGTCCACCCGCTCCAGGCCATAGGGTTCTTGCGCCCCGGCATAGACATTGGCCTGCAACTTCATGCCATCGCGCAGCATGCCGCTGTTGCCGTCGGCGACGTTGAATCCGCGCACCATGAAATCGTCGGCCATACGGCTGAAGCTGCCGGGCATCACCGCCACACCCGGAGTATAGGCCAGGGCCTCGGCCAGCGATTCCGCCTTGGTCGCCTCCATCTGGTCGCGGGTCACCACGCTGACCGATTGCGGCGTCTCCACCAGCGGCGTGTCCGATTTGGTGCCGCTGGCGGCACGGGTCGCCACATAGCCGCGCACCGGCTCGCGTGCGCTTTGTTCGGCGACACGGGCGGCGGCGCCTTCCACATTCACCGGGTCCAGCAGCAGGGCGCCCTCGGCCGGAAGCTTTTCCAGCATGGCGGTGCCGCCCGACAGGCGATAGGTGATGCCGGTGCCCGCCAGCAGACGGCTGAGCGCCTGCTCGGCCGACAGAATTCCGGTCACGCCCGGCGACGCCACATTGCGCACCACCTGCGCGTCCACCGAAACCTGCATGCCCGATTGCCGCCCGAACAGGGTCAGGGCATCGGGCAACGGCTGGGCTGGGATGTCGAAGGCACGCTGGCGCGTCTGAACCACCGCCTGTTCCTGGGCCACCGCGCCTTGCACGGGGAACACCGCCGACAGAACGGTCCCGGCCAGCAACAGAGCGCGCAACGCCCGCCGCCGGGTCCTGGCCCGTCCGCTCACGAAAACCCCCATCATCCCGTTGACTCCATTCCCGTTGTTCCTGTCGGGCAGATTATGAGAACGCGTCTCATTATCTAGCCCATATGGAAGGGACGACCGTGCCGGGGCGTTTTTAGGGAAAAAATTATTTTCCGAGGAATCAGAACAGATTCACTCCGGGTGCCCTTTGATTGCGCCCCGGCCGTAAAACGAATTTTTCCTGGAAAAACTGGAGCTTGCGCACATAACAAAAGTCGAATAACATCCATAAGATATATGCATATGTACGAGAAAAGTCATGTTGCACCTCAGGTCCATCTCCGCGCGTCTCACCCTGGTGATCTCACTCATCATCACCATCACCTGCGTGGTGCTGGGGGCATTTTCGATCTCACAACAACGATCCCTCGCCCGCATGGCGCTCGATCAGCAAATGGAGTTGCAATACAACAGCATCATTGCTGCCCTGGATTATGAAGGCCGCATCGCCAAGGCGGTTGGAACCACCGTCGCTGCCTTGCCCCCCGTCGCGGATGCTGTCGCCAGGGGCGATCGCGGCGCCTTGCTGGAGCTGTTGGGCGGAGCGAACAAAGCGCTGAAGCCACAGGGCATCAGCATTCTCAACCTGACCCTGCCCCCCGCCACCGTCTTCCTGCGGACCCATGACCCCAAATCCTTCGGCGATGACGTTTCCGGCCGCCGAACCACCATCGTTACCGCGAACAACACCGGTACCCAGATTGTCGGGGTCGAGCCGGGACGGGACAATCTCAGCATCTACGCCATCACCCCGATCATGCGCGATGGCAAGAGCGTGGCCGTTACCGATGTGGGCATGAGCTTCAACAAGGAATTCGCCGACCGGGCCAAGAGCCGTTTCGGCATTGACATCTCGGTGCACCAGCTCGATCGCAAGACCTTCAACACCGTGGCCTCCACGTTCGGGGACGAGACCGTGGCCACGACCGAAGAGATGGCGGAAGTCATCAAGGGAACATCCCTGAAACGCCCCGCCACCATCAAGGGACATCCCGCCGCGCTGTACCTGGCTCAAATCAAGAATTACGCGGGCCAGCCCATTGCCGTCATTCAACTGCTCATGGACACCACGGCCTACGAAACAGCGGCGGCCGAGGCAAATCGCAATTTGACCATTGGCACCGTCATAATCCTTCTCACGGCCATCGTGGTCGCGCTTTTGCTGGGACGCAGCATGTCGCGCCCCATCTCGACAATCACCGCCACCATGGACCGCCTGTCGGCGGGCGATCTGGAGGTCACCATCCCCGGCGGAGAGCGGACGGACGAATTGGGAAGCATGGCCAAGGCCGTGGATGTATTCCGACGCGGCATGGTCGAAGCACAGGCCATGCGTGAAGCCCAGGAAGCATCGAAATTGCAGACGGAACGGGAAAAGAAGTCCGCGCTGCACACCCTGGCGACATCCTTTGAGGAATCCATTGGCCGGGTGATCGAAACGGTCACCTCCGCCGCCACCGAGTTGCAAGCCTCTTCCGGGCAGATGGCCAGCACCGCCAGTCACACCAGTTCTCAGGCCACGTCTGTGGCCCAATCCGCCCAACTGGCCTCTGGCAATGTCCAGACCGTCGCGTCCGCCACCGAACAACTGGCGTCCTCCATCCGGGAAATCGCCCGGCAGGTCGAACGGTCACAAACGGTTTCCTGTCGGGCCGGAGAGGAAGCAGCCAAGACCACCAGCCATATTCAGGGACTATCCCAGAATGTTGGAAAAATTGGCGAAATCGTCGATCTCATCAATCAGATCGCCGGGCAAACCAACCTCTTGGCCCTGAATGCCACCATCGAGGCGGCCCGGGCGGGCGATGCGGGCAAGGGCTTTGCGGTTGTGGCGGGCGAGGTGAAAAATCTCGCCAACCAGACGGCGCGGGCCACCACCGAGATCGCCAATCAGATCAAGGCCGTCCAGGACGGCACCCATATCGCCGTCGATGCCATCGCCAGCATTTCCGCAGTGATTCGGGAAATGGCCGAAATCAGCTCGTCTGTGGCCGCGGCGGTGGAGGAACAATCCAGCGCCACCAGCGAAATCGCCCGGAATGTGGAGCAGGCAGCGGTGGGAACCGAAGATGTCTCCACCAATATCGTCCTGGTGGAACAGGCGGCCCGGGAAACCGGCAGCGCGGCCGAGCAGATCAAGGACGCGGCGGCAGATCTGTCGCAACAGGGAGAATTCCTGCGCCACAAGGTGGATCAATTCCTGACCACGATCCGCGCTGATTAGGGCGGGTTTCTCAGAAACCTTTGCCTCCCCCCGGATCAGCCCGGCGAAACCAGCACCAGCCACGGCGTGATGCGGGTGACGCCGCCGCCATGGGCACCGGCCACCGCCTTCAGCGCCGCCAGAGGATCGGCGGTGTTGTAGACGCCGGTGACCCGAGCCTGGCCCCAAGCGGGATCGGTGACGACGATCAGGCCGGGCAGATAGCGGCGTAGGTCGTCGATGACTTCCGCCATGGGGCGGTCGCGGGCGACCAATTGCCCGTCGCGCCACGGCGCCACCTCGGACGGCGGCAGGATTCCCTGCTCACGCCCGTCCTTCTCCAGCCGCAGCCACGCCCCCGCACCCAGGCGGTCGCTGCCGTCAGCGCCATCCACCCGCACCAGCCCGTGGGCGACCGCCACCGAGACACCGTCATCCAGGCGGACATCGAAGGCGGTGCCCAGCACGGTGATCTCGACGGCGCCCGCATTGACCCGGAACGGCCGCGCCGGATTGGGCGCCACCTCGAAGAACGCTTCGCCCGACAACAGGGTCACCTGCCGCTGTTCAGCGGCGTAATTGACCGACACGGCGCTGTCGGCGGCCAGATGAATCAGAGTACCGTCCTCCAGGCGCACCTGCCGGATTTCGCCCGGGGCGGTAACCTGATCGGCCTGCCAGTGCAGCCACATGCCCGGCAGAGCCGCCACCGCGACGCAGGCGGCCACGGCCAGCGATAGTACCGCCGCCAACACCCGGCGGCGACGCGGGAACGGCACCACCTTGCGGGCGGCGGGCAGTTCGGCCATCAATCCATAGACATGGGCGGTATCGGCCCAGGCGGCGGCGTTCTCGGGGCTAGCCTCCAGCCATGCCTGGAAGCGGGCACGCAGCGCCGCATCGGCGGGCGCCTCTTCCAGCGCCACCAGCCAGTGGGCGGCTTCGTCTCCGGCGCGGTCGTGAAAGGGAGCGGTCATGATCCGGGCCTGACGCGGCGGCGGCAATGGGCGATGCCCTCGGCCACCAGATGATGCACCACGGTGGTGGACACCCCCAGATGGGCGGCGATGTCCTTGAGCTTGTAGCCGCCGAAGCGGCGCATTTCCAGGGCGATACGGGTCCGTTCCGGCAATTCGTCCATGGCCTGCATCAGCAGGCGCAACTCGTCGCGGGCTAGCGCATTGCTTTCCGGTGACGGCTGTTCATCCGCCGCCTCGGTCAGCCCATCCTCGCCACGCTCCACCACCCGATCCTCGCGCATCAGGCGGCGCATGCCGTCCACCGCCAGATTGCGCACGATGCGGTAGAGGTAGCCCAGCGGCTCCCGCATCCCCTCGTCCCGGCCCGACGCCGCGCCGAAACGCAGCCAGGCCTCTTGCACCACGTCCTCGGCCTGGGCGCGGTCGCCGACGATGCCGCTGGCATAGCGGACAAGGTCGCTGCGGTGGCTGAGGTAAAGGGAAAGGGGTTTGTCGTCCGGCACCAGCATCAGCCAATATTGAGATGGATTATCATTCTCATTAAACCGAGGCACGGCAAAAGGCAACGGAAAGCGGGAGGGGCATGCCCCTCCCGTCCCACCTCACCAGCGCACGTTGAGGCCCGCCGTCACCGTGCGGTCATAGCCATAGGCGCACCAGCCGGTGTAGTAGCACGACGCCACGTAGCGCTTGTCGAACAGGTTCTTGACGTTGAGGGTCAGTTCGGCCCCCTCCATATCCGCCGACAGCGCCCCCAGATCGTAGCTGAGCGCCGCGTCGGCCAGGGTATAGGCCTCGACCTTGACGGTGTTGTTGGGATCGACCGTGCTGCCCACATAGCGCACGCCGCCGCCCAGGCTGAGGCCGGTCAGCTCGGTCCCCACCGGGAAATGGTACATGGCCCAGGTCGAGGCCTGATGCCGGGGCACCACGCCCAGTTGGTTGCCTTCCAGGCCGCTGTTGTCCTTGGTCACCTTGGCGTCGATATAGGTATAGGCGCCGATCAGGTCCCATTGTTCGTTCAGCGCGGTGCGTGCCTCCATTTCGATGCCGCGCGAGCGCACCTCGCCCGCCTGGATGGAGTAATTGCTGTGGGACGGGTCGGCGGTGGTGACGTTGGTGCGGACGATGTTGAACGCCGCCAGGGTGTACAGGCTGTTGCCGTCCGGCGGCTGGTACTTGACGCCCACTTCGTGCTGGGTGCCCAATTCCGGCTTGAACGGATTGTTGTAGAAATCGGTCTTGGCCACCGGGGTAAAGGATTCGGCATAGCTGACATAGGGGGCGATGCCGTTGTCGAACACATAGGTCAGACCGGCCTTGTTGGTCCAGGCGCTGTCATCCTGCTTGCTGACGCTGGTCGAGGTTTCGGTGGTCGCGGTGGCGCGGTCGTGGCGGCCGCCCAAGGTCAGGATGAAGCGATCCCAGCGGATCTGATCCTGAAGATACAGGCCGAACTGGTTGCCGCTGACATCGGTGCGGCTCAGGCTGGGCGCGGTGATGTTCATGCCATAGACCGGGGCGAAAATGTCCAGCGACGGCGCCGAACCAAAGCCCACATGGTAATCGCCGTCATAATGGCGGACGTCGAAACCGGTCAGGATGGTGTGCTTCAACGGCCCGGTCTGCACCCGGCTTTCCACCTGATTATCGGTGGTATAGACGGTCATGTTCTCACGCGACGACGCGGTGCCGCGTGTCAGCGTGCGGTTGTCGCTCTGCAACGAACTGCCGTAGACACTGTCATAGGCCATGGTGGTGTGAATGACGCGCCCGTTCAGCCGCAGCGAGAACATGTCGCTAAGCCGCCGGTCGAATTCATAGCCACCCGCCGCCTGCTCGCGCTCGAACCGCTCGAAATTGGGATCGCCGTCATAGAAATCCGAAGGCAGACGGCCCAGCGGGTTGTACTGCGCCGACCCCTTGGGCGGCACGCTGCCATAGGAATTGCCCTTGGGGTCGTTCTGGTAAAAACCCAACAGGGTCAGATGGGTGTCGCCGTCCGGCTTCCAGGTGAAAGCCGGGGCCACGGCGTGGCGTTCGTTCTCGGTGGTGTTGATCTGGCCGTCTTCCTTGAGCCCGGTGGCGGTCAGGCGATAGAGGAACTTGCCTTCCGCATCCATCGGCCCCGAGAAATCGGCATTGGTGCGGAAATGGTTATTGCTGCCGATTTCCTGGCCGATCTCGTGATAGGGCGTGTCCAGCGGCCGCTTGGACGATTGGTTGACCAGACCGCCCGCCGGGGCTTGGCCGTACAGCACCGAAGCCGGTCCCTTCAGCACTTCGATGCGTTCCAGCAGATAGGGATCGACCTGGGCGGCGGAATAGTAGAGATCCTGGAGCTTCATGCCGTTCCAGTATTTGTCGGCATCCAGGCCGCGTACCGTCAGCATGTCGTAACGGGTGGCGACGGCGCCGCGCGTCTCGGGCTGGACACCGGCGCTGTAGCGCAGCGCCTGATTGAGGGTCTGGGCGTTCTGCTGGGTGATCTGGTCGCGCGGCACCACCGAGATGGATTGCGGCGTCTCCAGCAGCGGCGTGTCGGTCTTGGACGCGCTGATGGCCCGCGTCGCCACATAGCCGCGCACCGGCCCCAGCGCCGTCTGCTCGGCGGCGGCGGTGGCGCGTCCGGCGGCGCCTTCCACCGACACCGGGTCCAGGGTCAGCGCGCCCTGCGCCGCCACCTTGCTGAGCGCCACACTCTTGCCGTCGATCATCTGCCACACGATGCCGGTGCCGGTCAGCAGCTTGCTCAGCGCCGCCTGCGGCGTCAGGGTGCCGCTGACCGCCGTGCTGGACTGGCCGCCGACGATGGCGTTGTCCATGGTGACCTGAAAGCCCGATTGCCGGGCGAACGCCGCCAGCGCCGCCGCCAGACCCTGGGCGGGGATATCGAACCGCTTGGCCTCGGCTTCGGCCTGGGCCACCCGCACGCCCGCGCCCTCGCTCGCCGCCAGCACCGGCCCGGCAACGCACACGCCCGCCAAGGCGGTGGTGGCCATCAGCCGGGCCACCCATCCAATCCCCTTCAACACCATCATGTCCTCTCCTTAAACATGCGAACGCGTCGCATTTTCAGAACAGGGAGGTGACGGATGGGGAAAGCGGATTTTCAAAAATAAGTTTCACTTTTTCTCGACCATCGCCAGCAGCGGCCAGTCGCGCACCGTGCCGCCATGGGGATGAACGGCGGCGCGCAAGGCGGCCAGCGGGTCGGACAGGTCGTAGATGCCGAACACCCGGCGCTGTGCCAAATCGCCGTCGTTCAGCACGATCATGCCGGAATGGTGGCGGCGCAATTCCTCGACAACTTCGGCGATGGTGGCGCCCTCGGCCACCAGACGGCCATCGCGCCACGACGCCACCAGCGCCGGGTCCACGCGGTCGCGTTTCCAGCCGCCGTTGCTGCCGACGGCCAGACGGTCGCCGGGGGCCAGCAGCACCTCGGTGCCGCCCGCCGCCACCCGCACCGCACCCGAACGCACCGAGACCGACACACCGTCATCGCCGCGCCGCACGTCGAAGGCGGTGCCAATTACGGTGACGCGCACCGCCCCGGCGGTGACGGTGAACGGGCGGCCAGGATCGCGCGTCACCTCGAAAAAGGCCTGTCCCTGGCGCAGGGTGACGGCGCGGCCGCCATCGCCCAGCGCCACGTCCACGGCACTGGCGCCGTCCAGATGGATAAAGCTGCCATCAGCCAGGGCCAAACGTTGAATTTCCCCGGTAGCGGTACGATGGTCGGCGCCCAGGCGCGGCATCAGCACCAGGGCCAGACAGGCGGCCACCGCCAGAACTGCCGCCGCCAGACGAGACGGACGACGGCGGCGAAGCGGCACCACAGTGGCGGCGGGCAGGCTGCCGGTCAGCAGCCACACCTTCTCCAGCCGGGCCTGCGCCTCGGCATGGGCCGGGTCCTCGGCCAGCCAGCGGGCATGACGGGCCCGCAACGCGGCATCGCCGGGCGCCGCGTCAAGACGGCGGCGCCAGTCCAGGATCTGGCGCCACACCGGATCATCGCGCAGGGAAGGCCGATCACTCATGGCCGCCCCCTGCCCTTGTCCAGGCGTTCGGCGCAATGGGTCAGGGCGTCATCGATCAGCCGGTTAACCAACCCGACCGACACCCCCAGCCGCGCCGCGATCTGCTGCTGGGTATGGCCGCCCAGGCGATGCATCTCGAAAGCAATGCGGGTGCGGTCGGGCAATTCGGCCAACGCCTCGGCCAGCACCCGCAATTCATCGCGGTACAACGCCTCGTGCTCGGGGCTGGCGGCGGGGGCCGCCACCTGCTCCAGCGCGTCCTCGGGCGCCGCTTTTTCCAGCGACAGGTGGCGCAGGCAATCCAGAGCCAGATTGCGCACCACCCGATACAGATAGGCCACCGGCTGGCGCAGGGTAGCCGCATTGTCGTCCTGCCCGGCGAAGCGGACATAGCTTTCCTGCACCACGTCCTCGGCACGGGCGCGGCAGCCCAGGATGGGCGTGGCGTAATCCACCAGCGCCGAGCGATGGCTGAGATACACTTCCAGCTTACCCTTGTCGTGCTTCACCGAGGGGGCACCCCGCACCATGGTCGATGGCGCACCCTAGTCACATTAATAACGATTATCAATCGCATATCATTTCAGGAAGAACTGAATGGGCACCACGATCTCGATGCTCTCGCCCTTGACCTCGTCCGGCGGCGGCGGCAACGGCTGCGCCCGCTCCATCAGCGCCAGGGATTCGTCATCCAGACGGCCATAGCCCGAGCCCCGTTCCAGCCGCGCCGACAGCACCTTGCCCTGGCGGTCCATGACGAAGCGCACATAGCTGACGCCCTGCTGGCGGCTCATCTGTGCCGCCATGGGATAGCGCTTGAACCGCTCCAGATGGGCGCGCAGCGTGCCCTGCCAGGTCGGCACCGCATTGCTGGGGGCGGCGCTGGGCGGCGCCTGGACCGGTGCGGCGGCGGGCGCCGCCACCGGCGCCTCGGCGGCCATCGGCGCGGTGGTCTGCTCCACGACCTTCTCGGCGGGCGGCGCTTCCTCGACCTTCTTCACCTGCGGCTTGGGCTTGGGTTTGGGCAGATTGACCTCGGCCTTCTTCACCGGCTCGGGCTTGGGCAGATCCTCCACCTTCTTCGGTTCCGGCCGTGCCATCTGCTGCTCGACACCCGGCGCCTTGTCGGTGGGCGGCGCCACCGGGGCGGCCAGCGGCGCCAGCTCGATCATCATGGCGGCGGGCGGCGGCGGTGAATGCTCGTGCGTGACCTGCCACAGCACGGCGACGGCCAAGGCCCCGGCATGCAGGGCCAGCATGGTCAGCGACGACGTGGCCCACAGGCCGCGTCCCTCGGCGACGCGCAGGCTCATGGCGCGCCTTCCAGCCCGACCAGGGCGACCTTGAGGTAACCGGCGCCGCGCAGGGCATCCATCACCCCCATCAGCGCGCCGTAATCGACGCTTTTATCGGCGCGCAGGAAGATGCGGGTGTCCTTGTCGCCCTTGGCGGCGGCGTCCAGGGCAGCGGCCAGTCCCTCGGCGGCGATGGTCTCGTTGCCCACCGCAAGGCTCTTGTCGGCCTTGACCGTCAGGTACAGTGGCGTGTCCGGCTTGGGCGCCGGTTCGGCGGTGGAACTGGGCAGGTCAACCTTGACGTCCACGGTGGCCAGCGGCGCCGCCACCATGAAGATGATCAGCAGGACCAGCATCACGTCGATGAACGGCGTGACGTTGATCTCGTGCATCTCGCCCAAATCCTCGCCGTCGTGCAGATGCCCGGCCATTACTCGGCGGCCTCGTGCAGCGGGATCAGGCGGCGGTCCACGTCGCGGCTGACGATGCGCAGGATGTGGGCGCTGGCGTCAACCATGCGCGCCTTGTGTCCGGCCACCGCGCGGGCCAGGCCGTTATAGACCAGCACCGCCGGGATGGCGGCGACCAGACCGAGCGCGGTGGCCAGCAGCGCCTCGGCGATGCCCGGCGCCACCACCGCCAGATTGGTGGTCTGCGAGCGCGAGATGCCGATGAACGAGTTCATGATACCCCACACCGTGCCGAACAGACCGACGAACGGCCCGACCGAGCCGATGGAGGCCAGGATACCGGTGCCCAGCGCCAACTGGCGGCCATCCGCCGCCAGCAGCCGCTCCAGCCGCGATTCGATGCGGGCCAGCAGGCCGTCGGTGGCGCCGCCCGCCGACAGTTTGACCTCGGCCAAAGCGGCGCGCACCAGACCCGCCTCGGGGCCGTCCACGCCATCCACCGCCCGCATTGCATCCACCAGCGACCGCGACTGGGTCAGGCTGGACAACAACGCGTTCAGACGCTTGCGCGACCGCGCCAGTTCCACCAGCTTGACCAGCCACACCGTCCACGTCGCCACCGACGCCAGCGCAAGGCCGACCATCACCGCCTGGACCACCAGATCCGCCGACAGGAACATTCCCCAGGGGGAAAGATCGTGAGGAATGGGAAGCTCCGCAGAGGGTTGCATGGCAAAAATCCTTTCACATCAAACGGAAGAAACAGGAACAGGGTCGCTCATGGGCCGCCGCGACCACACGCTGTCGCGGGGACCGGACACAGCGCGGCGGCGGGCGGCCAAGGCCATGCGGGCCAGCAGCAGGGCTGCGGCCAGGGCGACGGCATCCACCCCCCAGGCGCCATGCCACGCCCACAGCCCCAGGCCGGGCAAAGCCAATGCGGCGGCGGAGGTGGCGGGAATGGCCAGCGTGCACAAGGCTGCCAGGGCCAGCAGATGCGGCGCCGCCCGTCCGGCGCCCAGGGCGAAGGCCCAGGCCAGGGACAGCAGCAGCACGGCGAAATGAACCAGACGCAGCCATAGATCCAGGTCGGCGACGCGGCCGTTCAGCCATTTGGACGCCACCATGGCCGCCGACAATCCGGCGACGCTGCCCAGACAGGCGGCGACGGTCAGGGCGGCCATCCAGCGGGTGTTGCGGCTTTGGCCGACCGGCCCACCGGCGCGGCGCTCGGTGCGGCGGCGGCTTTCCACCCATAACAGGTTGCCGGAATAGAACAGGAAGGCCCCCGACAGCCCCAGCGCCAGATAGCCCCATTTCACCGGCTCGCCGCCGAAACTGCCGAAATGCAGCGCGAAGAACGAGGCGACGATGGCGCCATAGGCGCCCTGGTGGCCGGGCATGTAATCGGTGTTCAGCACCTCGCCGGTCACCGGGCTGAGCACGGCGAAGCCCTTGCCGCGCATCAGGTAGCGTTCGTCCTTGCCCCACACCCGCACGGCGGCGGCGGCGGTGCCCGCGTTGACGTAATCCATGGCATAGGGGGTGAACCCCGGCTCGACCGCGTGCAGGCGGGCCAGGATATCCTGGGGCGTCAGCATCTCGGCCGGGCTGCGGTCGCGGCTGACGGGCATGGGGCTGCTGGCCCGCATGACCTTGGGCAAATTGCCTTCGTAGACCACGCGGTCGAGCACGCCGTAAATCTCGTCATGCAGGCCGAACACCACGGCACTCAGGCCGATGACCAGATGGAAGGGCAGGCTGAACAGCCCGACCAGATTATGGGCGTCCAGCCACATGCGCTTGAGGTTGGCGCCGATGCGCAGGGCGAACAGGTCCTTGACCAGCGACGGCAGCAGGATGATCAGGCCGGACACCAGCGCCAGCACGTAAAGGCCGCTGACGATACCCATGAAGGCGGCGCCCAGCTCGACCTCCAGCGGCAAGCCGCCGGTGCGGTGCAGATCGTCGATGAATTGCGCCAGCCCCGCCGGGAACAGCCGGGTGACGCGCAGGCCGCCATCCTCGTCCAGCGCCGCCGACATGGGCTCGCGGTCCTCGCGCGATTTCTGCCAGGTCAGGCGGGCGGGCACTTCGGCACCGTCGCCCAGATGCAGGGTGAATTCGCGCCGGGCCTCGGGCCGCACGGTGATGGTCAGGGCGATCAGTTCCGCCGCCTGTTCCAGCGGTGTCGCCTCGACCTTGGGCGGCGGCGACGACCAGCGCTGCAACGGCGTCTCGAACACCGTCAGCGCCCCGGCATAGAAGGCGACGAACAGAAACAGGCCGGTCAGTATGCCGGTCCAGGTGTGCACGGTCTTGTAGGTGCGGATGATGTCGTTGCGCATGTCTACCGCTCCAGATACCGGCACAGGAACAGCAGGGCATAGGCAAGGGCGTTGGCGCCGCCCAGCCAGGCCCAGGCGCGCAGCCCGTCGCGGAACAGGAACACGCCCGACAGCACCGCCAGCCAGATCGGCGGTACCATCCACATCACCAGTTGGAACTTGCCGATGCCGATGGGGCCGACCCAGGCGAAGATCCCGGCCAGCGCCACCGCCAGCCCGAACCCGCCGACAGTTCCGGCCAGGGCGCGGCAGCACCAGCATTGCGGTTGGGTTTGCACGGCGGCGCTCATGTCCGCCTCCGCACCAGGATGGTGGCGGGGGCGACCATGGACAGGATCATGGCGGCGGTCAGCATGGCGAAAAAGGCGGTGGCCGGGTGCAGGATGGCGGCCCAAACCGCCCATGACACGGCCAGGAACGCGGCGCCGCCACCCCTGGCCGGACGAGCCGGCCAGGGACAGGGCAGCCATTGCTGGCGCGGCGAGCCCAGATACAGGCAGGCCGTACCGGCGGCGGTGGCAAGGATGGCGGTCAGGTGCAATGCCGTCTCCATCACAGCCCCACCGTCACCGAGAACATGAAGGTGCGCGGCTCGGACAGGGTCACCATGCCGTCCGAGAAACTGCCCGCCCAGTAATCATGATCCAGCAGGTTCACCACGTACCCGCGCAGGGTCAGGTTGGTGTCGTTGACCGCCATGGTGTAGCGGGCGCCCAGGTCGAAGCGCCACCATTCCGGAATTTTCAGGGTGTTGGTGGAGTTGACGTATTGCTGGCCGGTATAGACGGCGCGGCCTTCCATGGTCAGGCCCGGCACCAGCCACGGGTCCCACTCGGCGCCCACATTGCCCTGCCACTTGGGCACGCCATAGGCGTTCTTGCCGACGATGGCCTTGTTGGCGCTGCTTTTGTACTCGGCCTCGGTGTAGGTGAGGCCGCCCAGCAGGCGCACGCCTTCGGCGATCTCGCCGAAGGTGCTCCATTCGACGCCGCGATTGCGTTGCTCGGCCTCCATGTACACCTTGGTGGTGGAGTTGCTGGACAGGTTCATCTGGCTGATCTGGAACAGCGACAGGGTGTTGGCGAACTTGCCCGCATCCCACTTGACGCCCACTTCGCGCTGGGTGCTGACGAACGGCTTGAAGGTCTCGCCGTAATTGGCGGCATTGGTGTCGGTCACCGTGCTGCCCTTGGTCAGGCCCTCGATGTAATTGCCGTACAGCGACAGGTTTTCCAGTGGCTTGACCACCACGCCGACCGCCGGGGTCACGGCGCTGTCCTCGTAATTGGCGCTTTCCTTGGCGCCGCTATAGGACTTGCTGTGGACGTTCTGATGACGGACGCCCAGAGTCACCTGCAGGCGGTCATCCAGCGCCGATACGGTGTCGGCCACCGCATAGCTGGTCAGCGAGAGGAAGCTGACCGGCGTGGTGTTGCCGGGAACCTTGGCCAGCACGGCGGTGGCGGGGTTGTAGATGTTGGAGGCGTAGGTGGTGCTGCGGTTGAAGGCGTTGCCGGTGTCCTGCTCCAGATAGGATGCGCTGGTCACCACCTCGTGCCCGATCTCGCCAGTGCGGAAACGTCCGCGCAGGCCGCCTTCGCTGGTCATGGTCTCGGTATAGCCGCGCCGGTTGGTGGTCTGGCCGGTGAAATTGCCGTTGGCCTGAACCGCGCTGGCATGGGTCGAGTTGGTGTAACCCGCCGAGCGCGAGATGGCGTTGCCGATTCCGGCAAAGGCGGTCAGGTTGCGGGTGATGTCGTATTCGCCGCGCAGCATGCCCGCATTGGCTTCCTGCGAGGAATAGGTGCCCTTGAACAGGTTGGTGGTGGAATCCGGGGCGTCAGGCACCGAGGTTCCGGTCATCTGCGCCATGAAGGACGAACCGCCGCTGTAATCCTCGCGCAGGGAATAGGCGTCCAGGTTCAGGCGCAGATCCTCGCCCCGGTAATCGGCGGCGATGGTGCCGAAGGCGCGCTTCTTTTCCTGCTCGTCCACGCCGGTTTCGCCGTCGCGCAACACGCCGTTGACGCGGATGCCGACCCGGCCGTCGGTGCCGAAGCGGCGGCCCACGTCAACATGGGTGCCCAATTGCGCGCCCGAGGTGAAATCGACGGTGATGTCGTTGACCGGTTTGTCGGTGGCGCGCTTGGGAACCAGATTGATGGCGCCCGCCACGGTGCCACCGGGGCTCATGCCGTTCAGCAGGGCGTTGGGGCCGCGCAGCACCTCGACACGCTCCAGGAATTCGGTCGGCACATGGCCTTCGGGGGCCATGCCGTACATGCCGTTCAGCGCCAGCTCGGCGCTGCCCAGGTTGAAGCCACGGATGGTGAAGGCTTCGTTGATGTGGCCGCCCGAGGTGGTGAAACGCACCGAGGGGTCGTTCTCCAGCACCTGGGCCAGGGTGCGGGCCTGGCTGTTCTTGATGGTTTCGGCGGTGTAGGCGGTGGTGCTGAACGGCGTGTCCATGAAATCGCGGTTGCCCAGCATGCCGACCTTGCCGCCGCGTGCCACCTGGCCGCCAGCATAGGCGGGCGGCGGGTCGCCCAATTGCGCCTGGGCCGGGGCGGGGGCGCGGCCCTCCACCGCCACCGGATCAAGGGTCAGGGCGCCCGAGGCTTCCGGCAGCTTGTCCAGCGCGACACTGTTCGTACCGGTGTAATGGAAGGTGAAGCCGGTGCCCGACAGCAGGCGCGACAGTCCCTGCGACGCCGTGAAATTTCCGGACAGCGGGGCGTTGCGCTTGCCCGCCACCCATTGGGGATCGTAGGCCAGTTGCAGACCGGCAGTGCGGGCGAAGGTCAGCAGGGCGGCATTCAGGTCCTGAGCCGCGATGTCGAACGCCACCTGACGCTCGGCGGCGGCGGCGGCCGGTTCGGCGGCCTGGATGCTCTTGGGCGCGCCAACGCTCATGACGACGCCCAGCAGCACCGCCAGGCTGACACCCGACATCAACCCCTTGCGCAAAGCCCGCCCATTCCGGGCCGCGAATTGAACCCCCATGCTCCTCATCCTTTCTCACTGGCGTGATGATAATGCAAGTGACTCGCACTTGCATAGTGGATGAGACGAATCCGGGAGCCGGATCCGGTAAATTTTTTTAGTGCAGGATGGTCAGGAACGGCGGCAGGGCGGTGCTGCGGAGTCCCAGGGCGGCGGTGACCGCGTTCAGGGCGGCATCGGGCTCGGCGGCGCTGAAGACGCCGCTGACCGGGCGTTCGGCCAGGGCCGCGTCACGGATGACGATGCGGCTGGTGCGGTAGCGGTTCAGGGTGGCGGCGACCTCGGCCAGCGGCGTGCGGTCGAACACCAGGGTGCCGTCCTGCCATGCCGCTGCCTGGGCATAGTGGACAGGCATCACCGCGCCCAGTCCGTCTTCGCCATAGCGGATACTGTCGCCGGGTTTGAGAATTCGGCGTGACGCTACGCCGTCTTCGCCGGTCTGGCTGACCTCGACGGTGTGTTCGGCCACGTCCACTTCGACGCCGTCGGGCAGGCGGGTGACCATGAAGCGGGTGCCCAGCGCGCGGGCGGTGCCGTCTGCCGCGCCAACCACGAACGGGCGGCGTTCGGTGCCTTTCATGGGGGCGACGGTGAAGTCCGCCTGTCCCGACAGCAGCTCGACCCGGCGCTGGCCGCCGTCGTAGCGCAGGGCGATGGCCGAGGCGGGCGCCAGCCGCACCATGCTGCCGTCGGGCAGGGTCACGGCGGCGATCTCGCCGATGGCGGTGTAATGGTCCGAACGCAAGGCGGCCAGCGGGTCGCCGCAGCGCACGCCCAAGCCCAGCCCCACCGCCAACAGTACACTGGCGGCCAGGGCGGCAAGGCGGGGCAGGGGGCGTCGCGCCGGGCGCGGCGGCGGCAAGGTCACGCCCAAGGCGGCGGCATCGACGCGGCCCATCATCGCCCAGGCCTTGCGCGCCTCGCCCAGGGCAATCTGGTGCGCGGGGCTGGATTCCAGCCAGCGCAGCAGGGCGCGGCGGCTGCTGTCGTCCAACGGTCCGGCGGCCATGCGCACCGCCCATTGGGCGGCGGCGCCGTCGATGTCATCCTGGTTGGGCGGCAAGGGGGGCACGCGGGATTCCGTTCCGTCTTGGAGTACTTCTGCCTCTAAGACGTGTGGGACGGGCGAATCCGGTAAATCTTTTTTCATGGTGCCCGCATCCGCCGCATGACGTGCTGCACCGCCTTGGCCAAATCCTTCTGCACCGAGGATTCCGAGATATCCAGGCGGCGGGCGATGACGGCGTAGGTCAGACCCTCGA
>Ga0209800_10001697_pt1 | contig 21732 bp, 17 predicted proteins | sample Higcelweek8metaG_FD_187174 | JGI IMG/M metagenome (GOLD analysis project Ga0209800, IMG submission 187174) | Freshwater pond sediment microbial communities from the University of Edinburgh, under environmental carbon perturbations - High... | ecosystem: Environmental > Aquatic > Freshwater >...
AAAATCACGCTTCGATGTAGCGGAAACTACAATTTTCAGGTAGTAAAAACCAGATTTAAGCTGTAGCGCAAGCCACGACCAGAATACTGATTGACTGTAAAAACTTTCCGGTGATTTATTCTTCCTTGTTTACTACACCATTCCTAAGGTGATAAGTAACATTACTTTCCGGGCAAACGGCATTACCATCCTGATCAAATTTCAGTTTGTGGCCATACTCGCTCATCCAACCAGTTTGGCGTGCCGGATTGCCGACTACCAGCGCGTACGCAGGCACATTTTTAGTAACAACGGCACCAGCACCGATGAACGAAAATTCACCGATTTCGATACCACAGACAATCGTCGCATTTGCTCCAATAGTGGCTCCTTTACGAACGAAAGTACGTGCATATTCATTCTTGCGGTTTACAGCGCTGCGGGGATTAATAACATTGGTAAATACCATCGAAGGACCCAGGAAAACATCATCCTCACAAACCACTCCGGTGTAAATGGAAACATTATTCTGAATTTTCACGTTTTTACCAAGAACCACATCAGGCGAAACCACCACATTCTGGCCAATATTGCAGCCATCGCCAATAATACATCCAGGCATGATATGCGAAAAATGCCAGATCCGGGTTCCGTTACCAATATTGCATCCTTCGTCGATTACCGCTGAGGAATGCGCAAAATATCCTTTGTCAACCATATATTCTGTTTTAGCCGGCATGTATTGCCACACAGGCAAATAAAAACCGGGTATTTAATTATTTGTTTTCCGATCCTAAAAATTCAAGTACTGAAGAAGTGATATAATTTAACTGTTCTTCGTCCATTTCGGTATGCATCGGTAACGACATCACAGTCTTGCTCAACTGCTCAGTAACCGGAAAATCACCGGATTTATAACGTGGATCAAGGTATGCCTTCTGCAAATGAATGGGAACAGGATAATAAATCATGGCTGGAATATCTTTCGAAGCCAGAAATTCCTGCAGCTTGCCGCGATCAACTCCATGAACCTGCAAAGTGTATTGATGAAATACGTGGGTGGATTGATGAAAACGAACCGGTGTTTTAAGTTCTGTCCTGTTACTGAAAGCTTTATCGTAAGCATCCGCTACTTTTTGACGTGCTTGAGCATATTCATCAAGATACTGAAGTTTCACTTTGAGAACTGCAGCCTGAATACTATCCAGACGACTGTTAACGCCGATATCGTCATGATAATACCTTACAGTCATGCCATGGTTTACAACCGAGCGGAGTTTAACAGCAAGAGCATCGTCGTTGGTAAAAATGGCACCGCCATCGCCATAACATCCCAGGTTTTTAGAAGGGAAAAAAGAAGTACAACCGATATGACCGATTGTCCCGGATTTCTTCCATTCGCCGGCGGCATTGCGGTAATCGGAGCCTATCGACTGGCAGGCATCTTCAATCACAAAAAGATTATGCTCTTTTGCAATCTGCATAATGGCGTCCATATCAGCGGTCTGGCCAAATAAATGAACAGGAACAATGGCCTTTGTGCGAGGGGTAATTGCTTTCGAAATTGCTTCGGGACTGATGTTAAATGTTTCAGGATCAACATCTACCAGCACAGGAGTAAGACCAAGCAGCGCTATGACTTCGGCAGTGGCGATAAACGTAAAATCAGGCGCGATTACTTCATCACCTGGCTTTAAACCCAGAGCCATCATCGAAATCTGTAGAGCATCGGTTCCATTGGCACAAGGGATTACATGCTTTGCACCGAGGTATTTTTCGAGTGCAGTCTGAAATTCTTTAACTGCCGGACCATTAATAAAGGAAGTGGAATTTATCACTTCACTGATAGCATTGTCGATCTCAGGCTTAATTTTCTCATACTGAGCCTTGAGGTCAACCATTGAAATTTTTCGCATTATCTGAAAAATTAAATTAGAAATTTACGGGTGCAAATATATCTAATGTAGGCGTGTAAACTTAGATCGAGACAATTTAAAATTCCTAAAAAAGCTTAAGAATCCTAAAAAAGCAGAAATATGCCTGTCAGCAACCGTCGGCTCCGTTCGATTTGTATCTTTGCAGGCATATTCCAAAGCGTGACATGAAAATAACAGGGACTTATTACATCATTTTATTTACGCTATTGCTTGCGCCTTTGTTAAGCCGTTCGCAGGTTAATGTAAAAGATACAGCCATTCGGGTGGGTATGATTTACCCAACTTATGCTTTTAGTATGCCAGGTGGCGATATGGCCGACAGGTTCGGGTATTCACATCAGATTGGCGCCGGCTATATGTATAAGGGTGCAAGCGGCTGGAGTGTTGCTTTTGAAGCAAACTTTATATTCCGCGATGGAATAAAGGACCCTGCAAGCATTTTATCAGGAATTTCTACATCCGATGGTTTTATCATTGACGAAGGCGGAGTTTTTGCCAATGTGATGCTACTTCAAAGGGGATTTTCGCTTTGGGCGAAAGCAGGAAAACTGTTCCCGATTGGTTGGCCAAATCCAAACTCAGGAATACTGGTTCAGTTTGGCGGAGGCATGTTACAACATAAAATACGTATTGAAGTCCCAACCAATTCAGTGCCTGCGCTAAAAGGCGATTATTTAAAAGGATACGATCACTTATGCAGCGGTCCGGCCATATCGCAATTTATTGGTTTTCAGCACCTCGGGAATACGCGCAAGATAAATTTCTTTGCCGGTCTCGAATTCACCGAGGCTTATACTGTATCCCGGCGATCGTATTATTTTAACGAAATGAAACATCCCGATGAAAAACGCTTCGACATGCTGAGCAGCATTAAAGTTGGCTGGTATCTTCCTTTTTATAAAAAGACACGCGAAAAGTTCTATTATTATTAAGAGGACATCAAAACATCTGAGCCATGCAGCAAATTTATACATTCCTGATACTATGCTACGGTCTTTTGATCAGGATTGCTTCGGTGTTTGACCCAAAAGCTGCATTGTGGATTAAAGGCCGTAAAAACTACTGGGTAATTCTCGAAAACACATTTCGTGCGCCAAAATACAATATTCCTTCGCGAAAACTGGCATGGTTCCATTGCGCTTCACTTGGCGAATTTGAACAAGGCAGGCCTATCATCGAAGCTTTCAGGCAGCAATATCCCGAATATCTGCTCCTGATTACTTTTTACAGCCCTTCTGGTTATGAAGTAAGGAAAGCTTATACGGGTGCTGATCTGATACTTTATCTTCCTCTCGACACACAATCGAATGCCCGCAGGTTTGTGGATACGGTTAAACCGGATATCGTTTTTTATGTTAAATATGAGTTCTGGTTCAATTTCCTGAATTATCTGCAATCGAAAAAAATACCTCTCATACTGGTCTCGGCAGTGTTTCGTCCGGATCAGCATTTCTTTAAAGGATATGCCGAATGGCCCCGGAAAATACTCAAGGGATTTACAAAGATTTTTGTCCAGAACGAAGATTCGAAAGAACTTTTGCAGTTTATCGGTATCGAAAATGTGGAAGTAAGCGGCGATACCCGCTTCGACCGTGTTGCTTCAATTGCCGGAAATCCTCAGCCGGTTGAAACAGCTGAGGCTTTTGCTTCGGGACACCTCGTTTTTATTGCAGGCAGCATATGGCCGGCCGATGAGGATATGATCTTTAACCTTATAAAAAACAATACTCATAATCTTCGTTTTATAATTGCACCTCACGAAATAAAGCCTGAACATCTTGATTCGATCATGCAAAAAGCAGGTAAAAAAGCAGTACGCTTTTCGCAAACAAATACTGAGGATGTAAAAAAAGCTGAAGTACTAATCATAGATACTATTGGTCAACTTTCGCAGCTATACCATTATGGATCAATGGCTTACATCGGAGGTGGATTTGGCGTCGGCATTCATAATATACTGGAAGCTGCCGCATTCGGATTGCCTGTATTTTTCGGACCTAATTATCATAAATTTAAAGAAGCAAAAGACCTCATTGAATTGAAAGGCGCTTTCGAAATAAATAAACCTGAAGAATTACTTACAATTGCAGAATCACTATTATCGGACAAAGAAAAACTTTCAGTTGCCTCGTTATTGAGCAAAAACTACGTTATCAGTAATAAAGGAGCTACCGGTATTATTCTTCAACGCGTAAATGAATTAATCAGTTCAGGGATATAACAAAGGTTCGAACTGCTGATTGCGCAATTGCGGCTCAAATCCGGCTTCTTTTATTGCACGCTGAATTCCCTCTTCATCAAATTTATAATTTGCTCCGGCAACACTTACCACATTTTCTTCGATCATGATAGACCCAAAATCGTTGGCTCCGGCATGAAGACATAACTGGGCAGTATCCTTTCCAACCGTTAACCACGATGCCTGTATATTCGGAATGTTTGGCAACATAAGCCTGCTCAGGGCTATAGTTCGAACATACTCTTCGGAAGAAACCGAATTGGTAATACCGTAAATCTTTTTCAATGAGGTTCCTTCACTCTGGAAAGGCCATGGGATAAACGAAATAAACCCGGTGGCACTTGCAGGTTTTTCGGCCTGCACACCGCGGATAAAAATCATATGCTGAATGCGTTCTTCCATGGTTTCGATATGGCCGAACATCATGGTTGCAGAAGTAGTAAGGCCTAGTTTATGGGCATCGCGCATTACATCGAGCCACTCCCCTACTGAACACTTATTTTTAGAAATGCTTCCACGAACACGATCAGAAAGTATTTCGGCTCCCGCACCGGGCAGGCTGTCGAGACCGGCAGCAATCAGTTGCTCAAGCGTTTCGCGATAGGTTATACCTTCGAGTTTCGAAATATGTACAACTTCGGGAGGACCAAGAGCATGGAGTTTCAACCGTGGATACAATTCTTTCAACTGACGGAAGAGACCCGTATAAAAATCAAGTCCCAGTTTAGGATGCATGCCACCCTGAAAAAGCAATTGCTCGCCACCGCGTGCAAAAAGTTCGTCAATTTTTTCTTTATACTGCTCAATGGTTGTAATGTATGCTTCGCGGTGATTGGCCCCCCGGTAAAAGTTGCAGAACTGGCACCCTGACACACACACATTTGTGTAATTCACATTGCGGTCGATAAGCCAGGTAACCTTGTTGCCCGGATGAAGCCGTTTGCGCACCTCGTTGGCTGCAAACATAAGTTCGGCAGTGGATGCATTTAAATATAATGTAAGCCCTTCATCAAGAGTAAGATGTGAGCCCTGTAGTGCTTTCTGAAGTATCTGAAGATGCGCCATGATATATAATTGGAGCAAAAGTAAGTATTTTAGAATCGCAACTCAGTAGCTTTGCATTTTCCTGAAATGCTTTTGGAAAAGCCAATAGTTACGGTTCGGGATTTAATTGCAGAAGAATGATTTTTTGGAAAGATTCTTCATAATTTATCTGGCAAATGTGTGATATTTTTCAACCTTTTCTACTGATTATAAATATCAAAATCAAGCACTTTCAGCCGCCATTGATCCTCCATTTTAAAATGCCGGTATCGCAAAAGGTAAGCCGTTGTTCCTAAAACAATAAACGATCCGCTTACCCAGGGAATTGTGTTATCGAAAACCGGTTTCTCACCGTTTATACCGTGATTAATCATGCTGCCGCCTGCATACAAAGCCGAGGCCAGGTAGAGTTTCTTCCAGCTATATAAAAACCAGGTTCGCGGTCGGGTTACTTCATTTACTTTTGCTATCTGAAAAGTATAGTCTTTATTGATGGTGCACAGTGAATCGTCAATATACGTGATTTCACCGGCCACCCTAAATTCGGGATCACCAATACGGATAGCTATTTTGTCGCCTTTTTCGTAAAAAAAGCGTTTGGTTTTGCCCGGTTTCTGAAGCAATAAAACTTTCTGCGCTTCAGCTGTCTGGCTGAAAATCAATAACAAGACTGTTAAAATAATAAGTAAACGAAATTTCATACGTCGAAAGTTTTACTTTGATAAAATTAAACAAATTAGTCCTGACTATGGCGTTAATTATTTATAAAATTGATATGCATAAAGATTTCCCGTTCTGGCCAAAACAAACCAGCAAACGTTAACAATCATTAAAAAAACCAGTCGCATCAAAGTACTCAGAACAAAATAATACCTTTACAGTTATATAAGCTCAGATTTAAAAAAGTCATACCTTTGCACCCCTAAAAATAAGGAATAAAAATGGAAAATCTTACCGTTGAAAACAATATGAAATATAAAGTACGTGATATCGCTCTGGCCGAATGGGGCCGCAAAGAAATAGAAATAGCCGAAAAGGAAATGCCCGGCCTGATGAGCATCCGCCGCAAACATACTGCTGAGAAACCGCTAAAAGGCGCCCGTATCACAGGTTCGCTGCATATGACCATCCAAACAGCTGTGCTTATCGAAACACTGGTTGACCTTGGTGCAGATGTGCGTTGGGCAAGCTGCAATATATTCTCCACACAGGATCATGCTGCAGCTGCAATTGCTGCTGCCGGAATTCCTGTATTCGCCTGGAAAGGTGAAACCCTCGACGAATACTGGTGGTGTACCAATCAGGCACTCACTTTCGAAGGTGGCAAAGGCCCTCATTTGATTGTTGATGATGGTGGCGACGCTACATTACTGATTCACAAAGGATTTGCCGCTGAGAAAAACCCCGCATTACTCGAAGAAGCAGGTGCCAATGCCGAAGAGCAGGTAATTATGAACCTTCTCCGCGACACGTATGTTGAAAATCCTGCGAAATGGCATGGTGTGGTTGCTGATTGGAAAGGCGTTTCGGAAGAAACCACTACCGGCGTTCACCGTTTGTACCAGATGTTGGAAAAAGGAGAACTGTTGATTCCTGCTATTAATGTAAATGATTCAGTTACCAAATCGAAGTTCGACAACCTTTACGGATGCCGCGAATCACTGGCCGATGGCATAAAACGCGCTACCGATGTTATGCTTGCAGGTAAAGTTGTGGTTGTATGTGGTTATGGCGACGTTGGAAAAGGAAGCGCTAAATCAATGCGTGCTTACGGCGCAAGGGTTATCGTTACCGAAATTGATCCGATTTGTGCTCTGCAGGCTGCTATGGAAGGTTTTGAAATTACCACCGTTGAAGATGCTTTAACTGAAGGAAATATCTATGTTACCACAACCGGTAATAAAGATGTTATTACCGTGGAGCATATGATGAAAATGAAGGATCAGGCTATCGTATGTAATATCGGCCATTTCGACAACGAAATTCAGGTTGATAAACTCAACACTATGTCGGACGTGCAGAAAATTGAAATCAAACCACAGGTTGACAAATATGTTTTCCCTGACGGACATTCAATTTTCATGCTTGCCGAAGGCCGCCTGGTAAACCTGGGATGTGCAACAGGACATCCTTCGTTCGTAATGAGTAACTCTTTCTCGAACCAGACTTTGGCTCAGCTCGATTTGTGGAAAAACAACTATGAGGTTGGCGTTTATCGTCTGCCGAAATACCTCGACGAAGAAGTTGCCCGCCTGCACCTCGAGCAATTAGGTGTAAAACTTACAAAGCTTACGCCTGAGCAGGCAGCATATATTTCGGTACCGGCTGATGGTCCTTACAAACCAGATCATTACCGTTACTAAACGCACATTGTGCTTAAGTGTATAAAGTAAAAAAGGCTGTCAGAAATTATTTTGACAGCCTTTTATACTTTTAAGATTCCTCGGAACCAGCTTTAATTAGTATTTACGATCATAAGATCTTCAATATAAGTTAATACATTCTTTTATTTTCCTTTATATATGCAATTCAAAAACTACTAATTATAGATATACAATACATCGCCGTCGTAATTCCAGCGGTACTGCATAAGCGAATAGGGCGACGGCCCTCCGTATGGCGTTCCGTCGTAAAGTATAAATTTCGACATGCAAACCGAATCAACGCAGGTGCTTCCTGATGGATCAACTATTACCCGGGCACCGGGTTTCTCGGGATCGTAGGGACAGCATCGTTCGTAAACTGCAAACTGTTCGCGGAGTATTCGGTAAATAACTATTCCCCTGTACCCACCATCCACATACCTGTAGCCTCCGATAGGAATTAAATCCATCGAGTCAGGGTAAAGTTGCAGATTCACGTAAACGTAGGGTATCAATGGCTGATTATCCTTGTCACATCCCGGAACCACAATTAAAAGAAGAATTATTAAAGCAATGATTCGCATATCAACAATTAAGGTAATGATTTTTCGTTGTAAAAGTACTGATTAACATTTTCAGAAACGCTTTTATGCGATTTAAATTGCCTCAAATCGTTTTAAAATCCCCTCAATAATGGTAAATCATTTCCTTTCCACATAAGCAAACGAACTCTAACCAATGATTAAATACCCGAACAGAAGCAGATTGATATACCTTGCTGTTATTCTTTTTTTTACGATTACCACATTTGCCGGTTCAGGATGCAGTATATTGAGAAAAGACAAGCAAGCCGCGGCAGATAAAAAAAAGGCGCAGGCCGATAAAAAAGCGAGTGCTGAATATGAGAAAGCCCGTGTGGCCTATTATAAGCGGCAAAATAAAGAGACTAAAAAGATGATGAAAAACACCAGCAAAAAAGCTGCTAAATACAATAAGCCGATGAAACGGAAAGGGCTGTTTAAGCCTAAATGCGATTAACATAATACCATCATTTTCTGACAGTTATATGCTTTACAACTCCATGAAGAACAGATATAATTAAGTCATTGTCTTTCAGAACCTGATCCGTCATAATCATGGAACAAAAGGCATTTTTAATAAATAAAGAATATAAAGTTTTCAACAGATATTTCAAACTGAGCGAAATGGATTAAAACGCCGGATTTTAGTTCATTTTTCTTTTTATTACTCAATCGTTAAATTAGTATCAGTTAATATTATTTGTACTTTTACACAAACAAATTACTAAAAATCAGCGATGGAAGACTATCTATATATTATAATAGGTATAGCCTGGGTAGCATACTCTATTTATAACAGCCGGCAGAAAGCGTTAAAAAAACAAGCGCAGAGAAGACCTGGCGGTGAGCCATCGCAATCTACAACAATGCCCGGCGGTGGAGGAAAAACATTGTTCGAAGACATTTTGCGCGAATTAACGGGAGAACCCGCTCCCACCATTCCTGCAACCCAACCGGCTAACACAACTAAATATCCCGCTTACGAGGAATTTAAGCAAACAAACGATTCCTACAAAAGTTCATCATTTCAACCGAACTTCAGGGAATCCATGGCGGAAGATACCCGAAAAGAGCCTGCAACGGCCATTAAAACACATTCTGATAATAAGCAAGTAACAAAAAATGAAAGCCTTGCAAGAAAATTTAGCCTACGCGAAGCCGTCATTTTCAGTGAATTACTGAATCGAAAATACTTCTGAGCGGGAAATTTTCCCTTTGAGGTATGATTTGTTAACAGAAGTTAAAAATCTTTTTACCTTTACACGCTTTTTAGAAGGTAGGATATCACTATTTACAGCAACATAATAACAAATCTTTATGGTAAGAAAATTACTCTTTCTCCTCGTTTTGCTTCTGGCAGCAAACGCAGCAGTACTTGCCCAATCGGGATCGCTGCAGGGCAAAGTTATCGACAAGGCAACCAAAGAGCCTATCCCTTTCACTAACATTGTTATTGAAAATAAAGGGACACAGGCAGGCGGAACAGCTTCTGATATCGATGGCAAGTACACAATCAAACCGATTACCCCCGGTACTTATGATGTAAAAGCATCGTTTCTGGGATATAAACCGGTTCAGATTACCGGAGTTATAGTTCGTTCCGGTACGATCGAATACCTGAATATTGAGCTGGAATCAACAGCTGTTCAGGTTACAGGCGTTACCGTTACACAATACCGGGTTCCGCTTATCGATAAAGATAAAACTCAACAAGGTGCTACTGTAACATCCGAAGAAATTTCGAAGATGCCTAACCGAAGCGCTGAATCAGTTGCTACCAGTGTCGGAGGTGTTTTCTCACGCGATGGTGAAGTAGGAAACGTTCGTGGTCAGCGTACTGATGGTAACGTTACCTATATTGATGGTATCAGGGTGCGTGGTTCGGGAGGTCTTCCTGAATCAGCAATCGAGCAGGTATCGGTAATCCTTGGCGGTGTTCCTGCCCAGTATGGCGATGCTACCGGAGGTATCATAAATATCACTACCAAAGGCCCTTCGCGGCAATTCGGCGGTGGACTTGAGTTACAAACCTCACAGTTCCTCGATCCTTACGGAAGCCAGCGTGTAGGTTTAAATATGACCGGCCCTCTTTTCATGAATAAGGAAAAAACAGAAGCTTTACTCGGATACTTTGTAGCTGCCGACTTTAATTATCATAAGGATGGTGCTACCTTGCCTCTTGGAATGTATAAAGTTAACGATGCCAAGTTAGCCGAATTGGAGAAAAACCCTCTCCGCGCATCAGGCACAGGTTTCGGAACTTTCCAGAATGCTGAATTTATTCGCATGAGCGATCTTGAAGAGTTAAAATCAACACTCAACACTGATGGGTATGATATAAATGCTTCCGGAAAATTAGATGTTAAAACCGGTAAGAATACAAACCTCACCTTCGGGGGATCCTACAATATGTATTCAGGGAACAATTACAGCTTTTATAATTCTGTATTTAATTATAACCGTAACTCTTACTCACAGGGTAATACCTGGCGTGTTTTCGGTAGGTTCACACAACGTTTCCCCGCAGCTAAAGAAGGCAACAGTCTTATTAAAAATATCTACTACTCTATTCAGGCCGACTATACCAGCATAGAAGCCAAAACAGAAGACCCTGAACTGAAAGACAACCTTTTTGCCTATGGTTATGTAGGGAAATTTGATACTTACAAAGCCAAAGGATACGATGCAACTTTTGATACAACCGGCGGTGATCTCACATTACGATTGAATATGAACGGTTTTGCTGATACTTTAGTTACCTATCAGAGAGCTGAATTTAACCCGGTACTCGCCAATTACACTTCGAACTATTATGATCTGTATCCAAATCCTACCCGGATTGACGATATCTATCAGGGTGGAGGTATGCTTAACGGATATACTCCCAATGGTGTGTTCAGCGGTGTTTACAGTTTGTGGTCGGCACCAGGAAACCAGCAGGCCGGTTATGCAAAAAGTTTCACTCAGCAGATTACTGCTAATATGAATTTCTCAGCCGATATCGGAAATCATGAAATAAAACTCGGATTCACTTTTGAGCGTTACAGCCAGAGCAGTTATTCGTATGCACCAATTACATTCTGGCAACAGATGTACCAGCTGACCAATTCGCATATTATTCAGCTAAATCTGAATGACCCGACTGTTACTACTGGTGAGTTATATACTCCTGGCGGAGATACAGTAAATTATGTACAAACTGATTACAGCAGGCTATACGACGGAGAATCGCAGCGTACTTTTGATAAAAACCTGCGTGCAGCTATGGGCCTGCCAGGTAGCGGCACCGACTGGATTGATATAAACTCCTACGACCTCAATTCCAACTCAATTTCTTACATCGATGCTAACAGTGAAAGACACACCGTTAACCTCAGCAAACCTTTATCGGTAAACTTCTTTAGTCCTGACGAATTTCTGAATAACGGCAACCAGTTTGCTGCTGCCAGAGGTTACGACTACTACGGAAATAAACTTTCGTCGAATCCTAGTACAATGGATTTCTTTAACGAGAAAGATGCAAATGGTGATTATACCCGTGCGGTTGCTCCGTTTGAGCCCATTTATATGGCAGGATATATTTCTGACAAATTTTCTTTCGACGACCTTGTATTCAACGTGGGAGTCCGCGTTGACCGTTTCGATGCTAACCAGAGCGTTCTGGCTGATCCTTATTCATTATATCCGGTAAAATCTGTTGCTGAGGTTGATAACCTGGGAGAGCATCCAGCAAGTATGGGCGAAGATTTTAACGTTTATGTTGACAATGCTGCTGAACCATCACGTATAATGGGTTACCGCGACGGAAACAAATGGTACGATGCTGAAGGTACTATTTTACAGGATCCTTCACTCAGGCTTGATGCCGGTAATGGTGTAATCCCTTATCTTTCGGGTGATAAAGTAATCTCAAACCAATCGTTCGCTGATTATGTACCACAGATATCAGTAATGCCACGTATTTCGTTCTCATTCCCTATTTCGGATGAGGCATTATTTTATGCTCACTACGACGTAATTACTCAAAGGCCTAAACAAAACGCGGTATTCAATCCTATCAGCTACCTTTTCTGGGAAACTGAAGGTAATCCAACTATCGCCAATCCTGACCTGAAACCTGAGAAAAACGTAAACTATGAATTAGGTTTCCAGCAGAAACTTTCGAATTCATCGTCAATTAATATTTCGGCGTTCTACATCGAGTCGCGCGATCAGATTCAATCATTCCGCTACACCGGAGCATATCCTAAAACATATTATTCATACAATAATATCGACTTTGGAACAGTAAAAGGTTTCACTGTAGCCTATGACCTTCGCCGCACAGGCAATGTACGTATCAGGGCTAATTACACACTGCAGTTCGCTAACGGAACAGGATCGAACCCCGAAACTTCGGCAGGTCTTATCCGTTCGGGACAGCCTAACCTTCGTAACCTTATTCCTCTCGATGCTGACCAACGTCACGCCATACAGATGAATGTCGATTTCCGTTACGGAGAAGGAACTGACTATAACGGACCAACAATCGGTGTAGTTCAGGTATTGAAAAATACAGGATTTAATATTACAATGAACGGCGGTTCAGGAACTCCTTATACCCGTTCGAGTAAAATTTCGAGCCTTGTATCACCGGTTACCATTATCCAGGGATCAATTAACGGATCAAGGTTACCATGGTCATTCAGGATGGATGGACGCCTTGACCGCGATATCACCCTTTCAAGTGGAAAAGATTCCAAAGGAAACAAAAAGGACTATTATCTCAATGTTTACCTTCAGGTATTGAATATTCTTAATTCGAAGAATATTATGAGTGTATATGCCGCAACCGGTAACCCTGACGACGACGGATACCTGGCAGCCGCTGAATACCAATCGCAGATCAATGCTCAGCTCGACACACAGTCATATATTGATATGTACAGCATCAGGGTTAACTCTCCTTACAACTACAGCTCACCCCGTATGATCCGTGTTGGTATAGGATTAAATTTCTGATCGTTATTCAATGCAGTATAGAAACGAAAAACAAACAAGTACTATGAAAAATATACTCCTTATTATACCGGCAATTATACTGGGCTTTCTGCTATCGGTTAATACAACCAGGGCGGAGCAGGTTCATTATAAATCAGGAACACCCGCAGTAAAGCAAACAGCTGCCGGTTGTGCTGCCGGGGCTAACTTTAAATGGCTCGAGATAAACAACGTTCGTACCCGTATAAACACCGGTGGTGATATGTGGTGGGATTTTGAAGTTGCACAGTATGAAATACCGAAAGGTTCGAAAAAGATGTCGATGTTTGCTGCCGCACTCTGGATTGGCGGTCTTGATGCAAACGGACAGTTAAAACTGGCAGCTCAGCGCTTTCGTCAGGTTGGTTTTGACTTCACAACCGGTCCGCTTACTATTGACGGGACTGCATCAACCACTCCTGATGTATGCGCTAAATACGATAAAATACATTATGTAACGCGTGCTGAAGTTGATGATTTCCTTGCATGGTTCGACGACAAAGCTGCTTACCCTGATTATATTATACCTACATCTATTACTGAATATCCTGCTCATGGTGAAGTTGATAAAGGTCAAAGTTATTACCTGGCTCCTTTCTTTGATAGTGACGCTTCTGGTGAGGACCCTGATGGCGATTATGAACCAGAAGAAGATGGTGATTACCCGTATTATGACCTGAGTAATGAATTATGCGGAACAAAATCACCTACGGCTGAAGACATATATTATAATAAGGAAAAACAAGGAAATCTGGTTGACCAGGTACTTAAAGGCGATGCTACTTTATGGTGGGTATTCAACGATAAAGGAAATATTCACAGTGAAACAAAAGGTGAACCTATAGGTTTGGAAATCAGGGCACAGGCCTTCGGATTCTCAACCAACGACGAAATTAATAACATGACTTTTTACAGTTATGAAATTATTAACCGCTCCACATACAGGCTCACACAAACTTATTTCAGCCAGTGGGTTGATACTGACCTTGGTTTTGCAGGCGACGATTATGTGGGCTGCGATGTAATGCGCGGTTTAGGTTATTGTTACAACGGAACTGCAGTTGACGGCAGCGGACAGGCTTATGCATATGGCAATCAGCCTCCTGCTATTGGTGTTGACTTTTTCCAGGGACCTTATATTGATGCCGATAAATCAAATACACTTAATGGCGATAACCCCGGTTTAAAAAGTGATGGCACCTGGTTCCTAAAAGGTTCGCCTGAACAGGTATATACCGGAGATGCTCAACTTGTTCAGTGGGATGGTGATACTATTGCTAAAGCAGTTAGCCCGGGCGATACAATTTATTCGGTTGTTAACTCAGCTGCAATAAACGGTATAAATTTCGGTAACGGTATCGAAGATGACGAACGTTTTGGTATGCGCAGGTTCGTATATCACAACAACGGCGGACCTTATTATATGCAGGATCCAAGCGTAGCCATTGATTACTACAATTTATTGCGCGGTATTTGGAAAGACGGAACCAAAATGGTTTATGGCGGAAATGGACACGTTACCGCAGGAGGTTTTGGCCCTGAATGCGACTTTATGTTCCCCGGCGAAACCGATGTATATGATTGGGGAACCAAAGGAGCTTTGCCTAACGGACCAAAAAAATGGACCGAAGTTACTGCCGGTAACCCTCCCGATGACAGACGTTTTATGCAATCAGCAGGTCCTTTTATACTTGAACCAGGTGCTGTAAACTATATAACCGTTGGTATTCCATGGGCACGCGCTCTATCAGGCGGTCCTGAAGCTTCTGTTATACTTTTAAAACAAGTGGATGATAAATGCCAGCAACTTTTCGACAACTGTTTTAAAGTTATTACAGGTCCTAATGCCCCCGACCTTACCATTCGCGAACTTGATAAAGAACTCATCCTTTATATCTCGAACCGCAAAACAAATGACGCCGGTAACAATTACCAGGAGCGCTATACTGAATACGATCCACGTATCCAGGGTCCGGAAACCGAAAGCTGGGATTCATTGTACCGTTTCGAAGGATACCAGATCTATCAGCTTAAGACTTCAACTGTTTCGGTGGCTGATTTAAGTAATACCGAAGTAGCAAGGCTTGTTTACCAAACCGATGTTAAGAATAACGTAAGCCGACTGGTAAACTTCTACTTCGATCAAAACCTGGGAGGTAGTGTTCCGGTAGAAGAAGTTGTTGGTGCAAACAAAGGAATTTCGCACTCTGTAAAAATGTCGAAAGATGCATTTACCGGTGAAGATCTGGTTAACCACAAGCAATATTATTACCTCGCTATTGCTTATGCTCATAATAATTATAAAGATTATGTACAAACTGAGCCAACAGGTTTGGATGGTCAGAAACTTCCATACCTTGCTGGTCGTAAGAACATCAAGAGCTACACAGGTATTCCGCATATCCCTGTAGGATTGGTTTCGGCAACAAGTAATTATAATGACGGACTTGTAGTTACCCGCGTTGCAGGACAAGGTAACGGAGGCAGATTTATCGATTTATCCGACGAATCCATTGCCGAAATTTTATCGAAACCTATGGCAGACACATTATCGAATGTTCCGGGCAGTTCCAATTACCCGATCGCTTACAACCTTACATACAAAACTGGCCAGGGCCCTATTGATGTAAAAGTTATTGATCCGCTGAATGTGAAAGATGCCAGTTACTCGGTTAAATTCGATTCGATGTTCAACCTGCGCGTGAAAGTTGGTGAACTTGATACAAACCTTTTGGTAAACAACTGGACACTGGTTGATAACTCAACAGGTAAAGTTTATGTATCGGATACTTCAACAAATGTTAAAAACGAACAATTATTCCTCGATCTCGGACTTTCGGTTACTATTGAACAACCGCTTTATCCAGGACCATATATCGTTGCCAGAAATAATGAAGGCACACCGGAATATGCAACCCAACTCGAAAATAATGGAGTACTTGGAGCAGAAATTGTTTACCAGGATTCGTCACGTCAATGGCTGAATTTTGTGCCCGATGTGGATGGAATACCTCAATTAGACTGGATAAAGTCAGGCGTTGCAACAACCGACTGGCAGAACCCGGTAAGGAATTTCGACCCCGATGCCAATTATGAAAAAATACTCGAAGGCACCTGGACTCCTTACATTTTCGCTCAATCGAACGATACAATATTTGGAATTGCACATCGCGAAGCTCCGGCCAATGATCTTTCAAAATCGAAGAACTTTTTCTACGACATTGCCAGCGTTGATATTGTATTTACATCTGACCGTTCGAAATGGACCCGCAGTGTTGTAATCGAAGAGTCATCATCCACCAATGATTCAGAAGGAAAAGTAAAAAGGCATGAAATCAGAAAAGGCCGCTCAGTAAACCAGGATGGTGACACCGCAGTGGTAAGCAGCGATCCTGCACTGAATTCCGACTATATAGCTCCTTACGGAATGGGTTGGTTCCCTGGATATGCCATTAATGTTGAAACAGGCGAACGTCTCAACATTATGTTTGGCGAAGACTCCAGATTGATCGAGGACAATGGCCGCGATATGCTGTACAATCCAACATCAACCATAGCTACCAATTCAGGTAAATCAATTATGGGTGGCAGGCATTATATTTATGTTATGGCTCATACTGCTAACAAAAAAGAATATGCTGACCTCGGAACACCTGTATTTACTACTGATGTTTACGACAACCCGGCATACGATGGCGGCGCTCACTTTGTAAAAATAATGAGTGCAAAATATTCAACAGCCAACACCAGAACCTTCATGAAGGCTCTGCAATATGCAAATTGTATGTGGGTTGCTGTTCCTCTCGGTCCAAACAATAACCAGTCGCCATGGCTCGATAACGAAGCTAAAGTAAAACTCCGTATTTCGAAACCATACAACAGGTATTTTGCTACACGTTTAGACGGCGAGCAGAACCTTAACAACTATTGGCCAATGTATAATTTCGAGACCAAAGGCGTGGCAACAAACCTTAATGATGTAACCAAGGCTACCACTGATCTCGATCTTATCAATGTTGTTCCCAATCCTTACCGTGCTTATGCCAACTATGAAAAAGATCAGCTTGATAACCGTGTAAAGATTGTTAATCTGCCACAGCGCTGTGAGGTAACCATTTATTCAACAAATGGAAGCATCATACGACAATATAATAAGGATGAAACCAAAACCTATATTGACTGGGATCTCAAAAACTTTGCTGGTATTCCAATTGCCGGAGGTGTTTACATCATTCATGTAAAGAGTGATCAGGGAGAGAAGATTATTAAATGGTTCGGTTCACTACGTCCGGTTGACCTTAACGCATTTTAATCAATCAGGAGATAACAGCAAATTAACCTCTAAAAAACTGACTTAACACATGAAAAATATCTATAAGTCGATAACAGCAGTCCTCCTGGCAGCAGTAATGATACTTCCTCTGGCTTTATTAGCCGGTAATAAGGACAGGTCAGGTCAGGCAGGAGCATCGGAACTTCTCATTAATCCCTGGGCACGCAGTTCGGGCTGGGGCGGAGTAAATATTGCCAATAGTTTCGGTCTCGAAAGTATTTATACCAATGTAGCCGGACTGGCATTTACGCCTAAAACTGAACTTATCTTCAGCAACACACAATGGTTAAAAGGATCCGAAATTTCAATAAACAATTTCGGGTTTGCCCAAAAGATTGGCGAATCAAGTGTATTGGGTGTTTCGATTATGGCAATGAGTTTCGGCGACCTGCCCATAACCACAACCGAAATTCCTGAAGGTGGGATTGGTACTTTTTCGCCATCATACCTAAATATCAATATTGCTTATGCCAAAGCATTCTCCAATTCCATTTACGGGGGATTTAATTTTAAAATTATTTCCGAATCCATAAGTGACGTTGGCGCTCAGGGTGTAGCAGTAGATGCAGGTATTCAGTATGTTACCGGTGAGCGTGAAAATATTCGTTTCGGTATTGCATTGAAAAATGTTGGACCAACAATGAAATTTTCAGGAGACGGACTTTCGATCCGTAGTTTTCTGCCAGGTCAGGAAAGCCAGTTCACTGTTGAACATCGGTCAGCTGATTTCGAATTGCCTTCGCTTTTGAACATCGGTGGTTCTTATGCGTTTCTTATCAGCGATATTCATACTCTTACACTTGCAGCAGCTTTTACTTCCAATGCTTTCAGCAAGGACCAGTATATTATTGGTGCTGAATACAGCTTAAAAGACTATCTCATTCTCCGTGGCGGATATACATATGAAGACGGGATAACAACCAAAGAGCGCACCACCGCACTTACCGGACCTTCAGGAGGAGTTTCTGTACAGGTACCGATCAACAAGGAAAAGAAATCGGTATTTTCGGTTGATTATTCCTACCGCGCTACAAACCCTTTCAAAGGTAGCCACACTATGGCTGTAAGGCTTAGTTTCTAAAATAATTCCGGCAGACGATATCTGCACACGTAGTAACATTAAACCTGAAAGGACCCTTTTAATTAAGGGTCTTTTCTTCTTATTATTAACCAAAACCAATTGCTACCGTTATGACCCAGGTAACATATTATACCAAAGAAGGATTCGAAAAACTTAAGACAGAACTCGAACATCTGATCAATATCGAACGTCCATCAATTTCGTCACAAATTGCTGATGCCCGCGATAAAGGCGACCTTTCGGAAAATGCTGAATACGATGCGGCAAAAAATGCGCAGGGAATGCTCGAAATGCGTATTTCGAAACTGCAGGATATGCTGCGTAACGCGAGGCTGATTGATGAATCGAAAATGGATGCATCGAAAGTTCAGATCCTTTCGACCGTTAAAATCATGAACCTGAAGAATAACGCCGTAATGGCATATACCCTTGTTCCGGAAAATGAAGCTGACCTTAAAGCCGGGAAAATATCCGTGTCGTCGCCTATTGCGAAAGGTTTGCTTGGAAAAACCAAAGGCAGCAAAGTTGAAATTACCATACCGGCAGGGACAATTACTTTTGAAATTATTGAAATAACCGTTAAATAATTGAGTTATGGCAGGAATATTTGCACGCATAGCCTCCGGCGAAATTCCATCGTATAAAGTAGCTGAGAACGACCGTTTTTTCGCTTTCCTCGATATTAACCCGCTGGCAAAAGGCCATGTGCTGGTAATTCCAAAAGAGGAAATTGATTACATCTTTGATATTGAAGATGAAATGTACAAGGATCTCTGGCTTTTCGGCATGAAAGTGGCCAGGGCGATAAAGAAAGTTGTTCCCTGTATTAAAGTAGGTGTTGCTGTAATTGGCCTCGAAGTACCTCATGCTCATATTCACCTTGTGCCTCTGAACACCATGGATGATATTAATTTCAGCAGGCCTAAACTTACTTTTCCGGCAGAAGAAATGAAGCTGATGGCTGAAGCAATTGCTGAAGCTTTCAGGAAATGATAAAATTAAACCCTTACTCTGAATCCGCTTTCCCAAAAGGCGGATTTTTTTTGTCTAACGATGATAGATTAACGCTGATAACGAATATTTTCAATACGCATAGCAATACCTGTATCCAGTGGAAGCATGGCATTAATTAACCGGGCTTCCTTAAACTTTTTTAAATCATCAAAAGTAATATCCGCCTCTTCAATTAAATTTCTTGTTAAAAGAGATTCGCGCATGGTGCCCCGAAGCAATGGCTGGGCAGGAGTCACCCATTTTTCTCCATCAAAAAAAACAATATTCGAAAAACTGGTATCCGTGATATACCCGTCTTTTACAATCAGGATATCATCGCAATCGCTGCGCATGTTCATAAGTTCAAGCAAATGCGAGCGGTCGGAATATTTATGGCTGTATGATATCGTGTTATCTTCAACAAGTTTTAGCGATTCAATTACTCTTTTCTGATAAGGAATAATTTCAATTTCGAATATGGATGTACTGTATGATACTATGCATTTATAAGTACCTGTTTTGCAATCGGATGGCACCACGAGCAGGTTTTCGAGAGAAAGCCAATCTTTTAGGCCAAAAAGTGTTTCCCTGCTCTTATTAAACCTCAAATTATGATAGTCAAGGTTCATAAAAACGCCATCTTCCAGACGGATGGTTTCAAATAAAAGGGACATACACTTTATCAATTAATTCGTTGTATTCCGCTTCCGGGTTGCTGTTTATCGTTATGCCTCCGCCGCTGCAGAAAGTCAGTTTTCCGTTGTGGTTGCTAATGAAACGAATCATCACACCCGAATCGAGTGTCAAACCGTTGTAATAGCCAAAAACACCTGTATAAAACCCCCTCGAATAGTTCTCAGCTTCGCGTATAATCTGAAGTGTTTTGGCTTTTGGCGCACCTGAAACAGAACCTGCCGGAAGAAGCTTTTTGAGAATGCTGCCTAACTCCGAATGGTAACCATCGGGTAACGTTCCTGAAATTTCGGAGCTGACCTGTAGTAATGTTTTCTCATGGGTCACAATTTTGTCGATATACCGGAAACGGTCGACCTGAACATCACGGGCAACCATACTCAGGTCGTTGCGAATAAGATCGACAATAGTGTTGTGCTCTGCAGTTTCTTTGGCATCGTTCAAAATTGTGTCCTCAGCGCCAGGCAAAGAAGCATCAATTGTGCCTTTCATCGGGAACGAACTTATTCTCCCGTTGTTGATCTGAACAAAAATTTCGGGTGAAAAAACCACAAACTCCTTGTCGAACAACAACTTATATCGTGCAGTACTCCTTGCAAATATTTCGGGGAGCGAAGCATTTAAGTCAATAGGAGTCGGAAAGGTAAGATTAGTGAGATATGAATTTCCTGCCCGCAGATTCCTGTGAACTATATCGAAAGCCTTTTCATACAAGTGTATTGCCACCGGCGCTTTCGAGAGTATTACCGGTTTACCGGAAATCCCGGTGGTGCTGAAATTACTAATGCCATTGATACTAAATAATACCCCATCTTCTTCGGCGGTTTGCGGTTCAAAAAAAAATCCGTTTTTCACCTCAAAATCAATTCCAAAAAGGAATGGTTTATGGCAGGTTCCATAATCATTCATGAGGTTAAAAACGTTTTCGGCAGGCAGAAGCATCAAGGGAAGATGGTTAACGAGCTACAAAATTACCAATAAACTGCAAGTAATCGCTATTTTTGCGCTTTCAACCTCCGCAATGCGAATACTGCTCATCGATAATTACGACTCTTTTACGTGGAACCTGCACCAGCTTTTACTAAAAGCAGGAGCTGCCGGTATCGATGTGGTCAAAAACGATGAAGTACAACCTGTGCACCTTACTAATGCTGATGCCATGGTTTTCTCGCCCGGGCCGGGATTGCCTTCCGAAGCGGGACGTATGAAAGAAATGATCAGCACTTATGCAGGACGTAAGAAAATACTAGGTATTTGTTTGGGCCACCAGGCGATTGCAGAAGTTTTTGGCGCTGGTTTATTGCAGGCTGATGAAATTTACCACGGGACGGCCACTCCGCTCAGGATATTGGAGCAAAAATACCTGTTCAGCGATATTCCGGAAAATGTGGCGGTTGGCAGGTATCATTCATGGATTGTAGATTCAAAAAACTTTCCACCAGAACTCCTTGTAACCGCAACGGATCATAA
>Ga0209800_10001699_pt1 | contig 21700 bp, 15 predicted proteins | sample Higcelweek8metaG_FD_187174 | JGI IMG/M metagenome (GOLD analysis project Ga0209800, IMG submission 187174) | Freshwater pond sediment microbial communities from the University of Edinburgh, under environmental carbon perturbations - High... | ecosystem: Environmental > Aquatic > Freshwater >...
TCGGATTGATCGGATTACCGTTGGTGATCAAGAGTGACAGCACGATAAATTTGATTATCCTGGTACTCCTCTACGTAATCACCGCCTCAAGTTGGAATATCCTCGGCGGGTACACTGGGCAAACCAATTTGGGACATGCGGCATTCTTTGGCATTGGATCCCTTACAACCCGTTTACTTTGGATAAATGGATTTCCTTTCTTCCTCAGTTTCCTGGCTGGAGGAGTCGTGGCTGTTCTACTGGCCCTCCTGATCGGATTCCCGGCTTTCAAACTCAGGGGGGTGTATTTTGCGATTGGTACGCTTGCTCTGGCACAGGTGCTTAATTTGACGGTTGGCAACATCCTGCCTGAGATGTCGTACAACCCTGATCTGGCAAATTACCAGCTCCTGCCCCGCTACTACCTATTCGCGGGTTTGACGATCGTCACTATTGGCATCGCCTATTTCCTTTCCAAATCCAGGGTAGGTCTGGGCATGATGGCTGTCAGGGAAGGCGAGGATGCCGCTGAATCGCTTGGGATCAGTGCTTTTAAACACAAGCTGATCGCATTAGCTGTCAGCGCTTTCCTAGTCGGATTGGCCGGGGCAGCTTTTGCCTACTACCACGTCAGTTATTACCTCTACATGCCTTTTGGGGCTGAATGGACTTTTGACCCCGTAATGATGACCTACATTGGCGGCACAGGCACCATTATTGGCCCCATCATCGGCGCTGTGTTCTTTGTCGGTCTCAAGCAGCTCCTGGTCTGGAATGTGGGTGAATATCACCTGATCATCTTCGGCATATTGTTCATCCTCATTGTTTTGTTCCTTCCGGGTGGACTGGTTGAAGCCTGGCAAAAGGTAAAAAAAGTATTACTCCGTTGGTTTGGCAGAAAAAAACCAAATAACCACCAAATCGACTCAAACAAAAGATAGAGGTCCCTGAATAAGGAAAGGAGTTGTCTATTGAGACAATATAAATAACAAACGCAATCCCTTCTTCAGCTAATTAATCGAAAGGAGAATACGCAATGAAAGCAAGAGCTTTGATCATCACAATCGTGTTATTGATAAGCCTGATGCTGGCAAGTTGCACTCCTACGCCGACCCCCACGCCAGTGGTTACACAAGCACCTCAAGAAACTGAAGCCCCACAGGCAACAGCTATCACATATCCTCCCGCACCAGAGTTTATCGAAATTGGAGCGTCAATTCCTTTAACCGGGAAATTTGGCTCCCTCGGCAAACAGGTCAAGGTGGGATATGACTATGCTATTGCAGACATCAATGCAGCCGGTGGTGTGTACGTTGCCGAATATGGGACAAAAATTCCGCTGAGGCTAACTTCTTATGATGATGAATCAGATCCCACCAAGGCAGTAAGCAACCTGGAGAAAGTCTTCTCCGAGCAAAAAGTGGTGGCTTACCTGGGTGGTGCAGCCAGTGGTATGCATGCTGCCACAACTGCTATCGCTGAAAAGAATAAGGTGCCTTACCTGGGTATCTCCTTTGCCTGGTGGAATATTCACCAGCGGGGCTATAAATACCTGTTCTCACCATTCCCCAAATCTCCTGACCAGGCTCGCGATGTATTTGCAGCCCTCAACGAATTAGTTCCCGCTGACCAGAGACCGACCAGCGTTGCCGTCTTCCAGGAAAAAACAGACTGGGGCAATGAGGAAGGTGGTCTCTTCAAATCCATGGCTGGACCCGCTGGATACAAGGTTGTCTATTATGCTGAGTATGCTCCAGGCACAACTGATTACTCAACCCTGATCCTGGAAGCACAGGCAGCAGGAGCAGATATGCTTCTCGCTATGCCCACCACGCCTGATGGCATCGCAATTGTTAAGCAGATTGCAGAGCTCGGCTGGAAACCCAAGTTCATCAATTTCAACCGCGCCCCCGACGCCTCTACATGGGGAGAAGCAACCGGTGCAGCTGGAAATGGTATGTCATTGTTCGCCGGCTGGCATTATGGTGAAAAATTCCCCGGTGTGGCAGAACTGAATGCAAAACACCAGGCTGAGTTTGGACGACCATCAGATATTCTGGTCGGGCCTGCGTATGGTTGTGTTCAGATCTTAGCCGATGCTATCGAAAGAGCTGGCTCACTGGATCGCGATACAGTCCGCGACGCGATCGCCAACACCGATATGATGACGGTAATGGGCAATGTCTCTTTCAACGCAGATGGTACCGGTAATGTCTTGAATCCGCTTGTTCAATGGCAAAACGGCAAAATGGAACTTGTTTGGCCGCTTGACCAGAAGACTGCCGACTTTATCTATCCCATTCCATAACATAGTATTAAGAAACATCTTAATTCGTAATCGTTTTTTACATAGGGTGGCAGGATCCTGCCACCCTATGTTTTAACAAAATAATTTGAGATTCAGATCATTTTTCGAGATTTTTCTCCAATTGACAACGAATTAATAAAGACAACGATTTCACCAGATAAAAGTGATTGACAACAGGCAAAACATTCTGTATACTATTTATGTAAAACGCTGTTTCACCTTATGAAACTTTTTTAAAACTTGGCAGCCCATTCACAACGATCGGCACCTGGTGTTTTACTAACCTACCTGTCATACCAATCACTGAACACTGCGGTAATAAGTTTTCTCTCATTGCGCCCTTCGAGATAATTGCATCAAGTAGATTAACCCAAGAAAGGCAGGTGATGAATACCGAAGCGTCCCAATAATATTTTTTGAGCCTGATTATCCAAAAATATAACCAAGGAGAAGGAAAATGAATAAGAAGTTTTTGCTCGTAATGTCTATGCTAATAATCACTGCCTTTTTACTCTCCAGCTGTGCTCCCAAGGCAACTGAAGTACCTGTTGCGACTGAAGCTCCAGCTGAAGATACCATTGTTTCAATGGTACCCGCAGAAGCGGGAGCACCTTTTGACATTAAGGGAAAAGTAGTCTGCTATATCATCCCATCGCTTGCTAATCCTTTCTTGAATGGCGTGGCCACCTCGGTCACCGAGCAGTTTAAAGCTGATGGTGTAGTTGTAAATGTCTATGGCGCTGATGAAGGTGGATTGAACCAACAATTCGACCAGATCGAAAATTGTATTTCAATGAAGGTTGACTTCATGTATGTTATGGCAGCTGGTGAGATTGATCAATTGATACCAGCAATTGAAGAAGCCAAAAAAGCCGGCATCACAGTAATGGGCGTACCGCCTGCTAAACTGGCTCCGTTTGATGCCATCATGCACACCAGCCAATTTGAAGATGGTCAAAAAGTTGTCAAGATGGCTTGTGATTTCATTGATGCGGTTTACCCGGATGCTGCCAATGGCAGTGTTGAAACTGCTATCATTGGTAGCGCAAGTTCCTCTGTTGGGATGGCCGAACGCTATCGAGGTTACAAAACAATCACCGACACTTGCCCCAAGGTCAAGCTTGTCAAAGAAATGGATATATCCGGTGATAGCATCCCTGTTGGTCAGGCTGCCGCTGAAAACGCTTTGACCTCGAATCCAAACATCAAAGTCTTCATTGGCCAATCAACTGCCCATGCTCAGGGTATTGCCAATGCCATCAAAGCACTGCCAAATGTAGATGTGTCGAAATACGGCGTCTTTGCAGGCGATATGGATCCTTCCATGATCCCAACCGTCACCAGCTGCGCGGATCCCTACAAGGGTTTCGTTGCCATCGGTGGAACTGCTCTTGATGTAGCTACTTACGAACAGGTCAAGAAAATGCTACAGGGAGTGGAGCACCCTAACATCATCAATGATGCTTTGGAACCGATTGCTTGCGATTTCAGCACCTTAAAATAGCACACAAAGGTTTTTGTTGATACACTTAATGAAGGGGGGGAAGCCCCCCTTCATTAAAAATAGAGGTGAAAAGGAATGGATGCCAAGGTCGTTTTATCCCTGGAAAACATCACCAAAAAGTATCCCGGCGTATTGGCTTTGAATAACGTTTCCATAGACTTCCTCGAAGGGGAGGTCCACGCCTTGTTGGGCGAAAATGGAGCCGGAAAATCTACCCTGATAAAAGCGGTAGCTGGGGCTATTGATGTAGATTCAGGAAGTATAAGAATTAACGGACAGGAATATCATAAGATCACTCCTTCCCTTTCCAGGAGCCTTGGGATTGAAGTCATTTATCAAGAGTTTAACCTTGTACCCACTTTGTCAGTTGCAGAAAACATTTACTTGTGCGAAAAAAGTGAAGACTCAATCCTTTTTAGTTCCAAAGGAATAGAGAAAAAAGCCATCAAAGTTCTGGATCAATTTGGTGTGAAGATTGACCCGCGAATCATCGTGCAGGATTTGTCAATTGCCGAACAACAGATCGTTGAAATCGCAAAAGCAGTATCAAAGAATGTGAAATTATTGATCATGGACGAGCCCTCTGCTCCGTTAAGCGTTTCGGAAGTGGAGATGATGTTCAAGATCATCAACCAGTTAAAACAGAATGGTGTAACGGTAATTTATATCTCTCATCGCTTGGAAGAAGTTTTTCGAATTTCTGATCGCGTAAGCGTGATGCGTGATGGACGGTATATCACGACAAAAAATACGAAAGAAACTAACCGGCAGGAATTGATCGACCTGATGGTTGGGCGAAAATTGAAGGAAAGTTATCCTCCCCGAAAAAATCCTCCTGGTGAAATTGCGCTAGAAGTAAGAAATCTTACTGGTAATGGGGATCGTCAAATCTCCTTTTCATTGCGGAAAGGCGAAATATTAGGAATTTCCGGATTGGTGGGAGCCGGTCGAACAGAATTAGCTCAACTTCTCTTCGGAGCCGCCCATATTGACCAAGGTGAGATTTTGATCGATGGGAATCCAGTAAAGATCAAGTCTCCTGCGGATGCCATTAAGCATAGGATTGGTTTATTGACAGAGGATCGAAAAGGACAAGGTCTGTTCCTTGAAATGGCCGTGAAGTGGAATATTGTTTTTCCAATTGTTAAACAGATTTCAAAAAATGGCGTTGTCAATACTAAAAAAGAAGATGAGATCGCCAGACATTTCAAAGAACGGATCAATATCAAGACTCCAAGCTTATTGCAGCAAGTGATCAATTTAAGCGGCGGCAACCAGCAGAAAGTTGTCCTGGCAAAATCACTGGCAGCAGAGTCGGATATTTTAATTTTTGATGAGCCAACAAGAGGGATTGACGTTGGCGCTAAACAGGAAATTTATCATTTGATGACCGAACTGGCTGATAGTGGAAAAGCAATCATGATGATCTCTTCAGACATGGAAGAACTTCTGGGGATGTCAGACCGGATCATCGTCTTGTGTGAAGGCGAACTGGCTGGTGAAGTCCAAAAAGACAAATTTAATCAGAATTACATACTCGACCTTGCATCAGGGACCCATTAATATCTGGAGGAACACCTAATGAACAATCAATCTGAATTCTTCAACAATTTTGGCGGCCGGATAGGGTCCATCATGAAAAAGAACGTGCCTTTTCTGATCCTGGTCTTTTTGTTGGTCCTATTCGCGTTTGTGGCACCAAATTTCATGACATTTGGAAATTTACGAACCTTGATTCGCCAGGTATCATTTTCAGGGATTAGCGCCGTCGGACTTATGTTTGTGATGATCAGTGGCGGTATTGATCTTTCTATTGGCTCTCAGATCGTGTTTAGTAATGTCCTTCTCGCGATAATGATGGCTGAATGGAAATTACCGCCCGCATTGGCAATTCCCCTTATTCTGTTGGTAGGAACGGGGTTGGGTGCGATCAATGGATTTCTCTGTATAAAATTAAAGATCCATCCGCTCATTATTACGCTGGGCACGTCCGCAATTTTTAAAGGCTTTGGATACATCATCAATCGGTCAAGGAATATCATGGGTTTCCCGGAATCTTTCCGCTGGTTCGGCCAGGGATATGTTTGGGGTATCCCCGTACCCGTCATTGTTATGATTATTGTGGCACTGGTCGGGTCTTTCATCCTGACCAGGACCTACTTTGGGCGTAAGGTTTTCGCGTTGGGCGGTAATGAAGAAGCAGCCCGGCTTGCAGGGGTTAATCTTAATAAAATGAAAGTGTCCTTGTTTATGATCTGCGGTTTTATCTCGGCAATCACCACTGTTTTATTGCTATCACGAGTTTTTGCAGGGCAGACCATCACAGGACAGGGTCTTGAATTTGACTGCCTTACTGCTGCTCTTCTGGGTGGTGTCAGCTTCAAAGGGGGTGAAGGTACAATTTTTGGTTTGATAGTTGGAATCATCATCATCGGCGTGCTGAACAATGCTATGCAATTAGCCAACTTTCCAGATTTCTCCCAAACAGTAGTCAAAGGTGCAGTTCTCTTAATTGCAGTGGCTTTTGACGTGTATCAAAAATCTCGGAAAGCGAAAGAAACCGTCGCAAAAGTGGCAGCATAAAAATCATACATAGCAACGTTTACCATATTTCAAGGGCTATCTCTAAACTTCTGAGATAGCCTTGAATTTTAATTTATGGAGCCTGTGTTTGTCGCGTGCCAAGAAAGATTGACAACAGAACAATATCCAGTATAATGTAGTTAATGAAACACTGTTTCACCATGTGAAACAACATTTATTATCAACCCAATGGGATGAATCAATCCCTTGGAGAGTTTAATATAGAGAAGAGAGATCATGAAAAAGTTACTAATGCTTATGTCTGTGCTTTTGATGTTAATTACATCTGCCTGCACAACCCAAACCAAAACCTCTGCGGCTCAAAATACAGAAACACCTGAACTTGTTAAGCCAACTGAAACGGCAACCATTTCAGTCGCTCCTCCTGGCCGAGGAAATCCCGGAGGCGGAAATTCAACCTCTATTGTTGCTGTTCCTTCATTCTCTGATGTAGCCTATGCAAATATTTCTTCAGCTGAGAAACTTGACCTGTACATTCCAACGGGAGAAGGTCCTTTCCCGGTTGTTATCCTTGTCCATGGTGGTGCTTTCCTGATGGGAGATAAAGCCGCTGGTGATGCAACAACAGGGATCGATCAATTGTTGAGTCAGGGATTCGCAGTTGCGAGTGTTAATTACCGTCTTAGCGGCGAAGCAAAAGCACCAGCTCAAATTCAGGACATTAAAGCTGCTGTACGTTTCCTACGCGCGAATGCCAAGGATTACAAGCTGAACCCGGAGAAATTTGGTGCCTGGGGAGGTTCTGCAGGAGGTAGCCTTGTTTCCCTCTTAGGAACATCATGCGGTGTGACAGAATTAGAAGGTGCAAAATTAGGAAATGCTGAACAATCCAGTTGCGTTCAGGCTGTTGTAGATTGGTTCGGACCAATCGATTTTCTTCAGATGGATGCCCAATTTACAGGAACTTCATGCCCGGTCAACCATGATGCGGCCGACTCACCTGAATCCCAACTCGTTGGTGGTCCAATTCAAGAGAATGTAGATGCTGTAAAGCTAGTCAACGCGATGACCTATATAACCAGTGATGACCCAGCCTATTTTATCCAACACGGTACAGCCGATTGCAATGTTCCACCTCAACAAAGTCAACTATTTTATGATGCCTTAAGCTCCACAATCGGGGTTGATAAAGTAACCTTGACCTTGCTTGATGGCGCAGGACACGGTGGTAGTCAATTCACTACCGAAGAGAATTTAAACCTGGTAATTGATTTTTTCAACATCTACCTAAGATAAATCGTGGTTGTTGACAATTTCAGCATCATTTTGTATACTGAATTATAAAACTCAGTTTCATTGAATGAAACTAGAAATCTTCTATGCTTGTTTCTCCGCGCAAATAGAAAGGGTTACTGAAGAGGATTAGGAACTCAAATTCAAAAGCACAATCCTTAGATCAAATCAGTAACTTATTAGGGTGCCATGCAAAAGATAAATCTAAACATAAATGGGGTACACCACCAGGTTGAAGCAAGCCCTGAAACGGTCCTGATCGACCTTCTACGCAGGGATTTGCATCTAACCGGGACCAAGCAGTCCTGCGACCGCAAAGGTCAGTGCGGGGCATGCATGGTCATTGTCAACGGTAAAGCCGTTCGCTCCTGCCTTACCAAGGTATCCAGCCTGGAAGGAGCCGAGGTCATCAGCGTTGAAGGGTTGGGAACACCGGCAAACCCCCACCTGGTGCAGGAAGCATACGTTTTATCTGGAGCCATCCAATGCGGCTTCTGCACGCCGGGGTTGATCATGGCCACCAAGGCACTGCTGGACGCCAACCCCAACCCGGATGTGGCAGAGATCAAGAAAGCCCTCGCCCACAACCTGTGCCGATGCACCGGTTACAAGAAGATCATCGAAGCTGTACAGCTGGCTGGAAAATTCATCCGCAACGAGACCTCACCTGAGATCGTCCGCAGCCAAATCGGTAAGGCAGCCATCGGTCAATCTCACGCGCGACCAACATCCATGCTAAAGGCTTGCGGGTTGGCGCAGTTTAACGATGATATTCCTCTACCAGAGGATGCCCTCGAGCTTGCAGTAGTGCGCAGCACCTGCCGCCACGGCATCATCAAATCCATCGATACCTCAGCTGCCGAAAAAATGCCGGGTGTCGTTGGTTTTGTACGTGCTTCGGATATCAAAGGCACTAATCGCCTGCGCCAGGTCCATCCTGACCAGCCGGTACTCTGCGAAGACAAGGTTCGCGTCCTCGGCGACCCGATCCTTGCGGTTGCCGCTCAAACTCGTGAACAAGCCCGCGCAGCTGCTGCTGTTGTAAAGGTGGAATACGAACCCCTGCCGGTGCAGATGACGGTTGCTGAATCGCTTGCTCCGGGAGCGTATGTGATCCATGCCCACGCGCCTGATAATATCTGCTGCTCCCAACCCATCATAAAGGGCGATGCTGATGCTGCCCTCAAGAATGCCAGCATTGTATATGAAGGTGAGTACGCCACCCAGACCAACCACCAGGCACCGCTTGAACCGGAAGTCTCCTCTGCGTACTTTGAAGGGGAAGGCGACAATCGCGAATTGGTTGTAGTGGGCCGCAGCATTAATATCCATTTCCACCTGAACCAACTCAAGGAATGCCTGGGGTACGAAAAGATGCGTTACAAGGAGGCCTTTTCAGGCGGGCAGTTCGGTATCAAGGTCTGGATCATTACTGAAGCGATCACAGCTGCAGCGGCCATCCATTTCAACCGACCCATCCGCTACGCCCCCACCCTGGCAGAATCCATGCTCATCACCACCAAGCGGCATGCTTACCCAAGCATCAAGGTCAAACTTGCAGCTGATGAAGCTGGTAATTTGAAAGCATTCTTCTGTGATTTTCTCCTGGATAAAGGGGCTTACACCGTGAATGGTCCGGTGGTCCTTGGTCGCGCTATCATGATGATCCAGGGCTCTTATAACATTCCGGATATGAAAGTGCTTGGCAGATCTATCTACTCCAACAATGCCTTTGGCGGATCAGCCCGCGGAGCAGGTCCTCCACAGACCACTTTTGCCGTTGAATCCGCGATCGACATGCTGGCTGAAAAGTGCAGTATCGATCCGCTGGAGTTCCGCCTCATGAATTCACTGAAACCCGGACAAACCAAATCCACCGGTATGGTGGTCAAGGAATGGCCGTTCGATGTGGTCTGTGAGGCGATCAAACCTGCCTATGAGCGCGCAAAGGCTGCTGCCGCGGAATTCAATGTCAGCGCTGGCAAGACCAGGCGTGGTGTGGGAATTGCCGCCCACTCCTTTGGCATCGGCGGGGCTGCTGATTCTGCAAAACTTTCGGTCGAACTCAATCCTGATGGCGGCATCACCATCTACGCTGCCTGCGCAGATCCCGGTGAAGGCAACGATGCCATGCTAACGCAGATCGCTGCCCACAGGCTGAACCTGCCGCTGGAAAAGGTGAGGTTGTACACCCGCGATACCGATAAAACAGTCCTCATGGGTCCTGCTGCTGGCAGTCGCATGACCTTCATGGCCGGGCACAGTCTGCTGGATGCCATCACCAACATGGAAAAAACCATGGAAGAGGCAGGCGCAAAACCGTATGAAGATCTGATCAAGGCTGGCAAACCGGTTCGCTTTGAGGGGTCCCGTAAGAACGAAGGCGCTGCCGGTCTCGATAAACTCACCGGCCAGGGATCAGCCCAGGTATCTGAATGCCACAACATTCAAATGGCCGAGGTGGAGGTGGACACTGAAACCGGAGTAACTCGTGTACTCAAGATGACTGTGGCAGTTGATGCCGGAACGATCATCAACCCGCAGGCATTTGAAGGCCAGCTGGAAGGCGGTATCGATCAGGGTGTTGGTTTTGCCCTGCGCGAGGAGTATGTCCTCGGTAAGATGACCGATTATGTTTCCTTCAAGTTCCCTACCATCCGCGATACTCTCGAAACAGAGATCATCGCCACCCAAACCCCCCGCTCCAATGGTCCACTGGGAGCCACCGGGGTTGGCGAAATGACCATGGTCTCCACCGCACCAGCCGTCACCAACGCCATCTACAACGCCTGCGGTGCCAGGATCTACAATCTACCGGCGACTCCTGAAAAAGTCAAAGCCGCGCTGGGAAAGAAATAACACTGTGATTTCGTCGACAAGCCCTCAATGACCAGCGAGGGCTTGTTGGTAGATTAGAATAGAATAATCAGCAAGATTCCTCCATTCCTCATGATTAGTTTGCCGGGTGGAGTAAAAAGAGGAAATATGGACAACCAACCTTCTTTGGAAATCTTCCGGGGTGATTTTCCTTCCCTCAATCAAACGCGAAATGACATGCCTCCAGTCTACCTGGATAACGCCTGCACCACTTTAGTCCCCAGGCAGGTCATTGAGGCACAAGATGAATACTATATAAATTTTCCAGCCTGCGGGGGCAGGAGAAGCCATCACTGGTTTGCTGAAGAAGTAACCACCCGCATTGAAGGAGATCTCGAAAAAGGGATCAAGGGGTCCAGGCAAGCCATTGCCGAATTCATCAACGCGGGTTCCGCGAATGAGATCATTTTCACCTTGAACACAACCCATGCCATAAACACCGTGGCTTTAGGGATCAAATTCCGGCCGGGAGATGTCGTTCTGTTGACCGACCGGGAACATAACTCGAACCTTCTCCCCTGGCTGCGTTTGCAGAAAATGGGGGCGATCAAAATTGAATACATCGCAGCTGACAAAGATGGAACGATCGACCTCGAGAAAATACGCGAACAATTCAAGACGCATCAGGTTCGCCTGGTAAGTTTTGCATGGACTTCAAATATCACCGGGGTTACGTTGCCGGCAAAGGAGATTGTCGCACTCGCCCACCAATATGGAGCTCTGGTGCTCCTCGATGGCGCGCAAACCATTCCACATCAGAAGATCGATGTCCGCGGTCTGGACGTGGATTTCCTGGCGTTCTCGCTGCACAAGATGTGCGGTCCACGCGGGGTCGGGGTCCTTTACGTTAAAAAAGACCTTTTGGGCAGCGGCAGCGAGGAATGGGGGGCCGGTGAGAATCGGCTTGAACCGGCATTCCTGGGGGGTGGGACGGTTGATGACTCTTCCTATAATTCCTATCGTCTTCTTGACGGTCCTGAACGTTTTGAAGCAGGCATTCAAAACTATGCGGGGCTTGTCGCATCCAAAGCGACGGTTGATTATCTCCAAAATGTTGGAATGGAAAGAATCGCTGCACACGAAGAAACGTTGAATGAATACCTCACGTCAAGATTACTGGCACGGTATGCAGAGAACGGTTGGTTCCACATCATAGGTCCGGCAGAGGCCCGGCAGAGGGCGGGCATTCTTACATTTGAGGTGCATCGGCCTAATGCGGTGGGGATTGCGTCTGAGTTGGACCAGCGCAGGAATATCATGATCCGCGACGGTGTTTTTTGCGTCCATTCTTATTTCAACGCTGCGTTCGGCCCTGGCTGGCTCCATCCCCTCAGCCACCGCGAACACCGCATGATCTACCGGGTATCCTTGTATTTTTATAACACCCTCGCGGAATGCGATGTGTTCCTCGACACCCTGGATGAGATTTTCAGAGAAAGAAGCTACATCCTCTAGCATAATCGAAGCTGCGATATGAATGAAAAGATTGTAAAGAAATACCGGGCATTGCTCACACAGGATTTCCCAAATTCAGGGAATATTGACCTGCCGTCCATTTTTGTGGAAGCCGTGGGAGAAAGACTGATCAATTGCGGGAATACCGGCAATTACATGCAGCTCTACATGTTGATCTCAAACAATCGAATAGTGGAGATTAAATACCTTTGTTCCTGTGAACCCGTTGCCAATGTGGCTGTTGAAGTGATGTGCGATCTTGCCAGGGGAAAAACGCTGGAAGAGGCTGTCAACATCCCGGAAGAAGATTTTTACATGATTCTCGGAACAAGGGATGATAGCCTGTCCCGTAAAGTACGCGGACTCCTGGAACTACTGGAAGAGGGAATTGAGGGTTACCTGGATCCAACGAGTGTTAAGAGGAACCGTCAACCAGGTGGTGAAGAAAAACACAGCAAAACCAGCTGGGACGGCACGCTATCTACCTGATGATTGAACGCAGGTTTCAACATTATTTTACAATTTAATCCTTCGGAATAATTCTGGTTTTGTCGTTAATGCTGTTTGTTATATAATTTACTCATATTCACCCATCCCTCGACCGAGGAATAACCCATGACTATCCAAAGTACAACCTTCAAGCGCGCTGCCCGCACTTCCACCATCCTGTTTTTCTTGTTCATGCTGCTGCATCAAACCGACAAATTGTTGATCGGTCCCATGCAGAACCAGGTGATGGAAACCTTCAAGATGACCTACACTCAATGGGGAATGATCAATACCGGCGCTTTACTGGTCGGAGGATTGCTCTACCCGTTGTGGGGATGGCTCAATGACCGTTACAACCGCGGCAAATTGCTCGCCCTGGCGTCCCTGGTCTGGGGCTCCACCACCTGGTTTAGCGCCGTTGTCAGAACCTTCCCCGCTTTTCTTGTCAGTCGTTCCTCCACCGGCATTGACGATTCAAGTTACCCCGGTATGATGAGCCTGCTTGCAGATTACTACCCGCCAAAATCCCGCGGCAAGGTCTTCGGCATCCTGCAGCTCACCCAGCCCCTCGGTTACCTGCTGGGGATGGTGCTTGCTCTTATCCTTGGCGGTATGATCGGCTGGCGCTCAATTTTCTACATCACCGGGTCTCTTGGCATCGTGCTGGCAATTGCCATTTTCTTCGGCGTCAAGGATGTGCCCCGCGGCTCCAGTGAAGAGGAGCTTAAAGGCGTAGAAGTTTCCAAGTATAAATTCAGTTGGAAAACGGCAGCCGAAATCTTTAAGAAGCGCAGTCTCATTTTCGTTTTCGCCCAGGGTTTCATCGGAGTCTTCCCCTGGAATGTGATCACCTATTACTTCTTCGGTTACCTGGCAACTGACCGCGGGTACGACAGCAATACCCAGCTCCTGATCATGGCTCCGGCTGTGCTTTTCATGGCTGCCGGTTACCCCCTTGGCGGTATCCTGGGAGATAAGCTCTTTAAGCGCACCAAGCGCGGACGCTTGATCGCCGGTGCCACTGGTATCCTGATGGGAATGATCTTTCTGTACATCACCATGAATATGCCCAACTCGCAAGTGATCCTCTTCGCCGTTACGCTCATGATCACCGCTGTGTTCATGCCCTTTGCTTCCCCCAACATCATCTCGACCATTTACGATGTCACACTACCGGAAGTCCGTTCCACCGCCAATGCCATCCAGAATTTCATCGAAACGATCGGATCTGCCTCTGCCCCACTTATCGCCGGCATCATTGCGGATAAGTTCTCCGTCGGCACTGCCATTTTATCGATCAGCCTGACCACCTGGGCATTGTGTTTCATCTTTATTCTCATCGCCATATTCCTCATCCCGAAGGATATCAACGCCATGCATCAACAGCTTCAACAGCGCGCGGAAGCTGAAAAATAACTGTTAAATCGAAAACAGGTCAAAGGATGACCTGTTTTTCTTAGCCCAACCATGCTCCTTAAAATGGTTGCAGGTAATTCCAAGTCTTTATATGGAATCCTTTTATAATAACCTTATTCAAATTTGAAAGGTCATCTGCCCATGAAGAAGGTCATCGCTTTTATTACCTCGCGTAAATTCACCCCCTGGCTGCTGCTGATCCTCACCATCCTCAGCTTCGGTTTGATGATCCCCTTCATGGGTTACTTCATGGATGACTGGTACCTCATCTGGTTCAAACACACCTTCGGCGCGCTGCAGTACCCGGCGTATTTTGCCCTAGACCGCCCGCTGATGGGCTACTTCTACGTGGTTGCCAACACCCTGCTCTTCAACTCTGAATCCCCGCTGGTCTGGCACATTTTCGGGCTGCTCACCCGCTGGGTATGCACGTTAGCGCTGTGGCAGTTCCTCAATACTCTTTGGCCGAAAAATATCAAGCAGAACACCTGGGTGGCCCTGCTGGCAGCGGTATTCCCCGGCTTCCTCCAGCACTGGATCATCGTGGTTTACAGTTTCTTCTACATTTGCCTGGCGGGATTGTTCTTCTCTTTTACCCTAATGATCCGCGCTCTGCGCAGCCAGAAACGCTTCTGGCTCAATTACATCCTCTCCATCCTCATTGGAGTGTATTCCTTTGCAGCAGCGGAGTTCTATTCCGGCTTGGAATTGATCCGTCCTGTGATCATCTGGCTTGTGCTGACCGAACTCTTCCCGCTACGCAAACAGCGCTTCTGGCAAACGCTCAAATACTGGTCGCCATACCTCGTTTCATTCCTCGCGTTCACCGTGTGGCGCGCTTTCTTCTTTGAATCGATGAACCATTCTGTCGCGGTCACTGACCAGCTTTCCACGTCCCCCTTCACCGTGCTCACAAAAACAGCCGCCAAACTGGTGCAAACCATTGTGGACTCGGTTGTCAACGTCTGGACGCAAACGATCAATCTCGCCGAATACCCTTCGATGAGTAGACCTGCTTTAGCTATCATTGCGCTGATGGTGCTCGTTTTCGCCGGGCTGGGGTTATGGCTTAAAGTATTCAACCGCCAGGAGACTGCTGCACAGGATGATGCCAACAACTCGTGGGCAAAGCAATCTTTCTGGCTGGGGGCAATCTCCCTGGTAGTCGCCATCCTGCCATTCTGGGCGGCTGACCTTGAGGTGAGCACGCGTTACCCCTATGACCGTTTTATGCTGGCGTACCTGTTCGGAAGCTGCCTTCTTATCGCCGGGCTGATCAACCAGTTTGCCCGCAGCCGCACCCTTCAGATCATTTTCCTGGCGCTGCTTGTGGCCGCTGCCACCGGCTTTCAATTCAATCAGATGGTGCGATATAAGAACCTGGCAACCTACCAGAAAGAATTGATGTGGCAGTTGGTTTGGCGTGCTCCGGATCTTGAACCCGGCACCACTATCTTTGCCTGGAATTTGCCGCAACAAGATTATCTCAGCGGCAATGCCATCACCACGGAGATCCAGTGGACTTATTCCACTACGCCTGTCACCGAAAGTCGTTCATTGGATTACATGTTCATCTTCCTCAACTCACCCCAGATTGAGTCAATCGAGGAATTATCCCCCAATCATAGCATTATGTATGACTTCCGCACTTATGACTTCAAAGGCAGCACCAACCAGGTGCTAATGATTGGGGATAATAGCAGTGGTTGCCTGAGAGTGCTGGATGAGAACTTAACCCAGATTCAATCCTTTACTGATTTCTACCCAATACCTAAACGAATGCTTGATGCAGCTTCAATTTCCAACTTAAATACGATTATTCCTTCAAGCACACAAAAAACTCCCCCAAATCATCTGTTTGGCTCTGAGCCACTACACACCTGGTGCTACTATTTCGAGAAGGCTGAGCTTGCCTGCCAACAAAAAGACTATGCGCAAAGCTACTCTCTCATCCAGCAGGCGAATCACCTTGGCTATTATCCCCGCGATCTAACCGAGTGGTATCCCTACATCGCCAGCGCATTACGACTTGGCCATTTTGACGAAGCCGCAGAACTTTCCAGCCGCATCATTGTCAATGACAGCGTGGTAAAGTATGGCGTATGCCAGACCTGGGAGGGTTACTTTGGCAACCTGCCGGTGGGTAGCGCTGACCGGTTAAATGCCGAAACCCAGTACGGGCTGATGGAATGCCGCTAATATAAATTTATTTGAGAATGTCAGGGTTTGAAGCTCAAAATTGACCGGATGACCCGGTCCTGTTCTTCATCCGTCATGTTGTAGAAAAGCGGTAAGCGCACAAGGCGGTCGCTGATGTCTTCCGTCACGGGGCAATCACCGGCTTTTCCGCCAAACTTCATTCCCATATCCGAAAGATGCAGCGGCAGGTAGTGGAATACGCACAAGATATTTTTCTCTTTCATGTACGTAATAAAACGCGTGCGCCACTCCAGGTTCGGCATCAGCATATAAAACATATGATACGGCTGCTCGCAGTGGGTCGGGATAAACGGCAGCCGTACTGCATTCTCTTCTGCCCAGCCGGCCAGTTCGCTGTTGTAGCGCTGCCAGATCTGACCGCGTCTGGCTTGAATCTTCTCCGCTAATTCCAGTTGCGCCCACAACACTGCTGCCAGCAGCTCCGATGGCAGATAGCTCGAGCCAACATCCACCCAGGTGTATTTATCCACCTGCCCGCGGAAAAAACGGCTACGGTTGGTGCCTTTCTCGCGGATGATCTCAGCCCTTTCGGTATAGCGTTTATCATTGATCAGCAGCGCGCCGCCTTCTCCGCAGGAAATGTTCTTGGTCTCATGGAAGCTCTGCGTCGCCATTACCCCGAATGTACCTAATCCCCTGCCCCGGTACTTTGCAAAAAGTCCGTGCGCATTATCCTCGACAATGGGAACACTATGGCTATGCGCAGTTTGTGTGATGGCATCCATTTCACAGCCCACCCCAGCATAATGCACCGTCAGGATGGCTTTGGTCTTTAAAGTGATCAGCCTTTCCAGCGTTTCTTCATTTAAATTCAATGTATCCGGTCGGATATCGGCGAACACCGGTTTGGCGCCCCGCAGCACAAACGCGTTCACGGTGGAGACAAACGTAAATGAGGGCACGATGACCTCATCCCCCGGCTGGATGTCCAACAACAGCGCCGAGAGTTCCAGCGCGTGGGTGCAGCTGGTAGTCAGGAGCGCTTTCGCCACTCTCATCCCCTGCTCAAACCAGGTACTGCACTTCTTGGTGAACGCGCCGTCTCCCGAAAGATGCCCGCTTTCCAGCGCCTGCTGGATGTACGCGATCTCTTCAGGTACGAATGCCGGCTTATTAAAAGGGATGAAGGAATCGGTCATTAGTTATCCTCGAACTAGGTTAATCAAACCATTTGTGATACCACAGGTCAATTGAGCGCATATAATACCCCGAGCGTTGGAACAGGTTTTGCGCTGGGATGTTGCGTCCCTGGGTAACAATTTCCACTTCCTCGATACCTTTATTTCTTAACTCTTCATTGATAAAACGCTGCAATTCCAACGACAAACCTTTACCGCGCCATTCTTTTTGTGTGCCGGCCAATCCGAGCTGCGCTCTCCCGTCCTCGTTGATGGCAACACTGGTAAAGGAGGCCAGGTGTCCTTCCACATCGATGACCCATACATCATGCCCTTTCAGGCGTAGGTCATTTTCGATCCATACTTCATACATCTTGTCCGCTTTCACCTGGTCAAAGTGCTCATCTGCCCGAAACCGCGACAGGTGAAAAACGTTCTTTGAAGTGGTTTTAAGCAAATCCAGGTCATCCTCCACTGCCCGGCGGATATGCCAGTTGGGAATGAAAGGTTTTTCGGGTTTTTTTAGATCCTTGATCATGGTAACGCGCAGGTCTACAAAATGAAAACCGTTTTTCTCAGCTGCCCCGGTGGAATTCATTTCCTTCCCGTCTGCCAGGTAATACAGGCAATCGATTTTCTCTTCTTTCGCCCATAAAAAGATTTTTTTGACATCTTCTTCAGTTAAACAATGAGTCGTCAAACGTGCTATGCGTTTGTTAAAAAAAGTGCTGTCCCACTCCAGGTATTCTACGGGTAAATTGGTCATTTTACACTTCCTTTTCTGTTGTTGATTTTATGACGTACGTGGGTTTATCCATTAACTTGAAGTGCATGCGTGCCAGGTATTCGCCCATGATGCCTAATGCAAATAATTGCACACCTGAAAAGATGGCAATCGTCGATGCCAAAAAGGTAAAGCCTGGCACCGCTCCCCCCTGGATAAGATAGCGGATAATAACATATAAGAAGATGGCGATTCCAAATATGATGAACGCGAACCCCATACCTGTCGCCATCCGCAACGGGATGGTGCTGAAGCCGGTCATCATATTAAACGCATGTGCCACCAGTTTGCGAAAGGTATAGTGTGACTCTCCCTGGGCGCGTTTTTCGTGTTTCACATCCACGTAGCCAAAATTGGATGTCCCCCAGGTGAATAGCACATCCAGTGAAACTGACGGACCAGTATATTGCACAAAAGCATCGCGCAGGCGCGTGTAAAAAACGCGGAAGGCGCTCACATGCCGGGCGGATGCTGCATTCATCACCGTTGCCAGGGTTGCCTTGGTTATGACTGATGCCAGATCGCGCCAGATGCCGTGCTTTTCTGCCAGCGGGGCACCGTACACCACCTCGTAACCCTCGTTTAATTTTGCCAGCAGCACCGGTATCAAAGCCGGATCATGCTGCAAATCATCATCAAGTGTCACTGTGAGCTCATAGCTGGCGCTCCTCACTCCGGCCAGCAATGCATTGTGCTGCCCGTAATTGCGCATCAGGTTGATGCCACGCACCTCGGGGATTTTGCCAGCCAGGCTTTCAACAACTGCCCACGACCTGTCGGTACTACCGTCATTGACCAGCACGATCTCGTATTGGCTCGCTATTTGCGTTAATGTTTGCTGCAATCGTTCCACCAGTTCCAGCAGCGTTTTTTCGCCGAAGTAAACCGGGATCACCACGGAAATGGAGGGCTTTTCATTTGTCATCTTGAATTCCATTCTTATTCATCGGTCAATTAAACCACATATTCACCCGCGGATGTTTTTACCCGGTGCCAGCTGCCGTGGTTGACTGCAATTCCATTTGAAAATGCCTGAAATGTACCACCAGGCCGATCACCGCCAGCAGCATGAAGGGCGACCCCACCATCACAAATACCGGCGACCAGCCGGAGAAATACGGGATAAATGCCAGCAGAGACCCGATTTGTGAGAGGATCAGCACGCCTAACATGCGCACTTCGTAAAAACACAGCAGCAGTAAAAATACGCTGCCGACGTAAAAATAGCGGTCATGCATCTTCGGTAAGAGAAAGGGGATCATAAAAGTAAATAGTGCGGCATCATAGACCAGTGACTTAGCCCCCAGGTCTTTCCACCGGAAAGTCCTCAAATATACATACCCCAGGATGAGGATAAGGGTGAGGATGATCCCTCCGATGACGATGGCGTTGTATTGAGGGATGTCGGACCCAAAATAGGCATACAAATTTGGCGCCCGTTTTGAGAGTTCGTGGTAGGTTCCGAATTGTGTCAGATAAGTGAGCAGCAGCTTTTTAAGCGGCGCGCCGGCAATCCAGGCTGGCACCAGTGACATGAAGTACACCACCGGAATCATCAGGAACTGATAGATCGGAAGTTTTTTCCTGAGTAGCAGTATCAGCAATAGCGGTCCCAAGAATAGGGATTGCAGTTTGAAACAAAAGGACACGGCAAAGAAGAACATCGCCGGCCAGGTTTTTTCTTTGAGCACATAATAGAAGGACCAGATGAGGAAGGTTGTAAACAGGATGTCGGTTTGACCCCACATGGCACTTTCAACAAACACGGTCGGCAGGAAAAGGAAAGCAAAAAAGCCCAACCACGCGACAGACCCTTTTGGGAATCTTAACTTCAGGATCTTCCAGATGCCCCAAGCCCCCAGAAAATCAAAAATAACCGTAATCAATTTCATCGCCGGCTCTTTGGGGATGAAACGGAAAAGGGTCACGATGTCGATCAGGTAAACCGGCGCGGGGGTGTAATTGTAAAAGATCTCTGCAAAAGCATCGATACGCCCGACTTTGATCAGCTCATCGTACCATTTGGATTGAATCGAATCCACGTCCCAACTTGGCACCCACAGCAGAAATACTCTTATTGCCAGCGCTGCCAGGATCAAGGTGGCAAAAAGGATGTTTCGCCGTTTTTGGCTGCCGGAAAAGTATTGAATAAATGAGGCGATAAATTCAGACAAGAATGAGTGCTCCCTTCACATTACGTGCGCGGGTTCTCCCCTATCAGATCTTTATGATTCCGGTGTTCACCAGCGAAGCCACATAATACACCAATCCGCAGATGAAATGGGCTGCCAGCAGTCCGCTCACCGTCCATTCACGCCAGCGGAGTTTTTCCCCGTTGTTGAAGCGTTCGATCAATTTTTTTCCGAAAAATACCACAGTAGCCATGAACAACACAAAACTGCCAAATTGCACACAGTTCCAAAATAGGGCTACGGATATGTCAATCTTTTCCCCAAGCAAGAGACCATATGTCAACGCCACCAGGAAATTGATCACTGCCAATTGCATCGAGAGATCTTTTTTGGCGCTTCTCCAATAGAGGATAACTGCTGCCAATGGAAATAGAAGTGACATAAACAGAAAAATAAAAACATTTGATAAACTGCCATCTGTGAGGTAAAGAATTGCTTCAAATGGCGAAAATATCATTCGATCACCTCGGTCACCCACATATTGGATTGAATATTGACCTATAAGTACAATCAAAGCAGTCAATCCCATGGGAAAAATGATATAAAGCCAGTTGACCTCTTTCCATTTTTTTAGGTAAAACGTCACCAGTACGATTGCAAGTGCTGGCAGAAAAGTAATGGTGAAATTAGGTTTTGCAATTGTAGCTAACATCATGAATCCGGCCATCCAAAGTGAATTGGTCCAATTCCATTTCTTGAAGAGGTTATGCACGACTGCAAAAAACGTGAGAATGACAAAAGGTTTTGCCATTATATAAGAGGGACTGTCAAAACGGTTGCCAGCAGCATACCCTAAAAACATGCGCGGCAGCGAGAAGATGAACACCGGTGCCACCAGCATGATCATCAACGCTCCCAGCCCTGCCCACCAAAGCAGCCTTTCAGATCGGCTTTCCTTCCATTCCTTCAGCAATTGTCTCACCAGGATGAGCGCTACTGATAGGTACGTCAACGTCATCAGGATGATGCTGGATATTTCAAACGATTTTAGATCGTATACTTGCTTGATCCATACACTATTCCACACTAAAACGTTTGCAGGCAGTAAAGCCCTAACTACTACTACCATTTTTTGGTAAAGCGTTCGTGGAACTTTGTACATGTAACCATTTTCCGACTGTTGTTTTACCCACTCCATATGGTCAGGAAAATCTCCTCGCTCTCGAAAATGAAACGACATAACACCAAAGAGTCCTACTACAAGGGCGATAAAAAAAATATAAAATATGACTTTGGATGAATTCTTCACCTTCGATTCCTCCTTAATTAATAATCTAAATACTTTCCAGGTAATTCTGATAATCCGGATTCTTCATCTTCTTCGCCAGTTGTTTAAGCTGCCCGCGGTCAATGAAACCCACACGGTACGCGATCTCCTCGGGGCACGAGATCTTGAATCCCTGCCGGTCCTGAACCGCCTGGATGAAATTGGAGGCTTGCAGTAGTGCCTCCGGGGTACCGGCGTCCAACCAGGCAATGCCGCGCCCCAGCACTTTCACCTGCAGCTCGCCGCGGTCAAGG